>Ga0075429_100004367_pt1 | contig 12141 bp, 9 predicted proteins | sample RhiMetdeltSRZDD3_FD_75295 | JGI IMG/M metagenome (GOLD analysis project Ga0075429, IMG submission 75295) | Populus rhizosphere microbial communities from Tennessee, USA - Rhizosphere MetaG P. deltoides SRZDD3 | ecosystem: Host-associated > Plants > Roots > Rhizosphere > Soil | place: USA...
CACCTGCGGCGGCGGCAGCGACTGCGGCGGCAGCTGCAACAGCAGCTCGTGCAGCGTCGCCCCGCGCAAGCGGGCGCCGGCGTCGCTGGCGTTCGTGATCGCGCTGGCGTGGGCGTTCCTGCCGGTGCCACTCGCAGCAGCCGCGCGACGACGCGCGCGTCGGCCCAAGCAGGAGGAGACGCCATGAGGCCGCATCTGGTGCACCTGCTCGAATCCTTCCTGCCGTCGGTGGTCGCCCAGCTGGTGGCGCCGACGTGGTTCATGCTGGTCGGGCTGGCGGGCGTGAGCACGCTGTTGCTCGTCCTGCGCGCCGCGCGCCGGGGCGGCGACGACGTCGCCACCGTCGCCAGCGCGATCCTGTGGGGCTACGTCGCGGCGGTCGTCGCCGGCGTCGCGGTGCCGTTCGCGGCCGACCTCGTCGCGCAGATCGCCGCCGGCCGCTTCCCGCACCCGCGCTGGGCCGGCATGACCTCGTTCTGGGGCTACCTGGGCGGGCTCACCACGGTCGCGCTGGTCGTCCGCGGCAGCCGCGTCTCGCTGAGCCGCCTCGGCGATCTCGCCGCGGCGCCGCTCGGGCTCGCCGTCGTGCTGGCGCGCCTCGGCTGCTTCATCGCCGGCTGCGACTACGGCAAGGTCACGTCGCTGCCGTGGGCCGTCCGGTTTCCGGTCGACAGCCCGGCGTGGCGCGATCAGGTCCGCGCCGGCCTCCTGCCCGCCGATCGCGCCGCCTCGCTGCCGGTCCATCCGGCGCAGCTGTACGAGGCGCTCCTCGGCCTCGTCATGATCGCGGTCGCCGTCGCGGTCGCGCGCCGCCCCTGGGCGCAGCGCCCCGGCCGCGTCTTCCTGGCGACGGCTGCCACCTACGCGATCGGCCGCCTCGGCATCGAGGCGGTGCGCGGCGACGTCGGCCGCGGCTTCCTCGGCGCGCTGTCGAGCGGCCAGGTCTTCTGCACCGCCGCGCTGATCGCGATCGCCGCCGCCCTCGTCGGCGCTCGCCGCCGCGGCGCGACCGCCGCGCTCTCCGCCGCCCTCGCCATCGCCGTGCCCCACCCGGCCCATGCCCAGCCGGTCGCGACGCCGACCGCCTCGGCGCCGTCCGACTCGCGCCAGCTCGCCGCCGGCCTCCTCGTCGGCGTCGCCGCGCCGATGAACCGCCGCGCCGGCCAGGTCCCCGCCCTCGCCGGCCCGTCGGCGTCGCTCGGCGCCGTCCTCGGCAGCCTCTCGCTCTGGCTCGATCTCGACAGCCTCGCCAACCAGGACGCCAGCCACGGCACCGTGCTCCTCGCCGCCGGCCTGGCCTTTCCGACCAGCCAGACCCTGACCCTCGGCGGCCGTTTCGGCCTCGGCTCGACCCTCGTCAACTTCCACGAGCCGGTCTTCCGCGACGTCGCCGGCGTCACCACCCGCGCCGAGCTGATCGCCGACTACGCGCTCGGCGATCACTGGTCGCTCTGGGTCCGGCCGGTCTCGTTCGATCTGCTCACCGCCGCTGACCTCGGCGGCCCGATCCTGACCTGGCAGTTCCGGATCGGCCTCGCCTACCGGACCGGCGCGGCGCGCCGGGCTCCGCCTCCGCCTCCGATTCCGTCTCCGTCTCCGGGTCCGCGCCCGTATCGGTCTCCGTCTCCGTCTCCGTCTCCGTCGGAGCCGGCCCAACCCATCGCCCCGTACCCATGACCCCGACCTTCTGGCGCAACACGACCTTCGTGCTCGCCGCGGCCTGCGCCGTCCTCACCTGGCGCACCTGCCGCGTCGCGCACACCTCCGCGCGCCTCGCCGCCGCGTGCGACCCGGCGTCCACCACCTCGCCCGCCCCCCCGACCGCCGTCGCGTCCCGCGACGCCCCGCGCGCGCGCGGCGAGGCGCCGCCCGCCGACGAGCCCGCCCCCGCCGCCGACGACGCGCCCCCCGCCGACGGCCTGTCCGCCTGGGGCGTCACGATCCCGGGATGGGTTCGCTGGTTCGCCCCGCAGCCCGGCGAGAACCTCCTCGCCTACCGCGATCGCATGGTCCCGCTCGCCCAGGCCGCCGTCGCGCCGCACCGCGCCCGCGTCGCGCGCGGCCGCGACGCCTTCGCCGCCGCCGCCCACCTCGACGCCCACCAGCGCGCCGAGCTCGACGCCGCCGTCGACGAGGCGGCCACCGCGATCCAGGACCGCGTCCTGCAGGGCCTCCTGTCGGGAGATCTCTTGCCCGCCCACCTGAAGCCCTCGACCGGCGTCGCCTTCGCCCGCGACGTCCTCGACCTCGTCGCCCGCGCCGACCGCCGCTTCCAGACCTCGCTCACCCCCGACCAGCGCGCCGCCCTCGCCACCCACCCGTTCGACGTCGCCGACTACCTGCTCTTCTCGACGCGCTGGGAGGACATGCTCGGCGTCATCGAGTGACCGGCCCGACGCGTTGCGGCGGTGCGTCGATCCTCGTACCCTTCGTCCATGAGCGATCGGGCGCGAAAGCTGCTGGAGGAGGCGTTGAGCCTGTCCGAGGGCGAACGCGCGGACCTCGCGGCGGAATTGCTCGCCAGCCTGCCCGCTGACCCCGCCAACGACATGGGTCCCGAGTTTGCCGCGGAGCTCGAGCGTCGCGCTCGCAGCGCACTCGCGTCGCCCGACGGCGGGCTGCCGTGGGAGAGCGTCCGCGACGAACTGCTGGCCGAGCTTCGTCCGCAGCAGTCCTGAGCGATCTTCGCCTGCCGGGCCTCGCATTCCCCTCGCCTCCCGCCGCCGCGCCGCGTTACCGTCGCTCCCCCAACGCATGAGCGACGACAAGCCCGCCAAGCCCGCTCGCGACAAGCAGCCGAAGCTGCGCAAGCCCCGCTTCGCCACCGACGCCGAGATCGAGATCAAGGGCGCCTTCGGCCCGGCCGACGCCGCCAGCGTCGACGTCGAGCGCGATCTCGGCGAGCCCGGCCGCTTCCCGTTCACGCGCGGCGTCCAGCCGACGATGTACCGCGGCCAGCTGTGGACGATGCGCCAGTACGCCGGCTTCGGCACCGCCGCCGAGTCGAACCAGCGCTACAAGTACCTGCTCGCCCAGGGCGGCAAGGGGCTGTCGGTCGCGTTCGATCTGCCGACGCAGATGGGGCGCGACTCCGACCACGCGATGGCCCAGGGCGAGGTCGGCCGGGTCGGCGTCGCCATCGACTCCCTCGAGGACATGCGCGTCCTCTTCGACGGCATCCCGCTCGGCGAGGTGTCGACGTCGATGACGATCAACGCCACCGCGGCGACCCTGCTCTGCCTCTACATCGCGGTCGCCGAGGAGCAGGGGGTGCCGGCCACCGAGCTGCGCGGCACCATCCAGAACGACATCCTGAAGGAGTACATCGCCCGCGGCACGTACATCTATCCGCCGGCGGGCTCGATGCGGCTCATCACCGACACCTTCACCTACTGCAGCCGCGACGTGCCGCAGTGGAACACGGTGTCGATCAGCGGCTATCACATCCGCGAGGCCGGGGCCGACGCCGTCCAGGAGGTCGCCTTCACCCTCGCCGACGGCATCACCTACGTCGAGGCGGCCCTGCGCGCCGGCCTCGACGTCGACGACTTCGCGCCGCGGCTGTCGTTCTTCTTCAACGTCCACAACAACTTCCTCGAGGAAGTGGCCAAGTTCCGCGCCGCCCGCAAGATGTGGGCGCGCATCATGCGCGATCGCTTCGGCGCCAAGAACCCGAAGAGCCAGATGCTGCGCTTCCACTCGCAGACCGCCGGCGTGACGCTGCAGGCGCAGCAGCCGCTGGTCAACGTGGCGCGCGTGACCATCCAGGCGCTCGCCTCCGTCCTCGGCGGCACCCAGTCGCTGCACACCAACTCCTTCGACGAGGCGCTCGGCCTGCCCACCGAGGAGGCGGCCCTGATCGCCCTGCGCACCCAGCAGGTGATCGGCCACGAGTCCGGGGTCGCCGACTTCATCGATCCACTCGGCGGCTCGTGGGCGGTGGAGAGCCTGACCCGCACCATCGAGGAGCGGGCCACCCAGTACCTCGAGACCATCGACAAGATGGGCGGCGTCATCCCCGCCATCGAACAGGGCTACATCCAGCGCGAGATCGAGCGCCGCGCCTACGAGCACCAGCGCGCCGTCGAGAAGAAGGAGCGCGTCGTCGTCGGCGTCAACGACTTCGTCCTCGCCGACGAGCCGCCGGTCGAGATCGCGACGATCGATCCCGCCCTCGAGCGCGACCAGGTCGCCCGCCTGCGCGCGCTGCGCGCCCGCAGGAGCCAGGCCGAGACCGACCGCACCCTGCGCGCCCTCGGCGACGCCGCCCGCGGCAGCGACAATCTGCTTCCGCGCATCCTCGGCGCCGTGAAGGCCTATGCGACCGTCGGTGAGATTGCCGACGTCCTGCGCGGGGTTTTCGGTCAGTACCAGCCGACGCGCACGCTCTAGACGAGCGGCGGGGGATCGGACCCCGCCCCCGAGCCAGAATCCAGGATTCGGAGAAATTCCCGGCCACGAAGGGCCGCAGTTGCTTGATTCGCCCTCATTTTCCGGGATCTAATAACCGGCAGGGGGTCAGCATGCCGGTCACCAAGAGCGACCTCATCGAGCAGCTTTCCGAGGCGCTGAAGCTCCCGAAAGGGAAGGCCGAGCTCGTCGTCAACGTCATGTTCGACAGCATGGTCGCCGCGCTGCAGCGCGGGGAGCGCATCGAGATCCGCGGCTTCGGCAGCTTCGAGGTCCGCAACTACAAGCCGTACGAGGGCCGCAACCCGCGGACGGGCGAGCCGGTGCACGTCAAGGCGAAGCGCCTCCCCTTCTTCAAGGTGGGCAAGGAGCTGCGCGAGCGCGTCAACGCCGGCACCCACCCGATCGAGGTCGACGACCACGACGACGACGTCGTGGGCGACGACGAGCTCGGCGGGGACCAGGAGGGGCAGGAGGCCCAGGAGGACTAGGCGTGGGGCCGGCGCTGCCGCCCCACGCCCGCGCGGGGTGACTCGCGCCGCGCGCGGCGCGCGGTAGGCTTGGTGGTAGCGCCGCAACTCGGGGGACGGGTGTCGTGGGGGCGGCCAGGGATGGATGAGGCCCCTCCAGCTCGACGAGTTCCGCGGCACGAATCGATTCCGCATCCTGCGGCGGATCGGCGCGGGCGGGATGGGTGTCGTCTACGAGGCGCTCGATCGCGAGAGCGGCCTCCTCATCGCGCTCAAGACCCTGCGCGCGCCGACGCCGGAGGCGCTGGTCCGCTTCAAGCGCGAGTTCCGCAGCCTCCAGGATCTGCAGCATCCCAACCTGGTCACCCTCGGCGAGCTGGTCGAGCTCGAGGGGGTCTGGTTCTTCACGATGGAGCTGGTGCGCGGCACCAGCATCCTGTCGTACGTCCGCCCCGAGCCGCGGCCGGCGCAGGGCGACGCCGTCGGCTTCGACGAGGCGCGCCTGCGCAACGCCCTGGCCCAGGTCGCCAGCGGCCTCGGCGCGCTCCACGACGCCGGCAAGGTCCACCGCGACGTCAAGCCGTCGAACGTCCTGGTCACCGACGACGGCCGCGCCGTCCTGGTCGACTTCGGCCTGGTCCTCGACCTCGACGAGCGCTCGAGCGTCACCGGCGCCCAGGTCGTCGGCACCGCCACGTACATGGCGCCCGAGCAGGCGACCGGCCGCGATCTCGGCCCCGAGGCCGACTGGTACAGCCTCGGCGTCGTCCTCCACGAGGCGCTGGTCGGCCAGCCGCCGTTCTCGGGGCCGCCGATGCAGATCCTGATCGACAAGCAGCAGCAGGTGCCGCCGTCGCCGCGCAGCCTGGTCCCGGCGGTGCCGGCCGATCTCGATCAGCTCTGCTGCGACCTCCTCCGCCTCGATCCGACGACGCGCCCGGCCGGGCGCGAGGTCGAGCGCCGGCTGCGCGGCGGCCGGCCGCCGACGGTGGATCCGGCGCTGCACACGACCAGCGCGCAGGCGCCGCTGTTCGTCGGCCGCGACCGCGAGCTCGCCGTCCTGCGCGAGGCCTACGTCGCCTGCGAGGACGGCCAGGCGGTCTCGATCTACGTCCACGGCGAGTCCGGCATCGGCAAGAGCTCGCTGGTCCGCCACTTCCTCGACGAGCTCGCCGCCGATCCGTCGACGCTGGTGCTGACCGGCCGCTGCTACGAGCGCGAGGCGGTGCCGTTCCGCGCCTTCGACGGCGTGGTCGACGCCCTCGCCGCGCACCTGCAGCGGCTGCCGGCCGAGCAGACGGCGGCGCTCTTGCCGCGGCGGGCGTCGCTGCTGCTGCAAGTCTTCCCGGTGCTGCGCCGGGTCGAGGTCTTCGCCAGCGCGCCGCGCTTCGACGTCGCCGATCCGCAGGAGCTGCGCACCCGCGTCTTCGACGCCCTGCGCGAGCTGTTCAGCCGGCTCGGCGAGCGCCGGCCGGTGGTGGTCGTCATCGACGATCTGCAGTGGGCCGACGCCGACAGCTTCGCGCTCCTGCGCGAGCTCTTGCGCCCGCCCGAGGCGCCGCCGCTGTTCCTGCTCGCCAGCTGGCGCGACGCCGGCCCCGACGCGCCGTCGGTGCGCGACGCGGTCGCCGCCCTCCCCGGCGACGGCCGCCACCTCGGCCTCGACGCCCTCGAGCCGGAGCCGGCGCGCGAGCTGGCCGCCCACCTGCTCACCTCGGCCGGGCTGTCGCCGGCGCTGGCCGGCGCGGTCGCCGACGGCGCCGGCGGCCACCCGCTGTTCATCGACGAGCTGGTCCGCTTCCAGGCCACCCGCGGCGACGGCGCGGTGCCGCGCCTCGACGACGTCCTGTGGGAGCGGATCGCCGGCCTCGCCGCGCCGGCGCGCCGGTTGATCGAGCTCCTCGCCGTCGCCGGCGCCCCGCTCGATCAGGAGTGCGCCGCCCACGCCGCCGGCATGGAGCCGGCCGAGTTCGGGCGCTGCACGGCGCTCCTGCGCCTGCACAACCTGGCGCGCACCACCGGCGTCCGCCGCAGCGACCGGATCGAGCCCTACCACGACCGGATCCGGGTCGCGGTGCTGGCCCACCTCGACGACGCCACCCGCCGCGAGCGCCACCTCCAGCTGGCGCGCGCGCTCGAGCGCAGCGACCGCGTCGACGGCGAGGCGCTGGCCAGCCACTTCGTCGGCGCCGGCGACGCCGAGCGCGCCGCCGGCTACGCGGCGGCCGCCGCGCAGCGCGCCGCCCACGCCCTCGCCTTCGACCGCGCCGCCGACCTGTACCGGATGGCGGTGGCGCTGGTCCCCGCCGGCCGCGGCGACGTCCTGCCGCTGCGCATCGCCCGCGGCGACGCCCTCGCCAACGCCGGCCGCGGCCACGAGGCGGCCGCCGCCTACCTCGAGGCCGCCGACGGCGCCCCCGCCGGCGACGCCCTCGACCTGCGCCGGCGCGCCGCCCAGCAGTACCTCCTGTCCGGGCACATCGACGAGGGGGTCGGCGTCCTCGGCAGCGTCCTCGCCGCCGAGGGCATCGGCTTCCCGCGCACGCCGCGGCGCGCCCTCGCCGGCGTCATCGCCCGCCGCGCCTACCTCGCGCTGCGGGGCCACGGCTTCCGCCGCCGCGACGAGAGCGAGCTGGCGGCGCGCGAGCTGGCCCGCATCGACGCCTGCTGGCACGCCGGCGTCACCCTCGGCACCGCCGACACCGTGCGCGGCAACGCCTTCATGACCCGGTGCGTGCTGCTCGCGCTGCGCGCCGGCGAGCCGTACCGGATCGCGCGCGCCCTCAGCATGGAGGCGGCGATGATGTCGATCGCCGGCGTCGGCGCCGCCCCTCGCATGGAGCGCCTGCTCGCGGTCGCCGGCGAGCTCGCGCGCCAGGTCGGCTCGCCGCACGCCGAGGCGCTCGTGATCGGCACCCGCGGCCAGGCCCATTATCTGGCCGGCCGCTACCGCGCCGCCTTCGAGCTGTGCCAGGAGGCCGAGGCGATCCTCCGCGAGCAGTGCGCCGGCGTGTCGTGGGAGATCGCCACCGTCCGGCTGTGGTCGACGCGCTCGCTCCTGCTCATGGGCCAGCTGCGCGAGCTCGGCCGCCGGCTGCCGGCGTACCTCGAGGAGTGCGACGCCCGCGGCGACCTCTACGGCGACGTCAACCTGCGGGTCGCGGTCACGCCGTACCTCTTGCTCGCCGCCGACTGCCCCGAGGACGCCGACGGCGAGATCCGCGACGCCGCCCGCCGCTGGTCGCCGTCCGGCTTCCACGTCCAGCACAACCACTCGCTGCACACCCAGGTCGCGCGCGCCCTCTACCAGGGTGACGCCGCCGCCGCGGTCGCCACCGCCGCCACCCTGCGCGCCGGCGTCCGCCGCTCGCTCTTGAGCCGGGTGCAGATGATCCGGATCAGCACCTGGGACGCGGTCGGCCGCGCGTCGCTGGCCGGCGCCCTCGTCGCCTCCGACGCCGGCGAGCGCCGCGGCCACCTGCGCACGGTCCGCCGCGCCGTGCGCGGCCTCCGCGCCGAGGGCACGCCGGTGTCGCAGCCGATGGCCGAGGTCCTGGCCGCCGGCGCCGCCCTGGTCGAGGGCGACGCCGCGAGCGCGGTGGCGCCGCTCGAGCGCGCCGTCGAGAGCTTCGAGGCCGCCGACATGGCGATGCACGCCGCCGCCGCCCGCCGCCGGCTCGGCCTCGTCGTCGGCGGCGAGCGCGGCGCCGGGCTGGTCGCCGCCGCCGAGGCGTGGATGACCGGCCAGGCGATCCTCAACCCGGCGCGCCTCACCGCGATGCTGGCGCCGGCGGACGCCGACGACTACCGTTAGCGCCATGGGCATCGTCCTCAAGAGCGAGAGCGAGCTGGCGCGCATGCGCGCGGCCGGGCGCATCGTCCACGCCGTGCTCGACGCCGTCGAGGCGGCGTGCGTCCCCGGCGCCACCACCGCCGGCCTCGAGCGGATCGCCGCCCGCGAGCTGGCGCGGGCGCGCGCGCGCTCGGCGTTCCTCGGCTACGCGCCCGGCGGCGCGCCGCCGTACCCGGCGGTGCTGTGCACGTCGATCAACCACGTCGTGGTCCACGGCATCCCGCGCGCCGACGAGATCCTCCGCGAGGGCGACCTGGTCAGCATCGACTTCGCGTGCATCAAGGACGGCTACTGCGCCGACGCCGCGCGCACGGTCGCGGTCGGCGTCATCAGCGCCCCGGCGCGCGCGCTGCTCGACGCCACCCGCGCGTGCATCGAGCGCGCGATCGCGCAGTGCACGCCCGGCCATCGCCTCGGCGACGTCGGCGCCGCCATCGAGGCGCACGCGGTGGAGCGCGGCTACGCGGTGGTCCGCGACTTCGTCGGCCACGGCATCGGCCGCGCCATGCACGAGCCGCCCAGCGTCCCCAACTACGGGCGACCGGGCAGCGGCCTCCGCCTCAAGCCCGGCATGGTGCTCGCGATCGAGCCGATGGTGAACGCCGGCACCGGCGCGGTCCGGCTCCTGGACGATGGCTGGACCGTCGTCACCGCCGACCGCGCGCTGTCAGCGCACGTCGAGCACACGGTGGCGATCACCCACGACGGCCCACAGGTCCTCACCGTGGCGTAGGCGAGCAAACGTCATCACGGACGACCGAGCGAGGCTGCGAAAGTCTCGCTTGATCCGCGCGAGGCGGACGCTGTAGCTTGCGACGAATCGATCGATCAACCGCTGGTCGATCGCTTCGCGAGCTAACTAACCATGCCATTTCGCTACGATCTGGTCTGGATCCTCGCGATCGGGCTCAGCGGCACCCCCGCCTGCGGCCGCTGGGGCTACTCGGCCGTCGGAGACGCCGATGCGGGCGCGGACGCAGGCGGGGCCGAGCGCTGCGCGCCCGGCGAGATCCTCTGCGGCGACTTCGAGGACGGCCCGGGTAACTGGATCCTGCGCGGCGACAACGGCGGCAGCACCACGCTCGGCGTCGTGACCTCGCCGGTCGCCGTCGGCGGCGGCGCGCTCCGCATCCGCACCGGCCTCGACGGCGACGGCTTCGCCGCGGCCGAGCACATCTTCGCGCCGGTCCGCGACGGGACGCTCTACGGCCGCGTCATGCTGTGGGTCGGCCTCACGACCGCCATCGACGAGTACCTGGTCGCGGTCCAGCTCGACGACGGCGACGACGGCGGCCTGCAGAAGCTGTCGATCGACCTCCTGCCGTTCGACAACGTCATCGTGACGGTGACGACGGCGAACCCGACGGTGCGCCCCGGCTCGGCCCCCGGCTTCGTGCGCCGCCACGAGTGGATGTGCCTGACCTTCCGGATCGAGCTCAGCCAGACCAATGGCACCATCGAGATGTTCGAGCGGGGTCGGCCGGCGGTCATGGTCCGCGGCATCGACACCGTGCCCGATCCGGGCGGCTATCACCGGATGCTGCTCGCGGCGGTCGCCCCGTCGCCGGCGATCGGCGAGCTCGTCTTCGACGCCGTCGCCCTGGGGCGGGAGCCACTGCCATGTCCATGACGTCCGTCCTCGGCGGCCTCGCGCTGTCGGTCGCCGTCGCCGCCACCGACGCGCCGCTCAACGGCGGCGACGGCGCCGACGCCCCCGACCTCGATCGGATCGTCGTCGCACCTTAGAGCACTCGCGCCCACTGCCGCGCGCGACAGCGCGTGCTTCTGGACAGCGCGTTTACCAGGAACGGCCACGGGCGGTCGCGCGCGACGCGCTTGATCACGCGCGAGGCACCCTGCTCGGGTCCGCTGGGCGGTGGAAGGAGAGCTCGATGTCGCGCTGTCTGCTCGCTGCCGCGGTCGCGGCCATCGTCACCGCGCCGGTGCCCACACTCGCCGCACCGGGCCCCGGCGTCGGCAACCGGCCGTGCGCCACCGGCGAGATGTTCGCGCCGATCGTGGTCTTCGGCCACGCCAACGGCACCCCCGACGACTCGCCGGGCAAGGACTACGGCCACAACGTCGTCATCATGGCCGACGGCTACCTGATGCTGCTGTTCGCCCCGGACAGCGGCGGACCGAGCGGCGGGCTCCTGTTCTACGACATCGCCGACCCGCGCCACCCGCGGCTGGTCAAGACGATCCGCAACGCCGACACCGAGCGCTTCCGCGAGACCCACTCGCTGCCGGTCGCCCGGGTGGGCGATCGCTACCTGGTCGCGGTGCAGACCGTCGTCGGCATCCAGCTCTGGGACATCACCGACGCCATGACCGCGCACAAGGTCGGCGAGCTGACCCTCGAGGGCGTCGACGCCGGCGACTACACAAACGTCGCCTGGCAGCTGTCGTGGCAGTTCCCGTACCTGTTCGTCGCCGGCGCCGGCCACGGCTTCCACGTCGTCGACACCCGCGACCCGGCCGCGCCGCGCCTGGTCACGCGCGTGCCGACCAGCCAGAGCGGCGGCTTCCGGATCGGGCCGATCTTCGCGCTCGGCGACTACCTGGTGGTCGCCAACATGGACCAGGACGGTCGCTACGCGCTGCTCGACATCGCCGACGCCGCGCACCCGGCGCTGCTCGACACGCTGACCGGCCTGCCCAAGATCTACTCGGCGTCGGTCGTCGGCGATCGCATCTACGGCGCCGGCCGCGACGGCGACCTCCTGATCCACCGCTTCGGCCCGGATGGCCTGCACGAGGTGCACCGGGCCGCCATCCCCGGCGACGGCCTCTACCTCTCGTACCAGGACGGCTATCTCCACTACGGCCTGACCGCCAGCTACATGAAGGTCGACGTCCGCGACGAGCAGCACCCGACCGTCGTCGGCGAGGGCGTCCTCGGCGGCGAGCACAAGGATCACGGGCAGACCACGCCGCTCGGCAACCTGGTCTTCATCGGCAACGACCACGGCACCGGCAGCGCGCTGTTCTGCCACCAGCCCGACCCGGACGAGACGCCGCCGTCGGTGGTGAAGGTGTTCCCGCCCGACGGTACGCTCCACCAGCCGCGGACCAGCCGGATCGCGATCAGCTTCTCCGACAACATCGACATCCACACGGTGTCGCCGGAGACGGTCGTCGTGCGCGCCGTCGGCGGCGACGTGGTCGCGGGCGGCTACTCGTACGTCTTCAACACGGTGTCGTTCGGACCGCGCGAGCCGCTGGCGCCCGACACGTCCTACCAGATCGTGCTGCGCGCCGGCGGCGTCGCCGACGCCGCCGGCAACCGCCTGACCGAGGAGCAGGTGACGCGCTTCTCGACCGGGGACGCGATCGAGGAGCCGCCGCCCGACGCCGGTCCCGACGCGCCCGAGCCGCCGCCGACCGACGATGCCGCCGTCCCGGGCG
>Ga0075429_100004368_pt1 | contig 12137 bp, 8 predicted proteins | sample RhiMetdeltSRZDD3_FD_75295 | JGI IMG/M metagenome (GOLD analysis project Ga0075429, IMG submission 75295) | Populus rhizosphere microbial communities from Tennessee, USA - Rhizosphere MetaG P. deltoides SRZDD3 | ecosystem: Host-associated > Plants > Roots > Rhizosphere > Soil | place: USA...
GCCCTGGATATACCGTATAGCCGCAGTTGTTCACGACGGTCACGGTGGCCGCCTGAGACGCGGCAGCGAACCCCGTGACGACGAGCCACACGAGGACGAGGGCGGTGCGGTTCATGTTCTTCTCCTTCGCCGGAATGGTTGACCGAGTGTCGGCCACGGGCGCACCCGGCGTCACGACCCTGAAGTCGGGCGGCCCCCATACCTTTGGATGGGCGCGGACGAGAGCCGAACGGGGCATCCGGAAAATGAAACGGCGGCAATTTGGGGATGATTGGTTGGAGGAGGCCGTCTAGAACGTCAGCTTGAGTCCTACCTGCATGGCGGAGAAGTTGTAACAGCGGAGCGGCAACGCCGTCACGTAGCGGAAGTCATGCGCGATCCATGTCTTTCGATAGGGTCAGTGCTGCACGCGCGGGAGCGCGTACGGTAAGCTGTCGCTTCGCCATGCCCGTGTCCCCCGACGACCACGGCGATCCCCGTGCCGGTCGTGAGTTCGGACCCGCGCGGGAGCTCGCCCGCGAGATCGAAAGGCGCACCACCGCGGAAGTCCGGTTCGACGAGGGGGCGCGGGCGCTGTATGCCACGGACGCCTCGAACTACCGGCAGGTCCCGATCGGCGTGGTGGTGCCGCGGACGATCGACGACGTCGTCACCACCGTCGAGATCTGCCGCGCCTACGGCGCGCCGGTGCTGCCGCGCGGCGGCGGGACCAGCCTGGCCGGTCAATGCTGCAACTTCGCCGTCGTCATCGACACCTCGCGGTACCTGCACCGCATCGACGACATCGATCCTGTGCTCAAGATGGCGCGCGTGCAGCCCGGCCTCGTGCTCGACACGCTGCGCGATGCGGCGGAGCGCCATCACCTGACGTTCGCGCCCGACCCCGCCACCCACAGCCGCTGCACGCTGGGCGGCATGATCGGCAACAACTCGTGCGGCGTGCACTCGGTGATGGCGGGCAAGACGGACGACAACGTGCATTCGCTCGACGTGCTGACGTACGACGGCGCGAGGATGACGGTGGGGCCGACGGCCGACGAAGAGCTCACGGCCGCGATCGCGGCCGGCGGCCGGCGCGGAGAGATCTACGCGCGGCTGCGCGCGCTGCGGGATCGCTACGCGCCGCTCATCCGCGCGCGTTTTCCGCCCATCCCCCGCCGTGTCTCCGGCTACAACCTGCCGTGGCTGCTCCCCGAGCACGGCTTCCAGGTGGCGCGTGCGCTCGTCGGCAGCGAGGCCACCTGCGTGCTGGTGTTGGGCGCCACCGTCCATCTCGTCCACAGCCCGCCGCAGCGCACGCTGCTCGTCCTGGGTTATCCCGACATCTTCACCGCCGCCGACGACGTGCCGTTCCTTCTCGAGTTCGGGCCCGTCGGCCTCGAGGGGGTCGACACCGTGCTGGCGGAGGCGGTGCGCCGCATGGGCCTGCACGAGGAGGGCCTGCGCCAGATGCCCCCGGGCGGCGGTTGGCTCTTCGTCGAGTTCGGCGGCGAGACGCGCGAAGAGGCCAACGCCAAGGCCGAAGCCCTCCGCGAGGCCCTGCAAGGCCGCGGCCGGCGCGTGACCGCCGCCCTCTTCGACGATCCGCACGCCGCCCATCGGCTCTGGCGCGTCCGCGAGTCGTCGCTGGGATCGATGGCGATCGTGCCCGGCCGTCCCCGCACTTGGGAGGGATGGGAAGACGCCGCCGTCGCCCCCAAGGACCTGGGCGCCTACCTGCGGGAGTTCAGCGCGCTCATGGCCGCGCATCATCTTTATGGAGCGCTCTACGGCCACTTCGGCGATGCCTGCGTGCACACGCGGCTGTCCTTCGACTTCCAGACGACCGGCGGCATCGCGCGCATGAGGCGCTTCGTCGACGAGGCGGCGGACCTGGTCCTGCGCTACGGCGGGTCGCTTTCGGGCGAGCACGGCGACGGACAGTCGCGGAGCGAGCTGCTGCCGAAGATGTACGGCCCGGAGCTGATGCAGGCCTTCGGCGAGTTCAAGGCGATCTGGGATCCCCTCGGCAAGATGAACCCCGGCCGCATCGTGGATGCCACTCCCCTCGACGCGAACCTGCGGCTGGGTCCGACGTATGCCGCGAACCCGCTCGCCACGCATTTCGATTTTCCGGAGGAGGCGGGCGCCGGTTTTGCCGGCACCGTGTTGCGCTGTGTCGGCGTCGGTGACTGCCGCCGGCTGGCGGGGGCCACGATGTGCCCCAGCTACCGCGCGACCCTCGACGAACAGCACTCGACCCGCGGCCGCGCGCGCCTGCTCTTCGAGATGGCGGCGGGCGACGTTATCCACGACGGGTGGCGTTCGGAGGCGGTGAAGGAATCGCTCGATCTCTGCCTCGCCTGCAAGGGCTGCAAGGGCGAGTGCCCCGTGCACGTCGACATGGCGAGCTACAAGGCGGAGTTCCTCTCGCACTACTACGAGGGACGCCTGCGGCCGCCGTTCGCGTATGCCACCGGCTTCATCCACTGGGGCGCGCGGGTGGCCTCGCTGGCGCCGCGTCTGGCGAACGCGATCGCGCAGGGCCCGCTGGCCCCGGCGATCAAGGCCGCGCTCGGCATCGCCCCGAAGCGGCGCCTGCCGAGCTTCGCCCCGAGCACGTTCCGCCGCCAGTTCCAGCGGCGCCCCGCGGCCACCGAGACAGGCACGAGGGACGTGCTCCTCTGGGTCGATACCTTCAACGACCATTTCCACCCCGAGGTGTTGTGGGCCGCCGTCACCGCCCTCACTGCCGTCGGGTATCGCGTGCGCATCCCCGATCCGGTCCTGTGCTGCGGGCGCCCGCTCTACGACTGGGGCTTCCTCGATACCGCCAAGACGCTGCTGCGGCGCGCCCTGACGGCGCTGGCCCCGAACGTCGAGGCGGGAATTCCCATCGTGGGCCTGGAGCCGAGCTGCGTGGCCGTGTTCCGCGACGAGCTCCTCAACCTGTTCCCGCGCGACGAGGCGGCGCGCCGGCTCTCGAAGCAGGTGATGACGTTCGCCGAGCTGCTCCGCGGGCACACCGACACGCTGCGCCCGCGCGTGCGGCGGCGCGCGATCGTCCACGGCCATTGCCACCAGAAAGCGGTACTCAGCGAGGGCGCCGACCGCGAGGTCATGGCCGCCCTCGGCCTCGACTTCCGCGTCCTCGACTCCGGCTGCTGCGGCATGGCCGGCGCCTTCGGCTTCGAGCGTGACCACTACGACGTCTCCATGAAGATCGGCGAGAGCGTGCTCCTGCCCGCGGTGCGCGCCGCCGACCACGACACGATGATCATCACCGACGGTTTCTCGTGCCGGGAGCAGATCGCCCAATCGACGGATCGGCGCGCGCTGCACCTGGCCCAGGTCGCGGCCCTCGCGCTGCGGCCATAATCGACACGTGAGCCACCCACCGATCCTGGTCGTTTCCGCCCCCGACGACGCCGCCCTCAACCTCCTGCAACCGCCGCCACCCGGAGAACGGCTGGTGATCGGCTGGCAGCCCGCGGAGCTCCTCGCCGCGGCCCCGGAGGCGGAGATCCTCATCTCCTGCAGCGCGAGCCGCGGCCAGATCGAGCCGCTGTTCCATGCCGCACCGAAGCTGCGCTGGATGCACTCGCTCTCCGCCGGCCTCGACACCCTGATGTTCCCCGGCCTCGTGGAGAGGCCCGTCGTCCTCACCAACGCGCGCAGCGTCTACCGGCGCTCGCTGGCGGAATGGGTGATGGCATCGGTGCTGTTCTTCGCCAAGGAGCTGCGCCGGCTGGTCAAGAGCCAGGAGCGCGGCGTGTGGGACATCTACGAGCCGCGCTGGATCCAGGGGACGACCCTCGGGATCGTCGGCTACGGCGACATCGGCCGCGCGTGCGCCGAGAACGCCCGCAGCTTCGGAATGAAGGTGCTGGGCGTCCGCCGCCGCCCGGCGCCGGATCCGCTCTGCGACGAGGTGGTGGGCCTCGACCGCATGCGCGAGGTGATCGCGCGCTCCGACTACGTGGTCGTGGTTCTGCCCCTCACCGCCGAGACGCGCCATCTCGTCGGCGCCGCCGAGATCGCCGCCATGAAGCCGGGGGCCGTGTTCATCAATATCGGACGCGGGCCCGTGGTCGACGAGGCCCCGCTCATCGAGGCCCTGCGCGCGGGCCGGATCCGCGGCGCGGCCCTCGACGTCTTCGAGCGCGAGCCGCTGCCCGACGGCCATCCCTTCTACTCGCTGCCGAACGTGTTGCTCTCGGCCCATTGCGCCGACCGCGTGCCGACGTGGCGGGAGGACTCGATGCGCCTGTGCCTCGAGAACCTGGCGCGCTTCCGCGAGGGGCGTGAGCTGGTGAACGTGGTCGACAAGGGACAGGGTTACTGAAGTCGTGAGTCGTGAGTTTTGAGTCATGAGTACGGCAACGGCCATGGCCTGGCACGCGCCGCGGTCGGCCAACACGAACGGGAGTCGGCCACACAACCCGGACCTCCCGACGAGCCGTGAAGCCGCCGTCGGACGGGGGACGCTCGGACCTGCCGACGCCGCTCCGTCGACTGCCTGCCGTGGCCTCACTCAAGACTCATGACTCAAAACTCACGACTCCCACAGGCCGTAGTTCTGGCGGATGATAGAGAGTGACCCGGCGCACCCGGGCCGGGGCGTGCGCGTGCACGACATGCGGACTGGGAGCTACAATGGCCGGTCTGCGAGAGCGGCGCCGGCGCTGCCAGCAGTTGATACCGACGGAGGACGCCAGTGGAAGCCCCTAACGCGACGCAGATCGACAAGTCGGCCGAGCTCGAAGGCAAACTCACCGGGAAGGACGCGCGCGTCCTGGGCCGGTTCAAAGGCGAGATCCAGCTCCAGGGCCGTTTGATCGTGGGCGAAGAGTCGCGCGTCGAGGCCAAGGTCAAGGCGGACGCCGCCGAGATCGGAGGCGAGTTCAAGGGGGACATCGCCGTCCGCACCCTCGTGCTGCTCGAGAAGGCGCGCGTCGAAGGCACGATCGAGGCCCAGGTGCTCTCCGTGCGCGAAGGTGCGCAGGTGAACGCCTCGGTGAACGCGGGCCATGCCTCCGGCAGCGGTACGGGCGCCGCCCGCGCCATGGGCACCTAGCCCGCGTGCGGCTTCGCGACCTGGCCCTCCGCCTCGGCTGCCCCGTGCGCGGCGACGACGGCGTGGAGGTCCTGCGTGTCGCGGGCATCGAGCGCGCCGGCCCCGGCGACCTCACGTTCCTGGCCAGTGCGAAGTACGCGCCGCACCTCGCCGGCACGCGCGCGTCCGCCGTCGTCGTCCCCCCCGACGTCGAGACGCCGCTCCCCAGCCTCGTCTCGAAGAATCCCTACCTTTTCTATGCACGCGCGGCGCAGGTGCTGCACCCGCCGGCCCATCCCGCGCCCGGCGCCCATCCCACCGCCCAGGTGCACCCGTCGACGAGCCTCGGCGACGACGTGCATGTGGGTGCCTTCGCGGTGGTCGGGCCGCGGGTGCGGATCGGGGCGCGTACGACGATCCATCCCCACGTGGTCCTCTACGAGGACGTGGTCATCGGTGAGGACTGCCTCCTGCATTCGGGCGTGCAGATCCGCGAGGGCTGCCGTCTCGGCAACCGCGTGGTCGTACAGAACGGCGCCGTGATCGGCGGGGACGGCTTCGGCTTCGCTCGCGCCGACGACGGCTCGTACGAGAAGATCCCCCAGGTCGGCATCGTGGTGATCGAGGACGACGTGGAGATCGGCGCCTTGACCGCCGTCGACCGGTCGTCACTCCATGAGACGCGCGTGGGCCGCGGCACCAAGATCGACAACCTCGTGCAGGTCGGCCACTCGGTGACGATCGGGACGCACACCGTGATGGCCGCGCAGGTCGGCGTCGCCGGCAGCACCCACGTCGGCAACAACGCAATGATCGGCGGCCAGGTCGGCATCGCCGGCCACATCACTGTCGGCGACGGCGTGGTGGCCACCGCGCAGAGCGGCATCCCCAACTCCGTCGAGAACGGCGAGATGATTTCCGGTTACCCCGCCATCGAGAACCGGAAGTGGCTGAAGGCGTCGGCTGTCTTTCCCCGCCTGCCGGAGATCGCGCGCCGGCTGCGCCAGATCGAGAAGAAGATCGAAGAGCTGCTGGCCAAGCGCTGACCCCGGTCGTTAGGCGCAAAAGTTGCCGGCAAGGATCGTGTCGGTCATCACCAATACCACTTCGGCCGTATTGACAGGTTGAACCTACACCGCCGATATTGAACACGTTACGCACGCGAGTCATGCGGGAGACGGGTCCTCCCGCATGTTTCCGCTCTGGGCCAGCGCCTCCGTGCGTGTATGCCGTGGGGAGGCGCCGCTTGTTGCTGCATCCGTGTCGACGATGAATTGTCCGTTTTGCCAGGCCGATAATGGACCTGGTCTCACGAGCTGCCTTCTCTGCGGCTCCAGCCTCACCTCCGTGGGCGCGATGAAGCGCGGCTCCCTCATCGCCGGCCGCTACGAGGTGCTCGCCCCCGTCGGACGCGGCGGCATGGGGGCCGTATTCAAGGCCCACGACCGCACGCTCGACGAAGTCGTGGCCCTCAAGGTCCTGCGCACCGATCTCGAGGAAGCAGCGGAGACGCTCAATCGGCGCTTCCGCCTCGAGATCAAGCTCGCGCGCCGCATCCGCCACCGCAACGTCTGCGCGATCCACGACTACGGCGAGGACGGCGGGCTGCATTTCATCACCATGGAGTTCGTCGACGGGCCCAACCTCAAGGAGGTCCTGCGCGAGCGCGAGACGCTGCCCTGCGACGAGGCCTACGAGATGGTGCTCCAGATCCTCGAAGGCCTGGAGGCGATCCACAAGGTCGGCATCGTCCATCGCGACCTGAAAACGGCGAACGTCATGCGCGACAGCAGCGGGACGATCCGCCTCATGGACTTCGGCATCGCGAAGCCGGCGGGAGAAGAAGCCACGCTGGCCGGGCAGGCCCTGGGCACGCCGCAGTACGTGAGCCCGGAGCAGGCGCGCGGCCGCGCCGCGGACACGCGCAGCGACCTCTACTCGGTGGGCATCATGCTCTTCGAGCTGCTCACCGGACGCGTTCCCTTCAAGGCCGATACGCCGCTCGTCACCCTCTACATGCAGGTGCACGAGGCGCCGCCGCTCGATGGCGATCATCTGCCGGCGGCGGTACGGCCCGTGCTCGCACGGGCGCTGGCGAAGGAGCCCTCCGATCGATACGCCACCGCCGCCCTGATGGCCGCCGCCGTGCGCGAAGCCAGCCTCGTCGCCGCCCCCGCGCGCCCGGCCGTGGCCATCCTGACCAAGGCCGCCCCCAGCCTCGTCGGCCAGTTGCAGGAGGACACCCTCGAGGGGCTGCTGCGCTGGGCCAGCGTGGGGGCGCGCACCGGGATCCTCGACGTCCGCCGGCGCAGCCTGCAGCACGGCATCGCGCTGCGCGCGGGGCGCATCCACTCGTCGTGGTCGAACGATCCGCGCCGCTCGCTCGGACAGTTCTTGATCCGCGAAGGGCTCATCTCGGAGAGCGAGCTGTCGCAGGCGCTGCTCCAGCAGGAAGACTCGCGCGCGGACCAGACGCCGCGCCTGGGCTCGATCCTGGTGGCGCGCGGCCTGCTCGCGGCGGAGCAGCTCCGCGGCTGCCTGCGCCTCAAAGCCGAGGAAACGTTCTACGACCTCCTGCTGCGGCCGGAGGGTGAGTTCGAGTTCCGCGACGGGGCGCCTCCGCCCGACGTGCCGGTGGAGCTGGATCTCGAGGTCGGCGCCGTCCTCGAGGAATGGCAGCGCCGTCGTGAGCAGTGGACGCGCATCCGCACGCGGATTCCGACGCTCCAGACGACCTTCCGCCTGGCCGGAGAACGGCCGGTGGTGGCCGACCCGCAGCTTCGCACGGTGCTCGTCCTCGCCACCGAGGGGCGGACGGTGGCCGAGATCAGCCTGCACACGCGCCGGCCGGAGATCGAGGTGGCGGCCATGCTGCTCGACCTGTGCGAACGGGGGACGCTCGTCGTCCACCAGGTCGGCGACGACGCGCAGCTCGCGGAGACGGTCGGCGCGATCCAGGAGCTGCTCGCCATCGCCGACCAGCGTTTCCAGGAGCGGCGCTACGAGGCGGCGGCGGAGGCCTACGACGCCGTCCTCGATCTCGATCCGCTGAACCCCGCCGCCAAGCGCGGCCAGCTCGCCATCGACCAGGCCACCGAGACCGAGCTGGCGCAGAGGGCAATCCTGCTGAGCCGCGTGCCGCGGCTGCAGATGGAGCTCTCCGCGCTCGCACGCACCGACGTGGACGCCAAGGAAGCCTTCATCCTCTCCCGCATCAACGGCGAGTGGGACGTGCAGTCGATCCTGAAGGTCTGCCCGCTGGGCGAGGACGAGGTGCTGCTGGCGTTCTCCCGGCTCGTCGGCCGTGGCATCGTGGCGTTGGGGTGAACGGCAGTAATGAGTTTTGAGTTATGAGTCATGAGTGGTACCACTCACGACTCACGACTCATAACTCATGACTCACGACTGCCGGAACCCCGGCTCCGGCATCAGCGCCAGCAGGAACCGGTCATCCTCATCCTCCGGGAGCCATCCGGGAGGAGCCTGGATCTCGAACATGCGCCGCTTGAGGGGAGCCACGTCGGCGCGCGGTGCCCACATCGCGGACCACGCCGAGAGGGCCCCCAGGGCCCGGCTCTCCCAATACGGCCCGCTGCGCCAACCCACGGCCGCGAACGCCGTGCGCAGGTGGCGGACCAGGGAGTCGCGGATCGAGCGCGGGAGCTCGGCCTCCGGCGTATCGCGGACCTGCAGGCGCTCGACCTGGATGCCGACCACTCCGAACCCGCCCGCGCGGCTCAGCTCGGCGGCGAGCGCGGCGTAGGGCAGACCGGGGCGATGCCGCACGTATTGCCAGAGGCTGTCGCAGCCGCTCGTCCGCACCTGACGCGCCAGCCGCTCCTCCCAGCCCTCGTCCCAGGTATCCAGCCGCTCCTGCGCGACGCGACTCGTTCTCATGGTGGCCCCCTGAGGTGAGTGTGCCTCCGAGGGATGCCGGCGGAGGGCTGGTCGCGAGCGTTGCGCCGGTCAGAGCGACAGCTCCGTGCGGCGCGTGGAGCTTTCTACGGCCCGCTCGAGGATCTCCATCACCGCCACCGCGTCCGCGGGCGGCACCGGATTGGGACCACCGTCGACGATCGCATCGCGGACGCCGGCGTAGTACAGACCCCAATCGCCCGGCATTGTAGGCACGGGCTGCTCGATCGTGCCTCCGCCGTCCGGAAGGTAGAGCACGCCGGCGCGCGGATCGCGGCCCCATCCAGGCGCGCCGGGCCTCTCACCCCGCTGCAGCGCGGCCTCCTGAGGATCGACGCCGTACTTGACGTAGCTCGCCATGTCGCCGTGGATGACGAAACGCGCACTACCGCCCGCGACCAGGTTGCTGCCGTGCAGGATCACGCGCCTCCTGTCGTAGCGCAGGACCACGTGGAAATAGTCCACGGCCTCCGCCCCCACGCGCTGCATCGCGAGGTCGGCAGACACGGCGCTCGGCCGCCCGAAGAGCTGGAGCGCCTGATCCACCAGGTGGGCACCGAGGTCGTACCAGATACCGCTGCCCGGCCCCGCCTGCTCACGCCAGCGCGGCCGCACGGTGGGCCGATAGCGGTCGTAGTGCGATTCGAAGTGGACGACCTCGCCGAGACGGCCGTCCTCGATCAGACGGCGCACGGTGAGGGCATCGCCATTCCAGCGAATGTTGTGGAACACAGACAACACGCGTGACGCCGTCTCCGCCTGGTGCACCAGATCGCGCGCCTCGTCGGCCGTCGTCGCGAACGGCTTGTCGACGATCACATGTTTGCCCGCGGCCAAGGCGCGCCGCGCGAGCTCGTGGTGCGTGTGGTTGGGGGTGGCGATGACGACGAGATCGACCTCGCGCTGCGCGAGGACCAACTCCGGAGCCGCCACCGCCGCATCCGGCAGGTCCGCGTGCACCTTCGCCGCATCGCGGGAACCGACGGCAACGAGATCGAGACCCGGCGTCGCGCGGATGAGCGGGGCGTGGATCGTCTTCCCGGCGTAGCCGTAGCCGAGCAGCGCGACCTTAAGCGTCATCGCTTGCGCCCCACCACATCGAGAACGGCGGGCGCGATCATGAGGGACGTGCGATCGCGCGCGGCCGCGAGCCAGGCCCGGCGCAGTCGTGCCGCCTTTCCCTTCGTGAACGGCGGCAGCGCCGCGTATCGCGGCATGACGCCCAGGAAGTACGTCGACAGCCAGCGCCAGACGGCGGAGCCCGGACGGCCGGTCTTGATCGTCGGCACGATCTCGGCCACGTCGAGGCCCGCCGCGCGATAGAGCGCGGGCAGCCGCCCCCCGATGCTGACGTCGCCGCCCTGCGAGGCGAAGAAGGCACGGTCCGCGGCCATGAAGTCGGCCCATTCCGCCGGCCGCGGCACGAGCGCGAACGTCTCGCGATGGTAGTCCTGGAGGGCGATGCGGCCGCCGGGTTTGAGGGCGCGCACGAGCCGGCGCAGATGCGCCTCGGGATCCGGCAGGAACAAGAACACCCAGCGCGCGAAGATGACGTCGTAGTGGGCGCGCGGCAGCGGCGCGGCGGCGAGGTCGGTTTCGAAGAAACGTCCGGCCCCGAAGCCGTCGCGTGCGCACACCGTTCGGAGCCGCGCCGCGAAGGCCGGCGAGCGCTCCACCGCATCGACCGGCCCGCGCACGCGCCGCCGCAGCTCGAGATGCAGGGAGCCCTGGCCGGGCCCGACCTCGAGCACCCTGGCCCCGCGCCGGATCTTCAGCCTGTCGAAGAGCGCGTGGCTCACGGGATCCCACAGCCGCGATTGCGCCCGCAGACGCGCGGCCTCCACGCGTGAGTCGCCGAGGATGTAGCGGTATCGGGAGCTCACGCGGAGCAGCCCTGGCGCGACGGCGCGGCCATGAAGACGGCCGGGAGCGAAGCGATCGCGGACAGCACCTCGAGGCCGCGGATGGACATGCGCCAGATTCTGCCGCATTTCCGCGACGACGCGGTGCTAGGATCCGCGCATGAATTCGATTTTCAGGACCGTGATGCTCTGGCTCGCCTTACTGGTCGTGATCATGACGTCCTGGCATTTCGCGCAGACCCAGCGCCCCGCAGACGACCGCATCGGCTTCAGCGAGCTGCTGGCGCGCCTCGACGCGGGCGAGGCGCGGGGCCTCGTCATCGATCCGATAAGCGGCGGCAACACTGCCGAGTTCTGGCTGTGGACGGGAGACGGCGAACCCTTTCGCGCCATCGGCCTGCTCACCGACGGCGTGCTGGAGCGGATTCAAAAGGCAGGTGTGCCCTTCGAAGTAAGGACCGCGAACAACCAACAGACGTCGTGGTCGAACATCCTGATCTCGTTCGTGCCGTTCATCCTGCTCATCGGGTTCTGGATCTTCTTCATGAAGAAGATGGGCGGGGGCATCAACCTGAACACGGCCAAGAAAGCCGTCGCCACCCGCCTGGATCGCGAGGCCGCACCCGCGGGCACCCTCGTGGGAGCCGCGGCCTCAGCGCTCCCGGAGCTGCGCGGCCTCGTCACCGCGCCGCGGCCGGCCTCCGTCCTCATCGTCGGTCCGAGCGGCTGCGGCAAGACACACCTCGTAGGAGCGTTGGCGGCGAACCTGAAGCATCCATGCCTCTGGTCCGAAGGCTCATCCTTCATCGGCATGTTCATGGGCATGGGTGCCGCGCGGATCCAGGACCTCATGGCGCGCGCCAAGAAGGAAAAGGCGGTGTTCGCGGCGATCGACGGCCTCGACGATCTGTGCCGCTTGCGGATCGCGGAAAGCCGTGCCGAGCGCGATGAGCGACACCAGGCCATGCAGGCCCTCATCGCCGCCATCGATCAATGGCGCGCGAAGCCGACGTTCGCTCTCATCGGCGTCACGAACCGCCCCGACCTCATCGACGAGGCCATCATCCGCCGCTTCGATCGCGTCTTGACGCTCGGCGCCCCCCAATGCCGCGGCGCGCGAAACCCTTCTGCGCGAGCTGCTACGGGACGCGGCCGGGCTCGACATCGCGAGCGTCGTCACGCGGACCGAGGGCTGGATGCCGTCGGACCTCGAGGCGACGGCGCAAGACGCCGCGCGACGAGCGAGCGGCCGCGAGATATCTGCCGCCGATGTCGATGCGGCGCTCGTCGCGCGAGCCGAGGTGCGCGCACTGGTCACGCGGGCG
>Ga0075429_100004380_pt1 | contig 12118 bp, 11 predicted proteins | sample RhiMetdeltSRZDD3_FD_75295 | JGI IMG/M metagenome (GOLD analysis project Ga0075429, IMG submission 75295) | Populus rhizosphere microbial communities from Tennessee, USA - Rhizosphere MetaG P. deltoides SRZDD3 | ecosystem: Host-associated > Plants > Roots > Rhizosphere > Soil | place: USA...
GCAGGAAGGCCGCCAGCGGGCCGAGCAGGCCGCCCGCGTACCCGCACAGGATCACCGGAGCCGTCATCGCCAACCCCCGCTCCGGCGCTCGGCGCTCATCCGCCGTCGTGGTCCGGGCCGTAGCCTCACGCCTACGCTCATCGCACGACCACCGGCGCGCTCGCGTCCACGGCCTCGCGCATCGCCACGACGATACGGTGCGCGTCGTGGAACGGCCGGGAGAACGCCCCCGGCGACGGGACCAGGTTCGTGTAGAAGGTCGCGCCCTCGATCAGCGGGCCGAGCACCCAGATCCGCCGCTCCGGCAACCCTTGCGCGTCGAAGGGATGCAGGTCGCGGTCCACGTCGACGCCGTGCACGACCAGGCTCTCCGGCCGATGCGGCCGCAGCCGTCCGGCCCGGTACAGCGCGGTCACGAGCGGACTCGCCGACGCCGCGACCGACGGGCCCGGCATATGGCCGTTGAGCAACCAGTCGACCTCGGCCGCGTACGGGACGGCCAGTTGCGTCGAGCTGACTGTCCACTTTCCACTGTCCACACTCCACTCCACTCGGGGCGCCGGCCCGAAGGGTACGTGGACCACGCCCGCCGCCATCAGCGCGAGCAGTTCGGCGTGGCGTTCGTACTGGGGCCCGACGACCGCCCGGTTCATCAGCGGGACGGTCGTGCGGTTGAACTCGTCGAGCGACTCGTCGGTGAGCCCGCCGAAGTCGACCACGTACCGGAACGTGTCGCGCAGTGCGCGGACGATGTCGAGTCCGGCCTTCACCGGACTGCCGGCGAACCCGAGCAGCCCCTCGTCGAGATCACGGCGGAGCACCTCGGCGAACCACTTCGCGTACGCGCCCGAGTCGTCGAGCAGCAGCCCACCGGTACCCAGGAAATTGCCCGAAGGGTCGAAGGGGTTGCCCGCCCGGGCGAGCACAGTGGGCACCCCGTCGGTGACGAACGCCCGCTCCAGGTCGGCGACCGCCGCGTCACCGCCGGCCAGCCGGGCCTGGCACCGCCGGAAAGCGATGTGCATTTCCGTGTGTACGAGCGGGAGCACGTCCCGGTCGAAGTCGAGCGGACCGCCGCGGTCGGCGCGGAGCCCGTCGATCGCCTCCGGCGTGAAGACGAGCGGGCGGTACGGCGGGCCGAACTCGACGACCAGCGGGCGCGCGCGGCACGGTACGCCGGAGCGGGAGTACAGGTAGATGACCGGTTCCCGGCCGCTGGGCTCGTACGCTCCGCCCGTGAAACGCCCGCCGCGACCGATGGTGGCGGCGGACACGACGTCGATGGCGGAGAGCCCGAAGCCGGCCACGGCCACGGATTCGCCCGGCGCCACGGGATCCAACCGGTCGGGCAGCGGGTACGGTCCGGGCAGGAACCGCTCGTGCCCGGGCAGCGCCGGGTCGGCCGGCCCGTTCGGGGTGTACCCGGTGGTCAGGTAGACGAAGTCGACGTCCACCGCGGACCCGTCGGACAGCACCACACGCAGGTCCCCCGTGACGTCCACGGCCTCCGCCCGGTGGAACACCAAGTCCACATGCGATGGTGCCCGGCGCCGCAGTTCGCCGAGGAACCAGCCGAGGTATTCGCCGAGGACCCGGCGCGGCAGGAAGTCGTGCGGCCTGATCGCCCGACCCGACGGGCCAACCGTGAACCCGTCGCCGGCGATCCGCAGCCCGCGTGCGGTGGCCCAGTCGTAGAGGTTCGGCCCGGGCTCGTCCCGCTCGTCGCCGACCGTGTGCTCGTCGGGGAACATCGACACCTGCGCGCAGGTCGTGTTGAGCAGCAGGTAGTCCGGCTGGCCGGTGCCGTGTACGCCGGCCCCGGCGCCCGTCGGGTCGATGAGATGGACGCGGAAGCCACCGGCGGCGGGGCCGGCGCGCTTGGCGAGCGTGACGATCCGCTCCAGCACGCTGAGCCCGCGCGAACCGAGGCCGACGATCGCCACGGGGGTCGTCCGCGCCATACACAGCCTCCCGTCAGTTGGCCAGCCGGACCCGCACGCGGCGGTTCTGCCGGCCCTTGCTCTCCACCTTCACCACCTGAAGGCGGCCGATCACCTTGGTGGACGCCACATGCGTGCCGCCGTCGGCCTGCGCGTCGAGCCCGACGATGTCGACGATCCGCATCTCGTCCATCTCGGGCGGGAACACCGCCTGCGTCCGCACGATGTCCGGGATCGCCAGGGCCTCGGCCCGCGGCAGGCGGCGGATCTCGATCGGGCGGTCGGCGGTGATCTCGGCGTTGACCGCGTCCTCCAGGTCCTGCTTGAAGTTCGGCGGGATCTCCGGCAGGTTGAAGTCCATCCTCGCCTCGCCCGGCTCCATGCTGTTGCCGGTCACGAGCGCGCCGAAGTCGCGGAACACCGTGCCGCACAACACATGCAGCCCCGAATGGGTACGCATCAACGACGTGCGCCTCTCGTCGTCGAGCGCGCCGTGCACGGCGGTCCCGGCCGGCGGGACCGGGTCGCCGGGAGCCGGCAGCAGGTAGAGGTCGTCACCGCCCTTGCGGGTGCCGACGACGCGCGTCTGGACCCCTTGCCAGAGCAGGACTCCGTGGTCCGGCGGCTGCCCGCCCCCACCCGGGTAGAAGGCGGAGCGGTCGAGGACGATGCCGGCCTCGGGGTCGGCGGGGTCGGACCAGACGACCGTGCACTCCCACTCGCGGATAGTCACATCCGCCCAGTCGAGGCGGTAGGTACGTCCGTGCTGTTCGAAAGTCATGGGACCGAGGAACCTTCCGTTGCGTACGACATGCGTACCTGCAACGTACGCATTCCCGCTTCGGCGGCGCGGGCGGCCTCGGCTCCGGAGCCTCCGCCGGCGATCACGTAGCCCAACCGGTCCCGGAACGAGTGTGTGAGGACGATGTCCTGACCCGGCTCCCGGACGAGTCCGACCTCGACGACACCGGGCCGGGCGCGAGCCTCGTCGAGCCCGTCGACACCGTCGAACCGGCCGTCCGCCGGCGCGACGAGGAACCGGATCGCCGCCGACCGGTACCGCGTCGGCCGCGGCACCGACGCCCGGCCCGCGGCCCGCGCCACCATGAAATCGATCATGTCGATCCCGGTGGCTTCCGCGACCATCCGCGGGATCATCCCGCCGGCCAGGCGCGGGTTCACCTCGACGATGCGGGCCTCGCCGGCGCCCGCGGTGGCGCGGTGGCGCAGCTCCACGTGGGCGGCGCCCCAGCCGAGCCCGAGCGCGCGCAGCGCCGCCACCGCGGCCCCGCCGATGGCCGATCGCTCCCCCACCGGCAGCACGGCCGGGAAGTCGTGCCCGGTCTCGACGAAGTACGGCTCCGGCCCGAGGTACTTGCGGGTGATGCCGACGATCGTGGTGTCGAGTGTCTCCACGGAGTACTCGTCGCCCACCAGGTACTCCTCGACGACGACCGCCCGCTGCGGCGGCAGGGCGAGCGTGACCGGGTCCACGTCGAGGACCGCGCTCGCCGCCGCGGCCACCTCGGCGAGGCTGGCGCACCGCCGGACCCCGATGGATCCGGACCCGGCGACCGGCTTGACGACGACCGGGAGACCGATGCGCCCGGCCGCCGCCACCGCCTCGTCGGGCGTGGCCGCGGCCCCGAACGCCGGTCCGGGTACGCCCGCCTCGGCGAGCCGGACCCGCTGCGTGTGCTTGTCCCGGCAGGCGCGGACGGCGTCCGGATCGGGATGTGGCAGCCCCCAGCCACGGGCGACCTCGCTGGCCGTCGCGATCGAGTACTCCGAACTGCTCGTCACGCCCGCCACCCGGCCGGGCAGCGCGGCGCCGGCGGCCCGGACCGCGTCGACGTCGGCCGTGTCGACGACGCGGTGCTCGATCCCGTCGAGCGCGACGTACGGGTACCGCCCCGGGTCACGGGCGAACAGCACCGGCACGAGGCCGAGCTCCCGCGCGCGGGCGCAGAACAGCCGGCCCGAGCCGGTGGTGTTGCTCTCGACGAGGATCAGCCAGTCCATGCGCGCACCCCGTCGGCGGCCGAGGCCAGCGCCCGGTCGGCGGCGTCGACGGCGAGCCGCCAGTCGCGCAGCTCGACACAGCGGTCCACAAGCGACTGTCGCGTGTGGACGAATGCCTCGGCGAACGCACCCGGCCCACCACCGTACCCGTGCGCCCGCACGAGCGCCGGCAGGTCGACGTCGCCGACCCCGAAGTCCGGTATCCGGTCCGAACCCGTCTCGATCGCCCGGCGGACCGCCTCGCCGACCCGGTGGTGCGCCGTACGGAACGGCACCCCCTGCCGCACCAGCCGGTTGGCCACCGAGGTCGCCGCGGTGAAGCCGCTCTCCGCGCGCTGCATCATCCGCTCGGGTACGGGTCGCGCGCCGCTCACGAGCACCTGGCTCAACAGGACGGAGTCGTACACCGCCGACAGGCCGGGCCAGAGGCTCGCCACCGCCTCGGTGCCGACCTCGATCGAGTTGGTGAACGGCGTACCCGCCATCGTCGACGCCGCCGCCGTCCACGCGCCGATCGCCTGGCCCGCCTTGGCTTTCACGTGTTCGAGGAGGAACGCGTTGCGCTTCTGCGGCATCGCCGAGCTGCCGCCGACCAGCCGGTCGGGGAACTCGAGGAACCCGAACTCGGCCGTGCTCCACAGCTGAAGATCGGTGGCGAGCCGGCTGAGCGTGACCGCGAGCGAGGCCGCGGCCGCGAGCAGCCGCAGGTGGACGTCGCGGCTCGCCACCGCGTCCAGCGCGTGGGCCGTACTGCGGTCGAAGCCGAGGAGGGACGCCGTACGGGTCGGGTCGATCGCGAGGTCGGTCCCGGCGACCGCGCCCGCACCCAGGGGGCACACCCGCAGCCCGTCGGCTGCCACCCACAGCGCGTCGAGGTCCCGGCCGAGCGCGGTGGCGACGCCGAGCAGGTAGTGCCCGTACGTGACCGGCATCGCCGCCTGGAAATGTGTATAGATAGGCATGACTGTCGACTCGTACGCGCGGGCCCGGGACAGCAAACCGGCCGACAGCCGGCCCACCTCGGACGCGAACTCGAACCACCACGCGCGGAAACGCAGGTTCGTGATCGTCGCCTTGAGGTCGTTGCGCGACCGTCCACTGTGGAGTACGCCGCCGACGTCCGGCCCGAGCCGCTCGATCAGGTACCCCTCGTACATGAGGTACAGCCCGCGCGGGGCCGGACGGCCGAGCAGCGGCGCGAACCCGTCGCGCTCCAGGGCGGCGATACAGTCGAGCAGGTCCCGCGCGGCCGCTGCGGGGATGAGGCCCCGCTCGGCCAGCATCACCACGTGGGCGCGGTCGACCCGTACGGACAGCGGCAGCTCGGCGTCCAGCGCGGCCTGGGTCAGCTCACCGTAGACGACGCGCCGCGACCGCGGACCGAGCTCGCCGACCAGCCGGCCGGTACCGCTCATCGCCGGCATCCGCGCCGGCGCCCGGCGCTCACGCGGCCACCCCCACGACCTCGTCGTACCGGCGCCGGCCCCACTCGTACGACAGCCAGCCGTCACCGAGCCGGGTCGGGTCGTCGATCGGGGTCGGCTCGACGGGGTGCGCCAGGCCGAGGTACCCGCGCTCGGCCAGCCAGGCGTCGTGGTAGAGCAGGTCGAGGTACCGGTGGCCCTCGTCGGGCAGCAGGACGACCGTGAGCGCGCTCGGGTTCTGCCGCGCCCACCACCGCGCGACCAGGTACGCCGCGCCACTGGTCGGGCCCATGAACAGCGCGTGCCGCTGGTGCAGCTGCCGGGTGGCCGCGTACGCGGCGGGCGCCGTACACCAGTGGACGTCGTCGAAGGTCGTGTGGTCGACGTTGGCCGGCATCAGGCCCATGCCCAGCCCGCGCAGCTCCCGGTCGCCTTCGGGCTGCCCGAAGACCACGCTGCCGTGGGTGTCCACGCCGATGGCCCGGCACTCGGGCAGGACCGCGCGCAGGTACCCGACGGTGCCGCACATCGAGCCGCCGGAGCCGACCGGGCCCACCACGCAGTCCACCTGGCCGAGGGTCTCCAGGAGCAGTTCGGAGACGGCCGCGTACGACCGCGGGTTGTCCGGGTTCGAGTACTGCTCGGGGCAGAACGCCGACACCTGCTCGGCCATGATCTCGCGGACCCGGTTGAGCCGCGCCGCCTGGTACCCGCCGGCGATCTTGGCGGCCTCCGGTGAGACGCGCTCGACGACCGTACCCAGATCGGCCATCCGGCGGTGCAGCCGCTCGTCGATCGCCGGGTCGCTGACCAGGATGACCCGGCGGTCGAGGTGGACGCCCTGCATCGCGAGCGCGAGCCCGAACGTGCCGGAGGTCGTCTCGACGATCACGGTCCCCGGCTCGAGCCGGCCCTCGTCGGCGGCGCGGCGCAGGATGTACCGGGCCGGCACCATCTTCATCAGCATGAACGCCGCGGCGTACAGGTTCGGCCCGAGCTGGACGATCCGCGGCAGCTGGTACGCCTCGGTGGCCTCGGAGAAACTGGTCCGGATGCCCATCAGGCGGGCACCTTCTCGGTGGCGGAGACCGTCGTCGTCGCGACCGTCCCCGCCGGCAGACCGATCATCGCGGTGATCACCAGGCCCATCCCCTCGATCGTCTCGGCGCAGCGCAGCGCGCCCGGCGTCGCGTCCGGCCGGCGCGCGTCGAAGATCAGCCCGGCGACCGTCCCGCTGTGCGCGACCTGCACACCGCAGCCGTGGTACCCGAGGCAGAGCGCGAGCAGCTCCTCGAGCTGCTCCTTGGGCAGGAAGCGCTGGTTGATGCGCGAGCTGGCGGTGGCGACGCGGCCGACGAGGTCGACGTCGTCGGTGGCGACCGCCCGGCGCAGCGCGGCACGGAGCACGCCGAACGCGCCGATCTCCCGGTCGTCGTAGTCGGCCGGCTGCAGGCCCAGCGTGTCGACGCGGGCACCCGGCTCGGTGTCGCAGCCCACCACGATCATCGGCGGGAGCCGGTGCCCGAGCGTCTCCAGCACGACGCCGTCGCGGTGGGCGAACAGCACGACCCGGTCGTCGATCATGATCGAGTCCGACGCGCACTCGGCGAGGACGGCGAGCCGCCCGACCTCCTCCCGGGACAGCGGTACCCCGTGGTAGTCCGCGACCGCGCGGATCGTCGCCGTGACGTCGCTCGTCGACGAGCCCATCCCGATCCCGCGCGGGATGTCGCTGGTGATCTCGATCTGGCCGCCCTTGGCCGGGGCCGGGTGGGTCGAGAACTCACGCAGCGTGAGGATCGCGGCCCGGCGCACCTTGGTCAGCTCGGGCGTACCCACGACACCCCAGTGGTGCTGGCTCGGGTAGAAGACCGCGCGGCTGCCCCGGTCGCTGTGCGGCAGCGTGACGAGGGCACGGCGCAACTTGCCCGACTCGTCGGCGAACATGCCCTGCAGCAGCTCGCCGTGGTGGGCCGGGGCGTACCCGACGCCCGCCTCGAACTCGGTGGGGTGTGGACCGGTGGACGCTCTGCCTTGCCGCGGATGCCGCAACGTTCTGGCCCTTCCCTCCCCGCCGCGCTACCTGCCGATCTTCTTGATCGTGAAGATCAGGCTCTCGTGCTCGTGCTCGTAGTCCCGGTAGCCGGCGTGCGGAGGCTCCCACCACCGGGACACCTCGACCGTGTCCAGCGCCAGCCCCACCGAGTCCAGCAGGGCGTCGAGGTCGTCGCGATCGTAGAACCGACAGTAGAAGTCGAAGTGATCGATGTACTCCTTCGGGGCGATCTCCTTGATCAGCGGATCGGTGACCTGGCAGTCGTTCATCGTCCACATGTTCGCGACGATCGTCCCGCCCGGCCGGATGATCCGGTACAGCTCGCGCAGCGCCTCCTCGGGGTTGGTCAGGTGGCCCAGCAGGTCCCAGCAGAAGACGCCGTCGAGGGAGTTCTCGAGCATGCCGGTGTCGAACGCATCGGTCCTGACGAATACTGTCTTACTCCGGATGCCCGCCTTGTCGGCGACCTTCTCGGCGATCGCCATCGCGTTCAGCGACGTGTCGCCGGCCAGCAGGATCGGCGCCCCGGCGGCGAGCGGCGGCAGGTTCCGGCCGTCGCCGCAGGGCAGGTCGAGGATGACGGACGCGCCCGCCGCCGCGTAGATCTCGGCCGCCTTCGCCGCGAACGGCACGGGCGGGTCGCCCCACAGGTTGCCCTGGTCGCCGATGACGGAGCTGTCGTAGGCGTTGTTCCACAGCGGGATCGCTTCGGCGTCCGGCGAGGGGACGGCAGTCGTCACGGGGAGCCTCCGGGAGTCCGTCGGTCGGTCGAGGAGCACCGTGCGCCGCGTCGCCGCGCCGACGGCATGCAGGACCGCCCGCTGGCCCGGCCGGCCACGGGTGGTCCGCTCGAAGTGAACCATCCGGCTCGACGAGCGAGGTCAATCTCTCACGAGATCCCGCACCATCCGTAAGCTATCGCTCTTGGGCCATACGGCGTAACTGATACGCCTCCCGGAATGTCCGTAGATCAATCTAGTCTGATCACACACACCAATGCGCCGATTGCCCGCCGCGCCGCCGTCCCCTACATTCGTCCAGACCGATCAATGGGGGAACCGCCATGCCAAGCACGTCCACAGTGGAGGGTTGCGCCCATGGGTGACCCCATCCGCGTCGGCGTCGTCGGCGGCGGTCTCGCCGGGGCGCTGCTCACCTGGCGCCTGACCCGGTACCCGTGGGTCGAGGCGCACCTCGTCCTCGGCCATGACGGCGCGCTCGACGCCACCGAGGCGTCCGGCGGCGCGGTGCGCGCGTACGACCCGGTGCCGGCCCAGTGCGCGCTCGCGACCGCGAGCCTGCTCGAGCTGCTCGGCAGCCGCGTCCTGCAGAACTGGTCAGGGTACCGGCAAAGCGGCTTCACGTACATCCGTACCGTCGACGCGACCGTCGCGCTGGACGCGGCCGAGATCAGGCGGTGGTGGCCCGGCGCGGTGGACGTCGTGGCCGGGCCCGACCTCGCCCGGCGCGGGTTCCTCGGGCTGCCGTCCGGCACGTGCGCGGTGATCGAGCGCTACGGCGGGTACCTCGCCCCCGACCGGCTCCGCCACGCCGTGCTCGCCGCGCTGCCCGACGGGGCCGCCCGTACGGGTGCCGTGTCGACGATCGAGCCCCGGCCCGACGGCTCGCTCACCACCGTGGTCGACGGTGAGCCGGCGGTCTACGACGTGGTCGTCGTCGCGGCCGGCGGGTGGACCCCGTCGCTGCTGCGCGCGGCGGGCTTCGCGGCCGACGGGTACCGCACCAAGGCCATCCAGTACGGCATCTACCCGGTCGAGTCGCTCGACGGCATGTCCGTACCCGCGTTCGCCGACGAGACCACCGGCCTGTACGCCAAGCCCACCGTCGAGCGCGACCTGCTGCTGGGCTACCCGACGGGCGAGTGGGGCGTACCCCCGGGCCGGCCTCCGGTCGATCCCGACGTGCACGCCGCCGCGGTCGCCCTCCTGCGCGAGCGCGTGCCGGCCCTGCGCGTCGGGCCCGCCCGCCGGTACGTCAGCGCGACCGACTGCTACACCGACCCGCCCGTCCTCGACCTGCGGCCGGTGCCCGGCGGCGGGGACCGGCTGTTCACGTTCACCGGCGGGTCGGGCGGGGCCGCCAAGACCGCCCTCGCGGCGAGCACCCGGGCGGCCGCCGCGCTCAGCGGCGCACGGACCACCGCCGGCGCCGAGGACCAGCCATGACCTCCGAGGGGGTACGCCATGCCGCCCGCCGATGACCGGCCGCACCTGCTGCTGATCTCCACCGGCTGGCGCGAGTTCCGCGAGTACCTGCTGCGCTCGATCGGACCGCGGTACCGCGTCCACCTGTTCCTGACGGCGGAGCCGACGTGGGAGCACCCGTACGTCGACGGCTGGAGCGTGCTCGACACGCTGGATCGCGAGGCGCTGCTCGCCGCCGCGTCCGACCTGCACGCGCGCACGCCCGTCGACGGCGTGCTCTGCTGGGACGAGCCCCGGATCCTGCTCGCCGCCGAGGTGGCCGAGGCGCTGGGGCTGCCCGGCGGGGACCCCGGCATGGTGTTGCGCTGCCGCGACAAGCACCTTACGCGGGAGGCGCTGGACGCCGCGGGCGTCCCGCAGCCGAGGTCGGCTCTCGTGCGTACCCCCGAAGAGGCTCTGGAGCGGGCGGCGGAGTTCGGCTTCCCCGTGGTGCTCAAGCCCCGCGCGCTGGCCGGGAGCCTGGGGATCGTCGCGGCGGCGACGCCGGCCGAGCTCGCCGAGCGGTTCGCGTTCATCGGCGCGACGCAGGAGGCGCTCGCCCCCGAGGCCTGGCGGTACGAGGTGCCGACGCTGGTCGAGGAGTTCGCCGACGGCCCGGAGATCAGCGTCGACGCGGCCGTGTACGGGGGCCACGTGCACCCGTTCTGCCTGGCGCGCAAGGGGTTGGGTTTCGCGCCGTACTTCGAGGAGATCGGCCACGTCGTCGAGGCCCGCGACCCGCTCCTGCGCGACTCCGCGCTCACCGACCTGCTGCAGGCGACGCACACCGCGCTCGGCTTCACCGACGGCGTGACGCACACCGAGATCCGGCTGACCCCGACCGGCCCGAAGATCATCGAGGTCAACGCGCGGATCGGTGGGGGGATGATCCCGTACCTCGGCCTGCGCGCGACCGGCATCGACCCGGGCCTGGCCGCGGCGGCCGTGGCGTGCGGGCGACCGCCGGACATGACACCGGACCGCGAGCTGGCCGGGGGTGTGCGGTTCTTCTACGTGTCCGACGACGACACGGTCATCGACTCGATCGGGTTCGACGAGACCGGACCGCTGCCGGCCGCGGTCGACCAGCTGGTCGTGCTGACCCAGCCGGGAACGACCGTTTCGCCCCCGCCGAAGGGCAACGTATTCAGCCGGGTCGCGTACGCGACCGCGGTCGCGGAGTCGGTGGCCGAGTGCTTCACGGCACTGGACGCGGCGGCCGCGGTGCTCCGCGTGAACGCGCAGGCGCTGGCGCCGGTCACCTGAGGCACAGGGTGGCCGGACGGGCGCCGGCCACCCCGACGTCACCTAGTGGTGGCCATCCTCCAGCTGAGCCCGGATCTCGCCCGACGGGTACAGCGTGCTGTGGACGTTCGCGTAAGTCGCGCCGGCCCGGATCGCGGCGACCAGCTCGTTGAACTGGCCCGCGGTGATCCCCTGCGCCGCCGGTCCGATGACGTCGCCGGCGGCCAGCGTGCCGGTCACGGTGGCGGGTGCCGCCGGGCAGGCCTGAGTGCCGGCCGGGCCGTTGCCGAGGTTGGTGCAGAGGAAGACGATGATGCCGCCGCTCTGCGCCGGCTGGCCGAGGTGGATATGCGCTTGCAGGACGTTGCCTTCGAGGCTCGAGTAGCTGAGCCGGTAGGTGATCGTGTGAGCCCGGTCGTTGATCGACAGCCGGAAGTCGCCGACGCCCGTCGTGGACAGCGTCGCCGGGTCCTCCTGGTATCCGGTGAGCCGTTCCCGGAAGCTGTCGTGGCCGAACGGGTCGCCCGCGATCGCCGCGCCGCCGGCCACGGTGGTGGCCACCACGGCCCCGATCGCGACCGCTACCGCCAGAATCCGGGCACGCGCAATCCTCATCTGTTGCTCCTCCCTTTCCATACGGTGCCTAACTGTGCTGAACGCGGTCACGTCACGTTCGGTTCACCGTCGTGGGCATTGTCAGCGGGTGCGAGGACCTAGACAATGATGCATGTCGCTACGCTGATGACTCATCGTGAGCATTACTCACGTTAGCCCCCCTGCATAAGGGAGCCCGACACGATGCTGCGCCGCCTCCTCGCCGCGACCGCCCTGGGCGTCGCCGCCACCGCCGTCGCCGTCCTGCCCAGCGCTCCCGCGCAGGCCCTCTACTCCTGCCCGGCCAACTACCAGTGCATCCACACGTGGTACGTCGACCAGGCGCACACGATCTGGAACGGCAGCTACAGCATCAACTGCGAGGGCACGCCGCTGCGGCTCGGCACGCAGAGCGGGTTCCTGGTCTTCAGCCAGGAGCTCTGCAACGAACCTCCGCCGATCGAGTACTAACCCTCCGGCTCCGTGACGTCGGCCGTACTCGCGCCGAGCGCGGCCAGTGCATCGTCGGCCGCCAGCCCGACCGCGACGCCGTGGACGCCGGTCCCGAGTGTGATCTGCCGGCCGGCGATGCGCTCGTCGGCGACCACCGGCCACGCCGTGGTGCTGCCGAAC
>Ga0075429_100004381_pt1 | contig 12116 bp, 17 predicted proteins | sample RhiMetdeltSRZDD3_FD_75295 | JGI IMG/M metagenome (GOLD analysis project Ga0075429, IMG submission 75295) | Populus rhizosphere microbial communities from Tennessee, USA - Rhizosphere MetaG P. deltoides SRZDD3 | ecosystem: Host-associated > Plants > Roots > Rhizosphere > Soil | place: USA...
TGATCGCTCCTACTGGTGGGATCACTCTTAGCTAATGGCAAAGATACTTGGTCGTGATGACCTGTTATCAAGCAACTACCTAAAAAGGGAACTTGTAGAGTTCCCTGATTTGGGCGTCTCAGTATACATGCGCGAGTTTTCATCTGCTCAAGTTTTGCAATTTAATGCGCGCATCAAGGAATATCGGCAAAACGGAATAAAAGAAACTACACCAGAAATAGATCTTGACTTGATGACTTTTGCAATTTCTCTCTCAGCTTGTGATGAGAACGGCAATCTATTATTTTCATCTGAAGAGGAAGCAAAACAATTAAAGGATTCATTCGGCATAACTTTGATTGATGCGTTATCAACAAAGGCTCTGGATATTTCTGGCGTGAATAAAAACGTGACCGCTGCACTTTCTACCGAGGTTGCTGATAACCTCCCAAACGACCCGACGAAATCTTCACCGGCAAGCTTGCGCAGGAGTTCAAGAAAACGCGGCAAGAAATCCTAGACTTACCCGCGAGTGAGTTTATTTTCTGGCAAGCCTATTTTGACATTTACCCATTTACACAAGATAGAGAAGATGCACGGTTTGCCATGCTGGCCACAGTGGTTGCAAATGTGAGCGGAAAACAGTTGAAACATGCCATGAAGGAAAAAGATTTCTTGCCCAATTATCTAAAAGAAAATGTGCCTGCATTCATCGAAAAGAGTTTAGAGCAACAACGTGCAGAATGGGCAGCCTTCAAAGAAAAGTATCTCGCCGCGCAAAATAAGGTTCTGTAAACCAATACTCAGTATAGGTTGTTATGCTTTTAGAAGAATTAGTACTCCCACTGAAAACAGATTCAACCGCATTTAAGGCCGGTATTGCAGCCGCGGCCGCCGGTGTTGCCGCGCTTGTGGCTGGCATGGGGTTAGCAATAAAAGCCACATTCAAGTGGGCAGATGAACTGGACTCGATTCAAGACATCATGGGGGTAACCAACAAAACCGCGGCGGCATTGAATTTCACATTGCGGAAATCGGGAACATCCACAGAAGCATTGACCAAGGGCATGACAATCCTTTCCAAAGGTTTGATCAAAGCCGATGGGTCATTAGATACCACTGGTAAATCTCTCAAAGCCTGGGGAATCAATGTTTTAGATGCAAATGGGATACTCAAAGATCAAACTTCTTTGATCGGGGAGATTTCAGATAAGTATTCCACATTTGCCACACAACAGGAAAAGGTAAATTTCCTCACTGAAACATTCGGTCGCAGTGGCGCGGAACTGATTGACTTCTTTGATACCCTTGCCGCGGATGGTGGTATTGATGCAGTGGCCGCGAAGGTTGAAAGATTAGGCCTTGCAATAGACCCCAACAGGTATGAGCAGTTCAACAGAAACTTGGAAGAATTAAAACTCGTGGGCTTGGGTCTCGCGGTTGCCTTCACTGAAAAAGTCATGCCGATCCTTGAGAAATTCTTAGAAATGATTTCAGACCCATCGGGAATTGATTTGGGCAAAATTGCTGCGTGGGCGGATAATGCAATCGGTACATACCTGAAAGGATTAGGGGATTCCGTTGATTCATGGGTGTCAAGCGGTGGGCCCGAAGAACTTTCAGATGACATTGTTGCATGGGTTGAAAATCTAGGAACAGGCGAGGCGTTTAAATCTAAGGCGCTAATAGGCGCGCAACATCTTATCAATGCCCTTGGAGAGGCATTTGGAGACATTGACTGGGAGGCAATAACTAATGCAATAGATGAAAAAATGGCTCTCGCGATAGGAGATGTTGACTGGCAATCTTCAGGAGATGCTTTTGGTAAATCCATTGAAAAACTGTTTAGCACAAGTTTAGATAGCAATGACTTGAAAGATAAGCTTGGCGATAGATGGTTATTAAAACTTGCTCTGCCTGGGATTGATGGATTGGTTACATTCTTTCAAACATCAAATGTAGGACAGGCCATTAGTGATGCAGTTGCAAGTTGGTTTACTGGCGCGGTTGGCCCCTCCAATCTAGCCGCGTGGCGCAGTCTTGGCCCTAACATTAGTGCAATAGTGCAATCTGGCATGAGTGGCGTTACTGCAACAATGACCACAAAGCTAGCTGATTTCAACACAATAATTGATAACAAATTGCGAGTCATCACCAAGATGTTTTTCAATACAGCGCAAGGATGGGCGCAACAAGCCGTGAAAGGTTTTGAGTCTGGAAAAAATGCTATATTGGTAGCAATTCAGGGAATCGTAGATGCGATCAATGCAATTCTAAGAACGATTATTACTCCTAGTTTCGGTGCTCCTGTCCCTCCTGGTGGAGGCGGTATGGGTGGTGGTACAGGCACTGGTGGAGGCGGAGGTAACGCGGGTGGAGGTAATGGGAACCGACGCGCATCCGGTGGCCCGGTGATTGCAGGGCAATCGTATAGTGTTTCTGAATTTTTCAAACCAGAACGATTCACGCCGAACACCAACGGACGCATCGATGCCATGCAACCACAAATTGTTACAGCCACAATCGACGAGGGGCGATTGGTGCGTCTCATGATTCAGGCCATGGCACAACGAGGCATGGGTACATCATGACCGCTGCATATCCAAGCAGTCATAAAATATATGCTTATTTGAATGACGTTCGCACAAACATTACCGCTGATGTCATTGGAGATATTGTAGGCAGTGATTGGGGAATTATAGGAAACGGGTCTTTAGATCGTATCGGTGCAACTGGGCAGCTCAGATTTTCGTTGAACAATTCCACAGGAAAATATACACCTGGCTCTCTTACTGCATTATCGGGATGGGATGAAGGAATTACAGTAGAGTTGGAGTTGGGGTTTGAAAGCAACTTATATCTCTATCGTTTTTATGTGGAAACAATCAAACCCCCTGTTAGGTTTCAGGATATTAGGACGGAAGTAATTGCAGTGGATTGGATGCAATATGCAACCGAGCACCCGATACAAAATCCAGGTGCATTGATAAACAAGCGCGGTAATGATGTCTTGAATGAAGTGTTATCTCTCATGCCGATCCAACCGCAGAATATAGATTTTGACGAGGGGATCAATGTTTTCCCTGTCGCATTTGATGTCATTACATCGCAGACAAAGGCGTATGACGAAGCGGTGAAAGTGGCGCTCTCTGAGATTGGGTATGTGTATCTTGTAAAAGACCGACAGTATGGGGAGACGCTGAAATTTGAAAATGCACACTCGCGCACAGGACTCACGGGATTATCCTCCCTTCCAGTGTCACAGGCGAATAGTGGGTTTTTGTTAAAACCTGGTACTTCAGACTATATCCGCACCCCTGCAAATGACAAAATCATTCTCAACCAGGTTAGCGATGCCGTGATCGATAACACCATCATGGATATTTTCTCGGAGTATGGCACTGATGTGATCAATCACTTCACTGCAACGGCTATCCCTCGCCGCGTGGACACATCCCTAGTTGTGTTGTTCAAATTAGACTCCCCTATTGCACTTGGTTCCGGTCCAGTGGTTGAAATCAAGGGTTCGTATGCAGATCCCGCGGGCGGGCGGCAAATCAGCGGACAGGATATTGTTGATCCCGTGATCACCACTGACTATTTGGTCAACTCCAAATCCGATGGCACGGGAACAAATCTATCATCAAGCCTGGTGTTTTCATCTATCCAATTTGGCACAGAGGGGTTTACGGTCAGAATATATAACTCTAGCACCACTAATGGCTGGCTGACCAAGTTCAACGTCCGCGGACATGGCGTATATAACTACAACCCCATCTCGGTACTAGCAAAAAATCAGACCTCCATTGATCGCCGCGGGGCAAGTACAGAGACCATGACGCAGAAATATAAGAACAACCTATATGAAGCAAGAGTATTTGTAGAGGCAGAAGTGAACAGAAATAAAGACCCTCGTATTATCCTGAATGCCATCCGCATGTGTGCGAACTATTCGGCAGCACTTATGACCGCGTTCTTGAATTTGCATCCTGGCGACCTAGTGAACATTGCTATAGATAAGCTCAATATTGATGGCTACTACTACATTCAGGGTGTGGACAATGTTTCCATAACACCAGGAGGGATAATCAATTTTGATTGGATTTTAAGAGAAGCATTATCGTTACAATCGGGACTAACCAACATCGCGGTTGAGTTCGACGCGGGAAATTATGTCAACTATGGATACATGCCGCAACTAGCGAATATCACCCAAAAGACAATCTCAGTGAGAATTTACGAAACGGCATTGGGAGCAAATCAGGTCATACTTTCTCAAGTCTCTACAACCACAGGTAGTGAGCTGTTATCCGAATCCGATGTCACTGGCAAGCCGGTTTATGCACAGCAATTTTCCGGTGCAAATGGGCAATGGCGTACAACCAATGATGAAATGTCCGCGCGATTGAATCAATGGGTGATGATCACAGTGACTTACGATGCTTCCAGCGCAAGCAATGACCCGCTGATCTATATCAATGGTTCATCCGTTGCGGTGACAGAAATCGAAACACCCACAGGAAGTATGAGTGATGACACGGGCAATGAATTTGTCCTAGGTAATGAGGGTTTCCCTGATGGTGGCTATGCCTATAACTTCATCGGTAAAATAAAAGACGTACGGATTTACAACAGGATATTGACTGCCGCGGAAATAACCACGCTGTACAACAGTGGGACGGTAAGCAATTCTCTTGTTACTGATGGATTAGTATTTCAGGGTCCAACAGTTAGAACCTCTCAATATGCGGATTATGTTGATGACGTTCTCACGATAGACCAAAAACTTATTGATAATATTTATGGTGCGGTCGGTAGGCCTGATGTGGACCTTACGCAAGGAACAACAGCACCAACAGGCCGCGCACCCTAGAGGATATTATGGCAGATACCCAAGAAGATGATCTCCCACAAGCAACAGCACTAAACGCCGCGGATTTTTTACGCATGGTTGCAGACCTAGCAGGAACACCGGTCAGTAAGGTTATCTCGCGCGCGAATGTCAAAACCTATTTTGACACACTGTATGAACCTATCGGCGGCGGCGGTACGGGTTGGCAAACGGTAACTGAAACATGGACGCGCACAGGGAATCATAGCTATACTGTTGCAACTGATTTGACAACCAAATATGAAAGAGATACCGCGGTTCGTTATAAAGATGGTGGCGCTTTTGAGTATGGAAGAATCATCTCCTCTTCTTACAGTTCCCCCAATACAACTATAAATTTACTTCCAAACACGGATTACTTGATGGCGGCGGCAACCATCACAGACACCGCTATTTCTTATCAGGCCGCACCGCAAGGATTCCCCCGTTCGTTCAACTTTACACCATCACTAACCAACTTCACATCCACCAGCGCCACGATCACAGCAAAAGTAGCAATGACGGCCGGGATCGTCAATGGGTTTGTCAATATTGTTTTCGGAGCATCAACCGCTTTTACAGGCGTACCCGTGTTAACATTGCCTGTGACCATTCTTACGCTAGGCGCAACAACCCCCATAGGTTTAGTGAGAATGAAAGACGCTACGGGTGGCAATGCCGCTGCTGGCGCTTTGCTTAGTGGTGGGCAAATCGTTGCGTATAATGCCAGTGGTACTTATTTAGTGGGTGACCCAATATCCGCCACAGTACCATTCACATGGGCAACGAATGACGACATCAATATACCGTTCACTTACTTCGCTAATTAACAATCGTTAATTGAATTCTAAAGCTTCCATCTATCCACGGGACTCGCGTTTTTGTGTGCGTTGGCAACATCGGACTTAGCGATTGCTAGATACCGTTGGGTCATTTCCAAAGTGGAATGTCCCAAAAGTCTCTGCAATGTGAACACATCTCCCCCATTGCGGAGGTAAGTAATAGCCATTGTGTTACGAAATCTCTGCGGGTGCACGTGTGGGACTTTGGCATTATGGCCAATGCGACGTAAAAGTATTCGGATGGAAGCTGAAGATATATCGATCAATGGTTGCGATTGATCTTCATTCGCTTGCATCTTAGCAATATATTTCCAAACAATTTGGCGGGTGCGAATGCCAAGAAAAACAGTTCTCGGTTTTGACTTTCTCCCATCGCGATAGGGGCGAATGTATACCTCTCCATTCTCTAGGTTTACATCTCCGATTCGCAGTCGTTTAAATTCTCCCGAACGTATGCCCGTATCCAATAAAATCATGACTATGGTTTTATCTCGGTCCGCATTTGGACGTTTGATGCGGTAGGTACGGCCGCTTTGTTTAATCACCTGTGTATATTCACAGGCTTCTAATATTCGTTTGCATTCATCTTGCGTAAATGGAATTGTCTCCGGTGACTCATATTTAGGCCTTGGTAGTTTCAAGTCCGGACGTTCGATACTCAGTATTGTTGTTGCCCATCCGTAGAAGCTGCGAATCATCTTCCAATGGTTATCTATCGTAGCCTCGGACAATGGGGACTGATCGCCGTTTAAACGTTTTGGCTTATAGTCGTGGCGAAGATAATTGAAATAGTTCAACCAATCCGTAACGGTGAGCGACTCAACCTCTCTATCTCCAAAGAACTTTATTATTTGCCTCGCCTGTCCCTCTATCGCTGGAATATAGTTAGGCGAATACCTTCCCCCGCGCGCGTGGAGTACAAACCCTTCTATTGCTTTTGAGAGTAACATAAGATTGCGAACTCCTTTCATCAGGAAAATTCGCAACCTTGATCCAGATCCCATTGCACCGGAATAGGATTACAAACAACGTGCACCCCTGCACAGACTCGAACTGTGCTCTCCGGCTCCGGAGGTGCAGGCACGCGCAAATGGATACTTTATTTAACGCGTTCTCTGCAAAAACATGGGAGAATTATCAAGGTTGCATTGGTTTTTTATCGACAGATTGTTTGTCTGATTCGTGCAACTGTGTGCAATATCCTAGAGAACAATACTGAGTATCATTTTATAGGTTTAGGAGTTAGCATTTTGTAATTTCGCCATTTTCAATGAATGGTGTTTTAGTGTCATCAAATTGCAGTTTGCCCAACACTGAAATACAATTGCCTGACTGAATATCAAACGGCAAAACATCTTGCGTTATATAAAATGTTGTTGGATCTTGATTGAATCTAACTAACCACCAAACAATATTGCCATTACCATCTTCAGCAGAACCAGTGAAAAGTACATTCCCAAAAACACAAATCTCCTTTCCATTCATATTTTCGTTTACCTTATTCCATTGAAAGCAACCGGCTTTAGAACTTTCCTGAGTCGGTCTAATTGTTTGTGTGGGAATTATGGTGATTGTCGGAGTGGTGATTTGAGTTTGAGTAATTGCTTGCTGAATAGTTGGTGGTGAAGATATGCAAGCTGAAAGAATGACAATAAGCAAAAGAAGAAATATTTTCACTTCTGAATAACCATTGCAAACGACCGAACAATAACAAACATAGATACTGCCCCTCCCCATGCAGTTACCCATAACAAAAGCTGATGCGTCTCTAGTGCAAAAAATCCCCCAAGTAAAACAAATGTAATAAACATCCTTTCAGGACGGCGCGGTCTGTGTTGACGACCAACCCAATGAGATAACGCACGTTTGGATATAAATTTTCCTAAAAAAATTAACCAAGATAAATAAAGACCCAAGAAAAATCTTCGCAATGGGGAATGGATGCGAGATAGGTTTTTATTTTTTGTCATCAATCAATCCATCAATGACCCTATTTGCGGTTTCTCGAAGTGGCGGGGGAACCTGACTTAATTTATGTTCCATTGTTTCTATCCATGGATCGCCTTTTGCTATATCAACTTTGAAACCTAATACTTTCAAAACTATAGTGATTGGATAATTAAAGGCAAGCGCAAGTGATTCCAGTGTCTCAAGAGTAGGGTCGTTAGTCCCTCTTTCGATCTTATTTACCACTCCTCTAACCTTTCCCATTTCATCAGCTAAATCAGACTGAGACCATTTTCGCACCGTACGTTCTTTTCTGACCCAATCAGCTAGGGCTTGTCGTTTGTCTCTCATGAGTAACATTTTGTCACCGAGCCTGTATTTTGGGGGTATCCAATTTGTTTCTAGCCCTTGACATAATATGTCATATCATTTAGAATGTATCTCATAAGAAACAAACCGTATCTAGTAAGAAAAGGACTTATCAATGGTCGCAGACATGACGAAAAACATTTACGTGAACACCCCCATGGAATCTGATCTGGTGGAAAAATTAGATGAAATGGTGATGAAAAAGGAGTCTACCCGTGCACAGATGATCCGTCTGTTGGTTCGGGAGGCATACGAAGAATTCAAGCGGGATGAAGCCCACAGGAAAACCATTTTAGATACTGCCCGAAGAATGAAGGCAATCAAGTGAGCTACCACCCCTCCTCCCTTTCCAATAAAGTACGCGAAAAAATCATACAGGCGCAAACCTCTGTGCAATCTAATCCAGAGTTTGAATTGTTCACTCTCTGTGAAATTATTCGCACTGAGGAAAACTGGCTTGCGTACTATGCCAAACGAGGGAATATTAATGCAGCACAACGAACTAGAAATTTTCTGAACGATAAGCGTGCCAAGTTGCACAAGATGATTCACGATTTATTTGTAGCACCCAATTTGGAATCTGTCACAAACTGAGCAAGGAAAAATCCGATGGAAGACAAGTACACCTTATTGTTTGCCCTGATTGTCATTATGGTTCTTATCGGTATTCTCATGGCGGTTTTGCCCCGATGATTTCAATCAACTTCCTGCTCACTGCCCTACTGTTAGCAGGGTTCACTACAGCACTCTTAATAATCGAAATTCGCAAGAACCAAAACGCGAAGATCAAAGAACTGGAATTACGAATTACCAAGTTAGAACGTGCGTCTTACAAGCGAATCAATCACTTGAGTTTAGAAGAATTGGAAAACGCTTTAGCCGAATTAGCTGTACTGGAAATTGAAGAATCGATCAAACAAGAACGAATTGGAAGTATCAGAACGCATTTAGCAAAGGTGCATACACCAACCAAGAAATAACTAAACACAAATCGCCCTGGCGGAATCAGAGCGATTTGAAGGAACGACTTGAGGCTTTGAATTTGCCTCAGTCACAAATCATAACACAAGGAACGATTTATGAAACAGGATACAACCAAAAAAGTTAATACATCTCTTATGACCGACCGCGGGGCACTGGTCTCACTTTTGCGCCTTGCGATCTTGAATAATGATGAAGTTGCCGCGGATGCAATCCGGTATCAAATCTCCATGTTGGATAGCAATCGAGCGGAGGCGGGAATGCTTTTGAAGGCACATGAGCGCGACCAGATGAACAAGGGGAACTCATGAGCGACTACCAGAAGGTTATCAACGAAGCGGCAAAACTCAAAGAGCTTTCTGAGAGATTAACTAAAGAGTCTCAGCAACCTTTTGCGGACCGCGCGAAACAGTACGAGCAAAAGATGCGCGATGTAAGTGTGAAAGTTTATGCAGGAGGTAGCACGAAATCAAATAACTAATCTCCACTCCACATATCTTATTCAACTAATTCAAAAACAAAACTAGGAGTTCACAATGATTCAAGATCCACAAACAACTGAGTTCGATCCCTTTGCAAGCGCAAGCGATCCCACCGTACAGACGTATGACCTTTTCGGTCAAATCGAAATCAATGCCTGGGCGGGTGCGTTGGTGAAAGGGCAAGGCCGCATTCCTTTTGACCCAACCAATCCCAATCACAAGCGCCTCACCATGATTGATGTTTTCGTTCAACCCCTCGCGGAAATTGATGTGAAATACTCAAAGACACTCGAATGCCACTGGGTTGCAGAGTTCCCCGAATGGGCAAAAATCACGCTCCCCAGTATCAAGGCTCTTGGCATTGACAACGTGCGTGAGATCAATGGTAAGTGGGCACGTGTGGCACGTGTGCCCAATGGTAAGCAGTACGAAAAGAAGGACGCGCAAGGCAACCCCACTGGCGAAATGCGCGATGAGACAACATTCAAGTTTGTTGCATTCTACACTGATGAGGATGCGTGCAGAGCCGCGTACGTGGCCGCGGGTGGGCAGGTTGGCGCGAATGGCAATGGAAACAGTGCCCCCGTTACCGCTGAGGATACGGAAAAGCAAACCGCCCTGGCGTTCTTGAGAGTAATCGTACAGAACGCGGCACGCGGTAAGAAACCTAATGAGGCAAATAGAGCCGTGCTTACTGCCTTAGCCCAATACCCAACGGTTTCCAAATATTTCAACATTGACTCAACAGAAACTCAAAACCTCATTGCTGAGTTTTGCGACTTTCCATTTTAGGTAATCCCATGCACGATGTTCTTTTCGTCAACCCATACACGGGGCAAATGGACTGTATGCCTCTCGAAATGCTAGGCGCGTATCTCCCCTATGGGTCGCATCTGAAGTTAGAAGAGGCTGCACGCGTGGCGGCCATTCGTGATGATGAAGCCGCGGCAAATCTCGCACTGAGTGCAATTGAAGTTACTTATCCTGAAACGACGGTACTCAGTATTGTTTGTCTAGAAGAGCGCAAGACCGGACTTGATTCAATCGAATCGCACTATCCACCTGTGCACCTTTCTGATGGATGCGGACACGACCGTTTGTCCGTGGAGCCTCCGTCACTACGTTAGTTTGAGGTAGGTGGATCGGGAGTCCACCTACCAGTGAAATTATTTTGGATTTATTCATCATGGCAACAACAAAAGATCATCAAGTTTGGTTAACACAACGAACGCAAATAACAATACTTACTGCAATAAAACGGGCATATTGCCACAGGTGCAAACGTGATGTATGCCCAAACGTGATCGTGACTGCTTATTTATCTCTACCTCTAAGCGTGTGCCCGAATTGTCATTCGGTGATACAGGAGAAACCATGAACAATATTACTGGGATCATGATTGACAACCGCGAACCTGAATGGGTGCAGTCACTCAAGTTCGGTGGTATTCCCACGATAGTAACTCTCTTAGATACCGCTGATGTGCAGGCAGTCACCGATGATGGATGCACGTTATTGATCGAGCGCAAAACCCTTTCAGACTTTTTGAACAGTATCGCGGATGACCGTTTGTTTGTGCAGCTCGCACGAATGACAGAAGTAAAGAACGCCCAACAGGCCGCGGGAGAGATTTGTACTCAGTATTGTTTTCTTGTTATCACCGACCCAATCACCGCAGATCACAACGGAAAGGTGATCACCGATCGCGGCGTCACTGGATGGTCATTTGCAAGTGTCATGGGAACAATACTGAGTATCCAGGAGATGGGTGTATTTGTCTGCTTTGCGAATGGTGATTTAGATTTTGAAAACACCATCTTGCGAATCGGCAAGCGTTCCCGTGCACCACATACAAACATTATTGCTCCACGACCGGCGAAAATGTTGGGGCCTAAGATTGACTTCCTTACTGGTATCAGTGGCATTGGAGTGGAGCACGCACAATCTATTTTGGATTGGAGTGATAACAATATTGCACATGCGTTGGTGGGGCTTATGGATATGGACATCAAAGCACCTGTGTCACTGTCAATTAGAAAACGATTGCGAACCAATCTATTTGGTTTGCAGGAAGATGAAAAACTTGAAATTACCGGAACAGAAATCAAACAACCAATACTTGAAGGAGTAAAACACAATGGCAACAAAAACTAAATCAAATCACGTTGAACCCGTTACTGCTCTTGCAGTGCAAATCGCTGCTACTCGCGAACTCACCCCAGGCATTTGGAGCATGATCGAAAAGATGGCTCCTGCAATGTTCCGGTCCCGTTTGTTTGGTGTGACATCTGAGGAACAGGCCAAGGCAATCATGCTGAAGGGGTACGAACTGGGTTTATCCATGACCGCGAGCTTTGAACTAATTCAGGTTATTCAAGGCAAGCCTGCATTGAGTCCTCGCGGTGCAATGGCGATCCTGCTATCGAATCCATTCATCAAAGATATTCAGATCAAAAAACTTGAGGGTCAAAAAGGTTTCATTGGTTATGAATGCACGATGGAGCGCAATACCGGATTCAAATACACAAGCAAATTCACGATGGAAGATGCACAACGCGCGGGACTGGTGAAAAAGGATTCGGGATGGGAAAAGTATCCTGAGAATATGTGCCTATGGCGCGCGGTTGGTTTTGCCGCGGACGTGGT
>Ga0075429_100004387_pt1 | contig 12114 bp, 16 predicted proteins | sample RhiMetdeltSRZDD3_FD_75295 | JGI IMG/M metagenome (GOLD analysis project Ga0075429, IMG submission 75295) | Populus rhizosphere microbial communities from Tennessee, USA - Rhizosphere MetaG P. deltoides SRZDD3 | ecosystem: Host-associated > Plants > Roots > Rhizosphere > Soil | place: USA...
ATCCTGATGGCCTCATCGACCGACAGCAGTTTCTCCCGGTCCAGCCGGTCCCGCAGCGACTCTCCCTGCACCAGCGGCATCACGTAGAACAGCGCGCCATCCGCGCTTCCCGAGTCGTACAGCGGCAGGATGTGGGGGTGCTGCAGATTGGCGGTGACCTGGATTTCCTGGAGGAAGCGTTGGGCGCCAAGCACCGCCGCGAGCTCGGGCTTGAGCACCTTGAGCGCGACGCGTCGGTTGTGCTTCAGGTCATGAGCGAGGTACACCGTCGCCATACCGCCCTCGCCGAGCTCTCGCTCGAGGCGGTAGCGGCCCGCAAGTGCAGCAGTCAGTGGTTCGAGGTGGGCCGGGAGCTCGGGCACGCTCATCCTGTTGGTCGGTAGGCCGTAGGATACCCCGTTGGGCGGAGCACGGCCAGCCGAACGCGAGGGTCTGACGTCATCCGCCACCTAAGGTCGAGCGGACTTTGCCTCCGCCGGCCAGGTCCCTGCTAGAAAAGTGTCGATCGCGGCGAAGAACTGATCCGGAGCTTCCAGATAGGGGAAGTGCCCGACGTTCGGAAGCGCCAGCAATCGTGCGTTGGGCAAGATCGACGCCCATTCCTGGGCGGTAGCGAGCGGGATTGGGTCCACTGTGCCGTGAATAATCAAGCTACGCAGAGGCACCGTCGCCATGGCTGCTCGCCAGTCCCAGTTCCCGAGAGAGGCCAGTGTGAACCGATCCACCCCCTCCATCTTGTTCCGTCGACTCTCGAGCGTCCCCGCGCAGAAGTCGCCGCGGCTTCGGCTTAATGCGGAGGTATCCGCGAAGAAGGGTCGGAACCAAAGCCGGTAGTAGTTGTGGCAGGCGGCCGCGTCCTCCGGATTGGTACGTCGCGCCGCCATCCACCGGTCCATTGCCGCCAGCTCGCTGCTGTCCCGAGCGCGATCCATCGCTTCGAAGCCGGCGACCAGATTGGTGAGGCGCAGCGGGACGCCACCAACGAGGATCAGTTGGCCCGTGGTGCGCGGGTATCGTTGCAGGTAGAGCGCGGCCAGGCCAACGCCCCAGGAATGGCCGAGCAGCACAGGCTTTGAAAGCCCGAAATGGGCCCGTATGGCCTCCAGATCGTCTACGAACCGCTGGGCGCTCAGACCGGCCGAATCGCTGACGAGGGTGGATCGGCCGGCACCTCGCTGGTCATAAAAGAGCAGGGTGTGTCGGGCGGCCAGCGGTTCCAGGTCCGCGGCAAGGTAGTCGAGGGTCAAACCGGGACCACCGTGTAGCACTATGATCGTGTCGCGCCCCGCGCCGACCATGCGAGTGAAGAGACGGACGCTGTCCGGGGTGAGCACGAAGCCTTCCCATCGAGGCAGGGAATCAAGCGCCGCCGTCCTGGGCCGCTCGGAGGAAAGAGTGCAGCCGGCCGGCAGCAGAGCGAGCGCGACGGTCAAGAAGCGGATGACAGGTCCCATGATGCGGACTCCATCCGAGGTGAAAATCGCCCTTATCCGGAACAACAAGATATCTCATCCATACTGACCTGGATAAGGCACGCCCCTTCAACGTTCGTCAGGCCACCGGGCGTCAGAGTAGGTTGGCCATTCCGGTCGGAGCAGAAGCTCCTCGATGCGATACGCATGCAGGAAGTCATGCAGGGCGAGATGACGGAACATGATGAACACCGAATACGTCCGGTACTCCGCGTGCTCCGCCCTGCGGGCCCAATCTGCGCTGCTGAGCGTCTCAAGGCGGGTAACGAGGCGCTTTCGGTCTGCCACGAATTGATCGAGTGCGGTATCCAGATCCATCCGGAGCAGAAGATCGTCCGCGTCCTGGTCGCCGGGTAAGTAGGGTCGAATCACTGGCGCGGGCGCGGTGAGCACGTGCTCGAGCCGATCAAAGAAGAGCCCGTGCACGTGCGCGAGATGGCACGCGTGTTCATGCGCCGACCAACGTCGTGGTGCGGGTCGGAGTTTCAGAACCGCCGGCGGGACCTCGCGTACCAGCGGCACCACGATATCGGGGGCACGCCGCAAGGCGTCAAGGATGGCAGGAATGCTGTTCATCCAGCGTCTACACCAACCAGGATCCTCAGCCTTCGAATCCGAATCAGGTGATGGTCATCGTGTTCAGCGTAGAACTGGGCGCAGTCGACGAGCCGCATCGGCACTTGAAGTCTTTCATGAAAGGCCGAGGACCGTTGCAGTTCAGGTGAGGCCTGAGCGAGCGCGTCGACGAGGCGGAGCCGGCGCGCCTTGAACTCCCCAAGCGTCGCCGCCACGGAGCGTTCTTGATGCCGGTTCGCTAACTCCTGAAATCGCGAGCCAACGGCTGGGGTGTACGTCTTCCTTCCATTCTTCAAGTCCTCCAGTCGCTCCTGCCAAAGCTCCTCGACATCCGAGAGATGGCCGATGTTCTGGGCAATCGACCACTTCCCCTCGATCTGAAGTCGTGCGCTGGGGTCGTCTACCCCGAGAAGAAGTGCGTCAAGTCGAGGCAGCACCCCGCGAAGGCGTTCGAGGAAGTCCGCCAGCATCCATGGCGGGTGCACGAAGGAGAACTTCCGCTGCGCCCATGGAGGTCTGTCGAACTGTGAAGAACCTTGAACCGTGCCGCCGTCCTTTGCAGTCATATTCATCATATCAAGATATCCCATCCATCGATCACCCGCCGTCCTTTGCTCTGCTTGGTGGGATCGATAGTTTCCTGGGGTGCGGTCCTGCTCCACTTCCGGAGGCTCGAGGCCCTGAACCCCGTACCTGATGCGCGCCGGTTCCGCACCGCGATCATCGGCGCGATTCTCCTCGCCGCCGCCTGCGGGGGACCTACCGAACCGGGCCTGGTTGACGCCGACCTGAGCGCTGACTGGCCCACCGGTTCACCTTCATCGCAAGCCATCGACCCCACAGCGATCCAGAATGCAATCACCCACGCGGGCACCCTCCCCCGGCTGCTGAGCCTCCTGGTGGTGCGGAACGGCGTGCTCGTGGTGGAGGAGTACTTCAACGGAAACTTCGCTGACAGTCTCAACGACGGGCGCTCGGTCACCAAGAGCGTCATGTCCACCCTGGTCGGACTGGCACTGCACCAGGGGTTGCTGCCCAGCCTGAGCGAGCGACTCGACACTCACCTTCCGCCGGCCTACATCAACGGGCTCCTGGCGGGCACCCGCGCGATCTCGTTCCGGGATCTCCTCACGATGTCGGGCGGTTTCGAGTGGCATGAGGCCGACGGAACCCTCCCCGCCAGCACCGAGTACAACGCCTGGGTCCTCTCACCCGATCCGGTCGCCTGGCTTCTGGCGCGGCCCCTCGTCGCGGCGCCGGGCACCCGGTTCAACTACAACACCGCCGGCACCCACCTCATGTCGGTGATGCTGACCAGCGCGCTGGGCAAGCGACTGGCTGATTTCGCACGCGAGGAACTATTCCCGTCTCTGGGCATCCAGAACCAGCGCTGGGAGGTTTTCCCTGACGGCACTCCCAATGGCGGGTCGGGACTCCGGCTCCGGCCTCGCGACTTCGCCAAGATCGGTGCGCTCTGGCTCCAGCGGGGGGAAACCGGGCAGCAGACCCTGCTCGACCGTGATTACGTGGACGCCGCGACCTCGAGCCGGTTCGACCTGGTCAATCCACCGGCGTCGCTCAGCGGCTATGGCTACGGGTACTCCTGGTGGATCGCCCGGACACCGTACGGCAACGGTTTCTTCGCCTGGGGTTTCGGAGGCCAGTTCATTTTCGTGGTCCCGGCCCGGTCACTCGTCGTGGTGGTCACCACCGAGTGGCGGAACGCGGCCGGGCTCGGACCGCAGCTCGAATCCAACGGCCTCGATCTCATCGTAAATCACGTTCTCCCAGCCGTGCGCTAGCAATGGCTGGGTGCTGCGGCGCGTGACGAGCCGGAGCAGCACAGTCTCAGATGATCCGGTGTCGGCTCGGCTTGGAGGCATGATGTTGATGCTGGCCCGGATACGACCCTGTGCGTCGATGATCTCCAGTCCACGACCGCGAAGCACCGGGAGTTCGCTTTGCTTGCCCAGGGCCGGGGAGGCCTGGCTCAAGAACAACAGGCGAAGAGCACGAGGTTCAGCTGTAGAGGCGAGCAGGGTTCGTGACCAAGTTCGCCGGTCAGCGCCCCGCGAGTCCTTCGGTCAGCTCTATCCGCGTTCCGGCCGGATCGATCAGGAACGCAAGCTTCACCCCGATGCCGGGCACGTCCCGGAAGGGGATCTCGAAGGTGACGCCGTCGGCCGCGAGCTTCTTGCAGAACGCCTCCAGGTCCTTCACTTCGAATCCGATGTGGTCGAGTGATCGGCCCTTCGTCGCCGCCTGCGCCGCGTCCGTCTTGCGAAAGCTGAACGACATCCCCGGCACGCCGGCGGCGTTTGCATTCCTCGCCGTGGGTGTTGCCGCGCCGAAATGTTTTACGTACCAGGAACGAAGCGAGTCGACGTCGGTGGTGTAGAAGTGGACGTGGAAGTGCTCCACCGGGACGCTGAGCGCCGGTGCCGGGTAGAACTCCACCTTCACCTTGTCCGGGAAGATCGCGACGATCTCCAGGGAATCATCCCGCGTGAGCGGAATGCCGGCGGCCTTGAGTTTGGCGCTGGTGCCCGCAAGGTCCTGGACCCGAAACGCAAAATGGTCGAGCGTGGATCCTTCCGAACCCTCGGCGGGCTCGGCTTTGCCCAGGACCAGAAAGATTCCGGGCAACTTCAGGAGCTCGAGCGAACCGCTCTTGACCACCTGCGCGCCGAAGAGGTCGACCCAGAGCTTCTTATGGGCCGCCGGGTCACGTACCATCAGGTGCATGTGCCCGGCGGAGACGCCCGCAGCATTGGGAGCAAGGAGCTGCGCCCGGACGGGCTCGGCCGACCTCATGAATCCGATCAGAAGGAGCCCGGGGAGGCTGGTTCGGCAGCGCATGCGTACTCCTGTCGCGGAACGCGATTATCGAGAGTGCGGGGGCGGGCAGAATGTACCAGTGGGCGGCGCTCATCGCCACAAACGCGGTGCTGTGGTGTCTGACTGATAAATAGGCTGCGAAGGAATCATGTCCTAACCGGTACAGCGGGCTTCCGCATCGCGGTGATCAGCAGCACGCTCAGCAGCACGCACGCCATCCCCGCCACGGTCCGCACCCCGATGGGCTCCCCCACCGCAAAGTACCCCAGCAGCACCGCGACGACCGGGTTCACGTACGCATAGGTGCCGACCCGTGTCGGCGAGTCGTGGCTCAGCAGCCACATGTACGCCGTGAACGCCAGGATCGACCCCGCCACCACCAGATAGAGCAGCGCCAGCCAGGCCTCTACCGACACCGCCCGCGGATCGAAGCCCCGCGTTTCCCCGAGCGCGAGGGCGGCCACCGAGAGCCACACCCCGCCCGCCAGCATCTGGGCGCCGGAACTCATCGCCTTGGACGCCGGCAGCGGCAGCTTGCGCGTCAGCATCGATCCCACCGCCCAGCTGCCCGAAGCCACCAGCAGCGCCGCGGCGCTGATCCGGTCCACCGGGGCTTGCCCCAAGCCGAGCGAGTCGTTGACCAGCACGAACACGCCCGCGAGCCCGAGTACCAGACCACCGGTCAGCCGCCACGAGAGCCGCTGGGTGCCCAGCATGGTGATCTCGGCCAGCACCATGAACGCCGGGATCATCGCCTGCATGACCGCCGTCACGCCGGACGCAATCCGGGTCTCGGCCCAGAACACCAGCCCATAGTTGAGGAGAAAGATCGGGAAGGCCACCAGGAACGCCGAGCGCCACTGGCGGGAGTCAGGCCGGGGGACGCCGCGCGCCCGCATCCAGAGCAGCATCGCCCCGCCGGCCAGCAGGAACCGGAGCGCGGCGAGCAGGAACGGCGGAACTTCTTCGACTCCGATCCGGATGGCCAGAAAGGTCGAGCCCCAGACCAGGTAGATCGTGGCGAAGGCGAGCAGTCTCAGGGGGCGGGCCGTGTCAAGAGGAGTCCTCCCGGTGCAAACGGCGGCGATTCGGTGTCCTCCAATGATAACGCATCTGCGCTTGCGCCAGACGGATTCCCATGGTAGGTTTGCGGCACAGACCGGTCTGCCGACGACAAATATGCCGACTCCCTTCGAACACCTCGCCAACTTCGACCGCATCGTTCACGAGCCGGCGAGGCTTGCCATCCTGACCGCGCTGGCGGCGTGTCAGAAGGCCGACTTCGTCTTCCTCCGCAACATCACGGGTCTGACCAAGGGCAACCTGTCCAGTCACCTCACAAAACTCGAAGAAGCCAATCTTATCGAAATCGAGAAAGTCTTCGAAGACAAACAGCCGGTGACATACCTGTCCCTGACTCGAGAGGGGCGCGATGTGCTCCGCGCCTACTGGAAGCGGTTCGACCAGGTCCGACAGGACCTCCGCGAGTTGAAGCCGCTCCGCGCGACGTAGCTCATGGATCAGCACCGCCTCGAGCGCGTCAGGCTGTTGAGCAGCCGATTTCAGGAGCTGCAAGGCCTTCGGGTGGCGGTCGCGGGTGTCGCCATCGTCATCGCCGTCGGTGCCTACCTGTTCGCCGCCCCTGCGCCGACGAACAACGGTGCCTTGATTGCCTTGGCCGGATCGTTCGTGCTGATGGCTCCCGGTATATGGTGGTTGAACCGTTACTACGCCTCGGCGTTCGGCCGCCAGGTCTGGAAGCCCGGCCGGCTCCCGAAGCTGTTTGTGCCGGCGTACTGTGTCGTCGCCTGGACCCTGAATGCGGCGATTCCGTCGATTCCCGCGGGCGCGCCAACGGTAGCGGTCGTCGTTCTGGTGTCGGCGTGGGTAGCGATTCGGGACTGGCCCTGGCGCACGTACTACCTGGCGGCACCGGTGGCGGCCGGGATGGCATTTTTGGCCAGCGCGTCAGGCGGCGGCGTCCTCAACCCGCATCTGACGCTGGCGGTGCTCTTCCTCACGATTGGAGCCGCGTTCGTGCCGATCGGTATTCTCGATCACATGCTCCTCGTAAAGCTGATCCATGAGGCGCGGATGTGTGGAGCGGCTGCTGAACCAGATCGTTCCACCTGAGGCTGTTTGCCCGCCAACTCGCCGCTCGGCGGCTGGAGCGTCTTGTGAGGCGGCTGGTGGGCGGCTAGTCTCGTGCCATGAACATCCAGCGATGTCCTTCCAGATCCTCAACTCGATAGCGTCGCGCTGGTGGCCCATCCTCCGGTTCAGACAGGATAACGGCTCCTGCGGCCTTCGCCCGAGCATAGTGCTCATCGACGTCCTCAACATAGACGAGAACACCATCAATGATCCATGGGAGCGCGGACCATGAGGCGGCAATCTCGCAGTGGTCGCGATGTCGCTTGGGGCCTTCATAGGCCGGCGACGGACTGGCCAGCATGACGCATCCATCCCCAATCGACATTTCACCGTGAGACAGCCTCCCATCGGAAGACGTGAAGCGAGCCGTCTCCGTGAATCCAAACGCTTCGGCCAGCCATTCCAGGGCGGCAATGCCGTCCTCATAGGTCAAAAACGGCACGACGTCTGGCATCTTGTTCTCCTTTCGCCATGCCACGAAGGTTTCGAGTCTGGTCCGCCGCTACAGCTTCACCTCGCTGACCTGAATCGTCGGCTGGGCGTTGGTGTAGTTCGGGATGTCGCCTACGATAGCCTCGGAGTGCGGTCCGAAAGACTGTTGGAATGTCTCGACCGAGTCGAACAGGAGGTGCCCCATCGCCACGTAGGCAGGCGGCGACCCAGGCTGAGCGCCTCCAAGACCTTGTTCGACCGACGTGCCTTTTAGCGCCGCCCCGAGTTTCTGCTGGACCATTGGTATGTGTTTGTTGAGGTAGTACGCCATGTCGAACCGACTGCCCGCCTGGTTCGGATACAGCACGCTGACTTTGATCACGCGTCCCTCCCGATGACGAAATGCTTGCCATCACGCTGATGCAGCCGAGTCGCCGCTCGACGCTTTCATTGACCGCCCAACGACCTGACCAAGTTCAAAGATATCGCGCGGCGGCTAAGACGTGTACGCCCCGGCAGCAGCAAGCGCTGGTCAGGCATCCGGAGTCGCAGCTACTGCCGTCCCCGTACAGCGGGTGGGACAGCCTGGCCAAGCCGTGCCGCGGTAACGCCCCAAGAGGGTCCCAAGGACAACCACGGCAGGAAACAACAGCGCTTGAATCGGGCGGGGGAGAACTACTACGGATTGCGTTCGCCGATGGCGAAGAGCTACATGCGCGAGGTAGAACAGCGGCGGTCGGTTCGGTGCACCGGCATTCATCACCTCAAACACCGCTTGTAAGTAGCGGTCGAGATCTACGGCCGGGCGCGTCACACCGTCAAATGCTAGGGGCTGATCGCCTTCATTCCACCATCGGTGGAGTACTCCGTGCGGGAGCTGCACCACTTGGCCGGGCCCCGCGTCGATCCGGCGCCCGCCCACCTCGACGGATAGGCGGCCGGAGGTAACTCGTCCCTCCTCATCCTCAAGATAGTGAATGTGCAGGGGCGGGCCGTTCTGATGAGGGGGCAGGGTACCACTGAGTTCGAAAACGGGCTGACCGTCCCGATTGCTCCGTCGCAGGACGAGGACCTCGCCAGTGTGCCTGTTCTCCAAGCGCAGGTCGGCCATGCAGAGCAACTCACAGAAGTGGGGGATGCCTCACGACTCGCGCTTCTGCTGCGAGGCCAAAGGCGGCCCTGCCAAATCTATCCCTCATTCCGGCGGCGGGCCGGGGCTGCCCCGGCACCATGGTCAGACAATCGACATCGTGTACGCCTCTGGAAACCCGAGACGCTCAGCAAGCGCCCGCAACTTGGCGGCATATTCCGGGTTCCGCTCATCGGGCGCGGGCGGCTCGGGCAGGACGTAGGCCAACGCCGGCGCGGCCGCCGCTTCCGCCTCAACCATTACGGCGACCGGACGGTACATCTGGACGCTTGCCTCCGCGTACAGCCTGTCGATCTCGGGCAACGGCAGCGACATCAGGACGCCGTGCACGGATTGGCCTGGGTCCGGCACCAGCGTGGCCCGGCGGCCGATGCGGATCGCCCAGTCGCGGAGGATACCCGGCCGGCTCCCGGGACCACTGATACCCTTGGTCTCCAGCACGGCGGGATCCATGAAGAGGCCGTAGAAGAACACTTCGCTGCTCAAGGGAGCCATGATCCTCACCGTTGTGATCGGTACTGTTGCGGCCTGACGCCGGAGTTCCGCGGCCTTGTCAGCGGCAACGATAAGTGAGACAGCACCGCCCCTGGACAGCGGGTCGACGGCGATCGCCTGTCATGGCAGGGCAGCCGTGCCGAAGATGAAGGCGTCGAGAAACGCGCGGGCCCAGGGAGAAGAGTCAAGCCTCCCAGCGGCGAGCGGGTAGGGGGACGAGAGCGCATCCGTATTCGCGAGAACGACGAACGTCAGACCGCGGCTGGGCACTTTGATGATGAGCGACGAGATGGCCGTCCATAGACCATAGTGCCACACGATACGCTCCCCCTTATACCTGGTCGAAAACCAGCCGAGCCCGTATGGCAACGTATCTCCCGCCAGGGATAGGGTGGGCGCAAATGCGGCGTCTCTGGAGGCCTGACTGATCACGTCCCCGCGGTCGAGCGCCAGCGAAAACGCCGCCAGGTCGAGCACGGACCCCGTCAGGCCGGCAGCAGTGCTAAACATCGTCGGATACGCCGTTGGAACGAATGATCCGTTCGCGTATGTGTATCCACGCGCAAGATTCGCCCGGTACGTCGACCGATCGAGCCCGGTGGCGCTGAACGCCGCAGCGTCGGGATTAGGGGCGATGCTGGTCAGCGCGAGCGGCTGCAGAATCCGCGATACGAGCGCGACGGCAAGCGATCCGCCCGTGGCTCGTGCGATCACCGAGTCGAGGAGACTGAAGCGATCGCCATCGTAGCTGTACCGGGTTCCCGGCGTCCCGCTCGAAGTGTGGCTGAGCAGGTGCCGAATCCGAATGACGCCTGGGCTCGACAATACGATTCCGTAGTTGCCCACCGGATCGTCGAGGGAGATCCGGCCCTCCTCGCTCAACTGGAGAAGGATCGCGGCGGCGAACGGTTTGGTGAGCGATGCAAAATGGTAGACGGTGGTGTCGGACGCCATCCGGTTCGTCGCGAGGTCGACGGTTCCATACCCTTTTGACCACGCTATGCGCTGATTCTGGGCGATCGCCACGGAGATAGCCGGAATGTGCGACTGTTGACGCAACGATTCCACACGCTGAGCAAACTCCTCAATGCTCCGGGCCACTGGCTCGGTCGGCTTCGAGCACCCGAGGAGCCCCAAACCGACCAGCCAACCCGTGGCGATAACCGCTTTCACGTCAATTCCTCCCTACGGGGGCCGTGCCGATGCCGCCGCAGACCAAGTTCAAAGGTACCCGCGGCGGCTGAGGCGCTCACGTCCTGGCAGCAGCAAGCGCTGGTTGTGCCGAAAAGGGCAACGGGTCTAGCGCGGCGTGATCAGTACGGCCTCCGCAAGGAATGCCCTCCCGGGACCCTTGAAACACACCAGTGTGAGCTCTTCCGTGCGGGAGCGCCAGATCCGATCTGCCCGAGAGGAGGCTTCTTCCATGAAGCGTCGGACGAACTGGGGATGACCATACTGCCGAACGAGTTGTGCTTCAATCGCGACACACAGTGGATAGTCCGCGTGTTGTCCATCGGGGCGGGTTTCAAAGGCCACACGCACGCGGCGGGTCGGTCCCGAGCCTGACACCTCGATCGCCGAAATGTGGTCGTGGATGTCTTGCGGGGCGAGCGTCACGAATTGGTCTTGGGGTGTTGAGTGCGGATACCGAGCCGCGACAGACTTGAAAGTCGACTGCAGACCAACACCCGCAAAGGAAAATCCTTGAACCTGGGCGTCCAATGCCGCGGAGCGGATCACAATGAGTGTTCCGAAAACCCACTTGGTGCTCATCCTTGACCTTTCGGTATAGCGAGGGCCTGCGGAGGCCGCCGCCATCCTGCTCCACGGGCGGCGGCCGACGCGCTCAGGACCCGGGCAGCTGCAGCGCGGGTTATGCGGTGCGTTAGTCAAGCTCCATGAATGCCACCTCTCAACGAGGAGCGGCTGGGGTTGGAATGGGCAGTGAACTATTCCAGATGTCACGCGCGACCTTCCAGGAGCCATCCGCCTGGCGGTGATAAATGGCGACAAATCGGCCCTGGTCGTGGACCTCGGCGCTGCCAGCTACCGGCACAACCGTCCAGTCGAAGGCGCCGTGTTCGATACCCCAATCGCCTGCGATCGTGACATCCCGGCCCGAGACCGCGACGGCCTTCGTCTTCACCTGCTTGAAAGTGGACTCGCACCAGGACCGGGCACCGTCCGTCCCACGGGCCTCGGGCATATTGGGCGGGACCAATACCACGTCTGAGGCGAGGACAGTGAGGAGCGCGCCGCAGTCATTTGCCCGCATCGCCGCGAGGAAGGCCTCGTGCCCAGCGTCGATCGCTGACCGGTCCGCAGCAGTGGTATCGGGAGGAGGCTGGGGCTGGGCGCAGGCCACAGCGAACAGGACCGAGCAGCAGAGACCCAACCGCCGATCAAACGAGACCATGACTGCCTCCGAGTGCAAGGTTTCACCGCATTCAAGGTCAGGGGCACCGTGAGCGCCGCATAAACGACCTGCGCTTCTGCTGCGGGGCGCGCCGAGGCCGCCGTAGACCAGTGAGGCAAAGATAGCCCGCGGCGGCTGCGGCGCTTACGCCCGGCAAGCAGCAGGCGGTGGTTAGATCGCGCATTCGCGAGTGGACGACCATTCTCTGGCTGCAGCTACCCGAGCTGTATTTCTGGCGGAACCTCTGGATTCATCAATGAGGCACCGCCGTCTGCGTAAATCACCTGCCCGGTAATCCAGCCAGCCTGCTCTGAACAAAAGAGCGTTGCAGCGTTGCCGACATCTTCTGGCGTTCCCAGACGTCCCATTGGCGTCCACCCGCGCGTGTGCCAGTTCCTGATGAGGTCTTGCGCCTGCGGCGGCAACGAGTTCAACACGCTGTCTTCGGTCCATCCAGGACTGATCGCATTCACCGTGATGCCGCGATTGGCGAGGGTAACCGCGAAGTAACGAACGAGAGACTCCAGCGCTGCCTTGGCTGAACCCATGGCTACCCAGGGTTGCAGACCGCCTGTGCGGCT
>Ga0075429_100004388_pt1 | contig 12113 bp, 14 predicted proteins | sample RhiMetdeltSRZDD3_FD_75295 | JGI IMG/M metagenome (GOLD analysis project Ga0075429, IMG submission 75295) | Populus rhizosphere microbial communities from Tennessee, USA - Rhizosphere MetaG P. deltoides SRZDD3 | ecosystem: Host-associated > Plants > Roots > Rhizosphere > Soil | place: USA...
CGGCGGCACGCTGACCAGCGCCTCGTCGGGCGGCCCCGTGTCCTCCGGTGGCATGGTCACGGTCAACTTCACAGGCATCGTCGGTCTCAGCACGCTGCAGATGGACCTCGTCGACAGCAAGGGCCTCACATCGATCCCCGTCACGCGGTTCGGCCCGGCGAACACCTGCGGCGGGCAGGTCCTTCACATCCTCGGCTGATTCATACGGTCGCGCAGGTCGTCGGCCTCGAGGCCGGCGGCCCGCGCGTCGTTCCTCTAAATAAGGAGATGGCGCTCATGTGGACTGGGGCTCAGGCGAGGCGGGACAAGCGAGTGTGGTACCTGCTGCCGGGCGAACGCGTCACCGAGGAGCTGGCCGAGTACCTGCTCCCCGCGGACGATGGGCAGTGGGACGTCGTCGCCCCCTTTGTCGACCCGATCTGGGAACCGCTCCTGGCGCAGCCGATGCTGCCTCTGCTGTACTACGCCCACAAAGGCACACTGGGCGCCGGCGCTCGACTGGTCGCGTGGGACGTCCGCGGCATCGGCTGGACGCAGGCGGCAAACTGCCGCTAGGGCGAGTCGTTCGCCTCGATCATCTTGGCCCAGCGCTTGAGGTCCTTGTCCGGGACCGTCGGAAAGCCGCGGTAGTCCTGCCACAACTCGATCGACGTCGCGCCCATCTCGACCCCCAGCTTGATCGTGCCGTCGAAGTCGTCGGGGTTGGTGCCGCCCGTCTGGAACGCGATCTCGGGCCCCAGCTCTTTCATGAGGGCGTAGAGCGGACGCAGCGGGCGCGGGTACTTCGTGTCGAGGTTGTGGTTGTCGAAGACGCAGCGAACACCGAGGCGCTTGCGGCACTCGCGCATGATGTCCATCGTGAAATCCGGGTCGCCGGGCCCCTGGTCGGGCCGCGTACGGACCGGGTTCACCGACAACACGACGCGCGTGGCCTTCCAGGCATCGTAGTCGTCGAGGGCGTGCTTCAGGCAGTCTTTGTAGACCTTCTCGTTGAAGCCCGCCTCGCGGATCGGCTCCTGGACGGCATCTTCGTTGGGGCTATAGAACGGCTCGGCGGTGAAGGACATGCACGACGTCATCGAGACCTCGCGGATGAGCGGCCACGAGTCGTAGCGCTCGGCCAGCTTCTCCTGCAGGTTCGCCCATGCCTTCCGATACTCCGGGCTCCAGAAGCGCCCCAGCCGGCGGTTCTTGTTCTTGTGCACCGCCTTGATCGGCGGGCCGCCGAGCTTGAGCACCCACGGCGGCGCCTTGAAGCCACCCCAGATGCGCAGCCGCACGGACAGCGGCTTGTCCTTGTGCTCGGCGTTGTAGTCGCGGACTTCCTTCATCGCGTCGTCGATGACGCGGCTGTCGAAGTCGTCGGGGCCCTCCGGTTGGAGCTGCGTCCACGAAGCCACGACCACGAGCCCACCGAATATGCCGGCCTTCGCCTTGATGGGCTCGAGCGTGTTGACGGGATCGCCACCGCTGCCCACGAACTTGAAGGCGCCCATCGAGACGAGGCCGCGGATCGCCGGCTTGATGCGCGGCTCGTCGGCGTCGTCCGTGCCCTTCTCGGCGGTGAGGGCGGTACTCGTCACCACGAGCACGCCCGCGGCCATCGCCATCCACCGTTTGGCTTGCATGACGAGGAGGATACCTTGACGCCCCCGACCCGTCGCGCTACCGTGCAGCCGCGAGGTTGGCACGCATGAAGAAGACAGCAGCAATCCTATTGTGGCTCGTGGCGGCGAATGTCCATGCGCAGGGCTCGATCGACGAGTTCCTGAGGGGCGTCGTCGGCAAGCCCCTCTTCCTGAAGGTGGACGTCCTTCGCGTCCAACGCCTGTTGGGCGGACAGGACGCCACGAACCTCGACCGCGACGGCCAGGTCTACTATCGCGCCAACGTCGCCGGGTGGCGAGCGGTGCACACGACGGTACCTCGGGAGTTTGCCGCCGAAGTGCGAATGCAGGCTCGCGAGCACGATCAGAAGGACGTCAGCGTTCGAACCTGGGACCGAGGCACCGCCGTGCACATCGCCAAGGCCAAGGCCGAGAAGGACGAGATCGAGCTCGACCTGCGGATGACGGAAGGCAGCTCGAAGATCCGATTCAAGCTCGACGGCGGCCACTACGACCTTGCCGACGTCCAGCGCCTCTTCCATGCCGCGTTCGCCGAGACGGAGGGCGAGTTGCAGGGATCCGAAACGACAGTCGAGATCCACGCCGGCATGACTCCGGACGAAGTGATCGCCGTCAAAGGCAACCCGAAGACGCGCGTGAACCTGGGCGCGAAGACCGTCTTCACGTACAGCGACATGAAGCTCGTCTTCGAGGACGGCAAGCTCACCGACGTGCAGTAGCTCGACCGCCGCCGCATCCGCGCGCAGCACGCAGGGAGCGGACCAGAGAACTCCCGGTAAACACGCGACCGCTTCATATCGAGACAGCGCTGGCTCACTCTGCATCGCGCGACGCGCGTCTTCGGGCGCGGATCGCCACGTTCACAGCACTTGCGGGGAGGGCATGCCTATTGCTCCAGCGCAACGGCGAACCGATACACGTCGATGGTTTCCACCATCGACATACAAAGGAGCCACCCATGACCAAACGTTCCAAATGGGCTCTCGCGGCGCTCTTGGGCCTGACCACTGGCGCCTCGGGATTTCGGCCCGCCGTCTGCGAGGCCGCCCCGGGCGGCGAACGACGCCCGGTCTGCGGCTTCACCTACCCCACGCCGCCGGGATGTCGCTGGGAGCTGGTGTACGTCGAGGTGCCGTGCTTGAACGATCCGTCGCAGATCTGCTACGAAGCGGTGTGCAATCTGAATTGCGGCTGGGATTTCGGTTGGGATTCCTTTTAGCGAAGCATCTCAGATCGTAGCCAGGAGGCCGCCGTCGACGTAGAGGAGCTGACCGTCGACGTAGTCCGAAGCAGGGCCCGGCCAGGGGAAGACGGCGGCCCCCACCAGGTCCTCGGGCCGCCCCGAGCGGCCGGAGATGGCGGGCTGGGCCCTGGCCGGCAAGCCATGTCAGGGACCTGCACGGCCAGTGGCTGCTAGGTGTGATCGACTCTTGTTGAGGGTCCATCCTCGCTGACGGGATGGCAGCAAACGGGGCTTTGGACGCCTTCGATCCTTCAGTCGTTCTCCGACTCCTTGTCCTCGTTTTCCTTGTACATGTACTTGATGACGTCCTTCATCAAAAGGATGTTCGGCTCGTTGACGCGATGTACTTTGATCGACGTTTTGTCGTACCACTCGATGACGCCGCGGATTTCTTCACCATCCTTCAGGATGATGACCATCCGCGTCTTGTTGTCCATCTGCTTCTTGTAATAGAAGTTCTCTGCGTTCGTCTGCTCGGGCGGCGGTGGCTTCCGGGTGCGCGTCTTGGCGGTGAGGGTCTCCTTGATGTCGGTCAGGTCCGGTCGGATGAGCCTACGATTCATGAATGCCAACCTCCTCGTCGGCGAGGGGATATGTGCCGGACTCGCGCGAGAGGCGGCCGGGCAGGTGTGGAACGAACTTGCGCGCAATGATACAGCCTGCAACGCGTAGCGCCAAGACGTCTCAACCTGCGACGACGTCGACGAACGCGTCCATCGTCAAGAGCTTGTTCGCGTTACCCCGCAACGCTTCCTGCGCTTCGCTGGCCGCGTCGCAAATTGAGAGAGCGCGCTGAGACAGCGGGCCACGCGCGATTCCGGCGAGACGCGCGGCGACGTCGGTGTTGAGCAGGGTCGCGGGATCGGCACCGGCGGCGAGAGCGGTGACGTCACGCAGAAGCGAACGAATCGCGGCGAGGGCGAGGGCCGGCTGATCGAGGTCCTCGAGCCATTCCGCGGATTCGATCCGCTGGAGCCCGTTGCCGCCGGGCAGGGACTCGAGCAGGCCGAGCACACCATCGCGCACGCCGCGATAGGCCTCGGCCTCGAAGGCGATCGCGTAACCGAGACTGCCGCCCGAGAGCGACGCGCGCAGGTGCGCCTCCCCCGCGTCGAGTCCGAGACTGTCACGCAGGTGCGCTTCGATCAGCGCCGCGGGCAACGCGCCGACGCGCAAGGTCTGGCAGCGCGAGCGGATGGTCGGCAGCAGCGCCTGCGGCGAGGCGGTCACGAGCATGACGTGTGACGTCGCGGGCGGCTCTTCGAGCGCCTTGAGCAGCGCGTTCGACGCCTGTTCGGTCATCAGATGCGCCTCGTCGATGACGAACGCGCGCGAACGGCCTTCGAACGGGCGCGACAGGATGTTGCCGACGGCGTCGCGCACCTGCTCGATCTTGATCGACGTCGCGGTGGCGGGCTCGATCAAGAAGACGTCGGCGTGGATGCCCTTGCCCGATCGCAGGCAGGCGCCGCAGCGGCCGCAGGCCTCGGCGCCGCCCGCCTCGCAAACGAGGGCGCGCGCCACCGCCATCGCCAGCTTCTTCTTGCCGACGCCGGCGGGGCCGGAGAGCAGCATCGAACCAGGCAGGCGGCCGCGCTCGATCAGGCGGGAGAGGACCGCCTTCACGTGGTCGTGGCCGAGGATGTCAGCGAACGGCATTCTTGGCGAACCCTCGCGCCTGGGCGGCGGCGCGGATCTCGTCGGCGATGACCTCGGGATCGCGCTCCCCGTTCACGACGACCCAACGCTTCGGCTCCTCCGCGGCGAGCGCAACGAATCCGTCGCGCACCCGCTCGTGGAAGGCGACGGTCTCGGACTCGATGCGATCGATCGCGCCGCGCCGGCCCGCGCGCGAGAGGCCGAGCGCCACCGGCACGTCGAGCAGGAACGTCACGTCGGGCCGCAGGCCGCCCGTCGCTTCCTCGGTGAGCTGCCGCAGCGGCGCCAGAGGAATGCGGCGCCCGTATCCCTGATACGCCAGCGTCGAATCGTTGTAGCGGTCGCTGATGACGACGCGGCCCGCGGCCAACGCCGGCCGGATCACCTCCGCGATGTGCTGCGCGCGGTCGGCGAGGAACAGAAGCAGCTCCGCCTGCGGCGCCACGGGGCCCGCGCCAAGGACGATCTCGCGGATGCGCACACCGGTTTCGGTGGCGCCGGGCTCGAACGTGAAGAGCGCGCCCAGCTCGTCGGCCAGCCGGCGCGCCTGCGTGCTCTTCCCGCTCCCCTCGATCCCTTCGAACGTGATCAGCGGCATCGGTAGCCCGACATTGTAGTCCGGACCTCGCGCGGCCCGGGTCCCGGGATAGTTTGTAATGATGCGAGTGCTGGTCACGGGCGCGTCAGGGATGCTGGGCGGGCGCCTGGCCCAACTCCTCGCCAAGCGCTTCGATGTGGTGGCCGCCTGCCATCAGTCCGCGGTCCCCGTCGGCCTCGAGCGCGTGTCGATGGATCTGGAATCCGCCGAGTCGGTCGAGCAGGCGTTCGTCGCCTCGAAGCCGCAGGCGGTGTTGCACGCCGGCGCGTGGGCCTTCACCGACCTGTGTGAGCGCGATCCCGACAAGGCACGGCGCATCAACGTCGACGGCTCTCAGGCGGTGGCACGCGCCTGCGCCGAGCGCGACCTGCGAGTGGTGGCGATCTCCACCGACCTCGTGTTCCCGGGCACGCGCGCCTGGTCCGACGAAGCGCAGAGCACGGCTCCCGTCATGATGTACGGGGTCACCAAGCTGCAGGGCGAAGAGGCCGCGCTCGCCGCCGCGCCGCGGGCGGTGGTCGCGCGCGTGCCGCTCATCGTCGGTCGCGGCTACGGCGCGCGCAGCACCGCCACCGAGGCCGTCGGGTGGGCGCTGCGCGCCGGCCGGCCGCTCACGCTTTTCACCGACCAGTTCCGCACGCCCGCCGATGCCGAGTCCGTGGTCGAGGCGCTGGCCGTGCTCCTCACCGGCACGCAGACGGGACGTTTCCATCTCGGCGGGTCCGAGCGCGTGAGCCGGCACGAGCTGGGCGTGCGCGTCGCGCGCGTGCACGGCCTGCCGACGGACGGCATCGCGGCGGTGCCGCAAGACTCGGTGCCGGCAGCGGCGCCTCGGGCCGCGGACGTCTCGATGGACTCGAGCCGTGCGCGCCGCGAGCTGGGATACAAGCCGCGGGCGCTCGACGAGATGATTGCCGACGATCGGACGGGGCCGGTGGCTTAGCGGCTGCCGCCGGAGGCGCGCTTCAAGGAGTCGACGCCTTCGAGGTCATCGGCGGTGATGAGCGGCTCTTTCGAGAGATCGACGATGTGGCCGGGCGCGGCGGCCGGCCCGTTCGGGGGCGGCGGCGGCGGACCCGCATTCGGATCGCGCGGCCCCCGCTCTTCCGCAACGGTACGGCACGCGACGGAGCAGAAGCCGACGTCCTTCCGTCCCATCATCAAGAGCTCGGGCGGCACCTCGAACCAGCCGCGGCACTCGCGGCAGCGGCCGAACGCCTTGCCGCCTTCGATCGCGCGCGCCGCCTGCAGCCACACCGAGCCCAGCAGCGTCTTCGGCACCAGGCTCACGCCGAGCGGTCCGCCCTCGCCCTGGTCCTGGTACACCATGCGCGCGGCGATCTGCTCGCGCAGCCGGCTTTCCACGACGGTGCGGATGAACGAGAGCGCCACCGTCGACGGGTCCTCGGTGATCCGCCGGATCTCCGAGTGCGAGAGGTACCACTGGAACTCGGTGATGGTCGACTGCGGCGCGCGCTCGTGGGTGAACACGGCGCGTCGCAGCGGCTCGCCGGGATCATAGACGGCGCGCAGCGCGCCGTGGAAATCCTCCACGCGAAACCAGCGTTGCAGGTTGTCCACGTCGAGCACCGTCAGCGCGTCCCAGACGCGCAGCACGTGTTTGATCCCCTGGATCTCGTCGACCCACGTGGCCAGACGCTCGCCGTTGCCGAAGTCGCAGTCGAAAGTCTCTTCTTCGGCCGAACTCGGCGTTTTGCTGGTGGGGATCTCGATTCCCTGCGTCACGCCGAGCGCGCCATAGCGGCTCGCGAAATCGAGGATGGCGGGCTCGGCGGGCTCGAGGTCGGCGAAGCTACGGAAGAGGCCGAGCGTGTCTTCGAGCGGCCAATAGCGCCGCCAGGCCTGGCTCGAATTGGCTACGAGGAACCTCTCCACGACGCTGTTCACGTCGCGGCCGAACGAATAGGCGTCGACCCATCGGAAGCCTTCGGAGGGTACGTCCCAAGCGGTCAACGCAAGGATATCGGGCATTACAAGCCAAACAGTTAGGCACAGTCTACTCCCAGCGCCAGAGACTCCGCAAGGAAGCCGGGATCCGTCCTCCTCTGTTTGTTAGACGTCATGCCTGGCCCTTCGGACTCCGCTCCGCGGCCCGGTCGATCCAGCCGGCCATCAGCGCACCGGCTTGGGCGCGGCGGGCTCGGCGTCCTCGCTGATGACGCGCACCGTGCGGATGTATTGCTTGTTGATGGCCACGAATGGCTCAATCTGGTGCGAATCGTTGATCGTGACCTCGGTGACGTTGAGGAACGGCCGCTCGTCGCAGAGGACATCCGAGAGCCGCTTCTTCGAGTCCGGGACGAACATGCGGCCGACGTACGTCGCGCCGTCGGTCTCGATGCGCACCGTCGCCCAACGAGCCCGCACCGCGTATCCGAATACCATCGTCTTGTGAGCCTGATTCGGCTGCGTCGCCATGATTTTCTATCTCCTGTCCAGCGGCCTTTGTGCTCGCCGCGCCCTATAGGAGAGCACCGGGCGTGCCACGCGGGACGGTACTGAAAATCAAGGACTTAGTCGAAAAAACGAACGGGCGGGCGCCGATGGATCGGCAAGCCCGCCCGTACGTCCTGGCGTTACGCCCGACTCACTTGAAGGCGTTCGTGAAGCCCCACGTCGACTGCGAGATACCGCTGCAGTTGCCCCGCGCGCAGCCGCAGCCCGCGCAGCTTCCGTTGTCGCGGTTGACCGACCAGAAGGCGCGATAGCCCGGCGAGGCGCTCTTCACCTGGCTGGCATCACTCAACTGGAAGACCTCGCACGTCACGTCGTTCACGCCGATCATCGGCGTGGCCGCGACAGTCGACGAGTAGCCGATGCTGGAGAGCTGGCTCTTCACGCTGTTGATGGCCTGCACGGCGTAGCCGCCCATGTCGCCGCAGTAGGCGCCGCCATAGTCCATCGTCATCAGGTTGACGACGTTGTACTGCACGCCGTTGGCCTTCGCGTTGCGCAGCAGGTCGAGGCCGCCGGAGGTGAGGCCTTCCGGCATCACGGGCAGCGTGACGATGAGCCGGCTGAAGCCGACCTGCTTGATGGCCTTGTGGCGGCGATCGTTGGCGGCGGTGTCGTAGAGCGGCGCGCCTTCGATGTCGAAGTCGGCCGTCGTGATGCGGTACGTATTCTTCGCCGACGTGTACGCCGCGGCCAGGCTCGACACGCTCGTGCAGGCCTGCGCCAGCTCGATGCCGGCGGCACCACCGAACGCGAACACCATGTCACCGCCCGCCGCGCGCAGCGAGTTGATCGGGCCGGCGTACCAGCGCTCCGACATCGGATAGATGCCGCCCACCGAGGCCTCGCAGCCCCGCGACTGGATGAAGGCGAAGGTGTAGTACCTGTGGCCCGTGGCCGCGCGCGTGCTGTTGATGTCGAGGGTCGGCCAGGCGAGAACGTCCACGTACGGCACGGCGACGCTGGACGGCACGCCCGGGCCGGGATTGATGCCGCTGCTGCCGCTGGGAGTCGCGGTCGGCGTCGGCGTCGGGCGCGGACGCGTGCCCGGACGCGGCGTCGGGGTCGGAGTTGGCGTGGGTCGCGGGCGTGTGCCGGGCCGCGCGGTCGGCGAGGGCGTCGGCGTCGGGCTGGTGCCCGACTGGAGCTGCCACAACGCCGGCGTGTTCGGCGGCTCCCAGGTCACGATCGACGTGTGAGCCTGCAGGCACTTGTACGTCGGCCCCTGGTAGGTCACGAGTGCACCGACGGAATAGGCCGTGTTGGGCGCCCACTCCGCCGCCTGTGCGAGGGCCGGAATCGCCAGCGCCAACACCACCAACAACGCTACCCGCGAGAGCTGCCGCGCTCGAGTCATTCACGTTCTCCTTGGCCAAGAACGCCCGTTAGGTTTTTGTGTGCGGACGGAGTGAATTGGAGTGGTTATGACATCTTGTCCGGCAGACGTCAAGTAGTTTTCGTCTTGTCGAAATTCTTAGCGCGGCACGGAGCCGGGCGTCTTGAACGTCAGGGCGAGGCGGCAGAGCATGACCTCGTCCCCGTCGCCGATCGGCGTGAGCACGCCGTTGGCGAGCTTCTTTCCATTGAGGAAAGTGCCGTTCATCGTGCCGATCTCTTCCGCGAGGAAGAACTGGCCGTCGCGGATGACGAGCCGCGCGTGCCGCCGCGAGATGTTGCGGCTCTGGTCCTCGCCGGTGAGATCGACCTCGGGGCTCATGCCGGTGACGGAGTCGAACCGGCCGATGAGGTTCTCGCCCTTGAACATCGGGAAGACGTTGCCCGTGGAGGCGGAGACGAAGTAGGCCAGCGCCTCCGTCTGTATCGTCTGGCTCGTCGGCGGCGGCGCGGCGGCCTGAATCTCTTGCGGGCGGGACGGCGCGGCGACGCCCGTTCCGCCATGCGCGAGGATCTGCTCGATCTGCTTGTTCGTCTCGCGCAGGCGTATCGAATATTTGCGGAGCATGCGGACGGCGATCTCGGGGTTGGCCTTGATCATGTCGCCGAACTGCTCGCCATTGATGACGATCAGGTCGCCGGCCTCGACGACTTCCGCCGCCGCCGACCGCGGCATGCGCTCGAGGATCGCCATCTCGCCGAAGAAGTCGCCCTTCTCGAGGACGGCGAGCGTGGCTTCGCCCTCCTTGACCTTCTTCTTGATGGCCACGCGGCCGGACTGGATGATGTACATGTCCTCCCCGTCGTCGCCTTCCTGGAAGAGGACGTGCCCCTGCTCGAAGTGCGTGAGGAATCTCGCGAAGGGGTTCTTCTCGGCCGCCATCGGACTTTCGGCGCAAGTGTAACACCGGCCGGCGTTACTTTGTGGTGACCTCCGACTCGATGCGTACCTGATACCGCCGGAAGTTCTGATAGCGCGCCTTGGCCTCTAGCCGTTCGACAATCGCCCCACGGCCCTCTCCGGGGCTCATCAACGGGCCCGTGTAGGTATCGGTCATCGCCACCGGCATCCAGACCGTCGAGCCTGGCCACGGTCCGAACCGCACGTTGACGTCGACGCGGCGGTCGGCATCACCCACCGTGATCGCGCTTTTCAGGACGCGGCCGTCGGCGGCGAGCCACACGCGGCCGCGGCAGCGAAGGTCGCGTTCGCTCACGGGGTCGCGCACGAACGTCGGCGTGGCTGTCTCTTCGAACGCCACCTCCCACCCGCGTACCGCCTCGACACGCGTGCCGCCCTTGCGCTCGAACGCGAACCGCGGCTGGTTGGACTCGTGGAGGAACACGAGCGCGAGCGTCGGAATGTTCACGTTGCGCATGGGCCCGAGATTGAACCGCGCGCTGGTATCGAGGATCTCGGCGGCACGGGCGACGGCGTTCGGCGCGGGATCGATGAAGAGCCGCTTCAACAGCTTGTGACGGTCCGCCACCGGCTTGCCGTCGACCTCATAGACGTCTCGAAACGCCGTCCAACGGAGCGGCGTGGCCAACGGCACGAACGCGATGTCCGAGCGCATCTCGCGAAGCTGGCGCACCGACACGCCGACGCTGCGCTTCTGCACGTACCGCTCCTCCGCCACGAGGTACGCGAACTCCTTCTCGTACTCCGAGACGTAGCGGGCCGCGTTCGACAGCAGCGATTCGAGCGCGGGCCCCGGCTCGCGCTCGGCGGCGCGAGCCCACGACGTGCACGCGAGCACGAGCGCGGCTACCAGGGTCTTGCCCACGCGCCTAATATAAGGGGGCCTTGACCGCTGCGTGGCCTCTGCTCGCGTTGCTCCTCGCGCCGACGGCGGCGCCCGCGCCAGCGCCGGCCGGCCGCGAAGAGTACCTGGAGCTCATCGCACGCGCGCGCGGCGGCGACGTGCGCGGCGCGCTCGCGCGCCTGCTCGAATGGACTCCTGAGGAAACCGCGGCGGCGAGGCCGGAGTGCATCGGCAACTGCCTGCGCGTCTCGCTCCTCCTGCACACCGAGGCGCAGTTCATCCAGCGCTTCCTCGGCCACAAAGAGCAGGGAAAGGCGCACATCCGCGCCACCGAGAACGTTCGGCACCGGATCCCCAAAGGCGACTTCGACCGGCGATGGCTGCTGGCGATGGGGTACCGCCACCAGGAGTGGGCGATGCTCGGTCGCGCCCGCGGGCTCTTCGAAGAGGCTCTCCGGGACTATCCGAACGACGCGGAGGCGCTGCTCGCCCTCGGATCGCTGCACGAGCAGCTCGCGAGCCTGCCCGCTCCGGACAACCGCACGGTCTACCGGACCGGCGAGCTCACGGACGCTCGCCGCCACTATGAGAGGGCCCTTGCGCAACAGCCCGGCTACGCCGAAGCGAAGCTGCGCCTGGCCCGCGTCGCTCAGATGCTGGGACAGATCGAGCAGGCACAGCGCGAGCTCGGCTCGTTGCTGGCCGCCGAGCCGCCGCCCGCCGTGGCCGGATATGCGCATCTCTTTCTCGGCCGCATTGCGGAGCAAGGGTCGCACCCCGAGCTGGCCATCGATCACTATCGCCGCGCGGTCAGCGCCGACGGCGCACTCCAGGCCGCCTATCTGTCGCTGAGCCTCGCCCTGCACGGCATGGGCCGCACGCAGGAGGCGGCGGAGGTGGTGCTGGACGGCCTGCGCGGCACGGAGACGGCCGACATCGACGGATGGTACGGCTATCACTGCCGGGACCTGCACGGCTATCGGCTCACGATGGACAGGCTGTGGGCGGAGCTGCTGCCATGATCGGCGGAACGCTCCTCGCGCTGCTCGCGGCGGCGTCGCCTGCCCCGCCGCGCTTCGGCAGCCAGACGGACGCGATCCGCGTGGACGTCAGCGTCTCGCGCGACGGTGAACCCCTGGCCGGCCTCGTCGCCGCCGATTTCGAAGTGCGTGACCAGGGCGTGCCGCAGCACCTCGAGCTGGTGTCGCGCTCCGAGCAGACCGTGCACGCGATCTTGATCCTCGATCTCAGCGACAGCCTCACCGCCGCCCAGCAGGCGCGCATCCGTCGCTCCGCCCGCGACATGCTCGCCCGGCTGGAGCCGCGGGACCGCGCCACCTTGCTGGTGT
>Ga0075429_100004389_pt1 | contig 12113 bp, 12 predicted proteins | sample RhiMetdeltSRZDD3_FD_75295 | JGI IMG/M metagenome (GOLD analysis project Ga0075429, IMG submission 75295) | Populus rhizosphere microbial communities from Tennessee, USA - Rhizosphere MetaG P. deltoides SRZDD3 | ecosystem: Host-associated > Plants > Roots > Rhizosphere > Soil | place: USA...
CGGCGACCGGTGGCCAGCAGGGCTACCGACTCCAAGTCTCGGTCGACGGGATCGAGCAAGGCACGCTCGACGACTTCAAGAACATCGACCTCGACGCCGACCAGAAGAGATCGACGCCCTACTACGTCACGATCAGCCTCAAGGCGCTCGAGGACGTGAAGGTCGGCACAGACGACCCGGACATCGCGTTCAAGGCGATCGATGACCGTGGCCAGGAGCAGGGTGAGGTCATCTTCTTCGGCACGTTCGATCGTTGCGAGAACGCCGACGTCCCGAGACCGTTCACCAGCGGCAAGAGCTACGACAGCTGCCTCACGTACCTCGTGCCCGGCGGCGGCTCGATCGAGGAAGTGCGCTGGAACGACGGCCCATCGAGAAAGAACGAGGTCACGCCGTACTTCGACAACCCGATCGTCTGGAACGGGAGCTGAGATCATCGCTCGATGGCTGAGCCGTCGAGCGATTCCGTCCGCATCGACAAATGGCTGTGGGCGGCCCGTCTGGCGAAGACGCGGCCGCTCGCGGCCGAGGCGGTGAAGGGCGGCCACGTCGAGCTGAACGGCCGTCGCATCGCTCCCGGCAAGGGGGTGCGCATTGGCGACCGCCTCGATCTCACGATCGGCGGGATCCCGCGCACCGTCCTCGTGCGCGGGCTCGCCGAGCGCCGGGGACCAGCGAGCGTCGCCGCGACGCTCTACGAGGAGCCGCCCGAGAGCGTCGCCGAGCGCGAGCGGATCGTGCAGCAGCGCCGGCTGCAGCGCGCGCTCGAACCGCGCGTCCCCAGCGGCGGCGCACGCCCGACCAAGCGCGACCGCCGCCGGTTGGATGCTGCTAGACCTGGGGGCCGGGCCCGCTCGGGCGACCCTGCGCGCCGTACGCGGCGAGGCCGTGGCTAGCATCGTTGGCGTGCCGCCGCGCGTCGCTTGGATCTCCTTCACGCCGGTGAAGGGGCTGCGGCTGCGGCAGCTCGAGGAGGCGGTCGTCACGGAGGCCGGGATTCCCGGCGACCGCGCGTTCTTCCTGATTGACGCCAGCCGGACGATGGTGAACGGCAAGCGGCTCGGCGCGCTCGTGACGGTTGTGGCCGACCACGACGCAGCTGCCGGCCGGCTGTCGCTGCGCTTCCCCGACGGCCGCGAGGTCGCGGGGGAGGTCGAGCTGGACGACCCGATCCCCGTGCGCTTCTACCGCATGACGCTGCAGGCGCGTCCGCTGCGCGGGGAGCTTTCGGCGGCGCTGTCGGAGCACGCCGGCACGCCGCTCCAGCTCGTCGCCGCCCCGAGCGAGCGGGCCGGCGTCGACCGCGGCCGCGACGGCGCCGTCACGCTGCTGTCGACCGCGTCGCTCGCACGGCTCCAAGCCGCGGCCGACGCCGCGGAGCCGGTCGACGCTCGCCGCTTCCGCATGACATTCGGGATCGCTGGCGTGGGGGAGCCCCACGCCGAGGACGGCTGGCGCGACGTCCGCATCGGCGAGGTGCTCGTGCGCGTGTGCGGCAACGTCGGTCGCTGCGCCGCCACCACCCGCAACGCCGACACAGGGGTTGTCGACTTTGAGACGCTCCACCACCTCGCCGGCTACCGCCAAGCGGGAATTGCGACGACTGAGCCGCTGCCGTTCGGCGTCCACGCGCGCGTGCTCCAGCCGGGACGCGTGCGCACCGGCGACCCCGTCGAACCGCTGAACTGAGCGCCGCCGCCGGCCGTCGCGGCCGCGGCAAAATGCCATTCTGAGGCTCAGGCCACGAGCGCCTGCAACCCGAGCTCGCCGAGGTCGTGCGGCCTGCGCAGCTGCTCGGCGCCGTCGGGACACGCGCCGTAACCCCAACCGGCGTGCAGGAAGCGCATCCCGGCCGCGCGCGCGGCGAGCCCGTCGACGTCCATGTCGCCGACGAACACACTCTCACGCACGCCGACGCCGGCCTCGCTCGCGGCGACCAGCAGCGGGTACGGCGCCGGCTTGCCGGGGCAGCCGCGTGCGGGTGTCTGCACAGTCGCGAACTCGACATCGAACTGCGCCAGCGTCCAGTCGGTCTGCGAACGCGCCTTCGACGTCACGACGCCGAGCTTCACGCCGCGTTTGTCGAGCCGCGCCAAGGCCGTGTGGATCCCCGGAAACGCCGGCACGCGCGGCGCCTCACGCAGCGCGGTGGCGCGGTAGACACGCTCGATCTCGTCAGCTTCGTCGCTCAGCCCGAGCCGCTCGAGGATGTCGCGGAACGGCCGTCCAATCTCCCTGAAGTAGGCCGCGAATGGCGTCGTGACGCCCAGGTCGTGCTGGACCGCCCGCCACGCCGTCTCCATTGCGTCCCGCGAGTCCACCAGGACGCCGTCGAGGTCCAGTAGAACGAGCTCCGGCGCGGCTACCGGGATCGCCCCCTCAGATGGCCGAGCATCAGAGCACCGAGAGTTCCCGCATGACCGACAAGACCTCGTCTCTGCGGATCTCGTCGAGCGGCGTGAGCGGCAGCCGTGTCGTCGATGAGGCGATCACGCCCTTCGCCGCGAGGATCTCCTTGTAGCAGCGTATGTAGGCGTTCTTCGCGGTAATGCAGACGCCGACGGCAGGCACGACCTTGCCGAGCTGCAGCCTGCGTGCCGCCGAAAGGTCGCCGCGCTCGAACGCGCGGTGGATGCCGGCGATCGCCTCGGGGTCGACGTTGCCCCAGCCGACGGTCGAGCCGATCGCGCCGTGGCGCAGCCCCATCAGCATCATCAGCTCGTCGCCGGCGAGCGGCTCGACGGCCGGCGCACCCACGCGCATCGCCCCGACCTTCGCCGGGTCGGGGATCGACATCTTTACGTAGCGGATGTTTGCTGCGCGCTCGTGCAGCGAGCGGACGCGCTCGACGCTCAGCTCAATGCCGGCGCCACCGTCGTACACCATCAGCGGCAGGTCGATCGCGTTCGCGACCGCGAGGAAGTGCGCGTCGATCGCCTCGGGCGCGTGCTGGAAGTAGTAGGGCGGCTGCAGCATCACGCAGTCGGCGCCGAGCTCTTGCGCGTGGCGCGCCAGTTCGATCGAGACGCTCGTGGCGGAGTTGCCGATGCCGAAGGTGAGCGGCACGCGCCCGCGCACCTGCTCGGCAATCATCGTCATCAGGCGTGCCTGCTCGTCGACCGAGAGCGTGAAGCACTCGCCCGTCGTCCCGCCGCCGACGACGCCGTCTATGCCGCCGCCGATCACGTACTCGAGCAGCGCGGCGAGCGAGCGCTCGTCGATCTCGCCGTCGTCGTCGAACGGCGTCAGCAGCAGCACCTGTGCGCCCGCCAGCGACCGATGACCGTTCGACGTACCGACGCTCATGCGAACGCCACCAGCGCTTTGCCCGCGGCCGGGGCGGCGAACAGCTCGTGGGGGTCGTCCAGGGTCACGAACTCGTGCACGTCGGTGATCGCGCGCGGCAGGTCGACCGGCGTCTCGCTGACGATGCGGATCGCGGGTGCGAAGTCCTCGTAGAACGTCTCGCCGCTGCCGACGATGCGCAGGTCGCGCAAGCAGATCTCGCTCGGTTTGATTGGGATCGGGCCGAGGTCGGCGAAGTTGCCGATCTCGATCAGCGTGCCGCTCCAGGCGAGCAGGTCGAGCGCGGCGGCGAACGCGGTCGGCGTACCGGCCGCGTCAATGACGAGCGGCGCGCGATGCGGCACGGCGCTCGTGTCGGCGAGCGCCACGAAGCCGAGCTCCTGCGCCAGCGTGCGGCGGCCCGCATCGCGCTCGACCACCGTTGCGCGGCCGCCGGAGGCGGCGATCGCGGTCGCGGCGACGATGCCGATCGCGCCGAAGCCGAGCACGATTCCGTCCATCCCAGCTGGCACGTACTCCGGCCCGAACGCCTTGCGCAGCGCGCTCAGCACGCACGCGAGCGGCTCGGCGAAGACGGCGCGCTCGCGCGGCGTCGACTCCGGTACCGGGTACGCGCGCGTGCCCGCGCGCAGTTCCATCAGCGGCGCGAAGCCGCCCGTCAGCCCGTCGCCGACCATCGTGAGGCCGTAGCAGGGGCGGTCGAGGCAGCGCTCCTCGCGCGCGCAGCCCTCGCAGTCGCCGCACGGCACGCCCGGCGCGACGAGCACGCGATCGCCAAGCGTCAGCTCGCTCCCATCGACGGTCACGAGGCCATGGTCGTCGGGCAGCCGCATCAGGCGCCCTATCACCTCGTGGCCGAGCAGCTGCGGCGTTGGCACCGGCAAACGCCCGGCGTAGATGTGGTGGTCGGTGCCGCAGACGCCGGTCGTCTCCACCTGCAGCAGCACACCCTCGTTCGGTACGGCGCGCTCCGCGGCGCGTACGGACTTCGGCCCGTGCAGCTCGACGACGCGCACGGTCGTGCGCGAGGCAAGCGCCTGCGACCTCGGAGCATTAATTGACGACACAGTTGATCGCACCTCTTGCGAGGCCGCTGCTGCGGCATGCATCCCCGATGTGTGGGCCGCTGCATCCCCCAGACTTCGAAGGCGACCCGACCCCCAGACTACAGGGGCCCGGAGCCCGAGTGCAACTTGCAAGGCCGCTCCGGGCGCCGCTATGATCGACCGGCGAGTCGGCCAGGGGGTGGCGGCTCGTGGCAGTTGCTGAGCGTCCGTAGCTCAACTGGTCAACGGCCGAACATATAGACGCGTGCGCAAAGGCGAGCGCGAGCCTTCTTAGCTGGGGGACTTGATCTTCTGGTGGCTCTTGCCGGTTCGCCGGTCCTCGTCCCGAGCCGTGTGTCGAACGTCAGCCCAAGAGCATCGGTTTTAGGGGCCGAAGGTTGCGGGTTCGAATCCCGTCGGGCGCACTGCACGAAGGCAAATCGAAGACAGGTCACCGTCGCCGGGACTCCGAGCGCCCCGCGACATCCACGGAGTGACAACGCACCAGCACCACCACACACCAGGCCGATCGGGGGGAGCATGGCCTCGCAAAGCGTGACACCGGGATACGTGCCGGCGACGATCGAGGAGCGCTGGCAGCGCGCGTGGCAGGAGGCGGAGGCGTTCAGAACGCCGACTGACGGGCCGCGCGAACGCGCCGCCTACATCTTTTCCGCCTGCCCGTTCACGTCGGGCAGCGCCCACATGGGCCACATCCGCAGCTACTCGATAAGCGATGCGTACGCGCGCTGGCTGCGCAGCACCGGCCACGACGTGCTGTTCTCGATCGGCTTCGACGCGTTCGGGCTGCCGAGCGAGATCGGCGCGATCAAGAACGACCTCACGCCGTACGAGTGGGTCGAGCAGTGCCGCGCGCGCATGCACGCGCAGTTTGACCGCCTTGGCTACTCGTTCGACTGGGAGCGTGAGTGGGTCACGAGCTATCCCGAGCTCTACAAGTGGACGCAGTGGCTGTTCCTGCTGCTGCTCAGACGCGACCTCGTCTACCACGCCGAAGGCCAAGTCGACTGGTGCGACAACTGCAGAACGGTGCTCGCCTCGCTGCAGGTCGAGGACGGCGCTTGCTGGCGCTGCCACGAACCGGTGAGACTCGTGCGCCGCTCGCAGTGGTACCTCGGCGTCAGCGAGTACCTGCCCGAGAACGAGAGAGGGATCGAGCTGCTGAGCGGCTGGAACGCCGCCGGCGTCGCCGCGCAGCGCACGATGCTCGGGCGCGTCGACGGGGTCGAGCTCGATGCTTCGACGCTCGAGGCGGTTCCGCTGACCGTGTTCACGCCCTACAGGGACGCGATCGACAGAGCCGAGTTCGTGATGCTCTCGCCGAGTCTGCCCGGGATCGAGGCGTGGGCGACCGACGACGAGATCAAGACGCAGCTTGAGCGCGTGCGCCGCGCCGGCGTCCAGCGCGACGATCGCTCCGCCGAGGCCGCGCCGATCATCCACACCGGCCGTGCGCTTGCGATCCCAGGCTTCGAAAGACCGCTGCCGATCGTCATAACGCCCGCCGTCGACGACCGCTTCGGCCACGCCGCCGTGCTCGGCATCCCGAGCGCCGACAAGGTCGACGCACGGCTCGCGCCGCGCGTGAGGGCAGCCGCCGCGCTCGGCTGGAAGCTGCCGTCTGGCAAGCCGAAGCTGCGCGACGCCGCCCGCTACCGCGCGCGCGACTTCCCGATCTCGCGCCAGCGTGCGTGGGGCGCGCCGATCCCTTTGGTTCGCTGCGAGAGGTGCGGGACGGTGCCGGTGCCGGAGGACCAGCTGCCCGTGCGGCTGCCCGACGACCTCAGGCCGACCGGCGAGGGCAACGCGCTCGCCGAGCGTGAGGACTGGATCGTGTGCACGTGTCCGCAGTGCGGTGGCGCCGCGCGGCGCGAGACCGACACGCTCGACTGCCACGTCGACGGCCTGTGGCAGTGGCTGCCGTTCTCCGTGCCGGCCGCCGAGCGCGAGTCGTCGATGTTCACGAGCGAGGAACTGAGACGCTGGCTGCCGGTGCACATCGTCATCTGGGGCGCGGACGGCGGTGGCTCGATGTTCGACCAGCGCATGACTGCGAAGGTGCTGCGCGACGCCGACGTGCTGCCGCATCTCGCCGAGGGCGAGCCACATTCGAGGGTCCTGATGCATGAGATGGTCCACCTCGACGGGCGCAAGATGTCCAAGCACCTTGGCAACGTGGTCGATCCGGATGCCTTGCTCGAGCGGGTCGGCGCCGACACGGTGCGGTTGGCGGTGTTGTATGCCGCTGCGCCGACGAACATCCTCACCTGGACCGACCAGGCGCTGCAGTACTGCCACAGGTGGCTGCACAGCTTCTGGGAGTACGCGCTGCCGCGACTCGAGGGTGTCGGGGCGGTGCCCGATCCGGATCCGGAGGAGGGCGCCGTGAAGCTGCGTGGGCGGCTCGACAACTGGCATGGGGTTGCGGTGCGGCGCATCACGGAGAACATGTCCGGGCTGGAGACGCACCGTGCCGCGCGCAATGTGATGACGTTGGTCGAGCGGATCAGAGATTTCGAGCGGCGGGTGTTGAGATTGCAGGACTCGTTGACTGCTTCGGATCAGGCGGCGCTCCAGCGCGCGCTTTTGGATGCCGTGGTGATGCTGGCGCCGTTGGCGCCGCATATAGCGGAGGAGCTGTGGTCGGCGGCTGGGCAGGAGGGGCTGGTCTGCAACGCTGCTTGGCCTGCTGGCGCTGAGTCGGGTCCCACCTCCTAGGGTCAGACGCGGCTGCGGGCCTGACCACCGGCTTCGCCGGCGGTGCCCCTCCGGGTGCGCGCACGACCCCCGTTCGGGGGTCGCACGTGCATCCTCACCGCCACCCGCCCGATCGGCGCTTCCGGCTGAGCGCCCGATCGGCCGCCCCGTCTGGCATGCTCCCCCGCCGTGAATCGCGCCCCCCGGCTCGTCCTCCTCGTTGCCGTCTTTTCATTGCTTGCTCCGGCTGCGTGCGGCAGCGCTCCGGCGGGTGACACCACGGTTGCGCGGGATGCGGCGGCGGGGGTGAAGCTGACGCGGATTGGGGCGTTCTCGTCGCCGCTCTATGTGGCGCAGCCGCCGGGCGACCGCAAGCGGCTGTTCGTGGTCGAGCAGGGAGGGCGGATCCGGGTTGTGCGCGGTGGGCGTGTGCTGCGGCGGCCGTTCCTCGACATCTCCTCGCGGGTTGTGAGCGGCGGCGAGCAGGGGTTGCTTGGGCTCGCGTTTGCGCCGGACTACCGACGATCGGGGCGCTTCTACGTGAACTACACGGACACGAGTGGCGACACGCACATCGTTGAATACCGGCGCGGGTCCTCGCCGGATCGCGCGAATGTGCGCAGTGAGCGCCAGCTGATCTTTCAGGACCAGCCGGAGCCGAACCACAATGGTGGCCAGCTTGCGTTTGGGCGGGATGGGCTGCTCTACATCGGGCTTGGCGATGGTGGCGGTGGGGATGACCAGCATGGGCTGATCGGCAATGGGCAGAACCTCGGCACGCTGCTTGGCAAGATCCTGCGGATCGACCCGCGGCCGTCTGGCGGACGGCCGTATGGGATTCCGGCTGACAACCCGTTTGTCGGGCGGGCGGGCGCGAAGCCGGCGGTCTATGCGTGGGGGCTGCGCAACCCGTGGCGCTTCTCGTTTGACCGCGCGACCGGCGACATCGCGATCGGCGACGTCGGGCAGGACGCGGTCGAGGAGATCGACTTCCGCACGCGTGGCAACGCCCGCGGCGTCAACTTTGGCTGGCGCGCGTGGGAGGGCCGCTCGCACGTCGATCCAGGCGTACGGGTCGTCAACGACGTCAAGCCCGTGCTGCAGTACACGCATGACCGCGGCGGCTGCTCGATCACCGGCGGCTACGTGATCCGCGACCGGCGCCTGCCGGCGCTGAACGGCCGCTACGTCTACGGCGACTTCTGCGCCGGGAACCTCTTCACGGCGAAGCTCCACCAGGACGGCGCGCGCGGCAACCGGCGGCTTGGCCTCCATGTCGATGCGCTGTCCTCGTTCGGCGAGGACCAGCGCGGCCGCGTCTACATCACCTCGCTGAGCGGACCCGTCTACCGGCTCGACCCGCGGTAGCAACGTATGGCACAATGGGTGGCATGCGAAAGACGACCGTCTACGTCCCGGACCGCTTGAAGTCGCAGCTCGCGCGTGCGGCGGAGGAGTCCGGCCGCTCTGAGGCGGATCTCATCCGCGAGGGGATCGAGCTGGTGAGTGGTCGGGTCGCCGGTGCTGAGCCGCGGCTGCCGCTGTTCGCGAGCGGCGACCCGCAGCTTGCTGAGCGGGTTGACGAGCACCTGGCCGGCTTCGGCGAGCGGTGATCCTGCTCGATACGAGTGGCCTGCTGGCCGCGATCGACTCCAGTCAACGCCACCACGTACAGGCAGCCGCGGCGCTTCGCGAGGCCCGACGGCCGTTGATCCTGTCGCCATTCGTGCTCGCCGAGCTGGACTACCTGCTTGCGACCAGAATCGGCTCCCATGCGGCGCTCGCGCTCCTGGCGGAGGTGGACCGCGGCGCCTATCGCCTCGAGCTGTTCGAGGCAGGTGATATTGCGACCGCACACGAGGTGATCGAGGCGCACGGCGATCTCGACGTCGGACTCGCGGACGCGTCGATTGTCGTGCTCTCACGCCGCCACGAGACGCTTGACGTCTTGACGCTCGACGAGCGGCACTTCCGCACGCTGCGCGGATCGAACGGCAAGCCGTTCCACATCCTGCCAGCGGACGCGCCGCGCTGAGCGCTCGACCCGCGCCGGTGCCGCGCTCGGCGCGAGAGAATGGCACTGTGCGCGCGCTCGACCCCCACGACGTCGCGCTTGTCCGCGCGGACAACCCCGGTCCGTTCACGCTCAGCGGGACGAACACGTGGATCGTCGGCCGCGAGCCGGCGTGGGTGATCGACCCGGGCCCGGCGCTGCCGGCGCACGTCGAGGCGGTCGCGGCGGAGGTCGAGCGGCGCGGCGGGCTCGCGACGATCATGCTCACGCACGATCACCCCGACCATGCGGAAGGGGTGCCGGCGCTGCGCGAGCGGCTGCGGATCGATCGCTCGCCAGCCGTCGTGGCGGCGCGCGGGGCGGTCGACATGCATGTTGGCGACGGCGAGCGCGTCGGCCCGTTCGAGGCGCTCGCGACGCCCGGCCATGCGCCCGACCACCTGACGTACGTGCTAGACGACGCGATCGCCTTCACCGGCGACGCGGTGCTCGGCGAGGGCAGCGTCTTCATCGCGCCCGACCCGGGCGCGCTCGCCGGCTACCTCGCGGGCCTGGAGCGCCTGCGCGAGCGCGGGCTCGCGCTCATCTGCCCCGGCCACGGCCCGCTCGTCGAGGACCCCGACGCGAAGCTCGCCGAGTACGTCAAGCATCGCCGCGCGCGCGAGCGCGCGCTGCTCGACGCGCTCGCCGCCGGCGCCCACACGATCGACGAGCTGCTCGACCGCGCCTGGGCCGACGCGCCCGCGGTCCTGCGCGCCGCCACGACCGTCACGCTCGCCGCCCACCTCGACAAGCTCGCGGATGAGGGCCGGCTGCCGCACGACGTCGAGCGCCCCGAGCGGCCGGCATGGCTGCCGTAGGCGTCGCTCCGCCGGCAGCTCCGCCGGCAGGCTGCGTCCGGCGCGAGCGCGGCGGCGGCCGAGGCGGTCGCGAACACGCCGAGGCCGAGCGCGTAGAGCTTGCGCCGCCCCCAGCGGTCGCCGAGCGCGGCGCCGGTGAGCAGCAGCACCGCGAAGCTGAGGTTGTAGGCGTTGACGGTCCACTCGAGCTGCTCGACGGATGCGCCGAGGTCGAGCCGGATCGTGCTGAGCGCGGTCGCGACGACGAGCGTGTCGAGCGCGGCCATCAGCGAGCCGATGCCGGTCAGGACGATCACCCAGGTCGTCGTCGCCTTCGCGCTCGTGCGCGCGGTGTGGGATTCCATGGTGCCTCCGAGCGGTGTTGTCGCGTTCGTCGCGGCCTGCGCCGGCCGCCTTCATGAACACAGATCCGCGGAGGGCGTGGAATCCATCGCTGCGCCCGGGAGATCTCTCCGGGCCGCCGAGCGCCGGCTCGCGCGCGAGCGCGCGAGCCGCGCCGCTCGCCCTAGCGTGCCGCGCCCGAGGTCGCCCCGAGCCGCTGGCGCAAGAGATCCTTGCCCTGCTCGGCGCCCTTCTGGCTCGCGCTCTGCGCGCGGCGGAAGAAGTCCGCCAGCTCGTCGTCGTCCGCACGCTCGGCGTCCTGCACGTAGGTCTCGAGCCGCAGGACGTTGCTGAGGCACTGCTCGACGAACCAGATGATGTTGTAGTCCTTGTCCGGCGTGCCGGTGATGTGGCCGGTCTCCTCGGTCATGGTGCCTCCTCGTTGGGTGTCCGCCGGAGGCGTGCCCGCGCTCGCGCTTCTCAAACGACGGCTGCGGCCATCCGCCGCTCCGCCAGCGCGTTGGCGGCGGCGAGCGGGGTGACGCCGTCGCCGTCGGCGGCGTCGAGGACCTGCGCGAGCGTGTCGCCGATCGCGCGTGCCTGGCGGCGGGCAATTGTGGGGTCGTAGCCCTCGGGGCGCAGCTCGATGGCGAGGTTGATCACGCCGCCGGCGTTGACGACGAAGTCGGGCGCCCAAAGGATCCCGCGGCGCGCCAGCAGCTCGGCGACCGGCTCTTCCGTCAGCTGGTTGTTGGCTGCGCCGACGATTGCGCGGCAGCGTAGCTTCGGCACTGATGCGGCGCTCAGGACGCCGCCGAGCGCGCACGGGGCGAGCACGTCGACACTCGTGGTCAAGGCGCGGCCTGGCGTCGTCCAGCGCGCGCCGAGCTGCTCCGCGAGCGCGCGCTTTTCGGCGTCAACGTCGGCGAGCACAAGCCGCGCGCCCGCCCGTGCACAGCGCTCCGCAAGCCGCGCGCCGACGTGGCCGAGCCCGACGATCGCGATCGAGCGCCCGCGCAGCGAGCGCGACCCGAACAGCCGGGCGCAGACTGTCTCGATCGCTGCCTCAACGCCGAGGGCGGTCAGCGGGCTCGGATCGCCCGAGCCGCCGCGCGAGCGCGCGAGGCCGGTGACGTGGCGTGTGCCCTGCGCGATCGTCGCCATGTCGCGCGCCGTCATGCCAACGTCCTCCGCCGTCAGGTAGCGCCCGCCGAGCGCGTCGACGGCGTCGGCGAAGTCGAGCAGGGCATCGCGGCGCCGGCGGCCGCTCAGCGAGACGAGGCCTCGGGCGGCCGGAATCATGATCACGCCCTTGCCGCCGCCGAGCGGCAGGCCCGCCGCCGCGTTCTTGTACGACATCGCGCGCGAGAGGCGCAGGACGTCGAGCACCGCGAGCGGCTCGCGCTGGTAGTGCCACAACCGCACGCCGCCGAGCGCCGGTCCGCGCGCGGTCGAGTGGACCGCGACCATCACCGGCAGACCGGAGCGCCGTCCGCGGCGCACCAGCAGCTCCTCGTGATCGAGTGGGGGCAGCAGGTCGTCGATGGCGCGCGACGCTATCAGCGCTTAGCGGTGGCGGGCGCGTGGCCGGTAGGCCGCCCCGCCGACCGTGGCGGAGGTGGGCGGCGCGGTGGGCGCGGTCGTGCTCGTCGGCTCGACGCTGGTCGCGGGTGGTGTCGGCGTCGGCTCGCTCGGTGGCGGCGGTTCCGGTGCCGTCGTGCTGCTGCCGCTCGCGGGCGGCGCCGTCGTCGAGGAGCCACTTGTCGCGCTGCCGTCCTCCACGGTCGCGTCATCGCTCGGCGGCGTCACCGGGTCGAGCGTGTCGGCCGGCGGTTCGGTAGGCGCTGC
>Ga0075429_100004390_pt1 | contig 12112 bp, 16 predicted proteins | sample RhiMetdeltSRZDD3_FD_75295 | JGI IMG/M metagenome (GOLD analysis project Ga0075429, IMG submission 75295) | Populus rhizosphere microbial communities from Tennessee, USA - Rhizosphere MetaG P. deltoides SRZDD3 | ecosystem: Host-associated > Plants > Roots > Rhizosphere > Soil | place: USA...
AATTTGCCGGTGAGCTTGCCCGCCGCGGCTACCGCGTCATTGCCATGTCGCGCTTCGGCTACCTGCGCACGCCGCTTCCGAGCGACGCGATGCCGCCGGCGCAGGCCGACGCACATGCCTGCCTGCTCGACGCGCTAGGCATCCGGCGCGCGGCGATCGCGGGCGTGTCCGCGGGCGCGCCCTCTTCCATGCAGTTCGCGATCCGCTACCCCGAACGCACGCGCGCACTGGCTCTGCTCGTGCCCCTCGCGTACCGGCCGGCACAGGCGACGTCGGGCGATTCCCGGCCGTCCGGACTGCTCGGACGCTTCATGCTCCAGCACGCGGTGAGTTCGGATTTCCTCTACTGGCTCGCGATGCGGCTCGCGCCTGGGCTCGTGGCAAGGACGATCCTGGGCACGCCGCCCGAAGCGCTTGCCGGGGCGAGCCGCGAAGAACAGGAGCGTGCGGGGCTCATCATGGAGCACATCATGCCGCTCAAGTTGCGCCAGGCCGGGCTGCTGAACGAGGTCCGTGTCGTGCAGGCGCTCGCTCCGTATCCGCTGGAGAAGATCGCCGCGCCCACGCTCGTGGTCAGCGTCGCCGACGACCTTTACGGCACTTTCGAGAGCGCGCGCTACACCGCCTCACAGATCCGCGGCGCCCGGTTCATCGGATACGAACGCGGCGGCCACGTGTTGTTGGGACACCACCGCGCCGTCCTGGACGAGCTCCATTCGTTTCTTTCGGACACCGCAAGCTTCGCCGCAGAGGCCACATGAGCGCGCCCTGGTATCGCCAGCTCTGGCCTTGGCTGCTCATCTCCGGCCCCGCCGCGGTACTGATTGCCGGCGCGGTGACCACCTGGATCGCGTTCGCTTCCGCCGACGGCCTGGTCGCCGAGGACTATTACAAGCAGGGCATGGCCGTGAACAAGGTCCTCGCCCGTGAGCAGCACGCTGCGCAGCTTGGCCTTTCCGCAGATCTTCAGCTCACGCAGGAGAAAATCGTCGTGAAGCTGCACGGCGCCGCACCCGAGGCGCTGTTCGTGCACCTCGCGCACGCCACGCGAGCGGGCTACGACCAGCGCCTGCGCCTCGCGCCCGTGCAGCCGGGGGTGTACGAGGCCGAGCTGCCCGAGCTCCCCGCCGGGCGCTGGCGCATCGTGGTGGAGGATCCGCGCGCGAGCTGGCGCATCGTGAAGGAGATCTCATGAGGAAACTGATCTGGGTGTTCTGGCCATCTTTCATCGTGGCCGGCGTCGGCACGGTGCTGCTCTTCACCCTGCTCGACCCGGTGGACCTGCGCTTCGTCGGCCCGCTCGAGCTGACGCGCGACGCGGGCTACACGATCGGCTTCTTCTTCCTCTGGTCGCTCGGCGCCGGCTCGAGCGCCTTCACCTGCTGGCTGCAGCGGCGCGCCGACGAGGTGAACCGCTGTCCATTGCAGCCGGCCGAGCGGCCCCTGGGCTGCCCCAAGCGGGAGGACCCCAATGCGGCTTGCTAGCCTGTGCCTTCTCCTCGTTCCGGCCATCGCATGGGCGCAGGACCCGGCCCCTGGACGCCTGCTCTACGAGACGCATTGCGGCGGCTGCCATTACGAGCGCGTCCACGAGCGCGCGAAGTCGGACGTGAAGGGGCTCGCCGACCTGCGCGACACCGTGGCGCGCTGGGCCTCGCAGACCAAGCACCGGTTCACGCTCGACGAGATCGAGAGCGTGGTGCAGTACCTCAACGAGTCGCACTACCGCTTCGGCCTGCCGCCCGACGTAGGACAACGGCGCGGCCGCTGAAACGCCGATGCGTGAGCGGCTGCTCGAGCGCTTTCCCGCGCTGGCAGACTTGCCTACCTGGGTTCCGGAGTTCAGGCCTTGTGTCTCGCCTGTCGGCGCGGTTCGTGGATGAAGCGCTCCGCGCCCCTGTAGAGGAGCATCCCGATCAGCATGGCGGCGACGAAGATCGCTGCCTTCTCCTCGCCGGCGGCGAACGACACCAACGCCGGGCCGGGGCAGAAACCCGCGAGCCCCCAGCCGATGCCGAAGACGAGGCTGCCGCCGACCAGGCGGTTGTCGATGTCGCGGTTGTGGGGCAGGTGCATCGCACCGCCGAAGAACGAACGCGCCCGTTTCTTCGCCAACCCGAAGGCAAAAAGCCCCACCAGCACGGCGCCGCCCATCACGAAGGCGAGCGACGGATCCCAAGCGCCGGCGAGGTCGAGAAAGCCGATCACCTTGCCCGGGTCGGTCATGCCGGAAACGAGGAGGCCGACGCCAAAAACCAAGCCGGCGAGAAAGGCTCCGAGCGCGTTCATGCGAGGTGACGCACGACGAAGACCGTCGCCATGCCGGCGAGCATGAAGGCCGCCGTGGCGGCGAGCGAGCGCGGCGAAAGGCGCGAGATGCCGCACACGCCGTGTCCGCTGGTGCAGCCGGATCCGTAGCTCGTGCCGATGCCGACGGCGAGGCCCGCCGCAGCCAGCACCGAGAAGTCCGCATCGATGCGCCGGTCCACGGATGGCCCGAAGAGCAGCATCAAGAGCGGGGCGGCAAACAGGCCCGCCAGAAAAGCGGCGCGCCAGGCGGTCTCGCCGCGCCGCGGCGCGAGCAGCCCACCGAGGATTCCGCTGATGCCGGCGACGCGGCCGTTGAGCAGCACCAGCATCGCGGCGGCGACGCCGATCAGCAGCCCCCCCGCAAGCGACGACCACGGCGTGAAGTGGCTCCAGTCGATGCTCATGGCTTCTTCCTCTCGCAGAACTGGGCATACAACGCCTTCAGCACGACGAGCGCCGGCCCCCTGCGCACGCGGTAGTGCACGTACTTGCCGTCGCGGCGCGTGTCGACGAGTTCCTCGTCGCGCAACACGGTGAGCTGCTGCGACAGCGTCGGCTGCGGAATGCCGAGCGCAGCCTCGAGCTCGCCGACGCTCATCTCGCGCTGCGAGAGCTGGCACAGGAGCATCAGCCGGTCGGGGTTGGCGAGCGCCTTCATGAGGCGGCAGGCGCGTCCGGCCGCCGCGTGCATCTGTTCCAGGGAAAGGGTCCTTGCCATCGCGCAATAATATATCACGGAACAATATATAGATCGATATAACAAATCCGGCCGAGACGCGGCCTGCGCTTGACCTGAGTCAAGCTGGCCGCGCGCCGCTGCGCTAGGCTGGAAGCGATCGGACTCGACAGGAGACAGGCTATGAAACGCAGATATGTTCTGGGCGCGGCGCTCGCCGCGGCGCTCGCCATCGGCAGCCCGCTCGCGGGCGCGCAGGGACCCGGTTACGGCTATGGCCCCGGAGGAATGGGCGGCGGCTACGGTCCTGGAATGATGGGTGGCTACGGCCCCGGAATGATGGGCGGCGGCGGCCCGGGAATGATGGGCGGGTATGGGCGTGGCGGCGGCCCGATGGCGGCGCTCAATCTCACCGACGAGCAGCAGGACAAGCTCTTCGCCCTCCAGGAGGCGAACCGCAAGAAGAACTGGGATACGATGAGCACGATGCGCACCGAGATGTTCAAGCTGCGCCGCATGTACAACGCCGAGAGCGTCGACTCGAAGGCGCTGCTCGAGCAGCAGAAGAAGGTCGATGACCTGCGCAGGCAGGTGCTCGCCTCGCGGCTCGACATGCGCAAGCAGATGGAAAGCGTGCTCACGCCCGAGCAGCGCAAGCAGCTGCGGCAGTTCGGTCCATGGTGGGCGACCGACGGTGAAGAGTAGGCTCGCGCTGCTGGTGGCGGCAACGGCGCTCCTGAGCAGCGCTGTCGCCCAGTCGCCGCATACGCACCAGCACAGCTTCTCCGACGCGGAGAAGTGGGCGCACGTGTTCGACGACCCCGAGCGCGACGCGTGGCAGAAGCCCCACGCGGTGATCGAGGCGCTGGCGCTCAAGCCCGACGCCGCGGTCGCCGACCTCGGCGCAGGCACCGGCTATTTCGCGGCGCGGCTCGCCAACATGCTGCCGAAGGGGACCGTCTACGCGGTCGACCTCGAGCCGGACATGGTCAAGTATCTCGGCGAGCGCGCCAAGCGCGAGGGCCTGAAGAACCTCAAGCCCGTCGCGGCGCGAGCCGACGACGCCCGCCTTCCAGCGAAGGTCGACCTCGTGCTGCTGGTCGACGTCTATCACCACATCGAAAACCGGGAGCGCTACTTCCGCCAGCTCGCCGCATCCATTCAGCCCGGCGGCCGGCTCGCGGTGATCGATTTCCGGCTCGACTCGCCCGAGGGTCCGCCGAAGGCGTCGCGCATCGCGCCCGAACAGGTGAAGGCGGAGCTCGCGCGCGCCGGCTACGTGCTCGCCGAGGAGCACGGCTTCCTGGCGCGCCAGTATTTCCTGGTATTCCGCCCGCGCTAGCCTGCGAGCAGGCGCTCGAGACCCTGGATGTCGACGATCGAGACCTGCCTATACTGCACGTCGAGCAGACCGTCCTGGTGGAACGCCGAAAACAGCCGGCTCACCGTTTCGATCTTGAGGCCCAGATAGCTCCCGATCTCCTCGCGCGTCATGCGCAGCAGGAAACGCGATCCTGAATAGCCGCGACGCAGGTAGCGCCTGGACAGATTGAGAAGGAACGCGGCGAGGCGCTGTTCAGCGCTCATCGAGCCAAGCAGCAGCATGACGCCGTGTCCGCGCACGATTTCTCGGGCGAGCATGGCGTGCAGGCGCCACTGGAGCGATGGAACTTCGCGGGCTATCTTCTCGATCAGGGCGTACGGCATCATGCAGACGTCGCTGTCCTCGAGCGCGACGGCGCTGTCCTTGTAACCGCCGCCGCCGAACCCTTCCATGCCCAGAAGCTCTCCGGCCATGAAAAAGCCGGTGACCTGCTCGCGTCCGTCGTCGATGAGGCTGGTCTTGAAGAAGCCGCTGCGGATGGCGTAGAGGCAGCGGGACTCGTCGCCCGTGCGGAACAGGATTTCACCGCGCTTGACTCGGCGGCGTGTATAGACGATGTCCGCCACACGCTCGAGATCCTCCGCGGGCACACCTCCGGAAAGGCACGATTCCCGCAAATTGCAGCTCGCGCAGCTGACTTCGCGCCGGCCCGTGCTCACGGGCGGTGCGGGCTGTCTCAGGACGACCATGGAGGGCTGGGGCAAGGTTCTTATGGCCGATGGCCACCAACATACTTGAGGTCTAGCATCGGCTTTTTGTCGCCGGCCGATCTGTGCGCTAGCGCACACAGCAGGTGTTCCGGGGACCCTTGAGCATGCGCTCGTCACCGCGATGAGCGCATGGCCTGTCCTGATGATGGGACACTTCCCGCGGGGCTAGCGACAGGGTGCCAACCCGCGCCAGAAGCGTTTGATCCTAATCAACGCTCCAGGATCGCAAGGGCATAGCCTATCTGCATGCTCACACTCGAAGACTGCCTTGGCCTTTGCGAGCTGACCGAGCAGGAGGTGCTCGCCATAGCACACCATGAGCACGTGCCCGAGATGGCGGCGCTCGAGCTGGGCAACTACCTGGTGCACGCGCCCGACGGCGAGATGCGCATCAAGTCCATCATCCGCGACGACATCGCCGAAGCGCGTCTGCGCGGCGATCGGAACGCCGAGCTCGCGCTCAAGCTCGTGCTGCGCGAGTTCGTGCTGCAGCATCCGCATTGCGACGAGCGTTGCCGCGCCCGGCTCCATCTGCCGGAGCGCAGGCTTGAGGAAGATCAACGCCTTCAGCCCCGCCAGGCTTAGCCTTGGGGCATGGATATCGATTCGGTTCATGCGCGCATCGAGCACGAGAGCGCCGAGCTGCGCGCGCGCTATCCGCACATAACCGATTGCCGCACCGCGCTGGTGCAATGGAACGAGGCCGGCAAAAAGCGTTACTCGCTCAAGCTCGACCTGCGTTGGCCGCAACATCAGACGCTGCTCAACGGCGACGCGATGGATGACGTCGGCGCCGCGATCTCCGCCGCCTTCGCCCGCGCGCGCCAGCGGGTGCAGGAGGCCTCGTGGGCAAACCGCTAGATCTGCCTGACCTCGTTGCCGGGAAGGATGACGGCCTCGACGCCGCCGCGGTGCTCGCGCTCGAGACCGACCGCCTGGCGCGCGCCTACGCCGCTCGGGCGATGCTCGGCATCTCGCCGGTCGCGCTCGCGCTCGCTTTCGGCGACTGGTGGCTGCACCTCGCCGCCTCGCCCGGCAAACTCGTGGAGCTGCAGCGCAAGGCGGCGCGCAAATGGCTGCGCTATCTCAGCGGAACGCCGATCGAGCCGCTGCCGCATGACCGTCGCTTCGTTGCGCCCGGTTGGCAGGAATGGCCCTTCAGGGCGATGCAGCAGGGATTTCTCTTCTGGCAGCAGTGGTGGCACAACGCCACGATCGGCGTGCACGGGGTCTCGCCGCACCATGAGCACGTAGTCAACTTCACCGTGCGCCAGCTCCTCGACCTGTGGTCGCCGGGCAATTGTCCGTGGACCAATCCCGAGGTCCTGCAGGCGGCGCGCGAGCAGGGCGGGCTCAATTTCGTGAACGGCGCGGCGAATTTCGCCGACGACGTGCGCCGCGAGCTCCTGGGCGAGCCGCCGGCGGGGGCGGAGAACTTCGTCCCCGGCAAGCAGGTCGCGCTGACTCCAGGCAGCGTGGTGATGCGAAACCGCCTGGTCGAGCTGATCCAGTACGCTCCGAGCACCGGCGCGGTCCATCCCGAGCCGGTGCTCATCGTGCCGGCCTGGATCATGAAGTACTACATCCTCGACCTGTCGCCGCAGAACTCGCTGGTGAAGTATCTGGTGGATCGCGGCCACACCGTGTTCATCCTGTCGTGGAAGAATCCCGGGCGCGCCGAGCGCGATCTCACGATGGACGACTACCTCGAGCTCGGCGTGATGCGGGCGCTCGACGCGATCGGGGCGATCAAGCCGCGCCACAAGGTGCACTTGGCGGGCTACTGCCTGGGCGGCACGCTGGCCGCGATCGCCGCCGCCTCGATGGCGCGCGACCGCGACGAGCGTCTCGCCAGCCTGACGCTGCTCGCCGGGCAGGTCGACTTCGCCGAGGCGGGCGAGCTCACGCTCTTCATCGACGACAGCGAAGTGAGCCTGCTCGAGGACCTGATGCGCGCCCAGGGCTATCTCGACGCGCGCCAGATGGCGGGCGCCTTCCAGCTCCTGAGGTCGAACGACCTCATCTGGTCGCGGCGCGTGCGCGAGTACCTGCTCGGCCGTCGCGAGCCGATGACCGACCTCCTCGCCTGGAACGCCGACGCGACGCGCATGCCCTACCGCATGCACGCCGGCTACCTCCGGCGTCTGTTCCTCGACAACGATCTCTCCGCCGGACGCTACGAGGCACGCGGAGGCAGGGTGGCGCTCTCTGACATCCGGCTGTCGCTCTTCGCCGTCGGTACGACGAAAGATCATGTCGCACCGTGGCGCTCGGTGTACAAGGTGAACCTGTACACCGATTCGGAGGTAACCTTCCTGCTCACGAGCGGCGGCCACAACGCCGGTATCGTGAGCGACCCGGCGCGTGTCGACCGCGGCTACCAGGCTGCGACCCGCGCTCACGGCGAGCCCTACGTCGACCCGGAGACCTGGGCCGAGCGCACACCGCAACAGACGGGGTCCTGGTGGCCGCAATGGCAGCGCTGGCTCGCGCAGCGCTCGGGCGCGCCGTGCGCGCCGCCGCCGCTCGCCGCCGGGCTCGAAGCCGCCCCGGGAAGATACGTGTTGCAGCGATGAAGCGACCCAAAGGAGGCCGTATGACAGCCAAACCCGAAGATTTCCTGCTCCAGGCCTGGAAGCAGCAGCTCGACCTGGGACTGCGCCTGATCGAGACGATCGTCGAAGGCGCAATCAAGCTGCGCGAAGTGCAGATCGAGGCTGCGACCGATGCCCATGCCGACGCCGTGGCGACCCGCAAGTCGGTGGCCGACGCTGGCGATCTTGCGCAGCTCGCCAAGCTGCAGTCCGAGTGGACGCGCGCCAACGTGCAGAAGTGCGCCGCCTACTGGCGCGACCTGTACGAGGTCGCAATGCGCACCCAGGGCGAGCTTGCGAGCCGCGCGGGCGTTCAGCCGCCGGCCGCCGCCGTCAGCGGCGAGCCGAACAAGGCGCTGTTCGGCATGATCGACGACGCCTACCGCGGGTGGCTCGACGCAACGCAGAAGTTCTATCGGATCGAGCCGAACAAGGTTGCGGACGCGAAGCTTCCCGGTGAGGAGCTTTCACCCGTGCCGGCCAAACCCAAGCCCTCGAGGAGGGCGGCGGCATGAGCGCGAAGCAGGTTCTCTTCGGCGAGCCGGCGCACGCGAAGCTGCTGCGCGGCATGAATACCCTCGCCGACGCGGTCCGCGTAACGCTCGGGCCGAAGGCGCGCACCGTAGTGCTGGAGAAATCCTGGGGCGCGCCGACCGTCATCAACTCCGGCGTGGTCGTCGCCAAGGAGATCGAGCTCGCCGACCGCTTCGAGAACATGGGCGCGCAGATGGTGCGCGAGGTCGCGGCCAAGACCTCGGAGGTCGCGGGCGACGGCACCACCACCGCAACCCTGCTCGCCGCGGCGATCGTGAACGAGGGCATGAAATACGTCGCCGCCGGCATGAACCCGATGGACTTGAAGCGCGGCATCGACCAGGCGGTCGAGGCGCTGGTGGCCGAGCTCGAGCGCATGGCGAAGCCCTGCTCGACGCGCCGCGAGATCGCCCAGGTGGGCGCGATCTCGGCGAACAACGACAGCTCGATCGGCGAGATGATCGCCGAGGCGATGGAGAAGGTGGGCCGCGAGGGCGTGATCACGGTCGAGGACGGCAAGGGGCTCGCCAACGAGCTCGAGGTGGTCGAGGGCACGCAGTTCGACCGCGGCTTTCTTTCGCCTTATTTCATCACCCATCCCGACAAGCAGAACGTAGTGCTCGAGGACGCCTTTATCCTGCTCTACGACAAGAAGATCTCCACCATCCGCGAGCTGCTGCCGCTGCTCGAGCACGTCGCGCGCGCGGGCAAGCCGCTCCTCGTGATCGCCGAGGAGGTCGAGGGCGAGGCGCTCGCCACGCTGGTGGTCAACACGCTGCGCGGCATCCTCAGGTCGTGCGCCGTCAAGGCCCCGGGCTTCGGCGACCGGCGCAAGGCCATGCTGCAGGACATCGCCGTGCTCACCGGGGGCAGCGTGGTCGCGGAGGAAGCCGGCCTGAGCCTGGAGAAGGCGCAACCCGAGGTGCTCGGGCGGGCGAAGCGCATCGAGATCGACAAGGACGACACCACGATCATCGGCGGCGCGGGCGACCCCAAGGCCATCGACGCGCGCGTGGCGCAGATCAAGCGCGAGATCGAGGAAGCGACGAGCGACTACGACAAGGAGAAGCTGCAGGAACGCGCCGCGAAGCTCGCCGGCGGCGTGGCGCTGATCCGGGTGGGCGCCGCGACCGAGACCGAGATGAAGGAGCGGAAGAGCCGCACCGAGGACGCGCTGCATGCCACGCGCGCCGCGGTCGAGGAGGGCATCCTGCCCGGCGGCGGCGTCGCGCTCCTCCGGGCAAGAAAGTGCCTGAGTGATCTCAAGGCGCAAAACCCAGATCGGGACGCCGGGATCCAGATCGTGCGCCGCGCGGTCGAGGAGCCGCTGCGCCAGATCGTGCGCAACGCCGGCGCCGAGCCCGCGGTGGTGGTCCAGCGCGTGGCCGACGGCGACGGCAACTTCGGCTACAACGCGGCGAGCGGCGAGTACGGCGACATGTTCGCGATGGGCGTGCTCGATCCGCGCAAGGTCACCCGCACCGCGCTGCAGAACGCCGCTTCGATCGCCAGCCTCATCCTCACCACGCAGTGCATGATTGCCCAGGCGCAGGAACAGGCGAAACCCGAGGAGGCGCCGGAATGAGCGCGTATCGCAGAATCCTCGTCGCGGTGGACGGCAGCCCGACCTCGATGAAGGGCCTGCGCGAGGCGATCCGTCTGGCGAAGGATGCCCGCGCGCAGCTATTCCTGGTCCACGTGGTGAACGAGTTCTACGCATTCGCCAACCTCGACGGCTATGCCCCCGGCGTGGATCTGGTGCCGTCGCTGCGCGAAGGCGGTCGCCGCATCCTGGCGAAGGCGAAGGCGGCGGCCGACAAGGACGGCATCCGGGCGAAGACGCTGATGCGCGAAACGCTCGGCGGTCCGGCGGCCGGGACGATCGTGCGCGAGGCCCGCCGCCAGCGCGCCGACCTGATCGTGCTCGGCACCCACGGCCGGCGCGGACTGCGCCGCCTCGTGCTCGGCAGCGACGCCGAGGCTGTGGTGCGCACTTCGCCGGTGCCGGTGCTGCTGGTGCGGGCGGGAAAATGAGCGCCTATCGCAAGATCATGGTGGCCGTGGACGGCAGCGCCGCTGCGGCGCGAGGCCTGCGCGAGGCGATCCGGCTGGCGAATGCCGAGCGCGCCGAGCTGTGCCTCCTGCACGTGGTGAACGAGAGCGTTGCGTTTGCGCCGCTCACCGGCGCCGCGCCGCTGGATCTGACCCCGACGCTGCGCGAGGCGGGACGCCAGGTGCTGGCCGCGGCGAAGGCGCGGGCCGCGAAGCAGAGCGTGCGGGCGAAGACCGTGCTCTGCGAGTCGATCGACCGAACCGCGGCGCGGAGCATCGTGAACGAGGCGCGCCGGCATCATGCCGATCTCATCGTGCTCGGCACGCACGGCCGCCGCGGTGTGCGCCGCATCGTGCTGGGCAGCGACGCCGAGCAGGTGGTGCGCCAATCGCCCGTGCCGGTGCTGCTCGTGCGCGCGTGAACCGCCTGGCGGCCATCGGCAGGGTCGCGGCCGCCAAGGGCTGGAGCCACTACGCCGAGCGCCTCGGCCTCGGCCCGCAGCCGGCCGCGTCGACGGCGGCAGGCAGCGACGCCCGGCGCCTGCGCGAAGCGCTGGAGGAGCTCGGCCCGACCTTCGTCAAGTTCGGGCAGATGCTTTCGCAACGCGACGACCTGTTCCCGGCCGAGCTCGTGGGCGAGCTGCGTTCGCTCCAGGACCACGTCGGCGCGTTTCCTGCGGAAATCGCGCGGCGGATCATCGAGGGCGAAACCGGCTCCAGGGTCGAGGATCTGTTCGCGGGCTTCGACGAGCGCCCGCTCGCTGCCGCGTCGGTTGCGCAGGTGCACCGCGCGACGCTCGCCGACGGCGCTCAGGTGATCGTCAAGGTCCAGCGCCCCGGCATCGAGGAGACCGTTGAAGCCGACGTCGCAGTGCTGCGCCGCCTCGCGCGCATGCTTCCGGCGGCGATGCCTGCGCTGCGCGCGTTCAACCTTCCCGGGCTGGTCGAGGAATTCGCCATCACGCTGCGCGGCGAGCTCGACTTCGAGCACGAGGCGCGCAACGCCGAGCGCTTCGCCGAGGTGAACCGCGACGAGGCCGCCGTGGTCGTGCCCAAGGTCTACCGCGAACTCACCACGCGGCGCGTCCTCACCATGGAGTACGGGCACGGCCGGCGCATCGACGAGCCGGGCGCAGCGCCGCCCGGGACCGCGCAGACGCTGATGCGCCTGTTCCTCACGCAGGTGTTCGAGCACGGCGTATTCCACGCCGATCCGCACCCCGGAAACATCTTCGTGCTGCCCGACGGGCGGTTGTGGTTCCACGACTTCGGCGCCCTGGGCGAGCTCTCGCCGAAGGTGCAGGAGAGCCTGCGCCAGCTCTTCCTCGCCGTGATCGCGCGCGACCCAGCCTGGGCGGCAAGCGCCTACCTCGGCATGGGCGGCGCGAGCGCAGAGCTCGATCGTGCCGCCTTCACTCGCGACCTTGGCGAGTCGCTCGAGCGCTATTACCGGGAGTCGGGCGTCGGCCGGCAATCCTTCGGCGCCATCATCCATGAGTTCATCGGGCTGGGCCGCAAGCATCATATCCGGCTGCTGCGCGAGACCACGCTGCTCCTGCGCGCCTTCGCCGAGCTGGAAAGCCTGGTGCGGCGTCTCGAGCCGCATTTCAGCTCGCTGCAGTCCTTTCGCGGTTACAGCGGGCGCCTGCTCAGGCACGCGTTCATGCCGGACCTGGGGGTGGCGAACATCGCGCAGACCTACCGCGTCGCCTCCGCGGTGCGCGAGGCCGCGGCCGAAGCGCCGGTCGCGCTGCGCCGTCTGATGGGCCGCCTGGAGCGCGGCGAGCCGCTCTTCGACGTGCGCCACCAGAGCGGCGGCTCGATCGAGCGCCACCTGCTGCACGCGAGCAAC
>Ga0075429_100004391_pt1 | contig 12112 bp, 10 predicted proteins | sample RhiMetdeltSRZDD3_FD_75295 | JGI IMG/M metagenome (GOLD analysis project Ga0075429, IMG submission 75295) | Populus rhizosphere microbial communities from Tennessee, USA - Rhizosphere MetaG P. deltoides SRZDD3 | ecosystem: Host-associated > Plants > Roots > Rhizosphere > Soil | place: USA...
TCCCACCGCGATGTCCGCCCCAAATTCACCAGGAGGGCGCAACAGTGTGAGGGCTAAGAGGTCGGTCGCCACGACAACCAGCACGCCTGCTTTGTGGGCCTGCTGGACGAGCGCCTGATAGTCGCCGACATAGCCATCGGTGGTCGGATACTGCAGCAACAGTCCGCTCAATTGCGGATTCTCGTAATTAATCGTTGTCGTCCGTCCCACATGGAGGGTGACGCCCAATGGCTCCGCCCGCGTCTGTAAGACGGCGATAGTCTGCGGATGACAATCCTGCGAGACGAAAAATTCCCTCTTCTCCCGTTGCGCCCCCCGCGCGATTGCCACACACATGGCCATGGCTTCGGCCGCGGCAGTCGCCTCGTCGAGCAGAGAGGCGTTGGCAAGAGGCAGGCCGGTCAAGTCAGCGACCATCGTCTGAAAGTTGACCAAGGCTTCCAGCCGTCCCTGGGCGATCTCCGCCTGATAGGGCGTGTATTGCGTATACCAGCCGGGATTCTCGAGGATGTTCCGTTGAATGACCGGGGGAGTGATGCAATCGTAATAGCCCATCCCTACATAGGAGCGATAGATCCGATTCTCCTGGGCGAGGTCGCGAAGCTCCTGTAGAACCGCTTGCTCACTGCGATGCTGCGGGATGTCCAAAGGGCGGCCGAGTTGGATGTCGCGAGGCACCACCGCGTCGGTGAGGGCTTGCAGGGATTGCAAACCCAGCAGGGCCAGCATTTCTCGCACATCGGCTTCCGTGGGGCCGAGATGACGATGCACGAAAATGTCGGTTGGGTGTAAAAACTCGGGAGTCGTCATGATGGGTAATAGGCGCTCGAGCCGGTGGTTGACGAATTCATCCGAACATTAACATGGCCGACCACCCTTCTCCAAGCGAAGATCATCGTCGACTACGACAGGCACAGACATCCGTCCCATCATGCCAACCCCGCATCGGGCTCCGGTTCCACTGGAAATCGCCGGAGCGGGGTTTGTTATAATCCTACATTGCCGCCATGCGAATCCTCGTCATTGAAGATGAAACCAAAGTGGGCTGCTTCATCAAGCGGGCGCTTGAGGAAGAAAGTTATGCGGTCGATTTGTGCGAAGACGGTGCCAAGGGCCTGGAGATGGCTCTTGCCACGAACTACGACTCGATCATCGTTGACCTTATGCTTCCCTCCCTGTCCGGCTTGGACATCGTCAAAGGTGTCCGTCGAGAACGCGTTCAGACGCCGATACTCATTTTGACGGCGCAATCTCAGGTCGATCAGCGCGTGAAGGGTTTGGACGCCGGAGCGGACGACTATCTTACCAAGCCTTTTGCCATCGACGAACTGTTGGCCCGCGTGCGCGCTCTGCTGCGCCGTGGGGCGACCGACAGCCCGGGCATATTGCAGATCGACGATCTCGTCCTAAACCCTGCCACACGGGAAGTGACTCGCGGCGGGCAGCGCATTGAGCTCACCCTGAAGGAATATGCGCTGCTCGAGTATCTGATGCGCCATACGGGACGCGTGCTGACTCGTCCGATGATCTCAGAGCATGTTTGGAATCAAGACTTTGACACGTTCACCAACGTGATCGACGTGTACGTGAATTATCTGCGCAACAAGGTCGACCGCGGACGCACGAAAAAATTAATCCATACCATCCGGGGCAGTGGCTACATGCTGAAGGCCGACTAGCAGGATGCTGCCGATCTTAATTGTATCTTCGCGCCTCCAATCTTGGCCCGTATGTCTTTCTCCCCCGTCCTTCAGAACGTTGAAGCGTCGAAACCCTATGCGCAGTGCTCCGGCTCTCGTTCTTATGCCGACGCATGATCCCCTTCCGTACCCCATCGCCTCTTCGGGAGTGCGTTAATGCCCCTACGCCTTCGACTCAGCCTCTGGTATGGCAGCGCCCTGGCATTGATTTTAGTGGCCTTTTCAACCGTGCTCTATTTCGTCACAGCGCGCAGCCTTCGGGATGCGCTCGATCAGTCCTTGGAAGAAACCGCGGCGGCCGCGGTGCGTTCTCTGGAAGAACGGGGATTTCTGCCTCTCATCGACGAAGACGAGCTCATGTCGCAATTTCCCGAATTGGCACGCATCGATAAGTTTTTCCAGATCTTCAGCCCCTCAGGAACCATCACTATCCGCTCTCCAAACGTCAAGCAGCACGAGTTGCCGCTGAGCCGGCGCGCATTGGAGGTGGCCTTTTCGGGGAAAACGATCTTCGAATCGGCTAAATATCCGAAAGAGCCTCCCCTTCGGCTGATCTCGGTGCCGATCATCTATCGGGGGAACCTGCTCTACATCGTGCAGGTGGGCACGTCGATGGAATCGGTCGACCAAACATTGAATCGTCTGCTGCTGGTGCTGTTGGTCACCATGCCGCTTGCGCTGGCCGTCTCACTGGCCGGAGGGTGGTTTCTTGCGGGGCGGGCGTTGCGCCCTGTTGATGCTATTACGCTCGCCGCACAACGGATCGCCGCCGGCGATCTTACTCAACGGTTGAATGTACCGGCCTCCGCCGACGAAATTGGTCGTCTTGCCGGCACCTTCAACAATATGATCGCGCGGCTCGAGACCTCCTTCCGACAGATTCGTCAGTTCAGCAGCGACGCTTCTCATGAACTTCGGACCCCGCTGACGGTCATGAAGGGAGAAACGGAGCTTGCTCTGCGTCGGCCCCGTGAAGCGGGTGACTACACCGTTGTGCTGGAAAGCAATCTGGAAGAGATTGACCGCATGACTCGAATCGTCGACGAATTGCTCTTCTTGTCGCGCGCGGACATGGGCGAAGTGAAGATGGAGCGCCTGCCGGTCAAACTCGAATCCTTATTGGAAGACATTCACCGACAAGCGTCTCTCCTCGGGCAGGAAAGCAACGTACAAGTCATCCTCGGCCTTGTGACGCCGGCGGTCGTCTCGGGCGATGAATTGCGGTTGCGCGAGCTCTTTCTAAACCTCGTGGACAACGCCGTCAAATATTCTCGGACTGGCGGTACCGTTGAAATATCTCTGACGACCCATCTTAACCAGGCGAAACTCGTCATAACGGATCAAGGCATTGGGATTTCTCCCGAAGATCAAAAACGAATCTTTGACCGCTTCTACCGCACCGACGATGCCCGTGCCCACACGAAAAAAGGGACCGGCCTGGGGCTCGCCATTTGCGCCTGGATCGTCGAATCCCATCATGGACGCATCGAGGTGCAGAGCGCACTGAACAAGGGCTCGACGTTTACGGTAACCCTGCCGCTGGCCGCTCCATCCTCTTAAAGACTTTTAATACCTTCCTAATCGGTCTCTCATTACGGCTTGTTACCGTGTTCTGTGGAGTTTTCGAACCACCGTGCCGCATGTTGTACTTTCAATCTCTGAGGAGGACCTATGAGTGAACTGGTTCGTAGAGCGCTCGGGGGGCTGGTCGGGATGGCCCTGCTGGGCACGATGCTTTTCGTCGGTAGTCAGTCCTTTGTTCCCGTTCCGGCGTCGGGTTCACCCGCCGCCACAACCACCGTGACTGGGCCGGTCGGGACACTTCCGGCCAACGGATTCACGGAAGTGGCCAAAGCGGTCACTCCAGCCGTCGTCAACATCACGACCGTGATCGGAGAGAAGATCTCCGGCCGACGCGGTCAGGACGACATGCGGGAACGCATGGAGGAATTTTTCGGAGGCCCGAACGGTCCTTTTGGACCGAAGGGTCCATCTGGACCGAAATTCCGGGGACCGGAAGGCCCCAGTGAGCCGCGTGGATTCCATGGCGGCGGGCAAGGTTCCGGTGTCATCGTAGCTCCTGACGGGTACGTGTTGACCAACAACCATGTGATCGACGGCGCCCGCGAGGTGACCGTGACCCTCCCCGACAAGCGGGAATTTCCGGGCAAGATCGTCGGCACGGATCCCAAGACCGATCTGGCTGTCGTGAAGATTGAAGGCAAAAACCTGCCGACCGTGGCCTGGGGGGACGCCTCGAAACTTCAAGTGGGTGAATATGTCCTCGCCGTCGGCAATCCCTTCGGACTCAATTCAACGGTAACACTTGGCATTGTCAGTGCGTTAGGCCGCGGCCGCATGGGAATCACGCAATATGAAGACTTCATTCAGACGGATGCTGCCATTAACCCCGGCAATTCGGGTGGCGCCCTGGTGAATACCAAGGGGGAGCTCGTGGGCATCAACACAGCGATCTTTTCTCAAAGCGGCGGCTACCAGGGCGTGGGCTTCGCGGTCCCGACCAGCATGAGCCAGCCGATCTATGAGAGTCTCGTGAAGCACGGCAAGGTTGTCCGAGGATACCTCGGCATCGGCATTCAAGACCTCAACCAGGATCTGGCTAAGTCCTTTGACATGGCCGACCGGAAGGGTGCATTGGTCACCGACGTGAAGGAGGATAGCCCCGCCGAACAGGGCGGCCTCAAACAAGGCGATGTCATCACGTCCTACCAGAACTTGCCCGTGGATGACGCTGTCGTTCTCCAGCGCCTGGTAACCAAGACCCCCGTCGGATCAAAAGTCCCGGTGAAGGTCATGCGGAATGGCCATGAGAAAGATCTTAGCGTCATGGTCGGCGAGCAGCCTGGCGAGCAGAAAATTGCAAAGGCTGACGAGGAGGCAAGAGACTTTGCCTTTGCGGGTGTTGCCGTCCAAGACCTCGATCGGGACACCGCCAAGGAGCTGGGGCTCAAAGGCAAAACGCAAGGTGTCGTGGTCACAGGCGTGGAACCGGACAGCGGAGCCGACAAGGCCGGCCTGATGCCGGGGGATGTGATCCGGGAAATCAACCGGCAACCGGTGAAGTCGGTGAAGGAGTTCGAGAAGGTGTCTTCGACGGTCAAGAAAGGCGAAAACGTCTTAATCCTGATCAACCGCCGAGGCGCATCGTTATTCCTCAGCGCGAAAGTGTAATCGACGGGTCGCCCCGGGGAACTATCGTCAACGATAGTCCCCTCGGGGCTGACGCGGCTCCGAGGCACGCTCGCGAGATGAGGAACCCTCTCCGGCGAGATGTCCTACGACGTCATATGTCGTGGCATTGGAAATCGTGACCCTTACGAATTCTCCGGCACCGGGACCGCTCCCGTGCCGGCTCGAGGGATGCGACTCCGCCCCGGCACCGTCGATATAGACCACACCGTCGATTTCCGGCGCCAGCCCCTCATGCCGCCCTTCCAACCAGTGCCCCTCTTCTTCGGCAAAACCATCCACCAGCACATCGAGTGTCGATCCGATCAGTTCCGTACTCTTGGCTGCCGCGATGGCTTCTTGCGCGCCGAGCAATTCATTCCGACGTTCCTCCATCACAGAACGATCAATTTTCTGATCAAGACTGGCTGCCGGTGTCCCCTCTTCGTCCGAATAGAGAAATGCCGCCACACGATCGAACTCCGTCTGCTCGACATACTGCTTGAGTTCTTCGAACGCGTCATCGGTTTCGCCAGGAAATCCCACAATGAAGGCGGTGCGGAAGGTGACGCCAGGGATCCGTGTCCTGATGCGTTCCACCAACGTTTCGATCACTCGCCGGTCGCCTAGCCGATGCATCCGCTTGAGCATGGCGCTATTGATGTGTTGTAGCGGCATGTCGATGTACTTCGTGATCCGCTCTTCTCCCGCGTAGAGATCGAGTAATTCGTCCGTGACTTGCTGCGGATACAGGTAAAACGGTCTGATCCAGCGCAGCGATTTCACCTTCACCAGTTCGCGCAACAAACTCACGAGCCCCTGACGCAGGCCGAGATCGACCCCATAGTTTACCGTGTCCTGCGAGATCAGATTGATTTCCCTGACGCCTGCTTCCGCCAGTTGCTGCACCTCTGCCATGATAGACGCGACCGGCCGGCTGCGCTGTTTGCCGCGCATCAGCGGAATGGCGCAGAAGGCACAGTTACGGTTGCACCCTTCGGCAATCTTCACGTAGGCGCTGTGCGATTTGCCCAGACGAAGGCGTGGCACCATCTCGTCATATAAATAGGGGGGTGGACTGATCCAGAGCCGCTGATGTCGCCTCTTGGGCATCAAGAGGTCGCGGCAGATGCCGGCGATCTTCCCGAATTCTCCTGTGCCAACGACGCCGTCGAGTTCCGGCAGCTCTTTGAGCAGATCGCCTTGGTAGCGCTGGGCCAGACAACCGGCGGCAATCAATACTCTGCAGGCACCAGATGCTTTCAGCTTGGCATGCTCCAGGATGGTATTGATCGACTCCTGTTTGGCTTCTTCGATGAACCCGCATGTATTGATGATGACGACTTCAGCCTTTTGCGGGTTTCCGGTCAACTCGAAACCATCTGCGGCCAGCGTCCCCAGCATGATCTCCGAATCGACCTGATTCTTCGTGCAGCCCAGGTTGACGAAGCCCACTGTGGTTTTCTTCCCGGCGTCTAAGGACGGTGCAGGCGACTTCGCACGCCCCGGCTGAATAAGAGCTTGATGCATAAGCTGACCAGTCTACGAGACGCTCCAAAAGACTGTCAACGAGCCACTTGCAGGTGAACGGCTGATTCCCCTATGGTGCGAACGATGATTAGGACCTTTCAAGGCATCAGGCCGACCATTCCGAAGTCCTGCTTTATTGAAGAGACCGGGATCGTCATCGGCGATGTGGTGATGGGTGAGCAGTGTAGTATCTGGTTTCATGCGGTCGTTCGGGGTGATGTGCACTATATTCGTCTGGGCAACCGTACGAACGTCCAGGACCTGTGCATGTTGCACGTGACTCACGATACGCATCCGCTGATCATCGGCAGCGACGTCACCGTCGGCCACAGCGTGATCCTGCATGGTTGCACGATCAAGGACCGCGTTCTCATCGGCATGGGCTCAATTATCATGGACGGGGTGGTCATCGGTGAAGACTCGGTGGTCGGTGCTGGTGCGCTCGTCACTGGAGGCACTGTCGTGCCGCCCAAGAGCCTTGTCTTGGGGTCGCCGGCAAAAGTCGCCAGACCGGTGACGCCGAAAGAGCTGTCGTGGATCAAAGAATCGTCGGACAACTATGTGAAATATGCCGAGCAATACATGAATGGTTTGCCGAACTCCAAGACCGGTTTTCAACCCTGACGGCGGTGCTGACGTCTTTCGCGCCAGCTGCCGATTCTCATAAAACAGACAGGATCACCCACCAAGGCCGTAGGATAGTACTTTCGCTCGACGAGATAAGGGATGCTGTGGCGATGGCACCAGTCCGCAATCCAGACAACCTCCTCTGTGGAGGTCGTGACGAGGCCCGGTACGACAAGCTTCGAGAGGCAGCGGTTCACGATCACTCTCGCGATGTTCCTCTCTTGTTGAAACACACGCGGATCAAAAGTCACGGGCATCGCCCGGCCATAAGACAATGCCGCCAGCTGCGGGAACCGCTCCGGGTCGTTCAAGACGCTCACGATCCATAGATGGTCGAAGCATCCAGTGGCCCGGGCCGCATCCGCGGCATAAAACCGGAGAGGCAGTGCCCGACAGGCGCGGTTCAGCGAAGCGACCTCTCCCCGACGAAGGTTATAGGGCAACACCGTTCGGTGCAAATCGAGTGATTCCATGAGCATAGCCGGCAACTCTGAGACTCCAGCCCCGACATACAGGCTCCGGCCTCCGGGCTTCAATCGCGCGAGCAGAGCGGTGCCGATCTGGCTGCCTAGACGGCGGCAAGGCTCCCGTTTTGCCTTCCAAAACTCCCGGCCTCCTTCATAACAGTACACCTTACCGAGTCCGGCATAGTCGAGGTGATTGAAGACGCTGGCTATCGCGCGGCGCGCGCCCGGACTCACACGACTCCCTGTGGTCATCGAGCCGCCTTTCCCGCCAGCTCAATGACGGATGCGGCAACCGTACGACTCACTGCTTCGATAAAGCCGAGATCCAACGTGTCGAGTGTATCGCTCGGCAGGTGGTAGTGAGGATTGCGGAAGTTCGCCGTATCGGTCAGCATGACGGCTGGATATCCCTCATCCCAAAAGGCGGCGTGATCGCTGCGGCGCACGTCCGGTAGGGCTTCACCACGACCTGGAACAGCCAAGGCCAGCGTCGGCATGGCCGGGGCGGCGCTGCGGGCGCTTCGTTCCACGGCCGCAATTAAGTCCCTCGAGGCGTCGTTCCCGATGATGCCGAGAAAATTCCCGACCGTCGGCACGGTGATCGGTACGCCGGGAGGCGTGCCCTGTGAACCCGCCTCATGGCTGAGATAGCCCACGCATTCCAGCACGATCGCGCCGTAGAGCGGCTGACCGGTCTGCTTCAGGTGCAACGTGAAGGCTCGACTACCCAGCAGGCCTTGTTCTTCGAGACAAAAAGCGGCAAGCCATACGGGACGCGTGACGACGGTGTATCTGAGCTGATCGGCCACCTCGAGCAGGATGGCCAGAGCACTGGCATTATCATCGGCGCCCGGAGAGGCCACGACTGTATCGTAATGTGCGCCGACGAGCAGTGGAGCCTGGCGCTCCTTGGCCGCCCGTCTATCCGGAGCTTTGATGGCGAGAATATTGACGTACGATTTTCCCAGGGCCCGAAAAGATTGCCGGGTTGTCGTCCATTGAAATCCGGCAAACTGTGCCGCCAAATATGCTGCGGCACGGGCCAACGCTTCAGGAGCACTGTGAGGATGGCGTTCTCCGACCAGCGATTTCAAGTGGCGGAGGATACTGGGCTGTCGTGAGGACACGTTCGACGGGAGACGAGTTAGGCAGTGATCTCAGTGCCGATACCCTTCCGCGTGAAGACTTCAAGAAGGATGGCATGTGGCATGCGGCCGTCAATGATGTGCGCCTTCCCGACGCCTTGCTCGAGCGCATCCAGGCAGGCATGTACTTTCGGCAGCATGCCTTCGGTGATGGTGCCTTTCTTGACCATCCGTTGGACGTCCTTACGCGAGACGGTGGATAAATGGCGGCTTTTGGCATCGCGAATACCCTTGATGTCCGTCATCATCACGAGTTTTTCCGCACGTAACGCACCCGCAACAGCTCCGGCTACCAAGTCCGCGTTAATGTTGTACGTATTCCCTTCGCGGTCCGTCCCGATTGGAGCGATGACCGGAATGTAGTGGTCACCTTGCAGCTTGAAGAGAAGGCTGGGATCGACTTTTTCAATGTCACCGACAAAGCCGAAATCACTGTCCGAGTCCTCTTCCTCGAGATCACGCTCAAGACTTTCCGCCCAGGCCTTCGCGGTCAACGGCTTGCTCAATATCAATCCCCCATCCTTCCCGCTGAGGCCGACCGCGCTGCCGCCATGACGATTGATAAGGTCGGTGATTTCCATGTTAATTTTTCCGGCCAACACCATTTCGACAATTTCCATGGTGGCTTCATTCGTGATCCGCACGCCGTGAAGAAATTTTGACTCGATTCCGAGGCGGTCGAGCATTTCGTCGATCTGTGGCCCTCCACCGTGGATGATGACCGGATTGAGGCCGACATATTTCAAGAGGACGATGTCCTGGGCAAATCGCTCCTTTAAGGAGGATTCCGTCATGGCATTGCCGCCGTACTTGATCACGATGGTCTTGCCACGAAATGTGCGGATATAGGGCAAGGCTTCGATAAGGACGTTGGCTTTCCGGATGAGTTTGTTCATCGTCGTCTCCCCACGCGATGATCAATCTACAGTTTCGCGCGACCATACCACGTTCGCGCGTTCAGGCCCAGACAAATTCCCACACCGATCTCTCAGGATGAGCCGCCTTTTGACGTTCGACCAGTGGACGTCCGACCGGACCTGGGATGAGCGCGGTCGTACACGGCCAGCAACTGATCTGTCGCGACATGTGTGTAGCGTTGAGTCGTACTGAGCGAGGCGTGCCCGAGCATTTCTTGGATCGCGCGTAAATCTGCACCTTCGTCAAGCAGGTGTGTCGCAAAGGAATGGCGCAGGGTGTGTGGACTCACAGGCCCGCCTGACAAGCGACTTGAATAACGAGCGACAATTCGCGCGACGCTCCGGCTGGTCAACCGGCCGCCACGCTGGTTACAAAACAAAGGGAGCGTGCCGCCTGCTGCCTGTGGCGTCTTCCGCGATGTGGCAAGACAAGCTTGATACCGTTTGATAGCCTCCAGAGCGAGTTCACCGATCGGCACAATCCGCTCCTTCCTACCTTTCCCCCGAAGGCGGACAAGGCCTTCGGACTCATGAACATCGCCCAGACTCAGCGATACCAACTCGCTCACGCGCGCTCCCGTCGAATAGAGCGTTTCGAGCAATGCACGGTCACGCAACGAGCCGGCCGTCTGTCCTGCCGGAAACGTCATCAAGGCATCGGCATCGTCTTTGGTTAACACACGTGGAAGAGACCGTGGTTGTTTGGGAGTCCGCAGGGCTTCGACGGGATTGCGGCTCGTGAGACCTCGACGGCTGAGGTAGCGATAGAAGCTTCGGATCGCGGCCAGCTTTCTCCCTAATGACGCCTGCTTCTCTCCTTTTCTGTCGAGCCATTCGAGATACGCACGGATAGCATCTGGGGACAAGGAAGCGGGATCGACCGGGGATGAGGCCAACCGGCTGGACACCAGAAACCTGTCTAATTGCCGAAGATCCGAGGCGTAATTCCGAACCGTTTCCGGGGATGCCCGCTGCTCACTCTCGAGAAACGTTATGAAAGCCCTGATTGACTCATCCATGCCGCATGATCCTCGAGGGCGCGCTGTGAGATGAGCTGCTTCTTTCGCTCTTTATCTTTGACGGCCACCGTGAGAGGCGGGAACAGACCGAAATTCATGTTCATGGGCTGGAAGTGGCGCGGATCGCTCGTGGTGATGTGTGAAAGCAGGCAGCCATGCGCCGTCGTAGGAGGAGGAGTGAGCGGCGGCAACCCGTCGAGCTGACGGACAGCGTTGATCCCCGCAAGACCTCCCATCGCGGCTGAATCGGTGTATCCTTCCACACCGACCAGTTGGCCTGCGAAGAAGAGGGTCGACCGCTCTTTGAACTGCAACGTGTTATGCAACAGCTGCGGCGAGTTCATAAACGTGTTGCGGTGCAGGCTGCCGTAACGCAGGAATTCCGCTTGTGCGAGGCCGGGGATCATGCGGAACACTCGCTTCTGTTCGCCATACGTCAATTTCGTCTGAAATCCGACCATGTTGTAACACGACCGGTGGGCGTTTTCCGTCCTGAGCTGAACGACGGCATAGGGCCGGCGGCCGGTTTTCGGATCCTCAAGGCCAACGGGTTTCAGGGGCCCGAACTGCATGGTTTCTCTTCCGCGCTCGGCCATCACCTCGATGGGCAAACAGGCCTCGAAATATGGCGTCTGCTCAAATGCCTTGGGTTGGACCTTTTCCGCTGCCAGCAAGGCGTCATAGAAAGCCTGATAGGTCGCCTCGTCCATGGGACAATTGAGATAGTCGTCTCCGCCTTTTCCATAACGCGATGCACGGAAGGCAACATCCATATTGATCGAGTCCGCATCCACAATGGGCGAAATGGCATCATAGAAATAAAGATGGTTGGAGTGCGTGAGCCGCGCAATGGCTTGTGACAGTTTGTCGGAGGTCAGCGGCCCTGTCGCCACGATGCAGACACAGTCGGTCGGGATCTCGGTCACTTCTTCCCGAAGAATGCGGACGTTGGGATGACTGTCGAGCGCTTGCGTGATCAGGAACGAGAATTGGTCCCGGTCGACCGCCAGCGCAGACCCGGCGGGGACACGCACCTGATCCGCCACCGTGATGATCAATGAATGGTGGCGGCGCATTTCTTCTTTGAGGATGCCCGCTGCATTCTGAGGGTCGGCGGATCCGAGAGAATTTGAGCAGACCAGTTCAGCCAGCCCCCCGGTCTTATGGGCCGGAGTCGGCTCCTTCGGACGCATTTCGTAGAGCGTGACTTTTGCGCCTCGATTAGCCGCCTGCCACGCCGCCTCGGACCCGGCCAAACCGCCGCCGATAATAACGATGTCTTCGCGCATCTGAGTGGAACGCTCCGCGAGAGAAAGGTCAAGCAGAAGAGGCATTGTAGGAATCGTATTTCGGCGATGTCAAGGCGAAGCGGCCGGCGAATCCATTGAACCCGCGAAAGGCTCATGCTAGACTTCGCCCGATGGGCGATTAGCTCAGTGGCAGAGCGCTTCCTTCACACGGAAGAGGCCACAGGTTCGATACCTGTATCGCCCACCACCCCTCCAAATCATCGGAATC
>Ga0075429_100004394_pt1 | contig 12109 bp, 8 predicted proteins | sample RhiMetdeltSRZDD3_FD_75295 | JGI IMG/M metagenome (GOLD analysis project Ga0075429, IMG submission 75295) | Populus rhizosphere microbial communities from Tennessee, USA - Rhizosphere MetaG P. deltoides SRZDD3 | ecosystem: Host-associated > Plants > Roots > Rhizosphere > Soil | place: USA...
AAGAAAAGTGTATCATAGTCCTTCCCCGTTGACGCAGTGTCGTTTTAGTAGTTTCCTTATGCGTGGCATAAGGACCAAGTAGAGTCTGTTCGATTCAATCTATCTAAAAGAGGAGAAAAGATGAAAACAATCACCCGTTACATTTTTCCAGTGTTGCTGGTGTGCAGTTTGTTATTGAGTGCCTGTGGAGGTGGAGCAACGACCCAGGCACCGGCCGCCACTGAACCTGCTGCAACCGAACCCTCCGGAGCGACGGAGGCGCCAGGTGCTACAGAAGCACCCGGAGCAACGGAGGCTCCAGGCACTGGTGGTACCGCCGAGTGTCCTGCTGGTGTAGAGGGTATGGCGATTGAGATGTGGAGCCCCTTTACCGGTCCGGATGGGGACGAAATGACCGCGCTGGCTGAGCGCTTCAGCAGTGAGAATACTTGTGGCATCACTGTCACACACGTTGCCCAGCCTGAATATCAACAAAAGCTGGAGGCCGCAGCTGCCGCGGGTGGACTGCCGGCGATGACTGCTGTCCACGCGACCCGTATAGCGGCGTTGGTCTCCCGCAATGTGCTCAAACCGTTCGGACCGGAAGCCATGGCTGTTTTCGGGGATGATTTTGGCAGCGAGTTCCCCGAGGAACTCTGGAGCGTTGGCGAAATCAACGGTGAACGCTATTCCATTCCGTTGGATGTCCACCCGCTCATCATGTTCTATAACAAGGACTTGTTTGCGGCTGCCGGTATCGAAGAACCCGGCACCGAACCCTGGACCCGTGAAGAGTTCGAGGACGCGCTGGCAAAGCTTGAAACCAGTGGTGTGACCCCGCTTTCCCTTGGTACCGCCTTCCAGGCGGCTGCTCTCTTTCAGGCGCTCATCCGCCAAAACGGCGGTTCTCTGACCGATGAAGCCGGCGCCACGGCCACCTACAATTCCGAAGCAGGAGTGCAAGCCCTCGAAAAAATCAAGGAACTTAGGGATAAATACACACCCGATATCGCGGGTACGGGTGATCCTGAAGTGAATTTCTTCAAGGAAGGCAATGTGGGTATGACCTTCCACGGTCCGTGGTGGATTTCTGACCTTCAGAAGCTGGACTTCGTCGGCTTTGCCCCGCTGCCCACGATCGGTGACCAGCCCGCTACCTGGGGTGGTTCACACCATCTCGCCCTGACCAGCGAGGATCCTGCCACTCAGGCCGCGGCTGCCGTGTGGATCAAATGGCTCTCCGACAATTCCGCGGCATGGGCTGCAGCAGGCCAGGTTCCAGCCCGCCAGAGTGTTCGCGATGATCCCAACCTTGCCAGTGTGGCAGCACCTATCTCACGGGTTGTTGAATCTGCCAACATGGTCGCGCTCCCGACGCAGGCGGCTGGACTCGAGGGTGCCCTATGGGATCAATTCGGACCTGTGATCGATGCCTATCTGGCCGGCGATGTTACGGATGCCAAGGCTGCCCTGGACGAGGCGGCTGCCAAGTCGCAGCAGGTGATGGAAGAGAACCTCTCCACGTATGGAGGATAGTTCATTTTGATTCGTAGCCGAGGAGGCATAACTGTGCCTCCTCGGCTCCTTTACCTGAGCTCCCGTCGCTCGAAAGGAGATTCCAGCATGGCCACAAAAGTCGAAGCCCTGAATGTGCCTGCGACCCGCAAAGCCCGCAAAAAAATATCGATCATCCCCTATCTCTTTATCGCGCCTCATTTGCTGTTCTTTGCGGCATTTTTGGCCTGGCCTTTTTTCTACGGAGTTTATATCAGCCTGTTCAGGTTCGATTTTTTGCGCCCAGATCGCAGGCCCTTTGTTGGTCTCAAGAATTATGTCGAGCTGTTCGACCCAAAAAGTGTCCCGTTTGATGATTTCTGGAACGGGTTGAGCAACACCGGCGAGTTTATTCTCTGGTCCGTATTGCCACTGGTCGGGATTGCTCTCGTGCTGGCTGTCCTGCTTAACCGGAATTATCCGGGAAGAGGCACGTTTCGAACGATCTTCTTTGCGCCTTATACGCTTTCCGTGACCGTTGCCTCCGTCCTTTGGTGGTGGATCTTCCAGGGGCAGGGCGGCCTGGTAAATAATATCCTGAAAGGGATTGGATTAGATCCTCCCAACTGGCTGGGTGACATGCCCGGGGCCTGGATCGCCATCACCATCGCAACCGTCTGGTGGACGATTGGGTTCAACACGATCATCTTCCTGACGGCGTTGCAGGAAATTCCAAAAAGCCTGTATGAAGCGGCCGCCATTGACGGGGCCAACTCACAGCAGCAGTTCATGCTAATCACCATCCCTATGCTGCGCTCTGTGATGGTGTTCGTCCTGACCATTACACTGATCGCCTCCGCCAATCTTTTCGGGCAACCCTACTTAATGACCGGAGGGGGTCCGGCGGAGGGTACCCAAACGGTGATCTATCGTATCTTTATCGAAGGCATTCAGCGCAGTCAAATGGGTAGGGCTGCAGCCATGTCCATTTTTGTCGCAGTGTTGCTGCTTTCTCTGACGTATCTCAACTTTAAGTTTTTCGGATCGACCCAGGAACAATAGGAGAGCAGTCATGTCTACTTTACAACCCACTCGTAATGATATTCCGGAAACAGAGGTTGAGATCGGCGAATCAAGGCTGAGCAAGCTTGGCTTTTACGTGCTAATGACCTTGTTTGCGCTTTTCTTTTTGTTGCCGTTGCTCTGGATGGTCTCGACGGCCTTTAAACCCTTTGAAGAATGGCTGAGTGCGAGCTGGATTCCTGAGAACCCAACGTTGGAGAATTTTACTTCCATCTTTAATGACAAGTCGCTGCCAGTCGTAAGCTGGTTCTTCAATAGCCTGCTCATTGCCGCGCTTTTCACGGCTGCCATTCTGATCATCGACTCACTCGCTGGCTATGCCTATGCCCGCCTGGAATTTCCCGGGAAAAATTTTTTGTTTGGATTGATGCTGGCAACTTTGGTCATGCCGGGCATCATGTTCCTGATCCCCAATTACCTCACGGTCGCCAGGCTTGAGTGGATCGGCAAGATTCAGGGCGTGATTGCCCCGGGGCTGTCGGGAGTGTTTGGCGTGTTCTTTATGCGCCAGTTCTTCCAAAGCCTTCCCAGGGAGCTGGAGGAAGCAGCCTATATCGACGGCGCCAGCGTGTGGCACACCTTCGTTTCTGTGATACTGCCGCTTTCTAAAGGACCGATCATCACCCTGGGTATTATCACGTTTCTCACCTCCTGGAACGATTTTCTATGGCCGCTCCTCATTCTCGGCGGCAACCGAAACGAGTTGACCTTGCCCGTCGGTTTGGCCACTCTTCAGGGTCAATACACGTTTGACTACGGCAAGCTCATGGCAGGTGCGTTGGTGCTCACCCTGCCGGTGTTGCTTCTATATGCAATCTTCCAGCGCTATATTATCCGTTCCATTTCCATGACGGGTATCAAAGGCTAAATGAAAGATTTGCCACGCGCGAATATTTATGTCCAGCTTGGGATAATCGGACTTTTGCTTGTGAGTGCCTGTGCACCTACCCCCACTCCCCTGATAACAGCAACGCAAGCATCCGAACAGGAGCCAGTCTCCACAAAAACAGAAAGCCCGGCGCTGACCACCACACCCACGGCGCTCCCCGGACCGTCGTATACCAACCCGGTCTATAAACATGATTTTCCCGATCCGCATGTGATGCGGGTGGACGATATCTATTATGCCTACTCGACGAACACGGGTGGCACGAATATTCCTGTGCTTACTTCCACCGATTTGGCGAATTGGGAAAGATTGGGCGACGCCCTTCCGGCCTTGCCAAAATGGTCCATGCTCAATTTTGGTAATGTCTGGGCGCCAGGCGTGATCCAGATTGAGGACAAATTCGTGATGTATTATGTAGCACGGGACAAGGAAATCGACAAACAGTGCATTGGGGTAGGCGTAAGCGATGATCCTGCCGGTCCGTTTACGCATCCATACGAGGAAGCTTTTATCTGCCAGGGAGACCTGGGCGGCTCCATTGATGCCTACCCCTACCGCAATGATGACGGCAAGCTCTACTTGTTCTGGAAGAACGACGGCAACTGCTGCGGCCTGGAGGTGGCGCTGTGGGGGCAAGAGCTAAGCCCGGACGGACTGACTCTTGTCGGCGAGCCGGTCAAGTTGATCGTGAGGGATCAGCCCTGGGAACGGCCCTTGATCGAGAATCCCGCCATGGTGAAACAGGATGATAAATATTATTTATTCTATTCAGGCAACTGGTGGGAATCCCACGAGTATGCCGTTGGGTACGCTGTTTGCGAAACGGTCATGGGCCCCTGTGAAAAACCATTGGATGAGCCATGGTTCAAATTCATACCTCCGGTGATGGGACCTGGCGGCGAAGCATTCTTTACAGATACCGAAGGGAACTTGTGGATGGCGTATCATGCCTGGACGGGCGCAAACGTAGGCAACACCCTTGGGCAGCGCAGCCTGCACATTGATCGGGTCACATTCGAAGGTGATCAGCCTGTTACAAACGGACCGACTTCTACCCCTCAACTATTGCCTTAGTCAATGACGGAAGAAATCCTTTTTTCGCGATTTATGTGGGCGACGGGCATCGAAGACACCTTCATCCCACAAGTTCGTCCGGGTCTGCGTGCGATGGATGAATACGAGCTGACCCAGCATTATAAACTATGGAAAAGCGACTTCGATCGGGTCTCCGAATCCGGCGTGAAGTATCTCCGCTGGGGGATTCCCTGGTATCGAGTTCAGCCTGCCTCAGATCGATGGGACTGGGAGTGGACGGATCAGGCACTGGATTATCTGGTCAACGTCAAAGGCATCACCCCCATCCTCGACTTAATGCATTATGGTACGCCATTGTGGTTAGAGAATAGTTTCATCAATGCCAGTTATCCACAACGGGTGGCTGAATATGTCGTTGCCGTTGTAGCGCGCTACAAGTCGCTTGTCCGCTACTACACCCCTCTCAATGAACCGATGGTCAATGCCGATATGTGCGGCAACAAAGCGGAATGGCCTCCGTATCTAAGTGGTGACGACGGTTATGTCAGGTTGACATTAGCTCTCGCGAAAGGCATTGTTCTCACCACCCAGGCCATCAAAGCAGAACAGCCTGATTCGGTCACCGTACAGGTGGAAGCGCTGTGGTACACCTTCACGAGAGATCGTTCCCTGGAAGAACGCGCTACCTGGGACAACGCCCGCCAATATCTAGGCTTTGACCTGGCTACTGGGCGCGTGAGCGATGACTATCCACTTGCAAATTATCTGTGCGCGCATGGAATGACCGATACAGATATGGACTGGTTTCGAAGCCATGCAGTGACCTTTGATTTCTTCGGCGCAAATTTCTACCCGTGGTCTTATAGTGAACTCAAGCGAGGATCAAACAAATCCGTTCGACATGTTATAGGAGATACCTCTGGCGACAAAATCGGCCTCGTCCTCCGTGAAGCATACAAACGGTATCACAGGCCCATCCTGATCACTGAAACCTCGGCTAAAGCAGCTAGTAGCGATCGTGCTCGCTGGATGGATGAAACGCTGGATACGGTCCGCGCCTTACGCCTGGAAGGCATTCCGATTGTCGGATATACCTGGTTTCCACTTTTTACAATGATCGATTGGGCGTATCGCAAAGGTCGTCGCCCACTCAAGGATTACTTGATCCATCTCGGGCTATACGATTCGGCATTCGATCCCAAAGGCACCCTGCGACGCCGCAAGACCTCACTGGTAAAACGTTATCAGCAACATATGGCACAACCCATGCCGCCAATCTCCAAATCGCTGGTGCTGTAGCCTCGTACTCAACTCTCAATTCGGAGTCCTCTTGTCCCCTCGCACACGCCTCTCCCTTGACGGTCGCTGGTACTTCTCCACCGCCGAAGAACTACACATTGACAATAGCATTCTGATTCCTGTCCCTGCTCCCTGGCAGGCGGATGAGCGCTTCCGCGACCATATCGGCGCGGCCTGGTATCAGCGCCAACTCAAAATTCCTGGGGAATGGCTTGAATCAAACCGTGTCGTCATCCTTGGCTTCGGCGTGGTGGATTACTTTGCTGAAGTTTGGTTGAACGAGATGAAGGTTGGAGAGCATGAAGGTGGGTATTTGCCTTTTGAGCTGGATATTACGAAAGCCGCGCGCGTAGGAGCAAATACGCTTACGGTCCGGGTGGATGATCCACTTGAGATCTTCCCCGAAATCCCACATGGCAAGCAATCGTGGTATGGAATGCTCTCGGGCATCTGGCAATCGGTCTGGGTGGAGTCGCGTGCGGAGATTCACATCCAGCGGGTGAAAATCTCCACGGAGGGCGAGCAGGTATCGGTGAGCGTGTTCGGGCGCGGCGAATTCGCAGGAACCGTTACGGCGGAGGTGCTCTCGCCAGCTGGAGAGGTAGTGGCTCGGGCGGAGTCGGACGCGCCGCGCTTTTCGCTCCGCCTCGCACGCCCCATAGCCTGGTCGCCAGACGAACCGAATCTGTATACGCTGAAAGTTTCCACCGCGGACGATGAAATGATCGAGACCTTTGGCTTTCGCACCATTGAAACGCGGGATGGACAAATTCTGCTGAATGGTCGCCCATTCTATCTGCGTGGCGCACTGGACCAGGATTACTACCCCGACTTGATCTGCACGCCACCGTCCCAGGAGTATATCGAGACTGAATTTCGTAAAGCCAAAGAGATGGGACTGAACTGCCTGCGCGTGCATATCAAAGTCGCTGACCCGCGCTATTATGCCGCGGCTGACAAAGTTGGTTTATTGATATGGACGGAGCTGCCGAATCACATTTTATTGAGTGACGCGGCGAAGCGCCGTGCCCGAGAGACGCTGGCTGGCATGGTGGATCGAGACTGGAACCATCCATCGATTGGGATCTGGACGATCATCAATGAGAGCTGGGGCATCGACCTGAGTGACGCGTCGCAGCGCGCCTGGCTGGCAGATACCTACGCATGGCTGAAGTCGCTGGACCCGACGCGGTTGGTAGTAGGCAATTCAGCCTGTTGGGGAAATTTTCATGTGGCGACCGATATTGCCGATTTTCATGTTTATTACGCCATGCCCGATCATTACCACCAATGGCGCGAGTGGACGGAGAACTACGCACGGCGCCCATGGTGGCTGTTCGCGCCCGAATATCAGGATCATGCCGCGTGGCGCGAGTTCGTGCGCGACCATTGGCACGCGCCGGCGCGTCCATGGGCGGCTGAGGTTCGCCAGCGCGGCGACGAGCCATTGCTTGTTTCTGAGTTTGGCAATTGGGGTTTGCCAGACGTGACCAAGCTCTATGAGAGTAACCACGGCGGCGCGCCGTGGTGGTTTGAAACCGGGCTGGAATGGGGGAATGGGGTCGTCTATCCGCATAGTATTGAAGGACGCTTCAGGGAGTATCACCTTGACAAGGTTTTTCCCTCTTTGCCGGCCCTCTCAGAAGCCAGCCAGCGTCTGCAATTCGATGCCATGAAATATGAGATCGAGCAAATGCGCCGTCATGAAAGCATTCAGGGGTACGTCATCACCGAGTTTACAGATGTGCACTGGGAGTGCAACGGCTTACTGGATATGTACCGCAACACTAAGGAGTATCATGCGCGGCTCAAAGAGATCAACGCCGACGATGTGTTAATTCCCCTTTGGGAACGGCTGACTTTTTCAGCCGGCGAGAAGTATGCGCTGAACGTTTTGTTTTCGCATTATTCGCCGATGGAGATTAAAGGGGCCATGTTGGAATGGACAGTCATCGGACAGCAGTTATTAATGATCGACGATCAGTTGGCGGTTGGCCAATGTTCGCCTTTCAGCGTAACGGAGTTGGGTGCTGTTACTTTCGAGGTTCCGCACGTTGATCATCCTACGAAAGCACGCCTGGAACTACGACTCACTAATAGTGAAGACGTGATTGCTTCCAGCGAGCAGGAATTTTACATTTTTCCAAAAACACCATTTGCGGCAAGTGGGAGGCATATCTATTCATCCGAGTTTCGACCCGTGCTCGAACGTTTGGGTCATCTCACGGTTGAGGAGTTCCCTCAAGCGGATATCGCGGTCGTCTCCACACTCGACGACCAGTGCCGCGAATTCCTTCTGCAGGGCGGACACGTGCTTTGGCTGGCCGAAAAAGGCGATGCGCTGCAAACGTATATCCCTGGGATTGGCATCGAACCGCGCGCTGGCACTCCCTGGCAGGGAGATTGGGCCAGCAGTTTTGGCTGGCATCGCTTCGAGAGCCTGCCCACAGCCCATGTAGTCAACTTTGCCTTTGCCGATTTGACACCCGAACATGTCATTCAAGGATTCGCTCCGCGCGATTTTGCGTCGGATGTATACGCCGGTCTATTCGTGGGCTGGTTGCATAAACCGGTGCCTACCATTGCCCGTAAGCGGGTGGGACAAGGCGAATTGTTGGTCTCCACGTTTCGATTGACCCAAAACGTGGAAACGAATCCACTGGCAAAGTATCTATTGGGAAAATTACTACAATTGGCAGATAGAAAGTTATGAGAGGTTTACTTCGGTCTTTATTTGGAGAAATATGAGGCTCACCTATCAAAATCCTCTGCCGATCAAGAACATTGGCGACCCGTTCATCTTACGCGAGCCGAATAGAAATTACTATTGCTACGCCACTTCCGCGCCGGACGGATTCAAAGCCTGGACATCCCTGGATCTGGTGCACTGGACTGAGATTGGCCATGTCTATCAGCGCAACGAAAATTCGTGGGGTGAGTCTGATTTTTGGGCACCTGAAGTGGTGCTGCACCGCGGAAAATATTTTATGCACTACAGCGCGCGCTGGGGCAAAAACCAGAGTTTGCGCATTGGGGTGGCAACAGCCGACTCTCCCCGCGGTCCCTTTGTAGATGTGTTCAACCGGCCTATGTTCGACTTTGGTTATGCGGCCATTGACGGGCATGTCCTATTGGATGACGATGGAAGCAAGTATTTTTACTACTCGCGCGATTGCAGTGAAAATGTTGTTGAAGGCAGACATGAAAGCCATCTCTACGTTGCCAAACTCAATGATGACCTGGTCTCCTTAAAAGGAGAACCACTCCTCATTACGGAGCCGGAGCAGGACTGGGAACTGCGTTCGGGTCCGGAATGGCTGTGGAACGAAGGTCCGTTTGTGTTGAAACATGATCACAAATATTATCTGATGTATTCTGCCAACTGCTATGCCAGCCGCGATTATTCGGTAGGCTACGCAGTGTCTGAGAGTCCGACTGGGCCCTTTGTCAAATCTGCCCATAACCCAGTGCTGTTTTCAACCCATTCTGAAATATCTGGCCCGGGACACAATTCAGTAATGAGTTCCCCTGATGGAAAAGAACTGTTTATTGTGTATCACATTCACACTGACCCGCAGAATCCAAGCGGAGATCGTCAAGTGTGCATGGACCGCATGGGCTTTCGCGCCGATGGTTCGCTCTATGTCAACGGACCTACGAACACACCGCAGGAGGCTGCCTCGCTGTAGCGGGAGGCCATCCCGCCTTGCAAGGGACACCTCCTATTACGCACTATGATATTTCTGCCATGCAAGCATGCCGGGAGCTTTCCCCAACTGGGAAGCGCAAGGAAAGGAGGCATCCACCCAGCAAAAGACGCAAGCTGATTCTGGAACGTGTGCTATTCAGCGCAGGTTCCATCCGATTTATCCGTATGAAGGAGAATAATCCATGTTAACAAAATTCATCCACCTAATGGTTGTGGGGATGGTTATCTTACTGGTCAGCAGCCCTGCCCTGGCAACCGGCTATAACCTGCAAAATAAGACAATTCAGAACGCAAACCGGGTAAGTGCACGGGCCAGTCCAGGCAAATATACAAATCCCTTGTCTATTCAAATACCCGGTGATGGCCTGGTAGAGAGTTGTGCTGACCCAACCATCATACAGGGTCAAACAGCGGGTGATACCAATTGGTATATGTACTGCACCACCGATCCATTGAATGGCAATGACAACACCGATAACAGTTTTAACTTTCATCTCATTCCAATGCTACGCTCATCCGATTTAGTAAACTGGACATACCAGGGAGACGCATTCCGTGCCAGGCCCGGGTGGGTGGCCGACGATGCCGGGCTGTGGGCGCCAGAAATTCAATTCTTCAATGGTCAGTACTATCTTTATTACACAGCTTCCTGGACGGATCTGCCCGGCGGGGGCAGCGCCATCGGCGTGGCCAGGAGCAGCACCCCACTCGGACCATGGGTAGACAGCGGTACGCCTGTCGTCGAACCGCATGCCCCGCAGTGTTGTCCAGCGGATAAGCGCTGGGTGTTCGACCCGGATGTTGTCCAAGATGATGGCGGGCAGCGTTACATTTTCTATGGAAGCTACTTCGGTGGAATTTCAGTTCGAACTCTAAGCGCCGATGGCTTGCATTCTGATCCTGCCAGCCAGACCCAGGTCACAATCGCAAACCGTTATGAAGGCACGGAGGTGGTCCGCCATGATGGCTACTGGTATCTCTTTGCCTCGGCGACGGACTGCTGCCGTGGTCCCTTAACCGGTTATAGCGTCTTTGCCGGACGTTCACAGAATATCCTCGGTCCGTATGTGGATCGAGAGGGCAACTCTTTGCTTCAAGGCCGGGTCGGTGGCACGCCTGTCATCAGCATGAATGGCAACCGCTGGGTGGGAACCGGACATAATTCTGTTTTTGAGGACTTCGACGGGCAATGGTGGACGTTTTATCACGCGGTAGACCGCAATGATCCGTACTTTGCCGGCGCGGTCGGTTTCACGAAACGACCGGTATTAATGGATGCGCTTGACTGGGTGGATGGCTGGCCCACCGTGCGCGGCGGTCTCTGGGCATCGGACAAGGCTCAGCCAGCGCCAGCCGCGCAGCCCGGAACACAAACCAATTACGAACCAAAGCTTTTCCAGCCGGATCAGCCAGCGGCGCTCCTCCCCTCGCTTTCGGATGAATTCAATGGGAGCTTCGGCACCCAGTGGAGTTGGGTCCGCCCGCCTGCGTCAGACCTCTATTCTGTTTCAGCTGAAACTTTAGATTTCAATACACAGGCTGCCGATCTGTTTGAGGGCAGCAACAACGCCTCCATCCTGACCGAGCCCGCGCCAAACGGCAACTATCTCGTGGAGACCAGGGTCAAGCTCAATCTGCCCGCGGAAGGCTGCTGTTTCAATTATGTACAAGCCGGGCTGGTGATCTACGGCAATGATGACAACTACGTCAAACTGGTGCACGTTTCGATTTGGGAGACCCGTCAGACCGAGTTTGCAAAAGAACTGGCACCGGTTCCGGCTGGTTACCCACGCTATGGTAACACCGTGGTCGGTGCGCCAGGTGAATGGACCTATCTGCGGATCGTGAAACGTACGAGCAGCGGAGCAGAACTTTATACTGCTTACACCAGCACGGATGGCCTCCACTGGGTGCGAGGCGGAACCTGGACGCATCAACTTGGATCAAACGTGCGGATCGGATTGGTGGCTATGGGCGGCTCGGCTTTCACGGCGAATTTCGATTACGTCCATGTATATGAACTGGCAGAATAAAATATGATCGTCCGGTAAGTGACCTAAATCTGTTGTTCAACCTTAGAAACAATCACGGAGACACGCAGTCCTAGTGTCTCTGTGATTTGTTTTGTTGTCTCCAAATGTCATCCCGTTGTCAATGAACCACAAACATACGCCAGAACCTCCACTGACAATAGTATGACTCCCACGTGCGTGTAATAGGGTGTTATCCCTCCGGTTGGGCAGATTGTGAAGCGGGCGTGAGGAAGCTTGGGCGTCCAATGATCCAGACTAGTACGATGCCAATTCCAAACAGGGCCATATTCAAGGCAAATGGTAGCGAACGATCCAGGGCGGAGAGTTCGCCTGCAATCCAGCCAAAAGGTGAAACCAATACGATCAGGACCACGTAAACCATCGCGCTGACGCGCGCGCGTTCCTCAGATTCCAAGGAGAGGGCCAGCAGCGATTCCGTCATCGGACTGACCAGAGAGATCGCCAAAGCCTCCAATACTACGCTGGCTACCATGAGAGGGATGGCACGCGGCGGCATCACGACGAGCAACAACTGGCTGATCACGAAAGCCAGGAAACCAATCCATAATGGCAGCCGGAAGAGGCGCA
>Ga0075429_100004396_pt1 | contig 12108 bp, 6 predicted proteins | sample RhiMetdeltSRZDD3_FD_75295 | JGI IMG/M metagenome (GOLD analysis project Ga0075429, IMG submission 75295) | Populus rhizosphere microbial communities from Tennessee, USA - Rhizosphere MetaG P. deltoides SRZDD3 | ecosystem: Host-associated > Plants > Roots > Rhizosphere > Soil | place: USA...
ATCTGAAAGAAGATAATTTAATCATATAGCAGTTTATAAGCTTTAAGAATTATTGTGGTAAAACTTTTTGTACAACTCTGAAATTATCATAACAGATATCAGCATCCAGGTCACCTGGTGCATGTCCCATAAGTAAACGGCACCAATACCCCGCGGCACTTACAGTTGGTCTCACCCGGTAGCTTGCAAATACTTCTTCTAAAGGAATCACTACGGTTTGCCATTGTCCTTTTGTGTCGTAAGGAGGATTCCATTTGTATGCATCATTATCCTCTGCAGTTAAACCCACGTTTATTTTTACAACATTTCCGTTGTATGGTTTAATTGTATTTACTTCAAACTTAAGATAGTAATCTTCTGGTTTTAATATAGCTGCGTCAGGAATATTTTTACTATGCACAGGCATGGCAGATGCAGGACCGCCTGCTAATTCATTCCAGCTCCATGAACCGATCACTTTTTTAAAACGGATGTAGTTGCCACTGATCTTAGGAGGATCTGTAGGGCCGGGATTACTGACCACATAGCTTGAATTCCACCAACCTTCATAAGGATCACTATCAATAAAATGATTTCTTGGATCCCTGAACCAGAAACTCGATTTAGTTTCTCCAAAATTTGTTTTTACTGTAATGCGTCCCGGCTGTGCACCTGCAGGTACTCTCACTTTAATCTCCTGGTCGGTTACAGTAACAATGGTTCCTGTTAAGCCGCCTTCAAATTTCACCGTCAGAGGTTCATAAAAGAAGTCTCCTCTTATGGTTGCCACATCGCCATCATTTACAAACTCACTAACCATACTCGCCACCCATGGTTCACTGATCTCTACTACAAAATCGTGATACAGTATAAATCCATTTTTAAAAACGATCTTCATCTTGTTAGTGATGGTTGCAGGAATTGGATTAGGAACTGATACCAGGATGTTCGTGTTGGTAATGTAAGTAGGTGTAAGTCTTGCCTGCCTGTCGTTAAACCAAATTTCAACTGCATTCTGCAGGTTCTTACCGACGATGGCGATCAGTTGCCCCTGCCCGGCGCCAACCAATAATGAATCTGATGATTGAGGTCTTGTAATCCTGACGTATGTTATCGAAGGTGTGCCTGTAGCATCATCATTGTCCTTATCGCAGGAAATAAAAATACCTGTAACACCGGCGAGAAGCAGCACTACAAGTAACATTTTATTTATTGATTTCATATCAGCTAATTTTTTCATTAAGAAATTTTTAAGTTTATGGATAATCAACAGCAGGTTTTTGAAGGTTAGGCGCCTGGCTTAATTCAACATTTGGAATGGGCAAAAGGAAGTTTCCTTCATTGGCATTTATCGTTCTTTCAGAGTACCATGAAGTTTTTGTAAATGTCCATTCGGTTGGGTTTGGCATTTGATCCGGTCTGGTAAAGAACAAACCCCTGTCTTGTGAATTAAGGATCGAAAATGCTTTTGTAGGATTCCAGTAATGAAGACTAACAAGATCATACCATGACATTCCTTCCATTGCAAACTCTTTAAATCTTTCTGAAAGAAGCATATCAAGAGTAAGCGGTCCGCTACCATTTGGCCCTGCCACAACGTAAGGAGCTAATCCTGCCCTGGTGTGTACTCTATTGAAATATTCAATTGCTGTTGCATCAGACGTTGACGTATTATTTCCCATTGTAGCTTCTACATAGATCAAATACACTTCAGCCAATCTCATCATGTAAGTGTTATTAGGATAGTGTTGCTGTGTTGCAATACCTGCAAGATCTATCGGTGAACCGATCACATATTTTTTTACATTTAAAAAATTATTGTCAGTTCCTGTAAAAGGAAAGATCAATTTAGTTCTGTCAGTAACTTTTGTGATCTCGGGATAATAGGCACCAGGCAACATAAAAGTTGCATATAAACGTTGATCCAGTGTTCTTCCTTTTAAAGTACCATTCGCCTGCGGGGCAATACCTTCGTATTGTGATACCAACCACCATGTAGCTCCTTTATCACCACCCCATCCGCCAAATGCAATGTCAGGACTATAGGCGAGATATTCAGGCATGCTGTTATTTGTTCCCCAAACATTTGGTCCGGAGAAAACCCACTGCAACTCAAACAATGATTCGCTGTTGTTGTCGTAAGGATATTTAAAAAGGTTAGGATAGCTCGAAAGCAAACTTCTACCACTACTCGTGATCACCCTCTGAGCAAAGTATTTTGCGCTATCTAAGAATTCCTGTTTCCTGGTTCCGCCACTTGCTTCAACACCTGCTCTTGTTAAATAAAAACGAGCTAACATTGCTTCAGCCGACCATTTAGTAACCCTGCCTTCCTGTATTGGAGTTTCAGGAAGATCAACAGATGCTGCACGCATTTCTCTTGTAATAAAGCGCCAAACACTTTTCACTGTATTCCTTGTAATTAATGTATCAAAAAGGTGATCAAAATTATTTTCAATAACAGGGACAGCTCCCCAGTTCATTACTAAAAAACGATAAGCTAATGCTCTCATGAATCTTGCTTCGGCGATAGCATGTTTTTTTATTGTAGGGGTTACAGCTTCCCCGGCAAACCTATTTATATTATAAATGGCAAGGTTTGATTGAGCTACTACATTAAAGAATGCTCTCCACGAAGCTCCGTTCTCTCCATTATCACCGGTAGTATTAAATAACACATTGCCCCTGTCATTCCAAGCTGAAAAAGCGGTACCTCCTCTGAAATCTCCAAGGTTATACATGGCTTTATCATTATAATCAAACCACACCTGGCTATAAAGAAGGCTTGTAGCCGCCAATACCTGGTCATTTGTTTTATAAAAGTTTGCATCAACTACCGAGCTTAATGGTGGTTTTTCAAGAAAAGTCTTTTTGCAGGCGCCGAATGCAGCGATGGCAACCATTAAGACAACAAAGTAATTTATTCGATTTAGCTTCTTCATATTAATACATTTAGAAGTTTACATTTATAGTTGCAGTATATATTGGAGTTAACGGGTAACGACCAAAATCAATACCTATCGCCTGGTTTTGTGAACTTGAACCCTGGCCTACATAAGCTCCTATTTCAGGATCATACCCTTTATAATGTGTAAGTGTATAAACATTCTGTGCACTTATAGTTGCTTTAAAACCTTTGATCACTCTTGTATGCGCCAAATATTTTGCAGGAACGTTATAAGTTAATGAAACATTTTTCAACCTGAGATAAGAACCATCTTCCACGAACCTGTCTGATGTCTTTGAATGATTGTTTTCATTTGCAACAGTATTGTTTGTAATTCGCGGAACAAACGTGCCTGCATTTGTGATATATGTTTTACCGCTTCCATCTGTTGTCAGCTTAGCATAGTCCATTCCTTCGATCAAAAGATTACGGCTTAAATAGATATTATTAGGGTTACTATTAGTTGCAAAGACATAGTTATAAATATCATTACCGTACACACCGGTGATAAGGACACTTAGGTCAAAGCCTCTATATGAAAATGTATTGCTAAATCCCATGGTCAGCTTTGGCCATGGATTACCAATATTGGTAACGTCTTTTACATCAATTTTTTTATCACCATTGATATCCCTGTATTTTACATCTCCTACCCAGATGCCTGTTGCAGGATCTGTCGGTCTTCTCACACCGTTGTTATCTACAGGAACAGCGCTGTTATTAATTTCTTCTACTGACTGGAACAATCCTTCGGCAATATAACCTCTGAACAACCAGGGTGCGTACCCAATAGCTGAGCGCTGTGTCCAGTTACTCATCCACCATGATACTCTTTCAAGAAATGCATTCTCTGAATTCAAAGAAGTAACAGTTGTTTTAAAATGAGAAAAGTTCAGATTTGTTTCCCATCTGAAATCTTTCTTATTGATGTTTGTTGAGGTTAAAGTAACATTCCAACCTTTTGTTTTTAAAGAACCTGCATTAACTAACGGAGCTCCCACTGAACCCGGGCTTCCATTTGTTCCCATATACCATGGCAAACTTGCACCCAATATCAGGTTGTCTGTTTTCTTTTTATAAAAATCTGCTTCAACATTGAACCGGTTGTTCAGGAATCCTATGTTAAAGCCAAGGTTGTTTGTCCTGGTTTCTTCCCAACCAAGTTTTGAATTTGTAAATGTAGATGGCAGAAAACCAGTACCCCATGGTGTAGCCCCTGTGTTTAATGGAGCATATATGCCAGAACCTGTTCCCTGGTTACCCGTTAACCCTGTCTCGAATCTTACTTTCAATTCGCTTATAAAATCAAAATTGAAAAACCTTTCACGGCTAACTCTCCATGCAACAGAAACAGAAGGGAAATTTCCCCATCTTTTCTCGGCTCCAAAGTAGGGAGAACCATCTCTTCTGAATGTAGTCGTCAACAGGTAACGGTTATCATAATTATAATTTAACCTGCCAAGATAAGATTCCATTGACCATGGATATGTGCCGCCACCATTAGTAGCGGAGGTTGGGTTACCAGCATTCACATCAAATATATCATTGGTAAGAAAACCTGTTCTTCCCGCAGATAAGGCCTTCCACTCAGATTCCTGCGCTTCATGGCTGGCCATTATTGTGAAATTGTGTTTTTCTATTTGTCTTGTATATTCTAAAAGCTCGTTCCAGTTCCAATACCAGCTTGAATAAGTTCCGCTTTGTAACGAAGCAAGGGTATTATAATGCCATTGATCAATATTATAAGTTGGCGTGTAATAAGTGGATAAACCGTTCCCCATGTTTCCATTCAATGAACTTCTCAACACTAATCCCTTCGTCAGTGTGATGCCGAGATTTAAACCTCCTAAGAATTGTCTTCTCTTGGTGTTGTTGGTTATAAGACTTGCAACAGCTATCGGGTTTACAGGAGCAAATTGATTAGCGCCGTTTACGGGGTCACTTCCTCCCCATGAACCATCTAAGTTTGTCACGGGGATTTGGGGAGTTAATGTTAATGCACTTGCAATAAGTGGACTTTGCGCATCGCCATAGTTAGTTGTTGTTAGCGTTTCATTTGTTTGGTTGAAACTAAGATTTACTCCCAAAGTCGCCCAATCTCTTGGTTTGTTATCTAAATTCAATCTAAAACCATAACGATTAAAACCAGAACCTGCAGCAACACCTTCCTGTTTCAAATATTCACCCGACATGTAATAAGTTGTATTAGTACTGCCACCGCTAAGATTTAACTGGTGCTTATTCATAGAAGCATTGTTAAACAACTCATCCTGCCAATCAGTTCCTTTACCCAATAATGTTGGATCCAAAAATTCACGTGGAGTAGTTCCTCCGGCCAATGCATGAAATTCATTTACCATTTGTGCGTACTGGCGAAGATCCATTACGTCCAAATGCTTTGGAGGCGTTTGCAAATTGTATTGATAAACATAATTTATTTTGAAATCGCCGGCTTTACCACGTTTTGTAGTAACGAGAATAACACCGTTACTTGCACGGGAACCATAGATCGCAGTTGCCGATGGGCCTTGTAGGATTTGAATATCTTCAATGTCTGACGGATTCAAGCCCGACAAAGGATTAGATGAACTTGATGAACCAAAAGATACATCTTCACTTACCTGTATCTGGACACCATCAATAACATATAATGGTTGGGTACGACCTAATGAACTAATACCGCGAATGTTCACCGAAATGCCACCACCCGGCTGTCCTGAATTTTGTGTAACATAAACACCGGCAGCACGGCCCTGAATCGCCTGTTCCAAAGTTGTATTGATAGTTTTATCGATGTCTTTTGCAGACACTGTCGTTTGAGCACTGGTTAAATTAACCCTGGTGGATTTTCCATATCCTGTTACTACAACATCTGCAAGAGATGTTACTTGTTGATTTAACCGAAATGATATTGTAGTCTTATTGCCAACAATTATTTCTTGTTTGTCAAAACCAATAAAAGAAACAACTAATACAGATTTTTCGCTGGCAACAGTAATAGAAAAACTGCCATCTTCTTTTGCAGTAGTTACATTCGTTGTATTCTTTTCCATTATTGTTGCCCCAGGCAACGGCTCGTCTTTATCATTAGTTATTTTACCTGTAACTGTGATCGGAGATAGCGGATTGTTTATAACCGCTGGTTCAGGAGCAGGCGTCACCGCCTTTTCCTTTTCTTTAACTACGATCATCTTATTAAAGATGGTGTACGTCAACGGCTGATCAAAAAAGCAAGCTTCCAGGGCTTGTTCTATGGATACGTTGCTGATGTTTACTGTTACCTTGTTTGCTTTTTTTAGCAGTGCCTTTGTATAAACAAAGGTATAATCAGATTGCTTCTTGATCTCCCTGAAGACCTTGTCAAGCGGCGAATTGATTTCATTGAGACTTACGTTTTGCGAATATCCTTTTGCACTGGCATTTATGCAAACGGCAAGCATCAAAATAGTGGTTAGTTTCATAATCATAAGCATTTTGATCATCCCCCGCCACCGTAACCACAGGGGGACATAGCAAGCAATAAATTGCATAATTTTGTTTTGATTTAGGTTAAACAATAAAAAGTTTATCGTCTCAAATTTTGGTTAACCGAATCGCTCCCGTTCCGCCTGGTATGCGGAACGGTCTTGTTAGTTAACCATTCATAGTTTTTTACTACGGCATCACAATTATTTTCTTTCCCTGGATATCAAATCTTACTTTACCGGTAAGCTCCAAAGCTTTTAAAGCATCGGAAAGTTTTATGTTGCGACGCATTTCAGCAAAGAAAAGATCATCAGTCTTTCCATTGTATTCCACTTCTACATCGTACCAACGTGATAATTGTCGCATTACGGTTTCAATACCGGCACTCTCAAAATCAAACAGCCCATTTTTCCAGGCAACAACTTTATCAACATCAACATCGCTTGCCACTTTTACACTTCCATTTTTTGCAAGCTGAGATTGCTGGCCAGGTTTTAAAATGCTGGTAGTAGCGCCATTCACAAATTTTACAGAGCCTTCTAACAAAGTTGTCTTCACCTCATCTTCATCGTTATATGAGTTGATATTAAAATGAGTTCCTAATACTTCTACCTGGGAATTATTTACACCGACTATAAAGGGCTTATGAAGGTTCCTTGCAACTTCAAAATAGGCCTCACCAGTAATATCCACTCGTCTTTCTTTTTCTATAAATGATGTCGGGAAATGAATAGATGAAGAAGCATTAAGCCATACAAGACTGCCATCTGGCAGCTCTAACTGATACTGCCCACCTTTTGGAGTTGCTATTGTATTATAAACAACTTCCCTGGAATTTTTATTGGTTTGATCGTAAGACAATTTTCCACCAAGCTTAATGATCTTTGCATTGCCTTGTTGGGCAAGCGTTCCATTTTGAGCATCGTCCAGTACAATAGTTGATCCATCGGCCAACGTTAAAATTGCTTTATCACCACCCGGTGAAACATCTTCCTTAAACCGATGTTCGCCTGAATTCGCTTTAGCAATTGCATTTGTGCCGCTTCTTGTGACGAAAAACAAAGTCGTTATTAAGATCAGTCCTAGAAGGGAAGCAGCTATTGCGATCTTACGTAAGGGGCGAACAGTAGTTTTTGCTGTTGCAGGCGCTGCATTTATTTTTTCGTGAATTGCTTTTAACAGCCTATTGGAAACCTCAGGGCTGATCCGGTTTCGATTTTTTAGATCGTCAGAAAATTGTTTTTGCATAAGTTGAGTTAGCTCTGTTTCACCTGAATTCTCAAAATAATTCAATAGCCATTGCACTTCTTCTAGCGTCCATTCAGGTTTTTCCAGCAGTTTTTGTAGTTGGTTTCGATGATCCTTCAATGGGTCGTTTTCTATAAATACTCATCGAACATAGAAACGGGGGGGTAACGCCAGAGTTTTTTAAAGGATGGGTGAACTTTATTTAACCGTTGCTACTGAGAAGAATACCCGCTAAAGCAAAAAAATAAATAATTGTATTAGTATGTGTAGGATGCTGCCCGATATATTTTTTTATACTCATCATGGCCTCAGACAAATATTCTTTCACTGTATATTTTGATATTTGTAATTCTTCGGCTGCTTTTTCATACGTTCTTTTTTGAACTTTGCATAGCTCAAAAACTTTCCGCTTTTGGGGGGAAAGTTGGTCTACGGCTTTTTCAAGCGCATCTAATTGTTCTTCGGTAATGTCATCTTCAATCGTATTTGGATCTTCAATAACAGCCTGGAGAATTTTTTCGGCAAGAGAATGTCTTAGCTTTCTTTTGAGCTGATCGATAGTTTTATGGTGAGATACTACAAACAGCCAGCCGGCAATATCCTGCTTTGGATCTATTGAATGACGTTTCTCCCATAAAGCAACAAAGGTTTCCTGTACAATATCTTCCGCAATTGATGGATCCTTGATAAACTTAAGTGCATTGGCATAGACGGCGCCGTGATATTCCCAATAAAACTCATTGAACGCGCCAACGTCATTATTGCGCAACCTAAGGGCAAGATCGTTTACTTTTCGACTTTTCACAACAAGCAGCTTAAAAGTTATGGCATAAATCTATGTCTAAAATAACGATAAGGATTGAATATTATGAAAACAGGCCGCTTAATTTCAAACAATGTTGCACCAAAAGAGAGCGGTTCCGAAGGAAATGTTTTAAATACAAAGAATAATCAAATAAAAACCCCGAATTTAATCGGGGTTAGTAAAAGGGTACTATTTGGTTTTTCCAGATCAGACTAAGTTTTATTGTACTTAGTCCTCCCATCCAAAATAGTATTTAGCTGCAACCAAGGCTATTACCGCAATTCAAACATTTATAACAAGTGCCGCTCCGCACCGTTATATGTCCGCAGGTATTACATGCAGGCGCATCACTTTGCATTCCTTTGTTGGCCGCACTCATTGCATCCATATTTGATTCAGCTTTTATTTTTTGTGCTTTCGCCGGTTGAACATTGCTTACCTGGCCCACTACTCTTACACTTGACAACTCAGGCTCTTTTGCATATTCAAGTCCACTTGGAATTTCATCCCAATCATCATTGCCGGTATTTAAAACTTCTGGTTTATCTAATACATGTACAAGATCAGTCCGTCCCAAATACTCGTATCCGAGAGTGCGGAAAATAAAGTCAACAATAGAGGTTGTTGATTTGATATTCGGATGCTCAACAAATCCTGCAGGATCAAACTTCGTGAATACAAATTTCTCAACATACTCTTCTAATGGCACACCATATTGCAAACCGATCGAGATAGCTATGGCGAAACAGTTCGACATACTGCGCATCGTTGCTCCCTCTTTTGCCATATCAATAAAGATCTCACCTAAGGTACCGTCGCTGTATTCACCGGTTCGAAGGAAAATAGCCTGGCCGTTGATCTTGGCTTTTTGCGTAAAACCTCTTCTTTTTGCAGGTAATGAACGACGCTCAACAATTGTAGCCAGCTTACGTTTCAATTTGGTATCGGGTGATGCCTGTACTCTCTTTTGTACTTCTTCAAATAATTCCTCAACAGTAAGCTTACTAAGATCAACAATGTTTGAGTCCACTGACAATGGACCACTGACCACGGTTTCTTTACTGTCGACTGCGGTCTGCTGACTGTCGTCTGATTTCTTTTTCTTATCAGACTTGTTGCTAAGCGGCTGCGACAACTTAGAACCATCACGATACAATGCATTTGCTTTTAATCCCAATTGCCAGCTCAACATATATGCGCTGGCAATTTCATCCACAGTAGCTTCATTAGGCAGGTTGATAGTTTTAGAAATGGCGCCACTGATAAAAGGTTGTGTGGCACCCATCATACGGATATGGCCATTGGCATGTATATACCTCTCGCCTTTTTTTCCGCATTTGTTGGCACAGTCAAAAACGGGCAAATGTTCTTCTTGTAAATAAGGGGCCGCTTCAAGCATTCCGGTGCCGCAGACATAATCGTTGGCAGCATCTATTTGCTCATCGCTGAAGCCAAGGGCTTCGAGCAGGCTCCATTCAAAGTCATTATATTGATCAGGTGTAAAGCCTAAACGTTGCAGGCACTCTTCACCTAATGCGTATTTATTAAAAACAAATCCTATTTCAAATGCAGAGGCAACGGCAGCATCCAATCTTTTTATTTCATCCGCAATAAATCCTTTTTCACTTAATGTCTGATGATTGATAAATGGCGCCCCTGCAAAGGAGGCCGTACCCACAGCATATTTTACAATTGAATCAGCTTCTTTTGCATTGTAACCAAGATGCTTCAAAGCAATTGGCACTGATTGATTGATGATCTTGAAATAACCACCACCAGAAAGTTTTTTGAATTTAACCAATGCAAAATCCGGTTCAACACCAGTTGTATCGCAATCCATTACCAAACCAATCGTTCCGGTTGGTGCAATAACGGTGGCCTGTGCATTGCGATAGCCATATTTCTCACCTAGTTCAACGGCATCATCCCATGCTTTACAAGCTGCTTTTAATAAATAAGCAGGACAATATTGAGCCTTGATACCTTGTGGTTTTAAGCTTAATGCTTCATAGTTATCAGCATCATAAGCAGCCAGGCGATGATTACGCATTACCCGAAGCATATCATCACGGTTTTCTTCAAATCTTGGAAATGTGCCAAGCACCTGCGCCATCTCTGCTGATGTTTTATAAGAAATACCGGTCATGATGGCTGTCAGTGCTCCGGCAATTCCTCTTGCTTCTTCACTATCATAAGAAATCCCGCTTACCATTAATAATGTACCAAGGTTAGCATAACCAAGACCAAGTGTTCTGTATTCATAACTTAATTGAGCAACTTCTTTACTTGGGAACTGCGCCATCAACACAGATACTTCCAATACAACTGTCCATAAGCGGCAGTTATACTCATAACCTTCTACATCAAACAGGTTTTTCTCGCTATCATAAAACTTCATCAGGTTGGCTGAGGCAAGGTTACACGCGGTGTTATCAAGGAACATATATTCACTGCAAGGATTCGAAGCATTGATACGACCGCCTTTTGGACAAGTATGCCACTCATTAATAGTAGTATCGTATTGCGTGCCCGGGTCAGCGCAGCGCCAGGCCGCATAAGAAATTTGATTCCATAATTCTCTTGCCGGAATTTTTTTCATTACTCTTCCATCCATTCTTCCTTTCAACTCCCAGTCACCATCTTCCTGCAACACTTTGAAAAATTCATTAGGTATGCGAACAGAATTATTGGAATTTTGACCACTTACTGTTCTGTAGGCCTCACCTTCATAATCGCTTGCATACCCGGCAGCGATCAATGCCGCCACTTTCTTTTCTTCTTCCATTTTCCAGTTAACAAACTCAACTATTTCCGGGTGATCAAGATCAAGACAAACCATTTTAGCAGCGCGACGTGTTGTGCCGCCACTCTTAATTGCACCGGCCGCTCGATCACCAATTTTTAAAAAACTCATTAAACCAGATGATGTGCCGCCGCCGCTTAATTTTTCACCTTCACCTCTTAAGTGAGAAAAATTTGTACCAACACCAGAACCGTATTTAAATATTCTTGCTTCACGAACCCAAAGATCCATGATGCCTCCTTCATTTACTAAGTCATCACTAACACTTAATATAAAGCATGCATGAGGTTGTGGACGTTCATAAGCCGAAGTCGATTTTTTTAATTGGTCATCAGCAGGATCAACATAATAATGTCCCTGTGGTTTTCCTTTTATGCCATAGCTTTCATACAAACCCGTATTGAACCATTGCGGGCTGTTAGGCACACACATTTGATCTAAAATTGAATAGACTAATTCTTCATAAAAAACTTGTGCATCTTTTTCTGAAGCAAAGTAACCATAACGTTCGCCCCATACCCGCCAGCAATTTGCCATGCGATGAGCAACTTGTTTTGCTGAAGTCTCACGACCAAGACTTCCATCGGGTTGTGGTACGCCGGCTTTACGAAAATATTTTTGGGCAAGAATATCGGTAGCGATCTGGCTCCACCGTTTGGGCACTTCAACATTATTCATTTCAAATACTACTTCACCGGTTGGATTGCGAATTACAGAAGTACGATAATCGTATTCGAACTGATCAAATACATTCACATCTTCACGAGTGAAGCGACGAGGGAACTGCAATCCCGCCTCGCGGGAAGCTTGTTTCTTAATGGGCATAGTAATTAAAGATTTTGTCGGTTCTTGGTTGCGACC
>Ga0075429_100004397_pt1 | contig 12108 bp, 10 predicted proteins | sample RhiMetdeltSRZDD3_FD_75295 | JGI IMG/M metagenome (GOLD analysis project Ga0075429, IMG submission 75295) | Populus rhizosphere microbial communities from Tennessee, USA - Rhizosphere MetaG P. deltoides SRZDD3 | ecosystem: Host-associated > Plants > Roots > Rhizosphere > Soil | place: USA...
TACAATAAACACCTTGCTTCTGAGCTGGAGAATTGCATAGAGTTCGTCAAGAGTAAGCTCTTGAAATTTTTTTAATGACCAGTTCATCCTTCACAAATATTTCTACTATGAAGTTATTAATCTTACCGAAATAGGTTCCAAAAACAGTAATTTTAAAAAAAACATTTTATGGCAGTGAAAGACCTAAGTCAGGCACACAATCTTGTAAGTAATCTGTTTCAATGGCCTACCAGCAAAAGTGATTGGGAAAAATACAAGCTTACAGATGAACAAATTTCATTTTTTAAGGAGAATGGTTTTCTTGCTGGGGTAAAAATGCTTGATGAAGAACAGATAGATTTTTTGCGAAATGAACTTGCCGAGATCGCTGATGTCAATCATCCGGCCCATAAGTTATATTATGAGTTTCATTCCAATGAATCCTCAGATCCTTCTACAATTTTATTTCATGCATTAGGAGCCTGGCGGATTGGTGTGGGTTTTCATGATGTTTTATGGAATCCAAGATTTCTTGTTGCAGCAAGTCAGTTGCTGGGGAATGTGCCTGTTCGTTTTTGGCATGATCAACTTTTTTGGAAACCTGCAAAAAAGGGCGGCGTTGTTGCATGGCACCAGGATTATTCTTACTGGACAAGAACAAAACCAGTTGCTCATCTTACTTGCTGGTGTGGTTTGGATAATTCAACAAAAGAAAACGGTTGTCTTCAATACATAGCAGGCAGCCATAAATGGGGCTTATTACCAAAGCCGGTACTTGCCGGTGATATACAGGGAATAAAGGATTTTTTAAACGATGAGCAGAAAAGACAATTTGAAAATCCAAAGTTTGCCGAGGTAAAAGCCGGCGAAGCTATCTTTCATCATTCACTTACATTACATGGTTCCGGAGAAAATAAAAGTGATAAACCAAGAAGAGCCTTTGTTATAAATGCTTTTGCTGATGGAGTAACTTCAGATTCAAATGAGCCATTGCTGGAAGGAGTTCCTGTTGTGCCAAAAGGAGAGAAGATGCAGGGGCAGTTTTTTCCATTGTTATATAATCCTCAATAAGCAATAATTATTGATTATTAAATTCTTCTAATAGTTGTATTTATCCTTCCAAAGGCTCTTGAGAAACTTCCTCAATTCTTCTTCTCTTGCATTTTTGCCAGGATCATAAAATTTTGTTCCGGATAATTCTTTAGGCAGATACTCCTGTGGTGAAAAATTGTTGTCATAGCTATGAGAATATTCATAGTCTTTTCCATAGCCAAGGTTCTTCATCAGTCTTGTTGGTGCATTGCGAATATGTAGCGGTACTGAAAGATCACCATGTTTTTTTACAGCACTTAATGCTTCGCCAATTGCCGTTGTCGCAGTATTGCTTTTTGCACTTGATGCAAGATAAATGGCGCATTGGGAAAGAATAAGAGTTGATTCAGGGTAACCGATCTTATTCACGGCTTCAAAAGTTGCATTGGCTAAAACCAGCGCGGTAGGATTTGCATTCCCGATGTCTTCACTTGCTAATATCACCAATCTTCTTGCAATGAATTTTACATCTTCACCGCCTTCTATCATTCTTGCCAGCCAATAAACTGCTGCGTTTGGATCGCTGCCACGGATAGATTTTATAAATGCCGAAATAATATCATAATGCTGCTCACCACTTTTATCATACAAAGCAATTCGTTGTTGTGCAATATTCATTACTTTTTTGTCAGTCAATTCTTCATTCTCCTGCATTACATCAGCGCAAAGTTCAATGAGATTCAAGAGTTTTCTTGCATCACCACCTGCAATAGTGAACAAAGCCTCAAACTCCTTGATTTGAATATTTTTCTTTTTTAGCCAATCATCTTTTTCAATTGCCTGGTCAATTAATTTCTTCAGATCATCTTCGTTGAGGGGTTTTAAAACATAAACCTGGCAGCGGCTGAGCAGCGCTGCGTTTACTTCGAACGATGGATTTTCTGTGGTAGCACCGATTAAAGTGATAATGCCTTTTTCAACTGCTCCGAGCAAAGCATCCTGTTGTCCTTTGTTGAAGCGATGGATCTCATCTATAAATAATACTGCGCCGGGTTTGGCTTTTGATTCTTCAATGACTTCTCGTACATCTTTTACACCAGAGCTTATTGCACTAAGCTGGAAGTAGGGAACCTTTAGTGTATTTGCAATAATATTTGCTATTGTTGTTTTACCCGTGCCGGGCGCCCCCCACAGGATCATTGAAGGTATTTTGCCATTTTCAATCGCAGTACGCAGAATACTTTTTTTGCCGGTCAAATGATCCTGACCGATTAATTCATCTAATGTTACAGGACGAATTCGTTCTGCTAGTGGAATTTGTTTCACTTTTCAAAGTAACGAAAACAAAGAGACAATCATTACGCTGGATTTGCAACATACCTCTTAAGCTTTACCCTGATATAAATGGTCACTTTCATACATAATTAATTCACATTGGCCGCAAGAAATGCCTGAATCTTATTAAATGAATCAATGAGATTAGCGCCAACCCATCCATGCCCTTCAGTTGGATACAATAAATACTGATGAGTGACACCTGCGAGTGTCAACTTATTATTTAATAAAACTGATTGTGATGGAGAAACGACATTATCCACACCGCCATGCAGGATTAAAGTTGGCGGACTTTGATTCGCTACATAATTTAATGGCGAAGATATTTGATAGATCATGGGTTGAGTGGTTGGCGTTCCACCGATGACGTTTGACAATAAAATTGGTACAAGCGGGTAGGTAGGATTATTATACATCTCCGTAAGATCTGTTGGTCCAAAAAAATCGATGATCGCTTTTACTTTGACCGGAAACGTCTGTTTATATCCTTGCAGTAAAGCAAGATGGGCGCCGGCGCTTGCGCCAATTAAAACAAACTTATCCGAAATGCGATATTCAGTTCTTTTGTCATAAATAAATTCAACAGCTGCTTTTACATCATTTTCCTGTGAGGGAAACAGATCCGGTGAAATGGCCAAACGATAGTTAATATTAAAAATGGCATATGTTGGTTCTCTTTTTTTCAGGCTATCAACATATTGATCAAAATCTGATTTATCACCAGTATTCCATCCGCCGCCATGGATCATTATTATAACTTTTGTTGAAGTGGTACTCCCGTTTGCCGGCAGGTATACATCCATTTTTTGCTGGGCATTGGTTCCATAGGAAACGTTCATCATATTTACTGAGTCATCTTGTGGTGTATCGTCTTCTTTTTGGCAAGATGAAATGAAAATTGCCAGCAATACTATTGACAAAAGAAAGCTCCGCATGGAGTAAGATTTTTGTAAAAATAAATACTTGAAGTTAAGATATATTCACTTTGAATTATTTTAACAGTATAACCATTTACTTTACTCTTCACTTCCGATGGAATCGATCATACTCCTCATCACAGTTAAATTGGTTCTATGCAAATATCTTTTTAATGTGAGCTGGCAAATAAATACAAAAAGCAAGGAAAGGATAAATGCGATCATAATAAGCAGCAGGATTATTAAGGCTTTTTCGTCAGGAAATTCTGCCATTTCAGATAATAAGCTGGAACAATCATACGTGATGCCTGCCAGTGAAATGAAATTTAATATAGTGGCAATTATATGCCATCTGTTTTTAGCCCCCGTCAGTATTTTATCAGGAAATGTCTTGACCATTACCATCAGATTGATAAGACTCTGCAAGACCATAGAAAAAAAAATAAGGCTGGTAAGCAGGGCAAAAACCTGATAAGAATATCCGATTGACAGCTGAAAGAATCTTAAAAAAAGTAACGCACCACTTATAAGCAGCAGGTAGTTGATTATCCTATAGATCTTCCATTTTATAGGGATCATGAAAAAAGAATATTTTTCAATTCTAAGCTAAACAATTTCATCTTGTCTTTCAAAATCAAACTGCTTGCGGCCGGCATTATAATTAATATGACTGCGCAGCCAGTAAAGTCCATACAATATGCAAAAATGAAAGACCAGCATGAAAATTGAAATAAGCAATCCGCCAAGAAAAAAAATGTCCAGTTTGTAGAGTGGCATTGCTAACGCTTTTGCCATTGTCTGTGCATACCTGAGATCTTTAAAAAAGAAGCCGAAGAGAAAAGCGATCAATAAAAAGTTGACGAGAAAGATGCGGTTAAAATTTCTTCTTTGTTTACCTGCAATAACCTTATCAGGAAAATTATTCCCGATGAGAACAAATGCGAATATTGGTAATAAAGCGATCAGGCCGAAAGCGATGGCTTCCAATAAAAAAACAATTTCGCCGCTTAAAAAACCAATCAAGGAAAAAAAACATTGAAATACTGCCAGTATTATTTGAAGGATGCAAATAACCCGCAATACTATCAGCCAGAATTTTATCATAGCTGCTTCCCGGTTAGCTTGATATGCAATTCTGTCAATTGCTTTTCATCAATCGTGGAAGGAGCATCAAGCATTACATCACGGCCTGCGTTATTTTTTGGAAAGGCTATGAAATCACGGATGCTTTCACTGCCACCAAGAATAGCACAAAGCCGATCAAAACCAAATGCAATGCCACCATGCGGCGGAGCGCCATATTCAAAAGCACCAAGTAAGAAACTAAACTTATGTAATGATTCTTCTTTGCTCATGCCTAATGCCGCAAACATTTTTTCCTGCAGTTCTCTTTGATAGATACGAATAGACCCCCCACCGATCTCATTTCCGTTCAATACCATATCATACGCATTTGCTTTGATATTCGCATAGGGGTGTTTTAAATATTCAGCAGCATTTTCAATAATGGGATTGTTATTGATCATTATTGAAATATCAGAAGGCTTTGGCGATGTAAATGGATGATGCCGTGCTACCCAGCGATTTTCATCAGCATCATACTCAAACAAAGGAAAATCTACTATCCATACAAGCTTGTACTCATCTTTTTTACGCAAGCCAAGTCGTTCGGCCATTTCAAGACGCAATTCACTAATGGCTTTTCTTGTTCTTTCTTCAGGGCCGGCGAGAATCAAAATAAGATCACCTGCAGATGCATTGCAGGCGGCAGCAATTGCCTTCAATTTTTCTTCATTGAAAAATTTATCCATACTGCTTTTAAATGTTCCGTCTTTATTGCATTTAATAAATCCAAGCCCGCCCATCCCGATCTGCGGTCGTTTTACCCATTCGGTCAATTCATCTGTTTGCTTGCGGGTGTACTCGCTGCAATCTGGCACTGCGATGGCAACAACTGTTTCGGCATTATCAAATACACCAAATCCGGAGCCGGTGATTAACGCTGATGACTCTTTTCGATTTGTATAAACGGAAGATGGCTTCTTAAGATTAAGCAATTTCATTTCAAAACGGATATCGGGTTTGTCATTGCCGTAATTCCACATGGCATCTTCCCATGTTATCCGTTCTAGTTTTTCCGCGTAATCAATATTCTTTACTTCTTTGAAAATTGATTTTACCATTCCTTCAAACATATTCAAAATATCTTCCTGCTCAACAAATGCCATCTCGCAGTCGATCTGCGTAAATTCAGGCTGGCGATCTGCACGAAGATCCTCATCACGAAAACATTTTACAATTTGGTAGTAACGATCGTAACCGCTTACCATCAATAATTGCTTAAATGTTTGGGGTGATTGTGGCAGGGCGTAAAACTGTCCTGCATTCATTCTTGATGGAACAACAAAATCTCTTGCGCCCTCAGGAGTTGATTTAATTAAAAATGGAGTTTCAATATCCATGAAGCCCTGCTGATGAAGATAGTTTCTTGTTGCGCGATTTACGGCATATCGCAATTCTATATTTTTCTTGACAGCATTTCTGCGGAGGTCAAGAAAACGATATTTCATTCGCAGGTCATCGCCGCCATCAGTATCATCCTGGATGGTGAAAGGCGGTACAGCAGACTTATTTAAGGTCTTAAATGTCTTAATAAGAACTTCAATATTGCCTGTTGGAATGTTTGGGTTTTTGTTGCTTCTTTCATTAACGATTCCTGTTACTTGTATAACAAACTCACGGCCCAAAGGATTTTCGTCTAACTCCTTGTTCAACTCCTCACCAAATAATAATTGAGTGATGCCATAACGATCGCGAAGGTCAACAAAAGTGATAGCGCCAAACTTTCTTACGGTTTGCACCCAACCAGCAAGGGTCACTTCGTCGTTTACATTATTAATTCTTAATTCGCCACAAGTATGCGTACGAAACATGTGATTTTTGATTTTAGTCCCGATGGTTATCGGGATCGGATTTAGCCGAACAGCATTCCAAAAGTTGAACGGAGCGTCGCAACGGAAGTTTCATAGTAGCACTCCCGTCTGGCCCCAAAAATTTCAACGGCGGCAAAGATAAGGACTATTCGATGCCTTAAAAGTTTGACAGTTGAGTATATTTGGGAACATCATGCCCAATTTCTTCCAAAGATTTTTTGACTGGATATTTGGTGATAAAGCTGGTTATGCTATTGCTGCTGAGCCGGAATCATTAATTCCACCGGAGACGGCTAATGACTATGGCGCTATTATCTCCCGTGTAATGCCCTATTTTGAAAAACTTAGCGATGCGAACAAAAAAAGATTTTTAAAAAGGGTTTATAATTTCAAAAAAGGAAAGTCATTTCATTTTCACGGACTGAACCCATCTGAAGAAGTGGAGATCTTGGTTAGTGCTGCTGCTGTGCAGGTTTCCTTTGGCTTAAAAAATTATCGGCTGTCATTTTTTAAACAGGTGTATATTTTATCTGATGCTTACCAGGCTATCAATGCAAAGGAAATGTTTATTGGTCATGTATCTCCAACAGGAATTTATATATCATGGAAACATTTTGTACAAGGCTTCTCGAATTATAGTGATGGAGTAAATGTTGCTTTACATGAGATGGCACATGCCTTGCACCATGAAAATTTTATACAGGAAACAGGTATTGACTGGGATTTCAGACAGGATTTTGACAAGTTGCCTGCGGTATTTGGACCATTGATGACCCAGGCGATTGTAGAAAGAAGAAGTTATCTGAGAGGTTATGCATTCACAAATTTTCACGAATTTTGGGCGGTAAGTGTTGAATATTTCTTTGAAAATCCGCAGGGATTAAAAGATAACCTGCCTCAATTATATGGGATTTTATGCGATACGCTAAACCAGGACCCGTTGCATTTGGATGAGCTTGTGTTAGTTGAATAAAAAATATTTTTCAAAGACGTAATTTTCCCAACCACCAATTCGTTTTTAGTTCATTAGTAATTCTACCTAAAGACATCGTAAAGCTTGCAATTTGGACGCCGATTATATATTTTTAAAGTTCCGAACCCTACAACATGCTGTCATTCTTTAGAAAATTAAATCATTTTTTTGCTCCGCAGAAATTGGAAGCACCCTCACAGCTTGCTACAGAAGTGTCTGTAAGCGATGAGATCTTCAATAAATATTCCTATATCATAAGCAGCCGCATTCAGTATTTCAATGATCTTTCAATTGACCTGAAGCAGAGGTTTGTAAACCGGGTTCATAATTATATTCAGCAAAAGGAATTTCATTATATCGGGCTTGAGCCAAAAGAGGAGATCCCTGTTCTAACAGCGGCTTCTGCCGTGCAGGTAACATTTGGATTGAAAAGCTATATGATGCAACATTTCAAGAACATTTATATACTGGCTGATGCGTACAGGATGGATAATGATGAAGAGTTATATATCGGCCATGTGGCACCGGAAGGCATTTATCTTTCCTGGAAGCATTTCTTATTTGGTTATTCAGATAATTTCGACAATATAAATGTGGCGGTACATGAAATGAGCCATGCACTTCTGTTCAATAACTATTTTGCCAAATATGGGGTTGATAAAAATTTCAGGGCTAACTATGAAAAATTCTCAACAACAACTGGACCTATACTAGCCGATGTAATTACAAGAAGAAAAAGCTATTTGCGCAATTATGCGTTGACCAATATTCATGAATTCTGGGCTGTAAGTGTAGAAGCGTTTTTTGAAAACCCAGTGGACCTTAAGACAAATATGCCTCAGTTATATGATGCGCTCTGTCGTGTACTGAACCAGGATCCCGAATTACCTAATAAAATTCTAAAACCCGAACTATGATAACTTTGACAATTATTTATTTGTGTAAAAAGTATTTTTTTGACAAGAAAAAGAAGGCAGTTGTATTAGTACCTTCTTAAATCATAAATAGAAACAATAGCGTAAGCTATCGAGGATCTGATAAGTTGCCCGGCAATTTTTCAGATCCTTTTTATTTGCCAAATTCTTGAAGCTTCCCGGATCATTACATGGTTACTACTTCTTCATCTTTTCTTTCTTTTCTTCTTTGCATAAGATAATACCAGGCAAGAATAAGTACACCAATAGTGAACGGTATCATGGCAAGATATTTTCCTTCATAAGGACCCAATATCCTGGTTTCGTCAAACCCATAAAATTCGCTGATCATCCAATAACTGTTGGCACTGATCCAAAATGCCACAGCAAGATTATGCGCCAGTTCTGATTTTATATTCCGTGTACGGTAAGAAATATAAATTGCGGCAGCAAGGGTAGGTATCACCATAGCGATGCCAAGTTCGCGCCAGAGCATACACCAGCTTATATCTTTAAAAAGCCAGAATACAATATGCAAATTTTCTAAACGGCGAAAACGAGCCGGTATACTATAGACGGGGTCTGTCATCTCATTTATTTTTTGAAGTAAAATCAAAAGTAATTAATGCGATCTTATTTATCGCATCAGAATTTTGGAAAACCTTTTAATGTCTGCATCAGGTAAGATCTCTTTTCCTGAAGTAATATGTTCGGTTAGCTGCTTTGCAAAAAATGGAGCTAATGAACAGCCCTTTGTTCCCATTCCATTTAATAAACCAATATTTTTATAAACAGGATGAAAACCAACAAAAGGACGGCGTTCAATATTAGCCGGACGTATTGATGCTTTATGATCAACAATTCTAAATGGTACTTTCAACCAGTTGTTTAAAAGCGATTCAGTTTGTTTTTTGAACTCTTCTGAAGGTTGGTCATCTGTGAATTCCCACAAATAGTTTGAGCCGACCCAGTAAATGCCGTCTTCGACAGAAGTAAGCATCATTCCTTTTTTGAAAATACGTGATGATGGAATATCCGCCGATTCAATAAGAATTGCCTCGCCTTTGTTCAATGCAAACGGAAGATTTTTGAAATATGGATTTTGAGAAGAAGTAATACCATCACAAAAAATGATCCTTTCTGCTTTTATGTTTTTGTAAGTGATCCCTGAATCCGTCTGTAGTAATTGATCTATTTCAAAATCTTCTTCTATTAATTGATCGTTGGCTAATAATTTTTTTCTCCATCCAGAAAGAACCTCCGTTAAATTGGCAACATAACAGGAGCTGACTTCTCCAAACCCGAAATCATAATTGAAAACTTCGTTGTAGAGTTGTTGATCTGCTGGTTTAAATAAAAACTCAGCATTTTCTTTTAATCTTTCATCAAAAGCAAGTTTCATTTGTGGAGTAGGGTGGAAGTCGACCAGGTTTTTTTGTTCAATGGCATTAATGCCGAGCTCACTTCCAAATTCGTCATAGGCAGGAATAAGGAATTCGACTAATTCATCGATCATCCATGTTTTTACAATTCGTCGACCTGTTACCGGATTGATGATGCCGGCGGCCACCCTTGAAGCTGAATTTTCCTGGTTATTATCAATTACAATAAATGACTTGTTTGTTTTTTGTAAATAATAACTTAACCATGTTCCGGAAATACCCTGGCCAATAAGCAAATATTCGACTTGCATAGATATCAAATATAAATGAGGTCGTCTTAAAAGTAATAAGTAACACGAAGGACACGGAGTACACACAACGGACACAACGAAGTTTCTATTTATTATCAGCACTTTGTGTTCTTCGTGGTTTCTTTGTGTTCGTTGTGATCACTGCTTCATCAACTTTTGAGGCAGCCTCATTTCTCTATTCCACATTTATTCTTATCCCATCGCTATGTGATGAAAACTCCGGCGCATACATACATTGAATGCTGGTGATCCCATTGCTGAAATTGCCGGTGTGAGTAACGAATAATGCGTATTCGAATACATAAGTCCCTTTTCTCAGGTAATCAAAAAAGAAATTAGTACTGGCGTCCTTTGTTGTTTCATAATAACCCAACCCGCCCTGCCACTTATAACCGCTCAAAACATTTACAGGTTCAAGGCAAGATGCCCTCATATCTTTCATATGGACATATTCCATATCACGATCAACTCTTAGCTCGACTCTTACTTTTATTTTATCGCCAACCTTTACCGCATCCCCTTCGTTGATCGACCTAAGTACAGGACCGCGATCGGTATTTTTCTCGACAAAAAGTTTTTTATCAAGCTTTAATGGGATAGAAGTCCCGCCAGGCGGGATTATTTTATCAAGATCTTCAAAGTATTGCCAGTACACACCTCCCCACGACGTGGGAGTATTTGGTTGGTTGTTTACTTGCTGAATTGTTAAATTGATATTTCCCATATTGGAGGTGATCGATGGACCAGTGATAGTTTTTTTGAAATAGCCGGTACCCGCTTCTTTCTTTTCTTCAATTGAATTTAGCGTGATGTCATTTCCCAATTTGATCTCGACTATTGATTCGTTGATCAATAGATCAGTTCCCTGTAATAATAAAGCGTAACAGGCTTCTGCCGTTGCCTTTGTCGTTTTCCAATTATTGGTTTGTTTATTCTTTAGGAGCCATGTTTTCAGGTCGCCAACTGTTTTTGCGTCTTCAGTAATTTCACTAAAGGCTTCAATTAATAATGCTTGCGTTTCTATCGGTGCCTGGTGCCAGAACCATCCAGCATTGTTCTCTTTCCAATACATTCCTAACTCTTCATTATTGATACTTGTTTCTTTTAAAGATCTAAGGATCGCCGAAGGAGTTTTCGTGTCGCCAGTTCTGTGAAGGGTGAGAGCAATCATACCCTCCATATATTTTATTTGTTTTGTCCATGTTTGCTGTGCCCGCCTGCGAAAAAAATTATAAGCCGTTTCGGAGGCTGAGGGAATTTTTTGACTGGTAAAAAAGCTACGCATGTACAAATATTGGATCTCATAATAGTTAGGGGTATAATTATCGAGGGTTGTTTTATTTTTCTTCAATTCATCATAATCTTTTTTGATCTGAAGATCAAGATAAGGAATTGCGATGTTTAGTATTGGCTGCAGTCTTTCAATATCAACGCCTAATTTTTTCAAGTGCCCGATACCTGTGACAATATATTGTGTCATATAACGATTATCAGGTCCGCCTTTAAACCAAACAAAACCACCATTTGGACTTTGCAGTTGCTTTAGTTTTTCATAAGAGCTCTTCAATTCACCGCTCATCCTCATGAGATCAAACAACAAAGCAATATTTTTCTTTTGATGTGCTTCAGTTTTTGCTTGTAAAACCCAGGGTGTTTCTTCAAGGAGCACTGCTTTTAATTCCTGGTTCTTTTGAAGATTACTTAAAAGTGCTGCCGTATCTTTTGTATTCCAGCTTTCAAATATTTGTTTAATTCGTGGTGAGCTGTTTGCAATTCGTGAAGCCAGTGCATTTGCATAGTACCGGTTCCATATTTGCTCCGCACATTCATAAGGATATTCCATCAAATAAGGCAATGCCTGCACCGCATACCATGCCGGGTTGCTGGTGTATTCAACCGTGAGAGATTGATGTTGTAATGTTTCGGAATTATCCGAGGTTAACAATTTTTCAAATCTGAAATTTTTTGATTGAACCCCTCTCATATTTATTGGAAGGGTTTCTGTCACCAACATGCGATTAGTAAGTACTGGCATCGCAGCTTCTTCACCGTCACTTATATTTCCAGCTTTTGCAACAATGCGCCATATCAAAGCTTTATCAAATTGAAAAGGAACTTGTAATGGAAATGTTACAGCTTCACTTTGTCCAGCAGCTACCGTGAAATATTGGTTCGGATACATATTATTAAACCACCCGCTAACAGACTCATTTGTTGCTGCATCAAATAATTGCAATTCGGCTTGTCCCGTTATTTCTTTCTCAGTAAGGTTTACAATCTTCGTAGTGAATTCCATCTTGTCACCTTCCCTCAAAAATCTTGGTGGGTTTGG
>Ga0075429_100004398_pt1 | contig 12107 bp, 10 predicted proteins | sample RhiMetdeltSRZDD3_FD_75295 | JGI IMG/M metagenome (GOLD analysis project Ga0075429, IMG submission 75295) | Populus rhizosphere microbial communities from Tennessee, USA - Rhizosphere MetaG P. deltoides SRZDD3 | ecosystem: Host-associated > Plants > Roots > Rhizosphere > Soil | place: USA...
TAAGCCAAAAATCAAGTTTGCCATTTACAGATTTTATTTCCACCCGGTTCCATTGCAATGCAGGTTTTACCGTCTCTTTGCTACAGCTCACCAGATCATACAAATCGCCCGCCCTGTGTTTCTCGATCTTTGCATCAGGATGACCATTATTATCCAACACCTGCATTTCAGGTCCTGTATGATAGGATCTTTTATATTTGGCAGTGTCTTCATTTACATAAAACATAATACCACTATTGCCATTTGTGTCAACCTTCCACTCTAGCTTTAAATGGAAATTTTCATATTCATCATCAGTTACGATATCCTGGCTAAGTGTATCTTTTTTTAATGCGCCATCAAAATAAAGAGAGCTGTCTGTTATAATCCATGCATAACCAATAGTACCTCCACCATAGTGGTGCCAGCCTTTACTGGATTTTCCATCAAATAACAATTGCCATCCATCTTTTTGCTCATCCTCAGTCAATATGTTTTGAGAATCATCTGTCATTTTACTTTTTGTTTCATTTTTTTCTTCAGAGGAATCATTGTTGCATGCAATAAGCAATATTGCTAATGCCAATACAAAAATTTGTTTCATTAAGAATTTATTTTTTTAGTAAAAGAACATATTTAGCAACCGTTTCAGCCTCCTCTTGTGTAAATGTTGGATGCGCAGCCATCGGCACTGTACCCCATACCCCCGCGCCACCCTCAATTATTTTTTTAGCCAGGTACTTTACAGCAGTATCTTGTCCCGCATATTTATTAGCCACATCTCTCCATGCAGGGCCAATATTTTTTTCGTCAATTTTATGGCAGGTAAAGCAATCACTGTTCGCTGTGATCTGCAATCCTTTCTGATAATCCGGGTTGCTGCTCAGATCGTCGCTCTTTACAGTTGTTTCATCTTTCTTTGTTTCTTCTTTCTTTTCTTTTTCACCACCTCCCCCACAAGCAGCCAAAACAGCAAGCGAAGCAATGATCATAAATGTTTTTTTCATATCGTTGATTTTTTTAAAGGTTGGTAAAGGTATTTATTATTCCATTCCTAAAATTTTTCGGTTAAACTTTTCGTCAGTTGCTTGTCCTGCAAAATCATCAAAAGCTTTTTCTGTGACACGAATGATATTCTTTTTGATAAAATGTGCTCCTTCTCTTGCTCCGTCTTCAGGATGTTTGATACAACATTCCCATTCCAGCACTGCCCAGCCGCTATAATCATATTGTGTAAGCTTGCTAAAAATGGTTTTAAAATCAACTTGCCCATCACCTAAGGAACGGAAACGACCCGCCCTGTCAACCCAACCCTGGTAACCACTATATACGCCTTGTTTTCCTGTTGGATTAAACTCTGCATCTTTTACATGAAACATTTTTATTCTTTCATGATAAATATCAATGTATGCTTTGTAATCGAGACACTGCAAAACAAAATGCGAAGGATCATAAAGGAGACAAGCTCTTTTATGATTGTTTGTTTTTTCCAAAAACATTTCATAAGTTATTCCGTCATGCAGGTCTTCTCCCGGATGCACTTCATAGCAAACATCTACACCGCACTCATCAAAATGATTTAATATCGGCAACCAGCGATTAGCTAATTCTTTAAATCCCGATTCAACCAAACCTGCTGGTCGTTGCGGCCATGGATAAACAGTTGGCCATAACAAAGCGCCGCTAAATGTTGCGTGAGCATTCAGCCCCAAATTTTGTGAAGCCTTTCCGGCCCATTTCAATTGTTGCACTGCCCAGTCAGTTCTGGCTTTTGGATTATTCCTTACATTTTCCGGAGCAAAACCATCAAATAGCGCGTCATATGCTGGATGTACCGCCACTAATTGACCTTGTAAATGTGTTGATAGTTCAGTGATCTCTAGTCCTGCTTCATTAACCAATCCTTTCAATTCATCAGCATAGGTTTTACTTTCTGCAGCTTTTTGCAGATCGATACAGCGAGGATCCCACGTAGGAATTTGCACACCAACAAAACCAAGAGTCTTTGCCCATTGGCAAATTGCTTTCATGTTATTGAATGGTGCTTTATCACCCATGAACTGCGCAAGAAAAATTGCTGGGCCTTTTATTGTTTTCATTTGCTTTTATTTCACGCCAAGATGCAAAGGTTTCGCTAAGGCGCTAATTTTTATAAATTATTTACTAACCTATGAATTCCATCTTTAATTAAAACAACATTAAAATTGATCAGTAGTCCTAATTTTATATTCGTTAATCTAAGATAGGTTAGTAGTTGTTTATAATGGACATCCGCCAATGCTTCGACCGATTTGAACTCAGGTATCAGCTTATTATCTATTATATAATCCGGAACGAATCCAAATCCCATATCTATTCCTTCATGAACTACCTTTATGCCAGATTGCCGGACGTATGGAATTTCTGTTTTCTTCCATTCATGATCAAATATTCCTTCATATACACTTTCAAAAAGTCCAGGTCTATATTGCTTATGGATATTGAAACAAATATTCACCAACAACTTTGAAAGTTCATTTTCTGTCATAAGACAGATTTATATATGATCCGTGCGTCTTTGCGAAAACTTAGCGCCTTTGCGAGAAATCAAACAACAAAATCCATCCACTTCTTATCAGACTTTCCCGAAGCAACAACATTTTCAATAAATGCCATTCCCCGTATTCCTTCATCACAGCCTGGAAAATCAAGCCATTCATCTTTGGGTTTTTCGCCATTCATTTTTGCACGAACAGTCAAAGCAAAATTTCTATACAGATTTGCAAACGCTTCTAAATAACCTTCAGGATGACCGGCCGGTGTTCTGCAATTATGCGAACCATATGAACTTAGATATCCCGAACCTGCTCGATATATTTCAACAGGTTTATCAAGCCATTTAACTAAAAGTGTATTTGCGTCTTCCTGTTTCCATTCTAATCCGCCTTTTTCACCATACACTCTTATCTTGATACAATTTTCTTCACCCGCCGCGATCTGTGATGCCATTAATACTCCACTTGCACCATTATCGAATTTTAAAAATGCGGCACCATCATCATCCAGCATCCTTCCATCTACTATAATATTAAGATCAGCGCAGATCTTTGTCACTTTTGCACCGGTTACATATTCTGCCATATTAAAAGCATGCGTTCCGATATCACCCATGGCACCGGCGATCCCGCTTCGCTTAGGATCTGTTCGCCACGCGGCTTGCTTATTATTACTACCTTCTAAAAATGTACTTAACCAGCCTTGCGGATATTCGACATATACTTTTCTGATCTTACCAAACACACCGCTCTTCACCATCTGTCTTGCCTGCTTTACCATTGGGTAACCTGTATACGTATGAGTAAGCAAGAGTGTCAATCCTGTTTGATCAACTTTTGCCTTTAATTTTTTTGCTTCATCCAAAGTAAATGTCATCGGCTTTTCAATAGCAACATGAAAACCCTTTTCCAAGGCCATCATGGCAGGATCAAAATGAACAAAGTTGGGAGTAACGATACTGACAAAATCAATGCGTTTATCTTTTGGCATGGCAGCTTCCTTTTCAAGCATTGTTTTATAGTCAGTATAAATTCTTTCTTCATGTAAAAAAATATCATGGCCTGATGCAATTGCAATTTCAGGATTGACACTTAATGATCCTGCGACAATATCAACTTGTCCATCCATATTAATTGCGATACGATGAATAGCGCCGATAAAAGCATCACGACCGCCGCCGATCATGGCCATTCTGAGTTTCCTGCTTTCCATATTTCAAACAGTTGTTTGTGGTTTGATATAAAATAAATTAGTGATGAGTGAAGGTAAATGTGTTTTTAAAAATAGTACATTTAGCCTTTCCAAAAATTTTTTCATCAAAATCAACGATATGCAAGCCGTAAACAAAAATCAACTTTTCGTTGCCAGTTGTTTAGCTCTTCTAGTTACTTCTCTGTCTTTTGGGATCCGCGCCGGCATTCTTGGCCGACTTGGGGTTCAATTTAATTTAGATAAAGCCGAGCTGGGTACCATTGCCGCTACTGCCTTCTGGGGTTTCCCTTTAGCAGTTATTATCGGGGGCATGGTTGTCGATGTGATTGGTATGAAAAGATTATTGGTGCTGGCATTCGTATTTCATATAGCAGGCATTCTGTTAACGATTTTTGCCGGTAGTTTTTCAAATCCTTTTTGGGCTTTGTTCATTTCAACTTTATGTATTGGTATTGCAAACGGAACTGTGGAAGCAGCCTGCAACCCATTGGTTGCCTCTTTATATACCGATAACAAGACAACTAAATTGAACCATTTCCATTTGTGGTTCCCGGGAGGAATTGTTATCGGAACATTACTGGTTTATTTCCTGGACAAAGCCGGTATTGGATGGCAAATACAAATGGCTTTAATGATCATTCCTGCGCTTCTTTATGGTTTTATGTTTGTAAGACAAAGCTTTCCTGTTACAGAAAGAGTGGCGAGTGGTATCTCCACCAGTGAAATGTACAAATCGCTTGCAAATCCATTATTTATTTTCATGATCATTTGCATGTTTGGCACTGCAATCACAGAATTATTTACGGGACAATGGATAGAATTACTGTTGAAGAATGTAACTGAAAATGCGTTATTGATTCTGACGGTAACGACTGGAGTAATGGTTATTGGGCGGGCATTTGCCGGGCCGGTTGTGCATAAATTATCTCCTCAGGGTGTTTTACTTGCCTCAGCGATTTTAGCAACCCTTGGTCTCTACATGCTGGGACACACTTCAGGAAATCTTTTGTTTGTTGGTGCATTGGTTTTTGGGGCAGGTGTATGTTATTTCTGGCCATGTATGCTTGGCTTTGTTTCAGAATATTTACCAAAAACCGGTGCAGTGGGTATAAACCTGCTGGGTGGTGCCGGCATGTTTGCCGTATCGTTATATACAATGGTAATGGGTGGCGTATATGATAGATTGATCTTAAAACAACTTCCCGCGGGTGCTGATCTGAAAGTTTATAACGCTACAGAAGCAACGGCACCGATGAAGGAGGCATTGGCAGCAGCAAACAAAGCAGCCGGTCCAGAAGTCATCAATACAACTTTAGTTATTCCGATAATATTGATTGCAGCATTTACTTTCCTTGTTTTATATATGCGCAATAAACCAAAACCAAGTTTGACATTGGCTGCACATTAACTAATAAATAAGAAAACCGAATGAAACTTAAAACGGGGATTCTTCTTTCAATCATGATGTTTCTCCAATATTTTATTTGGGGTGCATGGTATGTTACTATGGGAACATATATGGGTGAACACTTCAAAGAAACAGGAATAGACAAACAGATTGGAAAAGCGTATTCAGCTCTTGCAATTGCAACAATGATCTCGCCTTTTTTTGTTGGGATGATCGCCGACAGATTTTTTTCAGCTCAACGCATCATGGGACTGTTACATTTAGTGGGAGCAGGATTATTATTCTTAGCGACAAGAGTTGATAACAGCACCGCTTTTTATTGGATCATTTTATTTTATTCGTTGCTATACATGCCGACGATTGCGTTATCAAACAGTATCGCATTTTACCAAATGACGGATGCCGGCAAACAATTCCCCTGGATACGGGTATTTGGAACATTAGGTTGGATCGTAGCGGGTTTAATAATCGGATTCTTAAAAATTGAACCCACAATTTCCACCTTCCTTATTGCCGCCGGCGTATCGGTGGCTCTTGGATTATTAAGTTTTATCCTACCGAATACCCCACCAAAAGGAAAATCTGCGGGTACTGTATCAAGTGCCATGGGCTCACAGGCTTTTGTGTTATTTAAAAGCAGACCATATCTCATATTTTTTATTGCAGCAATTTTAGTTTGTATTCCGTTGTCATTTTACTATGGGTGGGCAAATCCTTTTTTAAATGAATTAGGAATGGAAAATGCCGCCGGCAAAATGACAATAGGACAGGTTTCTGAGGCTGTATTCATTCTCGCTATTCCATTTCTTTTTAACCGTATTGGAGTAAAAAATATGTTGTTGATGGGCATGACTGCCTGGCTGCTTCGGTATGTATGTTTTGCCTATGGGAATACGGGTGATAATTTGTGGATGCTTTATGCAGGTATCATATTACATGGAATCTGCTACGATTTCTTTTTTGTGACGGGATACATGTACACGGAAAAAAAGGCAGGAGAAAAAATAAAAAATGCTGCACAGGGACTATTCACGTTCGCCACGTATGGAGTGGGAATGTTCATCGGGACATTGATCTCAGGTAAAGTGGTCAACAATTATGGAATTGCTGATGGTCATGACTGGAAAAGCATTTGGTATATACCCGCCTACATTGCCCTGGGCGTCCTTATCTATTTCATTTTGTTCTTTAGAGAAAAAAGGCAAATAAGAGTAGCTGGCTTACCAGAAAATGACAGTGCTCCTGAAGTTTGAGACAAGGACTATTGTAACTTTAGAAACCGCTTATAAATATGAAAAACACAAACCGGCGTGATGTACTGAAAAAAATGGCTGCTGGAACTGTGGCCGCAGCTACCGCCCCACTTATAAGTTCATTTGCTGCTGAAGAAATAAATTCAAAAAAACTAAAGTTGAAAGGTAATATCAATCACTCCGTTTGCCAATGGACATACAATTTTATTCCTTTGGAAGAACTTTGTACAGAAGTAAAGAAAATTGGAATTGGTGCTATTGACCTGATCGCCCCAAAAGATTGGCCAACACTTAAAAAACATGGGCTTTATTCTTCCATGTGTTATATCGCCGGTAAAGTAAGTCTTACCGAAGGATGGAATAACAAAAACTTTCATCCGCAGCTGATAAAAGACTTTAGCGAAACAATTCCACTGGTAAAAGAAGCGGGGTATAAAAATCTCATCTGCTTTAGTGGCAACCGTAAAGGAATGGATGATGAAACAGGTATGAACAATTGTGTTGAAGGTTTGAAGCAGATCATTGGTCTTGCAGAAAAAAATGATGTTATTATCCAGATGGAATTGCTAAACAGTAAGGTGAATCATAAAGATTATATGTGCGATAAAACACCATGGGGTGTTGAATTGGCAAAAAGAATTGGGTCACCCAATTTCAAATTGCTTTATGATATTTATCATATGCAAATCGATGAAGGGGATGTGATCAGTACCATCAACAATAATCACCAGTATATCGGGCATTACCATACAGCTGGTGTACCCGGAAGACATGAGATCAATGAATCACAGGAATTATATTACCCGGCAATAATGGATGCAATTGTAAAAACAGGCTTTAAGGGTTATGTAGCACAGGAATTCATCCCAACAGGTAAAACAAATAAAGAAAAAATAGCAGCTTTGAAAGATGCGGTAAGGAGATGTGATGTGTGATTGGTGAATGGTCAATGGTGAGTGGTGAATATGTTTACAATTACTGGAATTCTATATTGACCATTGACAATTCACCATTGACGAATAGAATTACCAGACGTACAAGAGTGCGACGCAACGTATACTTAATAGTAGCAGTACAGATGGGCTTATAAAAAATATTAAATCTAAAATTTTAAATCTCAAATAATAACATGGCAGACAACAACACATTTGATGCGATCGTAGTTGGCTCGGGCATTAGTGGTGGCTGGGCGGCTAAAGAACTTACTGAAAAAGGGCTCAAAGTAATTATGCTTGAAAGAGGATTTGATATTAAGCATGGAAAAGATTATGAACAAAGCAATAAACCCGTATGGGAATATCCGCATCGCGGTGGCAGAACGCAAAAGATGATCGCAGAATATCCATTCCTGAAAAGAGATTATCCGCTGAATGAAAGAAATCTTCATTATTGGGCTAGTGATAAAGATTGCCCTTACACCGAAACAAAACGCTTCGATTGGTTCCGCGGTTATCATGTTGGTGGCCGTTCGCTAATGTGGGGTCGTCAAAGCTATCGCTGGTGCGAGGCAGATTTTGAAGCCAATGGAAAAGATGGGATCGCCATTGATTGGCCCATCCGATATAAAGATCTTGAGGATTGGTACACTCATGTTGAAAAATTTGCAGGCATACAAGGTTCTTATGAAAATCTTCCGCAATTACCCGATAGTCATTTTTTACCTGCAATGGAATTGAATGTGGTAGAAAAACATGTAGCAGCAAAGATCAAAGAGCATTATAATAATAAACGTACATTGATCATTGGGCGTACAGCACACGTAACCGGGCCGCTAGGTCATAGTCCGCAAAGAACAAATTGCCAGTATCGCGATATGTGCTGGAACGGATGTCCATTCGGAGCTTATTTCAGTACTCAATCTTCTACTTTACCTGCTGCTATGGCAACGGGCAATCTAACGCTCCGTCCTTTTTCAATCGTTCACCAGGTCATCTATGATAAGGATACGAAAAAAGCAAAAGGCGTAAGAATAATTGATGCGGAAACAAATCAAAGCATTGATTTTTTTGCAAAAGTTGTTTTTCTATGTGCTTCTGCTCTCAATTCTGCATGGGTCTTGATGAATTCAGCTACTGATATATGGCCAGATGGTTTGGGCAGCAGCAGTGGTGAACTTGGTCATAATGTTATGGATCATCATTTTCGTGTGGGTGCGGGTGGAGAGATCGATGGTTTTGATGATAAATATTATTTCGGTCATCGTCCTACCGGTTTTTATATCCCACGTTTCAGAAATTTCGGTGGTGATAAAAGAGATTACCTGCGTGGATTTGGATACCAGGGATCGGCAAGCAGGAACGGATGGGGCCGTGATGTTGCAGAATTAAGTATCGGCGCCGAACTAAAAGACGCATTAAGCGAACCGGGTGGATGGAGAGTTGGTGCAACGGCATTTGGTGAAACACTTCCTCACCATGATAACAAGATCACTTTGAATAAAAATGTAAAAGATAAATGGGGACTTCCGGTATTGGATTTTGATGTAGAATTCAGAGAGAATGAGAAAAAAATGCGTGTTGATATGAAAGCTGATATGAAAGAAATGCTGGAAATAGCCGGGTTGAAAAATGTACGTGACTTTGAGGGTGACAATGCACCCGGCATGGGCATTCATGAAATGGGCTCTGCACGCATGGGTCGTGATCCGAAAACATCAGTATTGAATAGCAATAACCAGGTATGGGATTGTACCAACGTATATGTAACTGATGGCGCATGTATGACAAGTGCATCCTGTGTGAATCCTTCACTTACTTATATGGCGCTGACTGCAAGGGCTGCAAATCATGCAGTAAGTGAATTAAAAAAATTAAATGTTTAAATCAGTAATTACTAATTAATAATTATTAATTATTTAAAAAAACTTTATGAACAGACGAGAACTTTTAAAAATGGTAGCCGCAGCAACAGGTGGCGTAGTCATTGGTGGCGAATTTTTTCTTGCGGGTTGTAAAAATCCGGATGCAGGAGTAGGTACTTCGGCTACTTTCACTGAATCTGATATCGCTTTTCTTGATGAAGTTGCCGAAACTATTTTTCCGAAAACTGCAACGCCTGGTGCAAAGGATGCAAAAGTTGGCCAGTTTATGACAGTAATGGTAACCGATTGCTATGAAGAAAAAGATCAGAAGGCTTTTCGTGATGGCATGAAGTCTTTGAATGATGCTTGCGAAAAAATGCATAAGCATGGTTTTATGAAAGCAACACCAGAGCAAAGAAAAGAATTGCTTGTTTCAATTGATAAAGAAAGGAACGAGTATCAGAAAAATAAGAAAAGAGAAGATCCTAATCATTATTTCCAACCTTTTAAACAGCTTACGATAATGGGATACTTTACTTCTAAGGAAGGGAGAACCGGCGCAACAAATTATCAACCGGTGCCAGGAAAGTACCAGGGAGATGTGCCTTATAAAAAAGGTGATAAGGTGCAAACCGGCTTGAGTTAACTCTAAATCAATTAATAATTATTAATTCAATAATTATTAATTATTTCAACTATGGAAGAACAGTTTGATGCAATAGTTGTTGGCTCCGGCATCTCCGGCGGATGGGCAGCAAAAGAACTTTGTGACAAAGGATTAAAAGTTTTATTGCTGGAGCGTGGCCGTGATGTTGTTCACCTGAAAGACTATCCCACCGCCACAAAAAATCCATGGGAGTTTGCACATCGTGATAACATGCCTGAATCTGTATTAAAAGAAAATCCTGTTTTAGCAAAATGCTATGCGTTTGGTGAAACTACCGAACATTTTTTTGTCAAAGACAAAGAGCATCCTTACATACAGGAAAAACCATTTGACTGGATAAGAGCTTACCAGGTTGGTGGTAAATCTTTGTTATGGGCAAGACAGGTACAACGCTGGAGTAAATTTGATTTCAATGCTCCTGAAAGAGACGGGTTTGCTACACCCTGGCCGATCACTTACGATGATATGGCTCCATGGTACAGTCATGTTGAAAAATTTGCAGGCATCAGTGGAAATAAAGACGGTCTTGAAAATTTACCTGATGGAGAATTTTTACCACCATGGGAAATGAATGTTTTGGAAAAATATTTGGTTGCTCAATTCAAAACACATTATCCTGACAGACCCGCGATCATTGGTCGTTGTGCTCATATTACTCAGCCGCAGGAAATACATATACAACAGGGAAGAGAGCAATGCCAGGCGAGAAGCTTGTGTGAACGTGGTTGTCCTTTCGGTGGCTATTTCAGCAGCAATTCCTCGACAATTCCATGGGCGCAGAAAAGCGGCAATCTTACTTTGAAACCAAACGCTGTTGTTCATTCTATTATTTATGATGATACACAAAAGAAAGCAACAGGCGTAAAAGTTATTGATGCGAAAACAAAAGAAGCGACTGAATATACCGCAAGAATAATTTTCGTAAATGCAGCTTGCTTAAATACAAATCTTATTTTATTAAACTCAAGATCTGAGCGATTTCCCAATGGATTTGGAAATGATAATGGTCTTTTAGGAAAATACATTTGTTTCCATAATTATCGCGGCAGCATTACGGCCACTTATGATGGCTTCAATGATTTTGTTACTTACGGTCGGAGACCAACAATGATCATCATGCCATCTTTCAGAAATGTACGAAAGCAGGAAATGCCATTCAAACGTGGCTATCTTGTTGCCTTTACTGCATACCGGGGTCGCGGCACGGGTTATGACGGTCTTGGCGCAGAATTAAAAAATTCAATGACACAAGCAGGCGGTTGGGGGATATATATGATGATGCAGGGTGAAACTATTCCGAAAGAAGAAAGTCACCTTCGTTTAAGTCCTGATAAAAAAGATGATTGGGGAATTCCTCAATTGATAACTTCTGTTGTGTATGATGAGAATGATGAAATGATGTTAAAGGATTTTCATGAACAAGGTGTTGAAATGTTGACAAAAGCTGGTTGCAAGAACATTTATCCAAACGACAGCAAGCAAGCGCCTGGTTTAGATATCCATGAAATGGGCGGTGTGCGAATGGGAAAAGATCCGAAAACATCATTGCTCAATAAATGGAACCAGTTTCATAATTGTCCGAATGTATTTGTAACTGATGGAGCTTGTATGACATCAACCGGCACACAAAATCCATCATTAACATTTATGGCAATAACAGCAAGAGCGGCGAATTATGCTGCGGATGAATTTAAAAAAGGAAATTTATAATAATCAGTAATTATTAATTAATAATTATTAATTATTTCTTATGGCAGACAATAATACTTATGATGCAATCGTCGTCGGCTCCGGCATCTCTGGTGGCTGGGCAGCTATGGAGTTATGTAAAAAAGGGTTGAAAACAATAGTGCTTGAAAGAGGTAGACAGGTTGAACATATTAAAGATTATCCGACCACTAATCTTGCTCCGTGGGAATTGCTACACCGGAATCGTAACACAAATAAAATAAAAGATGATCAGCATATACAGGTTCGTGGTTTTTGTAATGAAGCCAACAGCCATTTTTTTGTAAATGATAAGGAGCATCCTTACGTACAGAAAAAACCTTATGACTGGATTCGTGGCTATCATGTTGGAGGCAGAAGCCTGATGTGGGGAAGACAATGCTATCGCTGGAGTGATCTCGATTTTGAAGCAAATGCAAAGGATGGCCACGGTGTCGATTGGCCCATTCGTTATAAAGACATAGCGCCGTGGTATAGTTATGTAGAGCGTTTTGCAGGCATCAGCGGCAGCAAAGAAGGACTACC
>Ga0075429_100004399_pt1 | contig 12107 bp, 5 predicted proteins | sample RhiMetdeltSRZDD3_FD_75295 | JGI IMG/M metagenome (GOLD analysis project Ga0075429, IMG submission 75295) | Populus rhizosphere microbial communities from Tennessee, USA - Rhizosphere MetaG P. deltoides SRZDD3 | ecosystem: Host-associated > Plants > Roots > Rhizosphere > Soil | place: USA...
ATGACGTTGGGATGCGACAGCCGGGCCAGCGCCTGCGCCTCGCGCAGCACGCGTTCGTCGCCCCCCGCATGGCCGGAGGAATGCAGCAGCTTGAGGGCGACGCGCCGGTCGAGCTGTGAATCGTAGGCGGCATAGACGGCGCCCATGCCGCCGCTGCCGACGAGCTCGAGCACCACGAACCGCCCGAGAGGGGTGCCGGGGGCGAGGGCGGCGGCGTCTGCCGCCCGGGCTCCGCGCAGATCGAACGCCGGTGCCTCGATGAACGAGCCCGCCTCGTCGTGGGCCTCCAGGAGGGACTGGAGCTCGGCGCGCAGTGACGGTTGCTCGCCGCAGGCCTCATCCAGGTAGCGGGCGCGTTCCACCGGCGGCCGGCCCAGGGCCGGCTCCAGCAACGCACGCAAACGCCTCCATCGCTCGGGATCCAGGGTCAAGGGCTCCGCCCGCGCATTATCGGTCCGTTGCCGGCGCGCGAGGGAGGTGCGGTTGCGGCCGACGCCACGGGGTGCCACACTCACCCCCACGAACGCCGAGGTCAGGTTTTTGGGGTTGCCGTTACATGTGAGTCGGCTCTTGCTGGCCGCCGCGGCCATTATGGCCAGTGCCGGGCCGGCCTTCGCGCTCGATCCGCGCCGGGCGATTTCGGAGTACCACCGCCAGTCCTGGCGCACGGTCCACGGGCTGCCCCAGGACAGCGTCTTCGACACCGTCCAGACGCGCGACGGATATCTCTGGTTCGGCACCGTCGGCGGCCTCGCCCGGTTCGACGGCGTGCGTTTCACCACGTTTTTTCCCGTCGACACGCCGGGCCTCCGCAACGGTGTCATCTGGACGCTGTGCGCGAGCCGTGACGGCGGCCTCTGGATCGGCACCGAAGGTGGGTTGACGCGATACGACAACGGCGTCTTCAAGGCCTACAGCACGGCGGACGGCCTCGTCAGCGATCAGATCCACACGCTCTACGAAGACCGCAAGGGCACGTTATGGGTCGGAAGCCAGGTGCCGGGGCTGGTGCGCTTCGATGGACGGCGTTTCGAGCGCGTCGAGGTGGCGATGCCCGATCTGCCCGTCAAGGCCATCGCCGACGATCCCGAAGGCAACCTCTGGGTCGGTACTCGTGCCGGGCTCACCCAGATCAAGGACGGAAAGTCCCGGACATTGACCGCGCGCGACGGCCTGGCCGAGGATCACGTCTCCGCGCTCTTCGTCGATCGCCATGGGGCGCTCTGGGTCGGAGGCGGCGGGGGCGGCAAGACCCGCGTCCACCGCGGGGCCTTCACCGTCCTGCCGCCCATGAGCGGGCGCGGTACGGGCACCTTCTCCATAAGAGAAGACAGCGACGGGCAGATCTGGTTCGCGACGGCGGGGGCGGGCCTGGCGCGCCTGCACGACGGGAAACTCTCCGTCGACAACCGCGAGGATTTCAGCGCGCTGCGCTCGCTGCTGCTCGATCGCGAGGGCAACCTCTGGGTGGGCACCGCGAACTCCGGCGTCGTGCGTCTCAAGGACACGCCGTTCGTCAGCTACTCGACCCCCGACGGGCTCGCCGACAAGATCGTTCGCTCCGTCGCCCAGATGAAGGACGGCCGCATCGTCATCTCGAACCGCTACTCGCTCCGCGTGTACCACAAGGGCACCTTCACCGAGATCCCACGGCCCGACAACGATCCGATGTACCCGCTCCTCGTCGATCGCAGTGGTGCCTTGTGGGTGGGGACGACGCAGCACGCCGCGCGCTTCGACGGTACTCGCTGGAAGACCTACCTGGACGGCATCAGCCGGGACCTGTACGTCCACGCGCTGTGCGAGGACCACGAGGGCAACCTCTGGGCGGGCACCGAGCACGGCGTGTTCCACATCCGTGGCGAGGAGGTGACGCGTTACACCGTCGCGGATGGGTTGGCCATGGATCAGGTCTTCGCCATGGACGAGGACCGCGACGGCGGGATGTGGTTCGGTACGCGGGGCCGCGGTGTTTCCCGCCTCCACCAGGGCCGGTTCACCAACTACACCACCGAGGACGGCCTGTCGGGCATGAGCGTGCGGAGCCTGTATGCCGACGCCGACGGCGCGGTGTGGATCGGCACCAGCGGGGACGGTCTCACGCGTTTCAAGGATGGCAAGTTCACCGCCATCCGGCAGAAGGACGGGCTCGTCGACGGCAGCGTCTTCCAGATCGTGGAGGACGGCACCGGGCACCTGTGGGCCTGCGGGGTGGACGGGATCTCTCGCCTCAGCAAGCAGGAGCTGAACGCGTTCGCCGACGGCGCCGCGCCCACCGTCAAGCCGAAGCGCTTCGGAACCACCGACGGCATGCGCGTGAAAACGTGTTTCCACGGCGGGCAGCCCGCGGCCACCCGCACCGCCGACGATCGCATCTGGTTCAGTACCACCGACGGCATCGCGGTGGTCGATCCCAACGACCTCGGCCGCTCGAACGCGCTGGCCCCTTCCGTGGCCGTCGAGACCGTCCGCGTCGACCGCCAGCCCGTCGACTCCACCGGTCCGCTCACCCTGGTGGCGGGGAGCCGAGAGATCGAGCTCGAGTACACCGCTCTCAGCTTCGTCGCCCCCGAGAAGGTGCGCTTCCTGTACAAGCTCGAAGGCCAGGACCGCGACTGGGTGGATCCGGGCACGCGGCGTACCGCGTACTACATGAACCTGCGCCCCGGGGACTACACGTTCCGGGTGATCGCCGCCAACGACGCCGGCGTCTGGAACATGGAGGGGGCGGTGCTGCCCTTCCACCTGCGCCCGCGCTTCTACGAGACGTGGTGGTTCATGGCGATGGGCGCTACAGTCGCCGGCTTCGCCGCCTGGGGCTTCCACCAGCAGCGCCTCCATCGCCTGCGGGTCCGCGAGGCGGAGCTGGCCGAGCGCGTGAACGAGCGCACGCAGGCGCTGACCCTGGAGATCACCGAGCGCACGCGCATCGAGGAGGCGCTGCGCGAGAGCGAGCAGCGCTACGCGCTGGCCGTGCGCGGCGCCAACGACGGCATCTGGGACTGGAACGTGCGCACCGGCCAGGTCTACTTCTCACCGCGCTGGAAGGCGATCCTGGGATACGAAGAGGACGAGATCGGCGAAGGCCCCGAGCAGTGGCTCGATCGCGTGCATCCGGACGACGTCGAGCGGGTGAAGTCCGGCATCCTCGCCCACTGCGAGGGACGCTCCACGCACTTCGAGGACGAGCACCGCGTGCGGCACAAGGACGGCAACTATCGCTGGGTCCTGACCCGCGGCTTCGCCGTGCGCGACAGCGAAGGGCGCGCCTATCGGCTGGTGGGCGCCCAGACCGACGTCACCGACCGCCGCTCGCACGATCCGCTGACCGGCCTGCCGAACCGCGCCGTCTTCGTCGAGCGGCTGGAGCGGGCGCTCACCCGCGCCCGCCACAGCGAGGAATATCGCGTGGCCGTTCTCTTCCTCGACATGGACCGCCTGAAGGTCGTGAACGACAGCCTCGGCCACCTGGCCGGCGACACTCTGATCGCCTCCATCGCCCGCGAGCTCGAGACCTGCGTGCGGCCGGGCGACATGATCGCGCGCTTCGGCGGCGACGAGTTCGCCGTGCTCGTGGAGGGGATCGGCGGGGCGGACGACGCCACGCGGGTGGCGGAGCGCATCCAGAAGGAGCTGCAGGGGATCTTCACCGTGCAGGGGGCGGAGGTGTACACCTCCGCCTCGATCGGCATCGCGGTGAGCGTGAACGGCCAGGAATCGGCGGAGGAGCTGCTGCGCGACGCCGACACCGCCATGTACCGCGCGAAGGGCCAGGGCCGCGGGCGATACGAGGTCTTCGACGCCGCCATGCGCGCGCAGGTGATGTCGCTGCTGACCCTCGAGAACGAGTTCCGCCGCGCGGTGGAGCGGCGCGAGTTCCGCGTGCACTACCAGCCCATCATCCACCTCGAGACCGGCGCCCTCCGCGGGTTCGAGGCGCTCGTGCGCTGGCAGCACCCGCGGCGCGGCCTCGTGTTCCCCGACCAGTTCATCGCCGTGGCCGAGGAGACGGGCCTCATCATCCCGCTCGGCTACTGGGTCCTGGCCGACGCCTGCCAGCAGATGCGGGCCTGGCTCAAGGACGCGCCGCCGGGGGTGGACCTGTCGGTGAGCGTCAACATCTCCGGCCGGCAGTTCATGGACCGCGATCTCGTGGAGCGCGTCGGCGAGATGCTGAAGGAGAGCGACCTCGAGCCGCGCCACCTCGCCCTCGAGATCACGGAGAGCGTGATCATGGAGTCGGAGGGCGACGGCAGCGCCATGCTCAAAAGCCTCGACGAGCTGGGCGTCAACATCCACATCGACGACTTCGGCACCGGCTACTCGTCGCTCAGTTATCTCCACCGGTTCCCGGTGGACGCCCTCAAGATCGACCGCAGCTTCATCGGCCAGATGCCCAGCGACAGCGGCGCCCTGGTGCGGACGATCCTGACCCTCGCCAAGAACCTGGAGATCCCCGCCATCGCCGAAGGCGTGGAGACGGCGCGGCAAGTGGCGGCGCTGCGCGCCCTGGGCTGCGAGGGCGCCCAGGGCTGGTTCTTCTCGGACGCGATACCCCCCCACGACGCCACGGCCCTGCTGGCCTCGGGCCGGGTGTGGGCGGTGGTGGAGCAGGGCGAGCGCGGTTAGCCGTTGGGCGCGTCCTGCGCCCCCGTCACCTCGTCGAGGTCGATGATGCCGCGCTCCAGGGCGAGGGTCACCGCCCGCGTGCGGTCCGAGGTTCCGAGCTTGGCGAGCAACGCGCTGATCCGCTTCTTGGCGGTGTCGGGGGCGATGTGCAGGCGGTCGCCGATCTCCTTGTTGGACAGCCCCTGGCCGATGAGGCGCAACACGTCCATCTCGCCGGCGGTGAGGTCGCCCTTGAGCATGCGCTCGGCCAGGCGCGCCGCGATCATCGGCGGGATGCACTGCTCGCCGGCGGCCACCGCGCGGATGGCGGCCACCACCTCCTGCGAGGAGACGTCCTTCAGCAGGTAACCCCGGGCTCCCGCGCGCAGGGCGGTGTACACGGCGTCGTCGCCCTTGTGGATGGTGAGGACGAGGATGCGTGCGTTCGGGTCCTCCTGCACCAGGCCGGCGATGGTGTCGGCGCCGCTCAGGCCGGGCATGCGCAGGTCCATGACGACGATGTCGGGCTTCTGCGTGCGGAAGAGGGTGAGCAGCTCCTGGCCGCTGCCCGCCTGGCCGACCACCTGCAAATCGGGCTGGTCGTTGATCAGGGTGACCAGGCCGAGTCTCAATACCAGGTGGTCGTCGGCGACGAGCACCTTCGTCTTCGTCGTATGGCTCATAACGTGATTCCCTCGATCGTCTCCACTTCGGCCGTCTCCATCCGGCAATCGTACGGCAGCCGGCACAGGACGTCCGTTCCCACGCCCGGCCGGCTCACGATGCGCGCGTCGCCGCCCAGGGCGCGCACACGCTCGACGATGCCGGTCAGGCCGAAATGCTCGCCTTCCGCCGCGGCCAGGGCGGCGGCGGGGTCGAACCCGCGCCCGTCGTCGTGGACGCCCAGAGACACCGCCTCCGCGTCGAACTGCAATTTCACCTGGAGCGCGCGGGCCTGCGCGTGGCGCACGGTGTTCGTCACCGCCTCGTGGGCGATGCGCAGCAGGTTGCGCTCGACCTCCGCGGACAGCGTGCGCGGCGTGCCCTGGATGTCGAGCTTCGCCTGGACGGCGGTGTCGGCGGTCAGGTGCGCCAGGCTCTCGGCCAGCGATTGACTGAAGCCGTCCTTGTCGCGGGACGTCTGCGCGCGGAGGACCCAGATCGACCGCCGCACCTCGGCCAGGCTGCTGCGCACCATGCGGCGCGCGCGCTGCATGTGCTGGCGGGCACGGCCGAGGCCGGCGTCCTCCGGGATGCGGTCGAGGGCGGTGTCGATCTGCAGGCCGACGCCGGCCAGGCCTTGGGCCAGCGTGTCGTGCAGCTCGCGGGCGATGCGCGTCCGCTCGGAGACGATGGCGCTGAAGCGCTCGTGGACCTGGCCGACGCGGAAGCGGTGGATCCCGATGCCGGCGGCGGCGATCACCGCCGCGCACAGCAGATAGAAGGAGGCCCTCTGGTGGAAGGGCGGCCGCAGGTCGAAGGCGAAGGTGGCGGTCGGCCCGTTCCACTTGCCGTCACGGTTGCTGGCGTTGACGGAGAACACGTAGTGCCCGGGAGGGAGGTTGCTGTAGTACGCGTTCCGCCGAGTCCCCGCGTGGACCCAGTCGTCGTCGAAGCCTTCCATGCGGTAGCGGAAGCGCACCTTGCCGGGCGCGCGGAAGCGGAAGGCCGCGTATTCGATCGAGACCTCGCCCCGGCCCGGCGGGTACACGTCCTGACGCGCGGCCAGGCGGTCGACGCTCACGCTCTCCAGGCGCACGGGCGGCGCCGGCTCGTCGGTGTCGAGGCGCGCGGGATCGACCACGGAGACGCCGCGCGCGGTGGCGAACCACAGCCGTCCATCCGTGCTGCGCGCCCCCGGGCTGTTCCCCAGGAGCGCCTCCGTCGTGCGCAAGCCGTCGGAGACGTCGAAGACCACCGGCGTCACCTGCGAGGCGCGGCCGGCGAAGACGTCGTGGATCTGCGCCTTGTCGAGACGGAACACGCGGCCGGTGGAGGCGAGCCACAGATGCCCGAGCCCGTCGTCGAGCACGAGGCGCAGGTAGCTGTCGGGCAGGCCGTGCTCGAGGGTGAGGGCGCGGATCCTTCCGTCCTTGACGTAGGCGAGGCCGCCGATCGTCGCGGCCCACAGCCCGCCGTCGGGCTCGCCGCTCAGGCTGCGCACGCGCTCGTGGGGGAGACCGTCGGGCGTGCGATACACCGCGTAGTTTTCCGGGCCGTCCACGCGGGCCAGGCCGCGGGAGGTGCCGAGCCAGAGCTTGCCCGCGACGTCGCGGTAGAGGCAGTGGACGTAGGGAAAGCGCGGGGCATTGCGGTGCAGGGGGACGAGCTTGCCGCCCTGCAGGCGCGCGAGGCCGAGGTGGCTCGCATAGAAGAGGGGGCCCTCGTCGTCCTCGGAGATGACGGAGGCCTTCGTGGTGGCGTCCATCCCGCGCGGGGTGTGCTCGGTGAGGTGGGTGCCCTCCAGGCAGAAGATGCGGCCGTTCTCGATGGACATCCACAAGCGGCCGCGGCGGTCCTCGTGCATGGCCAGCACCGCCTCGCGCCCGATGCCTTCGGGCAGCCGCACGTGGGTGAGCACGCCGCCGCGCAGCCGCGAGATCGTGGCCGAGCTGCTGCCGATCCAGACGCCGCCGCCGCTGGCGGGCGCCACCGAAGGCACGGTGGGATCGGGCAGGCCCTCGAAGGCTCCGTAGGTGACGAATCGTCCGTTGCTGAGGGCGTTCAACCCGTCCGCCGTCCCGACCCACAGGTTGCCCTCGCGGTCCTCGAGCAGGCAGCGCACGTCGTCGTCGGAGAGGCCCTCGCGCGTGCCGAGGCTCGTGAAGCGCCCGTCGCGCCGCCGGTTGAGGCCGCCGCCGCGGGTGCCGATCCACAGGTTGCGATCGCCGTCCTCGAGGATGGTGGTGACACTGTCGTGGGACAGGCCATCACGCGTGGTGAACCGCTGGAGCGCGCCGCCGTCGTGGCGCCAACGGTAGAGGCCGTGGGGGGTGCCGATCCAGAACGTCCCGTCGCGGTCGAGGTGGAGCGCCTGCACGGTGTCGGGCAGGATGCGATGGCGCTTGAACTCGTGTCCGTCCCATTCGACGACGCCGTCGCGCCAGGTGCCGATCCAGACGTGGCCCTGCGCGTCTTCGATGATGGCGTGGGGGACCTCGGGGCCGAGCTCGCCGAAGGTGGAGGAGCTCGTCTTTCCCCTGACGCGATGCACGGACCGGCCGTGCACGCCGATCCACAAGGTTCCGTCCGTGGCCGCGAGCAGCGACCGCACATCGCCGGCACCGGCGGGCGCGGCCACGCGGGAGAATCCGCCGTCTTTGTAGAGGAGGGTGATCCCGTTCGTGGTGCCGACGTACAGCGACCCGTCGGGCGCGGTCGCCAGCCTCGACACGCCACCGTCGGCGAGGCCGTGGGTGTGTCGCGGGTCGAAGGAATCGAAGCGCGCCCCGTCGAACCGCGCCAGCCCCACCGCCGTCCCCAGCCACAGGTAGTCGTCCCCACTCTGCGCGAGCGACAACACGCCGCCGCCGGAGCCGGGGAGACTTCCCGCGCCCCACTTGGTGACCACGTACTGGGTGATCGCACGGTCCGGGTCCAGGGCGGCCACCGGTGTAGCGGCGAGAAAGAGCAGGACTGTCGCTTGGCGAAGGCTCTTCACGAGACGGTATGGCCACTTTAGGGTACGCCCCCGCCGTTCACAAGAGCAGGTCAGGTCCTTTCCGAGAAAGACACGTAAGTCCTTGTGAATTCTCGGTGAATTCACTTGTCGGCCCTCCGCCCAGGGGCGAGTCTGGGGGCAAATGCACTCTTCGAATGTCGGTTTCGGGCGGCGCCTGTGTGTGTCGGTGGTGGCCCCGGTTTTACTGGCCGCGGCGGGAGCGGCGGCGCAGACCGTGGAGGTGACGCCCCCCGGCTCAGGGGTCAGCGCGAGCACCAGCGACACGAACCTCCCGGCGAACGTTGTCGACAACAACTTGGCGACACGATGGTCCGGGAACGGGGACGGCGCGAGCCTGCAACTGGACCTCGGGACGGTCCACACGGTGGCCTTCGTCCGTGTCGCGGCCTATAGCGGCAACGCGCGGCGGAACCTCTTCGACCTCCAGACCTCCGTGGACGGCGCGGCCTGGAGCACGGCGTTGCCCGGGGCCAGCACCGGCGGCGGCACCACGGCCGAGGAGACGTTCGACTTCGCCGATACGCCCGCGCGCTACGTCCGGTACATCGGACACGGGGCGACCCTCAACGCCGGCGGCACCAGCACCTGGAACAGCGTCACCGAGATGAGCGTGTTCGCCGTCTCCGCGGCGCCGACGCCCACTCCGACCGCCACACCCACTCCGACCGTCACGCCTACTGGTAGCTCTCCTGCGACGCCGACCCCGACACCAACTGCGACGCCGACCAGTACGCCGGGGAACCCGGAGATCACTCCCCCCGCCAGTGCGGTCACGGCCAGCACGCACGACGGGAATGTCCCCGGCAACACTGTCGACGGCAGCCTCGCCACCCGCTGGTCGGCCAACGGCGACGGCCAGTGGGTGCGCTTCGACCTGGGCAGCTCGAAGACGGTCACCCACGTGAGGGTCGCCTTCTACAGCGGCAACGTGCGGCAGTCGCGCTTCGACCTCCAGGTGTCCGCCGACGGTGCCTCGTGGACGAACGTCCTGACCGCCGCCGCCAGCAACGGCACATCGACGAACGAGGAGACGTTCGACTTCGCCGACACTTCCGCGCGGTACGTCCGCTACCTGGGCCACGGCAACAGCGTCAACACGTGGAACAGCGTGACCGAGGTCAGCATCTTCGGCGGAGACTGCACGGACTGCCCGACTCCGGTCCCGACAGTCACGCCGACCCCCACGTCGACACCCACGCCGACGCCCCGCGTGACGCCGCCGCCCGATCCGTCCGACGTGAAGTACCATCTCACCGCCCGGCCGTGGTCCGCCCTCGACATCCCCGATAGCGAGTACCTCGATCGCATCGAAGGCATCGTCCGTTACGAGGCCACGCTGCAGGACGCGTCCGGCGCCATCATCGATCCCGTGGCCAACCAGGAGTGGCAGTACGCAACGCCGTACTTCGCGAACGCCCTCGGCGTCCTCCTGAACTACGGCCGCGCGAACGACCTGCTGAGCAAGGGCGTGCTGGCCATGAACCACGTGACGTCCCAGATGTCGCAGGGCAACGCGGCGATCCCGCAGCAGCACGGCAACTTCTTCGTGGCGCCGATGGCGGATGCGCTCCAGCTCTACCAGCCGTTCGTGTCCAGCACGCAGCTGCAGACGTGGCGCGGCCGCATGCAGCGTCCGATCGCGGAGCTCACGAAGACCGATCCGCACAACTGGCGGTCGTATGCCATGAAGGGGCAGTGGGCGCGCTTCGTGGCCGGGCTCGTCACGCGATCGGCGGCGGTGGCGTACATCGAGGACGGCTGGGTCAACACCCAGCGCGCCCGCCTGCAGAGCGCGCCGTGGCACCTGTATCACGACACCAGCAGCGACCCCGACAGCTTTGCTTACGACGCCGCCGCGCGGTCCAACCTGCTGGAGATGATCTCCGCCGGCTACGACGGCGCCTCCGCCGCCGAGATCGAAGGCCTGCTGCGCCGCGGCAACCGCAGCGCGCTGCTGCTGCAGGATCCGACGGGCCAGGCGGCGGCGGGCGGACGGTCGGGCGACCACACGTGGAACGACGTGTACGCCGGCCTCGTCTTCCAGCGCATGGCGTTGCGCGAGCAGGCGGCGGGGAACGATCGGCTCGCCGGCGCGTTCCATCGCGCGGCCTCGCTGGCGCTGCGCAGCATCGAGCGCTGGCGCAGCACGCCCGGCTACTACTACGTGACCAAGAACCGCTTCGACCCGTCGCTGCGGGTGCGTTACGCCACCTACAGTCAGCTCACGAACTACAACGGCAACGTCGTGTACCACCTGTCGGAGACCTTGCGCCTGCGCGGCGGTGCTCCGGCCGAGCAGCCGGCGCCCGCCGAGATCGGCGGCTATGCCTGGGTGCCCGACGCGGAGTTCGCCACCGCCTTCGCCAACGCCGGGGGTCTGCAGGTCGAGGCCGGCCTCCGCGGCTCCACCGCGTTGCGCTTCGGCCTGTACTGGAGCGCGCTGGGCATCACGCGCGTGTCACGGACGGGCTGGGACTCGCGCCTGGGACCCTCAGACGGCATACGCGACGCGGCCGGCAACGGCGTCAGCTACGCGCCCACGTTCCTGGAAGGCACCACGTGGGTGCGGCTGGCGAGCGTGCCCGATCGGTACCAGGCGACCTTCAGCTCGTCGTTGACGCATCCGCTCCTCGTCCGCGGTCGCCTGTCCTATGCACCCAAGCCGGGCATGACCGGGCCCACGTTCACCGACGATCTCGTCGTCACCCCGGATGGTGTCCTGTCCACCGTGACGTCCAGCGCCGGGAGCTACGGCGTCACCTGGCCGCTGCTCGTGAACGACGGCTCCGCGCTCACCGTGTCCGTCGGCTCGCACGTGGCGAGCGTGAAGTACCCGACGCGTACCGACGAGCAGGCGTACATCGCCCTCCACGCGTCGCCGACGCTGACGAACCTCACGAACGTGCGCAGCTCGTACGGGGATCTGCGGCCCGTGCGCGTCGTGTCCGGGGGCTCGAACGTCCAGACGTTCATCTACCCGCGCAGTGGGAGCGATCCCACGGCGGAGTCGGTGCGCACGAGCTTCACGCGCAGCGGCGGCGACTTCTCGACGATCCTCGGGCGCGTGGCCGGCAGCCTCTACGTCGGCCGTACTTCGGCCGGGGGTGTCGGGACGAGCCTCGATCTCGACGGCGACGGCACGCCGGACGTCACGTTCTCGACGAGCTGCGGTTTCATCTTGCAGCTCCAGAACGGCGTGGTCACGGCGGTGGAGGCCGACCGCGCGGTGAGCGGCGTCGTGCAGGGGCGTAACGTTTCACTGGCCGCGTACTCGCCGATGCAGTTCTGACGGCGGCGCGGCGCGGACACGACCACGTCAGTTCCAGTCTCGGGTCGTTGCCGTTCTCTTTCACCGCGGGGACAGGTTTGTCCTATAGGGCACCGGCTTGACCCGCACGTGCAGGCGTGGCCGGCGAGGAACTGGCTCCGGAGGCAGTTACCTCATGCAACGCATGAAGCCGCTCGTTCTGGAACGAGTGGGTTGAAGTACTACTCGACGCGTCGTGTCGCGTTACCAACCGAGGGCGATGACGGTATCGCTGCCGTCCTTCGACGCGTCGTGAGAGAGACGACCCGACTCCAAGCGATCGCTCTCGATGTCGAGCTCGAAGCGGCCGGAGGGGACGATCAGGTCGGTATTGCCGTTCTTGTCGGTGTAGATGTCGTTCGAATAAGTCACGCCGCCGGCGGCGACCGGCCATTGCGGGTCAAGGACGCAATCGTCGATTCGCATGAGGCTGCACCTGAGGCGCCGACGGAACAAGGGCAGCCCGGCTTCATCGATCACACGTAGCCTGAGCGGCACGCCGGGCACCAA
>Ga0075429_100004401_pt1 | contig 12105 bp, 11 predicted proteins | sample RhiMetdeltSRZDD3_FD_75295 | JGI IMG/M metagenome (GOLD analysis project Ga0075429, IMG submission 75295) | Populus rhizosphere microbial communities from Tennessee, USA - Rhizosphere MetaG P. deltoides SRZDD3 | ecosystem: Host-associated > Plants > Roots > Rhizosphere > Soil | place: USA...
GCAACGAGCAGGATGCTGGAGCGCCACGGATCGAAGACAAACAGGATCCGCACTGTTCCAGGCCGAAGCTCCTTCAGGTTGGCGATGGACGACCCGTGAATGGTGTCCACCAAAGGGCGACCCAGCGATGGACCGATCTCGGCCAACAGGTCGACGGCCTGAACAACCCTCGCGTGAGTCGTCGGATCCAGGCTGTCGATCCAGTCGCGCACCTCGTTGACGATGTAGATCTCCCACTCGTCGCCACCCACGCGGCGAGTATAGCGTTTGCTAAACCGTCAGGCGCGGCCGTAGACGGGGATGTGGGCGCCGCTGGTGACGGCCGACGCGTCGGAGCAGAGAAACGCGATCACCTCGGCGATCTCCTCCGGTTTCACCCACGTGTCGAACGACGCGTTCGGCATCGAAGCCCGGTTCGCCGGCGTATCGATGACGCTCGGCAGGATCGCGTTGGCCCGTACCGCCGCCTGCCGGTACTCGACCGCCAGCGCGTCGACGAGCGCGAGCACCGCGGCCTTGGCCGTGACGTAGCCCGCCGCCCCGGAGAAGGGCCGCACCGCCGCCCGGGTGCTGACGCAGACGATCGACCCGCCGCCGGCGGCCATCAGGAAGGGCAGTGCCGCGGCGCACACGAGGTACGTCGGCCGCAGGTTGAGCCGCAGCTGTGCCTCGAAGTCGTCGATGGGCGTCTCGTGTACCAGCCCGTTCGCGGAGTAGCCGCCGACCAGGTTCACCACCGCCCGAAGTGGACGGTCCACATCGGAGGCGGCGTCCGACACGACGGACGAGACATCGGTGGGTGAAAACAGGTCGACGGACACATAGGACACTCCGTCGACCGGTGAGCGCGGAGCGGCCAGGTCCGGCACCACTACCCGCCAGCCGTCCGTTACGAGCCGGCGCACGACGGCGCCGCCGAGCCCGCCCGATCCTCCGGTCACCACTACGGTGTCAGCCACAACGCACACCCTACGATGACGGGGTGCGTGAGTTTTCCGTACCACCGGTGGCGACCATCGGTGACGCCGCCAACCTGACCGATCCGGTCTGGGACAACGCCGTGGTCGCTCCGAAGATCGTTCAGTTCAGCCGCCGCACCCGAGACGGCTGGCAGGACGTGACGTGTGCTCAGTTCCGCGACGAGGTCGTCGCGGTGGCCGCGGGGTTGATCGAGCAGGGCGTCGAGCCGGGCGCGCGGGTCGGGTTGATGAGCAAGACTCGGTACGAGTGGACGCTCGTCGACTACGCGATCTGGGCGTGCGGCGCGGTGACCGTTCCGATCTACGAGACGTCGAGCGCCGAGCAGGTCCAGTGGATCCTTGCCGACTCCGGTGCCGTCGGCTGCTTCGTGGAGACCGAAGCCCACGCGGCGACCGTGGCGAGCGTCCGCGACGCCGTGCCCGACCTGACCCGGATCTGGCCCATCGAGGATCCGCCGCGGGCCGAAGCGACGAACGAGGTCGAGGACCGGCGGCGGGCGGTCGGGGCCGACGACATAGCGACGATCATCTACACCAGCGGCACGACGGGGCGGCCCAAGGGCTGCGTGCTGACCCATCGCAACATGTACTCCGACATCGCCAACGCGATCCCCGGCCTAGGCAACCTGTTCCATGAGGGTTCGTCGACGCTGCTGTTCCTGCCGCTGGCCCACTCGTTCGCCCGCCTGATCCAGATCGGCGTCGTGCAGGCACGGGCCCGGATGGGGCACACCGCCGACGTGAAGAACCTGCTCGCCGACCTGGCCGAGTTCCGGCCAACGTTCGTGCTGTCCGTGCCGCGGGTGTTCGAGAAGGTCTACAACGGCGCGAAGCAGCGAGCGCACGCCGACGGCAAAGGCCCGATCTTCGACCGGGCCGAGCGGGTCGCGATCGCGTACAGCCGCACCCTCGACACACCCGACGGGCCGGGTTTCGCCCTCCGACTGCGACACCGGCTGTTCGACCGGCTGGTCTACGGCCGGCTCCGGGCCGCCCTCGGCGGCCGCTGCACGGCCGCGATCTCCGGCGGAGCACCGCTGGGCGCGAGGCTCGCGCATTTCTTCCGGGGCATCGGCCTCACGATCTACGAGGGGTACGGCCTCACCGAGACCTCCCCCGCCGTCGCGGTCAACCTGGAGAGGGACATCAGGATTGGTACCGTTGGCCGCCCGCTCCCGGGCGTGACCGTACGCATCGCCGACGACGGGGAGATCCTCGTCAAGGGAGATCTGGTCTTTCAGGGGTACTGGAACAACCCGACCGCCACGGCGGATGCCATCGACGACGACGGTTGGTTCCACACGGGTGACCTGGGCGACGTGGACGACGACGGGTTCTTGAAGATCACCGGACGGAAGAAGGAACTCATCGTGACGGCCGGCGGCAAGAACGTCGCCCCGGCCGTACTGGAGGACCGCCTGCGCGCCCACCCGATCGTCAGCCAGTGTCTCGTGGTCGGCGACCGGCAGCCCTTCATCGCGGCGCTCGTCACCATCGACCCCGAGGCGTGGCCGGCGTGGCTCGCGCAGCACGGCCACCCGGCCGGTACGCCGGTGGCGCGACTGCGGGACGACGCGGAGCTGCGGACCGAGGTCCAAGCCGCTGTCGACGAGGCCAACCGAGCCGTCTCGGCGGCGGAGTCCATCAGGAAGTTCAGTATCCTGCCTGCAGACTTCACCGAGGCGGGCGGCCAGCTGACGCCCTCGCTCAAGGTGAAGCGGAACGTGGTGTTGAAGGAGTACGCCGACGAGATCGCCGCGATCTACCACAGCTGACCTCTGGGCGGGGTATCGCGCCAACGGGCACCGGACCACCCCGGAAAACTCGCTGGCGATCGGCGTACGGCTGATGCTGCTGGCCCTGGTCGCCGGGCTGACGCTCGTGCTCACCCGCCACCCGGCGGACCTGGTCTGGGTCGGTCTGTTGGCGGTGGCGGGCCTGCCGGCGCTGATCGCGCCCGGGCACCCGGTCATCGCCCCGCTGGGCCGACTCGCCGAGGTGATCGTGGTCGGAATCGGGGCGAGCGCGGTCGCGGTCGCCGCGGACTCCGCCAGTACCTTGCCGGCCGGATTCGGCGCGGTGGCAGTACTGCCTTATCTCACCGCGCCCATCACGGCGGCCGCGGTGACGCGGCGGACCGTCGAGGCGGCCGTGCTGCTCGGCGCCACCGCGGTCACGCTCGTCGTGGCCGGAGCGCTGACCGAGACCGACACCGGCCGGCAGCTCGCCCAGCCCGGCTACGTCGCAGCCGCCGCGGCGTGGTTGGTGCTCGCCGCGATCGGCACGATGAGCGCCGGTGCCCTGCAACGTGCGGCGCTGGCCCAGCAGAGCGTGCCGCAGCCGTACGCCGAGGCCACCCGCCTGCTCACCCAGCTGCGCAGCGTCGCCCGGCAGCTTCCCGGCGCGACGCTCGACCCCGGTGGGATCGCCGAGCACCTGCTGGACGAGGTGCGTACGGTGGCCCGATCCGACCGGGCGGCCGTGCTGTCCGCCAGCGGCGGGGGGCGGCTCGTCGTGCTCGCGCAGACCGGTACCGAAAGGGTCGACTGGGAGACCGGGTTGGACTCGGACAGCGCGGTCGCCGACGCGTGGGCCAGCCAGCAACCGCAGACCGCGACGCGATCGCAGACCAGGTCGAGCGCTGACACGGGCGCCTCGTCGTCCCTTGTGGTGCCTTTGGTGGCTGGTGTCCGTACCGTCGGGCTCATTGTTCTCGAGCGCGACGCGTCCGGCGCGTACCCGGCCTTCGTGGTCGGCCAGGTCGCGGCCTATGCCGCGCCCGCGGCCCTGCGGCTCGAGGCGGCCCTGCTGTTCGACGAGGTGCGCTCGCTGGCGACGAACGAGGAGCGGCAGCGCCTCGCCCGGGAGATCCACGACGGGGTGGCGCAGGAGCTGGTCATGGTCGGGTACGGCATCGACAACGCGCTCGCCACGCTGCCGGACGATGCCAAACAGACCAGTGAGGAGCTGCGGGCGTTGCGCGCCGAGGTGACCCGCGTGATCACCGAGCTGCGGCTGTCGCTGTTCGAGCTGCGCAGCGAGGTGGACCGGCACGGCGGCCTGACCTCGGCGATCGCGGACTACGCGCGGACCGTCGGCGCCTCCGGCGGGCTGCGGGTCCACCTGTCGCTGGACGAGTCCACCGCCCGGCTGCCCGCGGCCACGGAGGCGGAGTTGCTGCGGATCGCCCAGGAAGCGATCACTAATGCTCGCAAGCATGCCGGGGCGACGAATCTGTGGGTCACCTGCGAGGTCGACCCGCCATATGCTCAGATCTCAGTGTCCGATGATGGACAGGGGATCAGCGATCAGCGCCCTGACGGGCGGTACGGCCTTGCGATCATGGCGGAGAGAGCGGAACGTATCCGGGGCCGGTTGGAGATCAGGCCACGACACCCGAGCGGCACAATGGTGGCCGTGGTGCTTGGCACCTCGCCCCGACGCGATAGTTTGTAGCATCGCGGCAGCACCAGGGTAGGGAGAGCACGTTTCATGTCAACCACCACTCCTTCAGCGGCGCGCACCAAAGTGCTGCTCGTCGATGACCATGATTTGATCCGCAAAGGGCTCCGACACGCGTTCGAGCGGGACCGGCAGTTCGAGGTGGTCGGTGAGGCCGCCACCGCCGCCGAAGCCGTACGCCAGGCCGGCGCGCTGCAGCCCGATGTCGTAATCATGGATCTGCGCCTGCCGGACGGCAGCGGCCTCGAGGCCACCCGGGCGCTGCGCAAGTCCAGCGCCACGATGGGCATCGTCGTGCTGACCATGTACGCCGGCGACGACCAGCTCTTCGGCGCCCTCGAGGCGGGCGCCAGCGCGTTCGTCCCCAAGACCGCCCCGGCCGACGAGGTCGTCGCCGCGGCCCGGCACGCCGCCTCCGCCCCCTCCGCCTTCACCGCCGCCGACCTCGCCGAGGCCATGAAGCGCCGGCTCGCGCCCACCGGCCCGCAGCTGTCACCCCGTGAGGGCCAGGTGCTGCGACTGCTCGCCGACGGGATGAGCGTGGCGGGGATCGCCAAGCAGTTGTTCGTCAGCGAGTCGACCGCGAAGACACATATCTCCAAGCTTTATGAGAAGCTCGGTGCGGCCAACCGGGCGCAGGCATTGATGACCGCGTTGCGACTCGGTTTGCTGGAGGCTCCCGACGCGCCGAAGTTCTGATACGCCGGCACCTCGCCCGCCAACGGCATATTGGGCATTTATCGATCTAGGGCGGCAGAATGCGCGGTATGGATCGACCGGACTGGGCACCGGACACGATCGATGTCGAGCGACCCAGTTCGGCGCGCATCTACGACTACCTGCTGGGCGGCTCGCACAACTTCGCCGCCGACCGGGAGTCCGCCCGGCAGCTGATCGCGACGTTTCCGGAGATCCCGCTGGTGGCTCAGGCCAACCGCGCGTTCCTGCGCCGGGTGATCCGGTACCTGTCGGCGGCCGGAGTCCGGCAGTTCCTCGACATCGGCTCGGGCATCCCCACGGTCGGCAACGTCCACGAGATCGCGCAGCAGGCCGACCCGGGCGCCCGGATCGTCTACGTCGACATCGACCCGGTCGCCGTCGCGCACAGCCGGGAGATCCTCGCGGGCAACGACCGGGCCGCGGTCATCCACGAGGACGTACGCCACCCGCAGCTGATCCTCGATCATCCCGACCTGCGCGGGGTCCTGGACATCCGGCAGCCGATCGCGGTCCTCATCGTCTCCGTGCTGCACTTCCTGCCCGACTCCGACGATCCGTGGGCGATCACCGCGCGCCTGCACACCGCCCTCGCCCCCGGCAGCTACCTCGCGATCTCGCACGGTACGACCGAGGGCTTCGACGCCGAGGAGACCGACGCCGGGATCGCGGCGTACCAGCGCAGCGTCGGCATCGGCCTCACCGCCCGCTCGAAAGAGGCGATCCTGCGCTTCTTCGAGGGGTACCAGCTCGTGGAGCCCGGGCTGTCCTGGATCGCGCAGTGGCATCCGGACTCCCCCGACGAGGTCGGCGAGCACCCGGAAAAGTCGGCGGTCCTCGGTGGGGTGGGCGTGCGGTGACGCATGAGTGGCCGGGGGCCAGCGCGTTCGCCAAGGCCTGGTTGAAAGCGGTGGCCGGGACGGGGTACGTCCCGATGGCGCCGACCGAACTCGAGGCGTACCTGCACCGGCTCACCGAGCAGCTCGCCGATGCGCTGTGCGCCGAACCGATGCGGGCCAGGTCGGCGTACGAGATCGGTACCGCTCTGGTCGCGCGGCACATCTCGTCCGCGGAGGCGCTCGGCCGGACCGTCGAGATCATCAACCTGCGCCTGCTGCGCGACCTCGACATGACCGGCGAGGACATCCAGGACCGGCTCGGCCGGCTGCTGGGCGCGCTGACCATGGGGTACGCCCGGGCACTGCGCGACCGCACGCTCGACGAGCAGGAGTCGATCCGGCGGGCCGCGTTCGTCGCCCGGCAGCAGGCCGAGCTGGCCCTGCGGGCGAGCGAGGCACGCTTCCGCCACCAGGCCACCCACGACTCACTGACCGGCCTGCCCAACCGGGCGCTGTTCACCGAGCGCCTCGAGCAGCTGCTCGGCCGCTCGTACGAGGGCACGGAGTCGGCCCGCCGGGTCGGCCTCCTGTTCATCGACCTGGACGGCTTCAAGGTCATCAACGACTCGCTCGGCCACCAGGTCGGCGACCTGCTGCTGGTGGCGCTGGCCGGAAGACTGGGCCGGCGCATCCCGGACCACCTGGTCGCCCGGCTCGGCGGCGACGAGTTCGTGATCCTGGTCGAGGACTCCCCCGGTACCGACGACGTGGTCAAGGTCGCCGAGGTGGCGCTGGCCGCGATCGCCGAACCGGTACGCGTCAGCGGCCATGAACTGACGGTCTCCGGCAGCGTCGGCATCGTGGAACGGCCAGCCGCCGGTACCGCGCCGACCGAGCTGATGCGTGCCGCCGACATCACCCTGCACTGGGCGAAGTCCGCCGGTCGGGGCCGGTGGGCGCTGTTCGACCCGCAGCGCAACGAGCAGGAGGTAGCCCGCTTCGCGCTGTCCGCGGCGATGCCGGCGGCGCTCGACCGCGGCGAGTTCTTCCTCGTGTACCAGCCGATCGTCTCGCTGGCTTCGGATCTCCCGCTCGGCCTCGAGGCGCTGGTCCGCTGGCGGCACCCCGAGCTGGGAGTGCTGGGCCCGGACCGGTTCGTGGACATCGCCGAGGAGACCGGGCTGATCGTGCGGCTCGGCAGCCGGATGCTGGCGTGCGCGTGCGAGGAGGCCAGCCGCTGGCCGGTACCGCCCGGCGGGTCGGCGCCGTTCGTGAGCGTGAACCTCGCCGTGCGGCAGGTACGCGATCACGGGTTGGTCGCCGACGTAACGTCCACATTGGACCGTACCGGCCTGCCGCCGGAGCGGCTGCAGCTCGAACTGACCGAAAGCGCCGTGATGAGCGGGAAGGACGACGCCATACACCGGCTGCGCCAGCTCTCCGATCTCGGCATCCAGATCGCGATCGACGACTTCGGTACCGGCTGGTCGAACCTGTCGTACCTGCGCAACCTGCCGGTGACCGCCCTGAAGATCGACGGGTCGTTCGTCGCCGGTGTGGGTAACGAGCCGGTGAGCGAGAAGATCCTCGCGACACTGGTGTCCCTCGCCCACACGCTCGGCCTGACCACCACCGCCGAAGGGGTCGAGACCCAGGAGCAGGCGGATCACGTCCGGGCACTGGGCTGTGCGGCCGCTCAGGGGTACTTCTTCGGCGCCCCCGGCCCCGCCGACGACCTAGCCCTGTCCGTCGCTCCGGGATCGGGTCAGTAGCCGCCGCATTCGGTCGGCCTGGGTGTCCCACTGCCACTCGGCTTCCACCCAGGCACGACCCGCGGCGCCGAGGCGGGCCGCGAGGGCCCGGTCGGCCAGCAGGTCCGCGATCCGGTCCGCGGCCGCCGCGACATCGCGCCCCGGGACGACATACCCGGTCTGCCCGTCGAGCACCGCGTCCGGTGCGCCGCCCGAGTCACCGGCCACCACCGGCAGGCCGCTGGCCGACGCCTCCAGGTACACGATGCCCAGGCCCTCGACGTCCAGCCCACGCCGGCGGGTCCGGCACGGCATCGCGTAGACGTCGCCGGCCGCGTAGTGCGCTGGCAGCTCCGCCCAGGCGACCGAGCCGGTGAACACCACGTCGCCCGCGACCCCCTGCTCCCGGGCCAGTCGCTCCAATGTGGACCGGTACGGCCCGCCGCCGACCAGCAGCAGCGCGGCGTCCGGTACGCGGCGACGGATCGCCGGCAGTGCCCGGACGAGGATGTCCTGCCCCTTGCGCGGTACCAGTCGGGACACGCACACGACCACCGGCCGGTCGGCCAGCCCGAGCCGGCGGCGGACACCGGAGCCGTCGACATCGGGGTGGTACGCGTTCGTATCCACGCCCGGGGCGAGCCGCTCGAGCGTGGTCAGCCCGTGCAGCGGCTTGTCGAGGCGGGCCCGCTGGTACTCCCCGAGGTAGGTCACCACGTCGACGCCCCGGCCGATCCGACGCAGCAGTCCCCGAGCTCCGGGCAGTGCCGCCCAGCCGACCTCGTGCCCGTGGGTCTGCGCGACGGCCCGGCCGATCCCGGCCCGCCGGCGTAGCCCGTTCGCGAGCAGCCCCAGCGGTGCCGCCGCGCCGAACCACACGGTGTCGCAGCCGTACGCCCGGGCCAGCCGCGCGGCGCGGCGGGCGACCGCCGGGGTGGGCAGCAGCACCCTCGTGTCCTCGCGCACCACCTCGAACGGCTGGTCGGCGTCGAACTTCGCGGCGTCGCGCCACGTCGACGCGTACACCACCACCGAGTCGGCCGGCTGCCGGATCGCCAGGTGGTGCACGAACGACTGGATGCCTCCGGGTCGCGGGGGAAAGTCGTTGGTGACGAGCAGCGTGCGGCTCATGGTCACCGCTCCCCGCGCCGGTACGCCCGCGCCGCCGCGATCCGCTCCACAGTGGACGGATGGCTGGCGAACAGCACGTGTTCGAGCGGGTTGGGGTCGACGTCCGCGAGGTTGACCAGGGCCAGCCGCCGCTCCATCGCCTCGAACGTGTCGGGGTCGTCGGTGAGCACCAGCGCGTGGTGGTCGGCCCGGGCCTCGATGCGCCGGGACACCAGGTTCTGCAGCGGAGTGGCCACCAGACCGACCATCGTGACCACCGCGACGATCAGCGCGATCCCTCGCGGGTCCGCCAACGACTCGACACCTGCCCGGCGCAGCAGACCGCTCCACGCACCGAGCAGGTACAGCCCGCACACCGCGGTCGCGGCGCCGAGTGCGGCGATCAGCGTGCCGGTCGCGACGTCCCGGTCCTTTGCGTGACCCAGCTCGTGGGCCACGACGGAGACCACCTCGTCCGGGTCGGCCTCGCGCAGCAGCGTGTCGTAGACGACGATCCGGCGGGTCGGACCGAGCCCGGAGACGTACGCGTTGACCGCGCTGGTACGCCGGGACGCGTCGGCGACGAGCACGTCCTTGACGGGAACGCCGTCGCGCTCGGCGAGCGCCAGCAACTCGGTACGCAGCGGCCCGGGCTCGAGCGGAGTGAACTTGTTGAAGACCGGCTCGACGAGGACCGGCAGCACGAATGTCAACAGCACCACCAGGCCTGCGGCGCCCACTGCCCCGACAGCCCACCACCACCGCGGGAACAGCCGGGTGATCGTGTAGAAGCCGAGCAGCGCGACCGCGCCGATGACCGCGCTGACGACGAACGCCTTGAGCAGGTCGATCACCCAGCCGCCCCAGGTCTGCGTCGACAACCCGTACCGCACGAGGATCGTGTGCCGCCAGGCCGCCAGCGGGGCGACGAGCAGCTCGCCCACGAATACGACCGCCAGACCGCCGAGCACCGCCTGTGCGATCCAGTGCCCGCCGAACGGCCGGCCGGCGAGTGTGACCAGCTTCGCGCCGAGTGGCGTGAGTCCGAGGATCAGGGCGAAGAGTAAACCCAGCAGCAGGGAGCCGTACGCCCCCGGCCGCAGCTCGCCGTGCAGCGCCTTGCCCCGCGCCACCCCCTCGGCGGGCAGCTGTCGTAGCGCGTCGACCTGGTCGGCTCGCGGCGCCGGTGGGCGCGACCACGGCACGACCAGCGCCGCCACTACCAGCACGGCGACCACCAACGCGCCGAACGCCAGCGCTGCCCAGGCCCGAGGAGTCACCGCGCCTCCAGGTTCGGTCGCTCCGCGCCGCCCAAGGACGGCACCTTCCCTCGGCGCCACGCAGCGGGCTGCGCCCGGCGAGTCGCCTCAGTCCAGGCGCCGTCGGCGCCGCTCCGCTCCCTCACCGCAACATCGTAGGTTGCTTCCTCCAGACGGCTCGGAGGCCGGGAAGGTGCCGCCTGGGCTCGCGGCAGCCCGGCAGCGAGCCGCGTGAGGCGGCCCGAGGAGTCCCCGTGACGCGCATGTCAGGCCACCCGGCGGGTCGATCCCGGCGTCGGCACCAGCCGGAGCCGGGGCACCATGCCGGCGTCGGCGAGCACCCGCAGTGCCCGCTGCTCGGCCTCGTCCAGCTCGACGCCGGCCGGCGGTGTGCCCAGCATCACGCTCACGACACAGCCAGCGCAGGCCGGGCCGCGAACCGCGCACTTGTCACAATCGATCAACATGGGGTAACCGTACGAGTGGGGTACGACAATTTGCGGTCTTACCAACCGGCCGTGCGGGCGCGGGCCTCGTAGAGCAGGATCGAGGCGCACACGGACACGTTGAGCGAGTCCGCCGCCCCGAGCATCGGCACCCGTACCTCTCCGAACCCCTGCCCGCGCCAGGCCGGCGAGATGCCGTACCGCTCGTTGCCGACCACTACCGCCGTCCGGGCCGGGTAGTCGATGCTCCGGTACGGCACGGCCGTGGCGCCCGTCGTGGCCAGGTAGACGGTGAACCCGCGCTCCCGCAGCCACGCCACGGCTTCGGCCGGCTCGTCGAACTCGACGATCGGTACCCGCAGGTTCATCCCCCGGCTGCCGCGGAACACCTTCGGGTGGCTCAACCGGGTACGCCGGTTCGTCAGCAGCAGGCACGCGGCCCCGCAGGCGTCGACGGTACGCAGCAGGGTGCCCAGGTTGCCGGGGATCTCGATGGCGTCCGCGACGAGCACCAGCGCGTGTTCGGCCAGCGGTACGGTCGAGCCGTCCCACGACGGCAGGCGGACCAGCGAGATCATCCCGTCCGGGCGGTCCCGCTCGCTGAGCAGTTCGAGCACCCGTGGCGAAATCCGGTAGCAATGCTCGGCCCGGGCCGCGACCTGCGGACCTCGGACGTACGCCTCGTCGGCGTACACCGCCTCCGGACACCACAGGAAGACCTCGACGTGCGCACCCACCTCGAGCAGCACGTTGTGCGCCCACAGCCCCTCGGCCACGAGCAGCCGGCGATGGTTGGGGGCGCTGTTACGCAGGACGGCACGCAGCTGCTTGATCCGGGGATGCTGCAGCCCGATCTGTTGGAGTTCCATCTCTGAGGCCTCGTCGCTCGGGGTGGACACGACCACGTAGCCGCCGGCCAAGAGAGGGCGGCGGCGTAGGGGGTCGGGTTAGCGACGCAACATGGCCGACACCATAGGAAGGGATACCGGCTCGGGCCAACCGAATTTCGCCGTTGCCAAGATATCTTGTGCGCCGATATATTTCGACGGTGAGTACCATGACCGAGCCCGCCTTCTTCATACTCACCGCGCTCGTCGACGAGCCACGCCACGGCTACGGCATCGTGGGCGAGGTATCGGCGCTCTCCGACGGCCGGGTCCGGCTCAAGGTCGGCACGCTGTACGGGGCGCTCGACCGCCTCGTCGGCGACGGTCTGGTCGAGCCGGACCACGACGAGGTCCAGCAGGGTCGGCTGCGGCGCTACTACCGGCTGACCGAGTCGGGCCGCCGAACCCTCGCCGCCGAGGCCGAACGCCAGGCGGCCAATGCCCGTGCCGCGTCCGAACGCCTGCGGAACTGGCGACTGGCGAACAACGGGGGGCTTTCGTGACTCGTCTGGAAGAGCGCTACCGGCGGGTGCTGCGGCTGCTGCCGGCGTGGTACCGCGAGGTGTGGGAGGAGGACATGGTCGCGACCTACCTGGCGAGCGTGGACACCTCCGATCCCGACGACGCCGACTATGCGGCGGACTACGGCCGGCC
>Ga0075429_100004402_pt1 | contig 12104 bp, 8 predicted proteins | sample RhiMetdeltSRZDD3_FD_75295 | JGI IMG/M metagenome (GOLD analysis project Ga0075429, IMG submission 75295) | Populus rhizosphere microbial communities from Tennessee, USA - Rhizosphere MetaG P. deltoides SRZDD3 | ecosystem: Host-associated > Plants > Roots > Rhizosphere > Soil | place: USA...
CGGGTCGGGCCGAATCCGGTGAAACTAAACCTGCGAACTACGTGAAATACCACGTCCGTTTCCTGTCGGCGAAGCCGGTCCGCGCTGCATTCGCGCGCATGGTCCTGTTGTCGAGACCGCAGGCGGATGAAAACCTCACCACGCAGCTTCAAGGCTTCATCGACCGTGACTTTTCCGACTACATCGTGGTATCCGTAGGCGTCGAGGTCGGCGATCAAAAGATGGCTGGACCGCTGATGCAGGCCTTCAACAGTGCGACCACCGAAGCGCTCCAGCAGAACGTCTATCTCGAACGCAAGGACGGGAAGAAACAGTTCCTGCTCGAGTACCGCGCGCCGGTGGAAGACGGAATGGGCGCGAAGTTTGTCTTCAAGCGGACCATGGACGGACAGCCTTTCCTGACGGAGAACGACAGCGTTCGGTTCTTTGCGCAGCTCAACGAAAAGATGAAACTCAACACTCGTTACAAGCTTTCCGACATGGTCTACGACGGCAAGCTCGAGTACTAACGGCCGGTTCTTCAACGAATGAAGAGAATTGCACTAGCCGCGTTGGTCCTGGCGTTGCTCCTCGGTGCGAGCATCGCGCAGCAGAAGCCGTGGGAGCAGTGGTCCAAGGCCGAAGCGGAGAACATCCTCAACCATTCGGCCTGGGGCCAAACTCAAACCGAAACCGATACGTCGGAGCTGATGTACAGCCCGACGTCGCAGGGCGGAACGGGGTCGTCGACGCGCTCGAGCGTGTTGGGCACTCAGTCCGACCGCACGTCGGTCAACAACAACCGCGTCGCGCAGGGAGCGAACAACCAGGCGATCTCGGTGAACTATCACGTGCGGCTGCTTTCGGCGAAGCCGGTGCGCCAGGCGTTCATGCGCGTGATCGAGTTGGCCCAGAAGACGCCGGATCCGGAGTTGCTCGACGGGCTTCGCGAGTTTGTGCAGCGCGACTTCCGGAATTTTATAGTCGTCGCTGTCGCGTTCGATTCAACTGACGGACGCTATTCCGGTCCTGCGCTGCAAGCGTTCGCGTCCGGCACTGTCGGCACGCTCAAAAACAAAACCTACCTTGAACGCAAAGACGGGAAGCGGGTCTTTCTCGTGGAGTATCACGCTCCAATCAACGACGGCCTCGGTGCGAAGTTCATCTTCCCGCGAATCGTCGACGAGAAGAAGTTTGTCAGTGCCGAGAGTGGTTCGTTCCGCTTCTACAGCGAAGTGAACAACCAGATCAAACTCAACGTCACCTTCAAGCTGTCTGAAATGATGTACAACGGCCAGCTTGAGTATTGATCATCGTGTTCTCAACCTTTCAGCCCCAGCAAAGGAACACTCCCATGACGAAAAAACTCTTCGCAATGATTGCATGTGCGGTTCTGTTGTCCACGTCGCTCGTGTTTGCCGCCGGCGCCGCGCAGAAGCAGGAGAAACCCTGGACCGAGTGGACGCAGAAGGAAGCCGAGAAGATCCTCAACAATTCGCCGTGGTCCCAGACGCAGACCGACACCGACACGTCGGAGATGTTCTTCTCGCCGACGAATGATCCGCGGACGACCGGGAGAGGAACCAATCCGGATGGACGTTTGTCGAGTGGCGCTACCAACCAGGCCGTTAATGTGAAGTTTGTCGTGCGGTTCTTTTCCGCGAGGCCGGTACGGCAGGCGTTGGTGCGATTGATGGAGCTGAAGCAAAAACCGGAGCCTCAGGTTGCCGAACGATTGCATGCGTTTGCCAACGTCAAGAGTGAAAACTCGATCATCGTCACGGTTACTTACGATAGCCCGGATCAGCGTTACTCGCAGAGCGTGATGCAGATGTTTAATAGCGCGATCACGGCAACACTGAAGAACCAAACGTATCTCGAGCGCGACGGTAAACGTCTTTTCCTTGAAGAGTACATTCCGCCTGGTAAGGATGGGTTTGGCGCTCGCTTCATCTTCCTGCGCCATCAGGGTGAGGCGCCGTTTATTACCGGCAAATCTGGTGAGGTTCGCTTCTTCGCGCAGTTCCTCCGCGGTCCGAAGATCGATCGCTTGTTCAAGGTGGGAGACATGATGTACGAGGGTGAATTGGAATACTGACCATTTCGACCGGTTGGGTGCGTGTCTCGCGCTGGCGGAAGGTACATGAAAAAGGATTTTTGATTGTCAACGCTGTCAGCCAATCAACTTCAAATTGCCCCGCTCGGTGCGGGCGACCTGATCGATCGCGCTGTCAGACTGTACCGCCGTCACTTGTTCGTCCTGATCAGGACCGCGGCGCCGCCGGTGATTATCGCTGCCGCCGGATGGATCGTGTTTTCGATCAGTATGCAGCGAGTGTTCATCACCAAAGAGACCTCAACGCTGCTGTTGTACCTCCTCGCCGCCGTAGTCGCGCTCGCAGTGATGCTGGGCGGTTACCTCCTGACACTGGTCGTCATGGGCGGCGCCACACGAACACTCGTCGCCCACTTGCTGCGCAACGATCCAGTCACCGCGCGCGCGACTTACAGCGCGGTGCGAACCCGCTTCTGGGGACTCGTCGGCGCCTCGGTGATCGTCATGGTATGGATCGGAATCTCGCTCATGGTGGCGCTGGGCGTTTGGCAGGTGGTACTGAGCTCATTCAGCATGCTCGTCGTACTCCTGATGACCACCGCTCCACCATGGCTGCCGGTGGTCCTCTTCTTACTGGGCCTGCTCGTGTCCACTCCGTTGGCGATCTGGCTCTTCTTCTTCATTGTAGCGCGCGTCGCGTACGTCCCTCAGGTGATGCTGGTCGAAGGCAAAGGCGTATTCGACTCGTTCTCTCGCAGCTTCTCACTCGCCCGCGGCAACGTTCGCCGGCTGACTGCGATGACGGTGTTCACCACCTTCGCCACATATTCAGCGTTGATGATTCTGCTGGTTCCGCTCGGTTGGTATGGATACCTGAGTGGAATCGATCCGTGGAACTCGACCCAGTGGCCGGTCTGGTACTCTATCGCTTACAGCGTCCTGGGACCGCTCAGCTCGATTCTGCTGACACCGGTTTGGATGCTCGGCCTCTCGCTACTCTATGTCGACGAGCGAGTGCGGCACGAAGGTTACGACATCGAGTTGATGGCCGCGCGACAGCTCCCGCCGTTGCCTGAGTTGAACGTCACGTCGCCACTGGGGACGGCGCTTTCGTCAAACGAGCCGAGGGCGCCGATGCCGCCGGGACCGCGGCCGTCGAGCAGCATTTTGAATCTCAGTTGATCGCCTTGAGAACTCGCGCTCCAAAACACCGCTCTTCATTCCGTCGCCGCTTGCTGCTTTTGCTCGCTGTCGTCTGTCTCGGCGTCGCGCCGGTGATTGCAGTACCGCTTGCGGAGTATCACGACACGCTCGACCACATCATTGCAGACCTCGAGTCGCTGTCGCAGAAGGAAGAGAACGAGACTGACGCCGTCTTCGAGAGTCGCTTCAGTGAAACCATTGAAGCGATGCGCGGCGAGTTGCCGAAGACGCAGCCCGTCGAGTTGGACAAAGAGACGTGGAACGCCGACAACTCCGCGTTTCACACCGCGCTCGACGAACTACAACGAGCCAAGCCTGAAGAACGAGCCCGCAGGATCTCTCAAATGATCGAATCGCTTCGCGCGCTCGAAGAACGCGTCAACGATCTCGAAACCGCCGAACAGGTCACGTACGACAAGAACGCAGCGAACGAAAGACTCAAAGGCATCCTGACGCGACCGGAATACTCCAACAGCTCGAGTGGTCAGAACGCGCTCAGCCGCTTGTTGCTGGATTTCATTCGCTGGCTCCAGAGTCTGTTTCCCAAACCGGCGCAAGTCGAACCAGGCGGCGGAAGCGCGATAACTAAAATCGTGCAATTCGCCGTCGTCCTGGTCGCGCTCCTGTTAATTGCATACGTAGTGCGGATGCTGTTGATTCGATTCAAGCGTCCCGGCGCGAAGAAGATTCGCAAGAAGCGCGAGCCGCGAATCGTTTTGGGTGAGCGGCTCGAACCTGAACAAACGGCAACGGATCTTCTTTCGGAGGCCGAAGCACTCGCGCGCCGCGGCGATTTGCGCGGCGCCATTCGCAAGGGCTACATCGCGTTACTGGTTGAACTGGGCGATCGCAAGTTGATCAGCCTCGCGCAATACAAAACCAATCGCGACTATCTTCGTTCCGTCAGCACTCATCCGCAGCTTCACTCCAGAATGAAAAACCTGACCGATAGTTTCGAACGACACTGGTACGGCTATGCACAGGTGACTCCAACCGATTGGCAGGACTTTCGCACCGGCTACCGGGAAGCCTTGCAACACGGAAACTAGAACTCGATGCGGCAGCGACTCACAATCATTTTGACGTTCGTAGTGATCATCGGCTTGCTGGTCATCATCAATGCCGTCACTCACGTGCAGGACGAACCGGCCCACGATCTGGAAGTATCTCCCAATCGTTCGACCTATCACTCTGGTCCAACCGGGACGCGCGCTTTACATGATTTTCTGAACGAGTCGGGGCACAAAGTCATGCGCTGGCGGGAACCGTCGGAGCGGCTCTTCAGTGAATCGGGACGATTGGTATCGACCTTTGTCGTCGTCGGCCCGACGCGGATTGCATTTGACGAGAAGGACCAGGACGTGTTGCGCAGGTGGGTGAGAGAAGGTGGACGTCTGGTTGTGATCGATCGGTTTCCTGACACCCGGTATCTAGTATCGGAAGATTGGATTATCACCACGACCGATTCTATTTTGCCGACGCTTGCTACGGATCCGGGTGACGTCAAGCAGATGACGGAGAACGTCACGGCGCTTCAACCGATCCAGCCGACGTTGCTGACGAACAATATCGCGGCAGTGATGCCGTCGCGCTTCGCATCGCGTGTGAAGATCAATCCGGCGCCGGAACCGTCTCCGGCGCCGAGCCCGACCGCGGGGGCCACAGGCGTGGTCATCGCCGAGCCAGACTCGACACCGGTAACGATAGCCGGCGATGAAGAAGACGACGAAGATTCGTTCTCGCCTGCGCCGGTCGTACACGTGGCAGACAAGGACGGCGCGTTATTGGTCGACTACAGTTACGGCTACGGAACCATCGTACTGCTGACGGATCCGTATGTCGTCACCAACGGCGGTATCGGTCTCCAGGACAATCTCTCACTCGCTATAAACGTTCTCGAGGGTCTCGATGCGGACGGGTTGATCGCGTTCGACGAGTATCACCAGGGACGCGGCATTAGCCGGAACGCATTCGCCGGTTATTTCGAAGGCACTCCGGTGCTCGCGATCTTCGGCCAGCTTGTTTTGCTCGTTCTGGTCGTTCTTTGGACCAACGGGCGTCGCTTCGGGCGGCCGTTGCCGCTGCCGTACGTCGATCGGCGTTCGAGTCTGGAGTTCGTGGCGTCGATGGCGGAGCTACAGGAGCGGTCGCGCGCTTTCGATCTCGCGATCGAAAACATTTACACGCGCACGAGGCGTGTGTTGGCGCGTCATGCGGGAGTTGATTACAACAGTTCGCGCGCGGAGATAGCCGAACGCGTAGCTTCGCGTTCGACGATCGATCGACACGATCTCGAGACGTTGATGCGGGAGTGTGAAGAAACAATCAACGGTGCGCCAATCACATGGCGCCAATCGATCCAGCTCGTGAGACGTCTGCGCGAGCTCGAACGGAATCTTGGTCTGCGCATGCGTTCACGCGACGTGCGTCAGGCCGCAGAAAACATTTGACGAAAGCCGGCACAAAGTACAAAGTACAGCACACATATGCCCGAGACAGTCGCTTCTACCGTCGCACACATCAAGAATGAACTACATAAAGTAATCGTTGGACAGGATGAGGCAATCGAACAGATCCTGATCGCGCTGCTCGCCGAAGGACATGCGTTGGTGGAAGGCGTGCCCGGCACCGCGAAGACGCTGACTGTCAAAACTCTCTCTCGCATCGTCAACGCCACGTTCAGTCGCATTCAATTTACGCCCGACCTGATGCCTTCGGACATCACGGGCACGAACGTCTTCAACATCGCGACCTCGAACTTCAATCTTCGTCGTGGTCCAATTTTTACCGACATCCTGCTGGCCGATGAGATCAATCGCACTCCGCCGAAGACGCAAGCCGCGCTGCTCGAAGCGATGGAGGAACGTCAAGTCACGATCGACGGCGATGCGTATCAGTTGCCCACCATCTTCACCGTGCTCGCCACCGAGAACCCGATCGAGTACGAAGGGACGTATCCGTTACCGGAAGCGCAGCTCGATCGTTTTCAGTTGAAGATATTGTTGACGTACCCGAGCGAAGAGCACGAGCGCGAAGTGGTCGCGCGCTGGGACGCAGGATTCAACTCGAAGCGATTGGACCAGGTTGACATACAACCGCTGCCGGACGCGGACGCGATCCTGCGTTGCCGCGAAGAAGTGGCGCGCGCGCGCATGGAGCCGGGCGTGCAACATTACGCAGTCGATTTGGTCCGGCGCACACGCATTCATCCTTTCATCCACTACGGCGCGAGCCCGCGCGCGTCTGTCGCCCTGCTGCTGTGTTCGAAAGCCCTGGCAGCGATTCGCGGCCGTGACTTTGTCACTCCCGACGACGTTCGCGACGTAGCGCTGCCGGTGCTTCGTCATCGCCTCACGTTGCGAGCCGAAGCGGAGCTTGACGGTGTCACTCCGGACTCGGTCGTTACCGACATTTTGAAGGCGGCTGAAGTACCCCGCTAAACCTCGCAAAACATTCGAAAATGTGGCCTTCCGTCCATATTTGTGGATGGCAGTTGCCTGCCGTCGATTTGAAAAATTGAAAATAATTTTTGTTTTTGGATGCAGATGCGGTCCCAGCACTGTGTTAAGGCGGAAGTTTCTAGGATTTTGGCGCAGTATCCTAAAAAACGGATATAGGAACATTCTTTGCATCAAGGGAGCGTGGTTGGTCTCCCCAGTGCGTTCCAACTCTTATCTCACGAATCCTAAACAGTGAGATTTATGTTTGAAAGAACGGCCCAGTTCGCCTCGTTAATCGGTTATTTCGGAGGCGCTCCGTTCGCTTTATCGAGAGAGGCCCAGGCCGTCACCCTTGCTCTAACGGTTTGGTACTCGTTGGCTTCTTAAGCTGAGAAAGTTTTGGTTAGCAGCTTTAAGGAGGTCCCTTCAACAAAGTATGTTTCGGGAAGGAGCCCAAATGAAGAAATTGTTTTATGCCTTCATGCTGGCGTCCATGACTCTGTGCCTTGCTTCAGTAACCGCCATGGCCCAGAGCAGCGCTGGTGTGACAGGAACAGTGAAAGACAGTAACGGCGCCGTCATCGCCGGTGCTGATGTAAAATTGACGGATACAAAAACGGGTGCTGAGCTCAACACCAAGACGAATGATCAGGGTGTGTATGAGTTCCAAAAGGTCAACCCGGGTACAGGTTTTACTCTCACGTTTACGAATCCAGGTTTTCAAACTCTGGTGATCAACGACGTGGCCCTCGGTGTGGGCGTCACCTCCACTCACAACGCCGAATTGACCATCGGCGAAGTTTCGGGAACGGTGGTCGTCACAGCTTCGAACGAAGTCACACTCAACACCAGTGACGCCAGTATCGGAAACGTGATCGGCGAGCGCCGACTCAAAGAGCTTCCGATTCAGATTCGCAATTCCCCGGCCGCTCTGATCGGTCTGCAACCTGGCGTCGTAGGAAGTAACGTCGGCGCCGGCGGCGGTAACCGCGCTGGTTCAGTGACCGGCTCACGCGCCGACCAGGGCAACATCACCGTTGACGGCATCGACGCGAACGACCAGGCAACTGGCCAGTTTGCCGCTACCGTCGGTAATGCTCCCATCGACGCGATTCAGGAATTCCGTGCTGTGTCGACGAACCCCGGCGCTTCCGATGGACGAAGCAGCGGCGGCCAGGTCGAGCTGGTGACCAAAGGCGGCACCAACGAGTTTCACGGCAACGTTCGTGAATACAACCGCACCGCAGCGACCGCGGCGAACAGCTTTTTTAATAACCGCGCACGCATTGAGCGTCCGGCGCTAACCCGCAACCAGTTTGGCGGCAGCATCGGCGGCCCAATTATGAAAGATGCGCTCTTCTTCTTCTTTGACTATGAAGGACGGCGCGACGCCCAGGCGGTATCCAACCTCCGTATCGTTCCCTTGAACCACTTCAGAAACGGCGGACTCGGATTCATCAACAACAATGCCGGTTGCGGCGTTGGTTCACGACTGAACGTCAACCCGAACTGCATCACGGTCCTTACTCCAGCACAGGTTGCCGCGCTCGATCCGAAGGGCGTAGGTGGAAATGCCGCGCTGTTGAGCTTCATCAACAATCGTTACCCGCAGGCAAACGACTTGACTGCCGGCGACGGAGTCAACACCGGCGGGTTCCGCTTCAACGCTCCCTCGAAACGAGAAGACAACACCTACACGACGCGCCTCGACTGGAACGCCAGTTCAGCTCACAAGCTGTTCGGCCGTTTCAACATCGCTCGCCGTATTCAGACCGATACGGTCAACTCAGTGGCGGCTCAGTTCCCTGGCGATCCTGAGACCGCGCAGATTATCGTCCGTGATTACACCTGGGTTGTGGGTCACACGTGGACGGCCAGCCCGACCTTCGTCAACCAGGCGACGGTAGGTGCCGCCCGTTCGGGATTGGTGTTCCCGACTCTCTTCAAACCGAACACCCCGCTCGACTATACGTTCGGCATGGGTCTCTCCGCTCCTTTTGCGGATATCTCGGATCAGGACCGCTTCGTGCTCGTTCCGACGATTCGCAATGATGCGACCTGGACCAAGGGAACGCACTCGATCGAGTTTGGTGGTTCGTTCAAGCCAATCGATTCCGACTCTGGCCTGGTGAATGACTTTCACTTCCCAACTGTGGGAATCGGTGGTCTGCTCGGAGCACTTGATCCGTCACTCAGACCACTTACGATTGCGTCGAACAGCAACACGACGATCACCGGCAACTACGACTCGGCGTTTTCGTTTATTCTGGGACGCTTTGCGTCAGTTCAGACCAACTTCAACTACGATCCGCAGGGTAACGCGTTCGACCCGGCAACCGGTAAGAAACGCGACTATCGCTACGACGAGTTCGAACTCTACGTCCAGGACAACTGGCGCGTCCGAAACAATCTGACGTTGAACTTCGGCGTTCGCTGGCACCTCTATCCGGCGCCCTACGAAAAGAACGGCTTCCAGGCCGCTCAGGACACGGATATGCGCCAACTGTTCGATCTCCGACAGCGTAATGCTGCTGCCGGCATCCGTGGCGACACGGTCGAGCCTTTCCTGCGTTACGACTTGATCGGCAAGGGCAACAACGCCCGCTCGCTTTATGAGACGGACCTGAACAACTTTGGTCCAAGGTTTGGTTTCGCCTACACGCCGAACTTCAAGGAAGGCTTCCTGGGCGCACTCTTTGGAGACAACAGGACCGTCATTCGCGGCGGCGGTTCGGTCGTATTCGACCGGCCCGGCGGCGCCATCACCTTCATTCAGGATCAGGTTTCGTACCTGTTCGACAACGTGGCGACCACCCTCTACGGTGAAGAGGCCACGGCCACTCAAGCGTTGCTCAACAATCCGCGCTTCACTGGCATCTCGAGCCTTCCCGTAATCAATGCGCCGCCAACGATTACCCGTCCGTTCACTCCGTTTGTCGATAGCGGATTTCCGTTCGGTCTCGCATCGGGTGAATTCAACTACGCCGTTGACCAGCGCTTCCGGATCCCGTATTCGATCCAGTACAGCATTGGATTCCAACGCGAATTGCCGGGTAACTTCATCCTCGAAGCGTCGTACGTAGGACGCCAGGGCCGCAAGCTGTTCTCGCAAGCGGATACCTCGCAAGCGTTGAACTTCAGAGACCCGACTTCCGGACAGTTGATGTTCGACGCCTTCAACGCGCTTCAGGCGCCGTTGCAGGCCGGCACCACCGCTGGTACGCCGCTGGCTACGCTGATCGCTTCGATTCCGAACCAGCCATGGTTCGAGAACCAGATGAACGCTGCCGTTCAGGCCAACTTTGGCGTGGCAAACTGCCAGGCCCTCGTCGGTGTGTCCTGCACGCGCTTCGTCCTGAGCAACGGTACGTCACGCCAGTTCGTCCTTCGCGGCGACACCTCGGACCAGGTCCAGAGGCTCAACGCGCAGGGCTTGCTGCTCTCGAATGTGGGTATGAGTGCGCAGTTCGGCACCAACATCTACATCTCGAACCAGGGTGCTTCATCCTACGACGGCCTGCTGGTGAGCTTGCGGAAACGCTTCTCACAGGGTCTTCAGTTTGACTTCAACTACACCTGGTCCCACTCGATCGACAACGGCTCCAGCGTCGTTAACACCGTCGCGGGCGGCCTCGTTTGCGATTTGACCAACCTCCGCGTCTGCCGCGGAAACTCTGACTTCGACATTCGTCACCTCGTGAATGCTAACTTCATTTACGAGTTGCCGTTCGGCCGCGGACAGCGTTTCGGCAGCGGAGTTTCAGGTTGGGTGAACCAGATCATCGGTGGTTGGGAAGTCACCGGCATCTTCACTGCTCGCAGTGGACTGCCGTTCGGCACCACGACCACGGCATTCCCGGTGGGCTTCAACTTTAACAGCCCGGCGGCTTACAATTCGTCCGACGTCGCGGCACTTACTGGAAACGTCCACGACGCCACCAACGGTACGATTCAGTTCTTCGATACACCGGCGACGGTGTTCAATCCGCAGCGACCGGATCAGGGCGTGATTCGCTTCCCGCATCACGGCGAGATCGGAAACCGGAACATATTCCGCGGACCGAGCTTCTGGAACCTCGACACGGCAGTGTTGAAGCACTTCCAGATGCCGTGGTCAGAGAGCCATCGCCTCCAGATCCGATGGGAGTCGTTTAATGCCTTCAACCACAACAGCTTCGGCTTACCGGCGGTCGGCATCACTGGCACCAACTTCGGACAGATCACCACTTCAGCTAGTGCGCCTCGTGAAATGCAATTCGCGATTCGTTACGAATTCTAATTCACCTGGTAACACGTTTTCCGCGGGCTCTCACGAAGTTGGGGGCCCGCTTTTTTCTTTTGACTACTAGGGGAGTCTCACCATGCGCAAAGTAATCAGCACCTTCATAACATTGCTCCTGGTCGTTGTTGCCCTCCAACTCTGTGCGCCTGAGGCAATAGCGCAGGGAGGATTCACGATCTTCGGCGACGTCCGCGTTGTGGGTGATCATAACGAGGTAGTGCCTAAAGAAGTCATACTCATTCTTCGCCGCGTGCCGGACGGGGAAGTCGGCCGGCAAATGGTTTCGAGCCGCGGCAGGTATCGATTCACCAATTTGAAAGCCGGCGAATACGAGATCCTGGCCGAGGTCAACGGCAAAGAGATTGGGCGCGTGACGCAGATTAGAGTCGGCAACGGGACCTTGAGCAACAGTCCTTATGGTTATCAAAACGATCTCGACATTCGGTGGCGATCCGGCGGTGGTGGCGGTGGCGGTGCTGCACCCCGCGTGATTTCAGCCACTGACGTTTACGAACGCCCCGCGACCACGAGGGAGCTCTTCGTCAAGGCGGAGGAGTCAGTCGGGAAAAAGAAGTTCGATCAGGCGTCCACGCTGTTGAAGCAGATCGTGGAAACGGACAAGGCAGATTTTCAGGCGTGGACTGCGCTGGGATCGATCTATTTCGCGCAGGAAAAGTTTTCCGACGCCGAGCAGGCTTATCTGCATGCGATCGAGGCCAAGCCTGATTCCGCGCGAGCGCATTTCAATCTCGGACGGTTGCGTTCGTCTCAGAAGCGATACGAAGAGGCGGTTGAGCCGTTAACGAAGGCGGTTGAGTTGCAGGCGACTTCGGGTGACGCGCACATGTTGTTGGGCGAGTGTTATCTCCAACTTAAAAAGGGATCGAAAGCGATTCCGCATTTGAATGAGGCCGCGAAGCTGGGCCGGCCGGATGCTCACCTGCGACTCGGGTGGTTGTATAACGCGGCGGGAATGAAAGACAAGGCCGCGATCGAATACGAGGAGTACCTCAAAAAGAACCCCGATTATCCCGACAAAAACAAACTCAAGGAATACATAGTCTCGAACAAGAAGAGTTAGGCTCGAACAAGAAGAGTTAGGTTTGAAAGAACATTGACCTTTCGCTTGCACTTGATCGGGACC
>Ga0075429_100004412_pt1 | contig 12088 bp, 9 predicted proteins | sample RhiMetdeltSRZDD3_FD_75295 | JGI IMG/M metagenome (GOLD analysis project Ga0075429, IMG submission 75295) | Populus rhizosphere microbial communities from Tennessee, USA - Rhizosphere MetaG P. deltoides SRZDD3 | ecosystem: Host-associated > Plants > Roots > Rhizosphere > Soil | place: USA...
CCGGCCAGCCCCCACGGCTCGGAGCGGTGGCGCTCGCCCTTGGTGCGCAGGCGGCTGCCCTCCGCCAGGATCCGGTACTCCCGCCGGAGCCCGAGGCCGCCCCGGAACTTGCCGATACCCCCGCTGTCCGGGATCAGCTCGTACCGCTCGACGCGCAGCGGGTACTCCGTCTCCAGCGCCTCGACCGGCAGGTTGGAGGTGTTGCTCATGTGGGTCTGGATGCCGTCGAGTCCGTCCTTGGTCGGGCGGGCGCCGGAGCCGCCGCCGATCGTCTCCAGGTAGGTGAAGTAGCCGCTGCCGCCCCGCCCAGGCCCGAAGAACTGGCAGCCGCAGATGGCGCCGTTCGAGGCGGCCGGCACCCGTTCCGGGATCGCCTGGGCCAGCGCGCCGTACAGCACGTCCACGAACCGCTGGGCGGTGTCCGAGCGGTTCATCGTGGCGCCCGGCGGGATGCTCTGGGCGATCGTGCCGGGCGGCGCGATGATCTCGACGGCCCTCGTGAACCCGGAGTTTGGCGGGAGAGTCGGGTCCAGGATCGACTTGATCGCGTACTGCACGACCGCCCGCGTTGCGTCGAGCACCATGTTGATGCCGCCCCGAACTTGCGGGTCGGTGCCGGTGAAGTCGAAGGTGAGCTGGTCGCCGCGCGTCGTGATCGCGACGCGGATCGTGAACGGGCCCTCGTCAATGCCGTCGTCGTCGACCACGTCCTCGAACTCGTAGCGGCCGTCCGGGACCTGCTCGACGGCACGGCGGAACTGGCGCTCGGCTTGCCGGAACAGGTGCTCTTTGGCCGCCAGCACCACGTCCGCGCCGTACTTCGCGAACAGCTCCGCCAGCCGCTCGAGGCCGCCGTTGCAGGCGGCCACCTGTGCCCGGAGGTCGCCCTGGCGCTCTCCAGGCACCCGGCAGTTGACCAGGAAGAGATCCATGACGTCCTGGTTGAGCTGCCCCTCGCGGTAGAAGCGGACGGTCGGGATCCGGAGGCCCTCGCAGTAGATGTCGGTCGCGGCCGAGGGGCTGCCGCCGATCTCGGCGTGGTGGGCGGCGTTGGTGACGAAGCCAAAGAGGCGCTCGCCGTCGAAGATCGGCGCGGCGACCGCGACGTCCGGCAGGTGGGTATTGCCGCCGACGTACGGGTCGTTGGCGACGAACACGTCGCCGGGCCGGATCGAGTCGAGCGGGTGGCGGCGCAGGATCTCGTGGACGATGCCGGCCACCGCCCCGAGATGCATCGGGTTGTGCTGCCCCTGGGCGATCACGTCGCCGGTGCGGTCGAGGATCGCCGTCGAGCAGTCGCGCCGCTCCTTGATATTGGTCGAATATGACGCCTTGACCAGGAGCACCTCCATCTCCTCGGCGATCGCCAGCAGGTGCTTGCCGATGACTTCGACGGTGATCGGATCGAGCTCGAGCGTCGTTCCCATGCTCCGCTCCATCACCGTCGCACCGAGGCGAGGAGCCGCTCACGGACGGCGTCGACGGTGGCGAGATCGACGATCGTCCAGGCCATCGCGGTCGCGCCGTCGACGATGGCCCGGTCGCCGGCTTCCGTAACGGTGTGGGCGGTGAACTCCGGCTGGTGATTGACGGCCGGCCGGCAGTCGATCCCGAGCATCGGGTGGATGGTCGGGATCAGGTGCGAGACGTTGCCCATATCGGTCGAAGCCGGGACCGGCTCGTCGCGGAACACCCGCCCGAGCGCTTCCGCGTTTCGTGCGAACAGGGCCGAGATCTCCGCATCCCAGCGGCCTTCGCCGTACGGCTTCTCGCCGCCGGTGATGGTCAGGGCGGCGCCTGTCGCCAGGGCGCCGGCCTCGAAGCAGCGGAAGACCTTGTCACGCACGTCCACGAGGTCGTCGATCGTGGAGGCACGCACGCCGAAGCTGGCACTCGTGCTGGCAGGGATGACGTTCGCCGCGTCGCCGCCCTTGGTGACGATCCCGTGGACGCGATCGGTGGTGCGGAGCTGCTGGCGGAGCAGGCCGACGGCGGTCTGGGCGACGACGAGCGCGTCGGCGGCGTTGACGCCGAGGTGCGGGTACGCGCCGGCGTGGGCCGGGGTGCCGGTGCACTGGACGTCAAACATCGTGGCGGCGATCAAACCGGGCATCAGGACGTCGGCCGGGCCTGGGTGCACCATCATCGCGGCGTGGACGCCGGCGAAGGCGCCGCGCTCCAGGAGGGCGATCTTGCCGCCGCTGCTGGTGCCGAGCAGCTCCTCGGCGGGCATCCCGATGACGCTGACGGTCAGACCCAGCTCGTCGGCGATCCTGGCGGCGGCGATGCCGGCCCCGGCCGCCGCCGTGGCGATGATGTTGTGACCGCAGGCGTGGCCGATGTCAGGTAGCGCATCGTACTCAGCGCAGATCGCGACGTGAAGCGGTCCGGACCCGGCCCTGGCGACAAACGCGGTCGGCAGGCCACAGGCCGGCCGCTCGACGTTGAAGCCGGCCGCGTCGAGCAGCTCGGCGAGCCAGGCGCTCGCGTTCTCCTCCTGCCAGCCGATCTCGGGGTGCGCGTGCAGGCGGTGGCTGAGAGCGATCAGCCGCTCGCGATCGCTGCTGACCTGTTCCTGGGCGGCACCTTTTGGATCCATCGGCATCCTCCTGCACTGGTGGCGATGGTAGCGCACCGCTCGAGCGTCGCGGCAACGCTCCTGACGACGCGCGTGCAGGCCGTGTCATCATTGACCAGAGACGAATCGTTCAGGCCGGCACCGGTGCGGGCCACGCGGCCACCGGTCCGGGTCGGAGTGGCACATGACCGCGTTTGAGATCGTCGTGGTCGGCGGCGGGATCATCGGCAGCTCGATCGCCTATCACCTGGCGCCAGGGCCGGCAGGTGCTGGTGGTCGAGCGGGCGACGCCGGCCGTCGAGCCCGCCGCCTCGTGGGCGAGCGCCGGCGGCGTCCGTCGCCAGGGGCGCCACCGCGCCGAGGCGAAGCTGGCGAGTTTCCTGAACGACCAGGACGGGAGCGACCTGGGAGTCGGCTGACGGGCCTGTGTCGAGCTGAGGCGTTCGCGCTGGCGGGGCTGCCGGCGCCGCGACCATAATGCCCGGGAGATGCCAGCAACCGTCCGCTCGCTCCTGTTCGTGCCCGGGCACCGGGCGCGCTTCTACGAGAAGCTGGCCGAGTTTCGGCCGGACGCCGTGATCGTCGATCTCGAAGATGCCGTGCCGCCCGCCGAGAAGCCGCTCGCGCGCTCGATGGTGCGCGAGCGCCTGGGCGGGCCACTCCTGGCCGGCTTGCAAGTTTTCGTGCGGGTCAACGCCGTGGACACGCCGTACTTCCGCGACGACGTGCGCGGCGTGGTCGCGGCTGGACTGGACGGCATCTTCTTGCCGAAGGCCGGCACCGCCGAGCAACTTCACGAGGCGAACATGCTGCTCGCCCAGTCTGAGCTTCGGGTCGGGCTGCCGCTGGGCACCATCAGGATCGTGCCGATCGTCGAGTCGGTCAAGGGCGTGCTCAACGCCAGCGAGCTCGCGGTCGCGTCGCCACGGGTCGTCGCGCTTGCGTTCGGCGCCGAAGACTTCAGCCTCAACCTCGGCGTCGAGCGGTCGCGGGATGCTGTCGAGACGCGATATCCGCGCGCGCAGGTGGCACTCGCCGCCCACGGCGCCGGCCGCCTCGCCATCGACACCCCCTGGACGGCGATCGACGACCCGGAAGGGCTCGTGCGCGAGACCCGCGAGGGGCGGCAACTCGGCTACGTTGCCAAGCAGGCGATCCACCCCTCACAGATCCCGATCATTCACCAGGTTTACACGCCGACCAGCGACGAGGTCGCCTGGGCCCGGCGGGTGATCGCTGCCTACGACGAGGCCGTCGCGCGAGGGACCGGCGCCATCAACCTGGACGGCAAGCTGATCGACGTGCCGATGGTCGAACGGGCGCGGCGGGTGCTCGACCGCGCCCGCTGAAGAATTTAGACGCCCTTGGCCGCCGTGTTGGAGGACTTCGACTCCAACACGAACAGGCTCTTGCAGGCCCGGTCCAGCAGGTCCGGGTCCATCGCCGGCGGCCGGTCCAGGTATTTCGCGATGGCGATCAGCTGGTTCACCAGGTCGCGACGCTGCACCGTTCTGAACGGCCGGTTGTACGGCCGCCACCACTTCTCGATCAGCCAGTTGAACGACTCGAAGTCGAACGGGACGTTCTTGCTCTTGCAGACCGCCCGGAACACCTCGGCGAACTGGTCGATGGTCGGGTCGTCGACCGGGATCCGGAACCGAACGCGCCGCTGGAACGCTTCGTCCGTGAGGTCGGCGGGGTTCAGGTTCGTGGAGAACATCAGGATCTGGTCGAACGGGATCTCGAGCTTCTTGCCCGTCTGAAGCGTCAGGTAGTCGATCTACTCTTCGAGCGGCACAATCCAGCGATTCAGCAGGTCGACCGGCCGCACGAGCTGGCGCCCGAAGTCGTCGATCAGGAAGCTGCCACCCGTCGCCTTCATCTGAAGCGGGGCCTCGTAGAACTTACCCACGTCGTTCCAGATCAAGTCGAGCGAGGCCAGCGTCGGCTCACCACCGGCGATCACGACAGGGCGCTTGATCCGCACCCAGCGGCCATCGTACTTTCGCTCGCCGGTGTCCGGGATGGGCTGGTGGTTCAGTTCGTCGAACAGCATCACGACCGTGCCATCCACCTCGATCGCGTGGGGGATGAAGATGGGGCCGCCGATCATCGCCGTAATCCGCTCAGCCACAGCGGTCTTGCCGTTGCCCGGCGACCCGTACATGAAGATCGAGGACGCCGCGTTGACGGCAGGGCCGATCCGATCCAGGAACTCCTCGCTGATCACGAGGTCCGAGAAGGCCGCCCGGAGCGCGTCGCGCCGGATGACCAGGTCGCCGATCGTCTGGGCCTTGATCGCTTCGACGTACCGGGCCAGGGGCACCGGCAGCGGTCCGCGATACCAGGTGCGGGTGAGCGCTTCTTCGGCGCGCTGCTGGCCTCTGGGAGCGAGCGTGTAGCGGTAGCCGGCCTCGACCAGCGACTTCTGGCAGACGATCTCGAAGATGTGGTCGCGGACCAGGTTGCGCACCAGCGACTGGACCGCGACGTACGGGACGCCGCACTTCGTCGCCAGGTCGGCACCCGTCGCCTGCTGGCTGAAGTAGAGCATCCGGATCAGGTGATCCTCGACCACTGGCGCGATCAGGCCGGTCTCCTCGATCGTCTCGGGCGGCTTCGGCCAGAACGTGGTCGCCTCGATCGGCGTCGCGGCAGGTGGCGGGCGCAGCTGGGTTGGTGCCGACGCGCTGACGCCGTTGCCAGGCGGGTAAGTCAGACTCATCGTCGCAAGCGCTCCTCAGCGCCAGCCACCTGGAGCGGCCAGCGCAAGTGTTCCTACCCTCGTAGAACGATGCGCTGGATGCGAAAATGTCGCCTTCCCTGTCGCGCTAGCGCACGTCCCCCACGACGGCGAGCGTCGCCTCGTCGCACCAGAGAACGGCACCCGGTCTCGTTTCCGCCGTGAACCCGATGCCCACCATGAGGATGCCGGTCAGCGGCGTCGCCGGATCAGTTTCGACGGTGAGGGTCGTCCACTCGTCTGCGGTGCCGGTTCGGGCGATCCAGGGAGCAGCCTCCGGCGGCTCGGTCGTGCTCATCGTGGCGGCCGGCACCATCAACGCCATCACGGCGCCGTCGCCCAGCCCCTCGGCACGGACGCGGACCGTCAGGCGGTACCGTCGATCCGGCGCGGGCCGGAAGACGTCCTGGGTGAGAATCCTGCTATTCGGGATCTCGGGAGCGAATCGGGCCACGCCGTCCGAGATGTTCGGCGTCTCGTTGAGGAGCATGTCGGGTCCCCAGGGCTCCCGATCGAATCGAAGCGGCGTCCGGATCGACCACGAGCCTTCGCGATCGAACGTCGGATTGGCGAGCAGGCTCGGCGGAGCGCCGGACTGCACGGCGAGCGCCTGGGCCTGAACGCCTGCCAGCCAGCCGTCCTTCGGCAGGGCGGCGACCGCCTCGTCCAGCACCGGGAGCGCCTCGTCGGCCCGGCCCAGGCGGATCAGGCTCTCGCCCAGCACGCCCAGGAGAGGGGCGCGCTCCGAGCGTCTGATCTCGACGGCGCGCACGGCGGCCGTTTCGGGGAGCCGCGGGGCGGCCGGCGCGAACTGCCCGGAGGTGTCGAGCCGTGAAAGCCCCTGGCGGATGGTCGCCACGGCGTCCTCCGGCAGCCCGAACTCCAGCTGCGAACGAGCCAGCCAGTACCAGGTGTCAGCCTCGTACGGCAGGTCGGCGGCGGCTCGGGCCAGCAACGGCACGGCGCGGTCAGGCCGGCCGGCCGACATCCACATCCGGCCGTACTCGAAGGAGAGCTCGGGTGGTGCGCCGATCTCCTCGGCCCGCTTGAGGTGCAGCGCCGAGTCCTGAACGCGTCCCGCGTCACGGAGCGTTCGCGCCGCCTGGAGCCGGGCGCCGAGCTCGGTCGGCGAGCCACGCTCCAGCAGCGGTGCGAGGGCGGCGATCGTCTCGTCCGTCGAGAGCTTGCGCTCGCGGGCCGCCCGCTCGATGCCCTCGTAGGCGGCCCGGCTCCGCGGATCGACGCGGGCGGTCGCGATAAACGCGCTGATCGCCTGGTCGAAGTTGCGGTTGCGGATCAGGCGGTTGCCGAGCTGGATGAGCTGCGGGGCGGCGTCGGCGGGCTGCCAGGCGCGGATCGCCTCATTCCAGGTGCCGGTCGCCACGTAGGCACGCCCAAGCTGCAGCAGATCGGCCGTGTGGCTGGCGCCGCCTGCTGCCGACGCGATCAACTCTCTGGCGCGGTCAGCCGCTGCACGGGCCTGGCGCGACTCATCGGTGGCGGCCAGGACGAGCGCCAGGTTCCGCTGGACCGTCGCGTCGTTCGGCGCGAGCGTGCTGGCGAGTCGAAGACTCTCGGTGGCGCGTTCGAGGGCGGTGCTGCGCTCCTGTCGCCCGATCGTCTCCGAAAGGGTGGCGCGGTTCAGGTCGGCGGTGCCGAGGTTGAGCAGCAGCCGCCCGGCGAGCATTGATCCGTACCCGCTGACGATCAGGATGGCGACGGCGAATACCGCACAGGCAGCCGCGATGGACCTCACCCCCCAGCCCGCTGCGCCCCGGGAAGCCCTCACCCCCCGACCCCCTCTCCCTACCGTGGGAGAGGGGGAGTCAACCCGTGCGTCCGTGGTGCTCCCCTCTCCCTCGCAAGGGAGAGGGGCTGGGGCCGTGGGGGTAGGGGGCCCCATGGTAGGCATGATTGAGGGCTTTCCGGGGTTGGGGGTGGGGTCCGTTGCGGCCAGCAGCCCGAGGCCCGCCGCTGCCATCACCCCACCGAGCGTCGAGTGCAGCACGATCTCGGAGAGGCCGGTCGTGAGCATCGCCACCGCCACGCCGTAGCCGGCTAGGCGACCGGCCGTCGTCCAGCGGTCCGATCTCGCCGGTGTGCGCCAGCCGACCCAGAGCGTCGCCAGGCCCAGCCCGAGCAGCCCCACCAGCCCGAAGACGCCGTACTCCAACAGACCTTGCAGGTAGACGTTGTGGGCGTGGCTGAACGGCGGATACGACGGCAGGAAGTACCCACGGTAGACCAGCTGGACCGACTCCAGCCCGAGCCCGGCGCCGGTCAGCGGGACCTCACGAGCCAGGTAGACGCTGTTCTCCCAGAACCAGAACCGTTGTGCAAGCGTGCGAAGGCTCAGGCCACGCTCGCTCGGCCCGAACGCCACGACGAGCACCGCCAGCACCGCAAACACGGGTGCCAGCGCCAGCAGGCGTCGCCGCCAGACGGTCGCCATCAGGCCTAGCGTCATCGCGCCAGCCAGCATCGAGCCCCGGTTGTCGGCGACGACGAGCGCCAGCAGGAAGAACGGGATGGTGAGCGCCGCCAGCACGCGCGACACCGGCCGACGCAGCCCGACCAGCGCCGCGAACGCCAGCGCCAGCCCGACGACCGCCAGCGCTCCGACTCCTGAGGCACGGAACCGGTACCGCTGCAGCAGCCAGTCCTGGTCCACGAACCAGTGTCGGTAGCCCGTAGGGTCCAGTGCTGCCACCAGCGTCACCAGCGGCGGCACCCGCTCCAACAGCAGGAACGGGCCGACCAGGACGAGAAGCAGCGCAGTCGCCAGGAAGGACCCGAGCAGCGCTCCGAGGACGAGCCGACGTAACGCCCGCTCACCCGAGGCGTGCTCCCGCAGCCCCGCGAAGAGCAGCACCGCCGCCACCAGTCCGGCCAGGCGAATCGCGGCGCCTTCCCGGTTCAGGCTGGCGTAGCCACCCAGCAGCGCGCCGATCGCTAGCAGCGCCAGCGGCAGATCGAACGCCGTCCGGCGCCACGGCCGGCCCGTCGTCGCCAGCCGCACGGCCGACGGCAGCGCCCCGACGAGCGCGGCCGGCCAGATCAGCGGGTTCGGGGCCAGCAGCAGGATGAGCGCGCAGAGGGGCGCCAGCACAGGCTCGACGGCGATGACGCGAGCCGCCCAGGCCGGTAGCGGCCGATGTCGCGGCGCCGTGCTCGCGGCTGGTGTCTCGAACTTCGAGACCTCGGCCTGCTCCTCAGTTCTGCCGATCAGCCGCCAGGGGAGCGCCTTCACGCCGGCGAGGCCCCCCGGCCCCGGCCGCCGAGATGGTGGTGAAGGGTCGCGGCCTCGTACTCCAGCTTGACGAGCCCCTCCAGCCGCAGCGGGGCGAGCGCCGTCGCCGCCAGGATCTTGAGGTCGAGCCAGAGCGATTGGCGCTCGACGTACGCCCGGTCGATCGCCAGTTTCGCCGGCATCACCTGCTCCACGTAGACTCGCTCCCACTCCTCGCCGACCAGCAGCCGCTCCTCGTCGCGGTAGAGCAGCGCAGCCAGGCTCGTGATGCCAGGCCGGGCCGCGAGCACGAGGCGATCTTCAGCGTCGTACAGCTCGACGTAATGCGGGTCTTCCGGTCGCGGGCCGACCAGGCTCATGTCGCCGATCAGCACGTTCCAGAGCTGCGGCAGCTCGTCCAGGCGCGACGGCCGGAGCAGCCGACCGACCCGGGTGACCCGGCGGTCGGCATGGGTCGTGATCTTTGGGCCGTGAGCCGCGCGCCGCTCCTGCATCGTCCTGAACTTGTACATAGTGAACGGAGCGTCGTCGCGGCCGGACCGCGTCGCGCGGTACATGACCGGCCCGGGTGAATCGAGCTTGATCGCGGCGGCGATGACGGCGATCAGCGGGCTCAACGCCACCATCCCGATGCCAGCCATCATGACGTCAAACGGCCGCTTCAGCCGAGGCTCTCTCACGTCTCTAGCGGCGGAAATGGCGCACGACCTTCTGCACGGCGCCGATCACGTCGTCGACGTCGGCGTCGGTCATACCCGGGAAGATCGGCATCGAGATCACTCGCCGATACTGCTCGAACGCGATCGGGAACGATTCCGGGGTGTAGCCGAACCGATCGCGGTACGACGGGTGGAGGTGGAGCGGGATGAAATGGACACTGGTGCCGATGTTCTCCGCGTTGAGCGCCTTGATGAACTCGGCGCGGTCACAGGTCAGACGGTCCAGGTTCAGCCGCAGCAGGTAGAGGTGCCACGACGTCTCGACGTGGCCGGGGATCGAGGGTATCTCGATCCCCGGGATCGTCGCGAACGCCGCGTTGTACCGCTCGGCGATCGCGGTCCGCTCGGCCAGGAAGCGGGCCTGCTTGGTGAGCTGTCTGAGCCCCAGCGCGGCGGCGACGTCTGTCAGGTTGTATTTGAAGCCCGGCGCCATGACCTCGTAGTACCACGAGCCCTCGGCGGTGTGGCGCTTCCAGGCGTCGCGGCTCATCCCGTGCAGGCTCATCATCTGGGCCCGTTCGGCCCACTGGTCATTGTCGGTGACCAGCATGCCGCCCTCGCCCGTCGCGAGTGTCTTGGTGGCGTAGAAGCTGAAGCAGGTGATCCCGGCCATCGTCCCGACCAGTTCGCCCCGGTAGCGGGTCGGCAAGGCGTGCGCGGCGTCTTCGATCAGCACCAGCTTCTGGTGCTCGGCGAGTTCCCGGAGCGGATCGTACTCGCAGGGAATTCCGGCGATGTCGACCGGCATGATCGCCCGGGTGCGCTCGGTGACGGCTGCCTCGACAGCGCCCGGATCGACGTTCAGCGTGCGCGGGTCGACGTCCACGATGACCGGCGTGGCGCCGAAGTACATCACCACCTCGGCCGTCGCCGTGAACGTATAGGCCGGCACGATCACCTCGTCGCCGGGCTGCAAGCCGATCGCGTCGAGCGCCAGGTGCATCGCGGCCGTCGCCGAGTTGACGGCCACGCTGTGCTTCGCGCCGATGTACTCTGCGAACTCCTTCTCGAACCGTTTGGCACGCGGACCGGTCGTGATCCAGCCGCCCTTCAGGGTCTCCACCACCTCGGCGATCTCGTCGTCCTCGATGCAGGGGCGGTGGAAGGGCAGCCAGGTCGCGCGGAACGGATCGCCGCCGTTCAGCGCCAGACGTTCCGCGATCATTCCATCCTCCCGCTGGCCCGGTCCTCCAGGCTCGCCGATCAGGGCTTGCCTAGCAGCACCAGTTCGTGGGTCCGCAGCAGCGGAATCGCTTCCAGCAGCTCGCAGAGTATCCAGCTTCGGCCGGCCAGCACTCGCGCGAGCGGCGGTATCAGCGTCACGCGGCGAGCGTCGACCGTGAACCCGGGGAAGAGGGCGATCAGCTCGGCGGTGCGCAGCGGACGAGTGTTCCGCCGGTCTCGCGTCACACGGAAGTCGTAGGATACCACGACCCCGCCCGGCCGAAGCACGCGCGCCATCTCGCGGGCCACCGCTCGCCGCATCCCGTCGTCCAGGATCGAGGTGAAGACGGTGAGCTGACAGACCAGATCGAAGCTCGCGTCGTCGAACGGCAGGGCGCTGGCATCGGCATGCCGAACGTCGAGGCACGGCTCGATTCGCCTGGCCGCCGCGACTCGATCTTCAAGCAGATCGACGCCCACCAGGAGCGTCGGGCCAGCGCCCCAACTCACGAGCCGGCGCAGGAAGCCGCCATCGCTACAACCCACGTCCAGGATTCGGTACTGGTCGAGGCTGGTCAGTCCGTGTCGCGCGAGCGCCGCCAGCAGGTCGCGCTCGAAGTGCTGCATCCGGAACAGGCTGCCGCGCTGAAACAGCGAGTAGCGCCGCGCGAAGCCGGACGCCTCGCGGTGCTGGTAGTAGTTTGTGATGCGCTCGGCCTCACCACCAGCGGGCGCAATGAATTGCGCCCCTACCGGGTCCGATGCCGTAGGGGCGCAATTCATTGCGCCCGACGGGGGCTTAAGGTCCGTCACCGTCGGTAGCGCTCCACGTTCGCGGCGTGCTCGGTGTCGGTCTTCGCGAAGACGTGGCTGCCGTCGCCCTTCGCCACGAAGAACAGGTACTCCGTCTCGTCCGGGCTGGCCACCGCCTCGAGTGCCGCGAGGCCCGGACTACAGATCGGCCCCGGCGGCAGCCCGCGCTGGACGTAGGTGTTGTACGGCGACGGCAACTGGAGATCGGTGCGACTCAGCTCGTGCTTCCAATAGCCGAACCCGAGCGCTTCGGCCAGGTTGGCGGACGCCACGGCGAACTGGACGGTCGGGTCGGCCTGGAGCGGCATGTTGCGTCGGAGGCGGTTCAGGTAGACGCTGGCAATGATCGGCTGTTCGGCCGGAATTGCCGCCTCGCGCTCGACGATCGAGGCCAGCGTGACGGCCTGGTGCAGCGTCAGGCCGCGCGCCTGGACCTGCTGACGGAGCTTCGGGGTGACCGCCTTGTCGAATTGGCGCGCCATCGTCTCGACCAGTGCGCGGGCCGTCGCGTCTTTCGCCACCTCGTACGTCTCGGGGAACAGGTACCCTTCGAGGGTGGCGCCGGCCGGCAGCGGCTCAGCCAGGGGCAGGCCGCTGCCGGCCCCGCCCCGCACCAGGGTGAGCACCTCGTCCGCCCGGGCGATGTTGAGCGCTTCGACCTTCTGAGCGGCCTGCTCGGCCCGCCAGCCCTCTGGGATGGTGATCGTGATGCCGGAGCGGCTGGCACCGCGCGAGAGAACGGTCACGATCTCGCCGGTCGTCATCGACGGGCTGACCCGGTAGTCGCCGGACTCGATCCGCGAGCCGACGCCGCGCGCCTC
>Ga0075429_100004414_pt1 | contig 12085 bp, 8 predicted proteins | sample RhiMetdeltSRZDD3_FD_75295 | JGI IMG/M metagenome (GOLD analysis project Ga0075429, IMG submission 75295) | Populus rhizosphere microbial communities from Tennessee, USA - Rhizosphere MetaG P. deltoides SRZDD3 | ecosystem: Host-associated > Plants > Roots > Rhizosphere > Soil | place: USA...
AAAAAGAAACTTCCTTCGGATACGACCGCTTCTCCAGGCTGCACGCCGCTTCGAATCGCGACACGGTCACCGCGTAACGGGCCGAGCTGCACAGTGCGCGCGAGAAACTTCCCCTCCTCGTCTGGAGCTGGGACGAAGACAACCTGCCGCGCGCCAATCGTCTGCACAGCGCTGCGTGGAATGACGACCGTGTGTTCCTCACCCAGTGTTGTGAACAGCAGCGTCACGTACATGCCCAGCCGCAACCGTCCTTCCGGGTTTGGCACTTCCACCCGAACCTTGGCCGTCCGTGTCTGCTGGTCTACCCGTGGGTCGATGTAGCTGACCCGCCCGCGAGGCGTCAGGGTCGGATAGGCAGGTGTCGTCAGCGTTGCCTCCGCACCGACGTGCACCATCTGGAAGTTCTGTTCATACAAATCACCGATTACCCAGACCTGCGAGAGGTCCGTGACCACAAACAGTTCTTGGCCTATGCTCACCACCTGACCAAGGTTGACCGAGCGGCCGGTGATGACCCCAGCGCTGGGAGCGGGTACGGTGACATCAGACACAATCTGGCTGGGGGTCGTGAGCGCCTCGACCTGCGACCGGCTCAGCCCCAACAAAAGAAGCCGCTGGCGCGCGGCAGCAACTTCCGTCTCATGACTGGCATGAAGCGCCGTGATCTCTTCCAGCTCTTGACGACTCACGGCACCGATGGCAACAAGTTCCTGCGTGCGTTGGAGCTTTTGGTGATCAGACGCAAGCATGGCACGCATGGAGAGGTACTTCGTTTGTGCCTCTGCCAGCTCCGGACTGAACAGCGTGGCCAGCGGGGTGCCGCGCTTGACGGTCGCTCCCAACTCCACATGCACCTTGGTGACAATGCCCCCGACCAGCGAGACGACTTTCACCTCCCGGTACGCATCGGCCGTCACCGTCCCCGGGAGCTGCACGGTGACCTCTGACACGGCCGCTTCCGCCGGTGTGGTCTTAATCCCGGCTCGGCTCACCGCCTCGGGTGACAGCACGACCTCGGCCGGAGCCTCCGGTGTGCTCGCGACAGGCGATACAGATATTGGCGCTGTGGGTGAGGATGGCGGGGCGCTCGCCACAGGAGCACGAGGGACTCCGTCCAGATAGCGTGAGGCGACAATGCCCACAAGTACGCCACCAGCCACCAGCCCGACTACGCCACCAACCATGACGAGTCTTCGGCCCAGCCTGTGACGCTTGTCGCGCCGCTGCGGCCGCTCGTGCAGCACCTCTGCGCTCTGCTGCTCCATGCTCCGCTCCTTTCTTCAGGGCTCCAGCGTGCCAACGGCGCGCTCGATGTCCACCACCGCGTCATACGCGTGCTTCAGGGCCTCTGTATAGCCCGTCTCAATGTCGATATACCGGCGCTGCTCGGCAATCACCTCCATCAGCGTCGCGCGTCCCAGCGTATAGGTCTGGCGGACGACGTCCAGGTTCTGGCGCGCGGGTTCCCGCACGCCTTGCGTGTAGATATCCAGTGCGCGCTGCGCGGCCTCATACTGCGTGAACGCTGCCGTGACCTCCTGGCGGATCGTGAGCATGACCGCTGCCTGACGGCGCTGCGCAGCCGTGGTGCTGGCCATCGCGGCTGCAATATTGCCCTGGTTGCGATTGCGCACGGGCACCGTGATCGACACACTGGCGCCGACATACTGAAAGACATCCTGGATTGGCCGCGTGCCACCACTCGCCGTGAGTCCCCGCAAGTCATAGCCAAAATCCTGCCGCATGTACCCGACATTGACATTCGCGTCAAAGCGGCCTTCGGCCTGCTCTTTGTGGATCATCGCCTCGGCAATCGCGACCTCGGCGCGGGCGACCAGCAGGTCTGACCGCGTTGCGAGGGCTTTCGTCAATCCCCGCTGAAGGTCTCCATGCATGGGTGCTGGGCGCAAATCTCCGTGCAGCGACAGCGCCGCCTCCGGTTCCAAGCCGACGAGGGTTTTCACCTGTAACGCCCGGACTTCTGCCTGGCTTTGGAGCAAGTGACGACTGGCTTCCAGCCGGTGCACCTCCACACGCAGCATCTTCTCTTCCAGCGGTGGCGCCGCCCCACGGCTGACCCGTGTGCTCAGGAGGTTCAGAGCCTCACGGTTGACCTGCAACAGTTCCTCAGTAAAGCGGAGATGGCGCTGCACTGCCAGAAGTTCCCCCGCTTTCATCCGTACGTCTGCCCGCAACAGCCGTGCCCGGTCCGCCACCTGGGCGCGTTTGATCTCAAGCTCTCCCTCAGCGACCCCGACACGTCCCGCTTTGCGCCCATTGAGATCGAGGGGCACCGTCACCCCCGCCGTGAGATTGTTGTCTGGACCGGTCACATTCTGCTGCACACCAAGCTCCAGCATGGGATTTGGGCGCAGGCCAGCCTGCCGCAGTCGGCCGTGGGCGGCGTCTACCTCCGCCTGCGTGGCTTGCAAGTCCGGGTTGTCCGCCAGGGCACGCGCCACGAGGTCATCGACACTGACGTTCCCCGTCGCGCGCGCATCCTGCGCCACCCCGTGGGCGGCGATCAGAGGGACCCCAAGGAAGCCAATCAGCACGATCGTTCGACACAGTTGCACGGTCTTCTCCTTCTTCGTCAGAGGCCTGGCGTCTCCGATGCCGTCTCGCCGCACGGCCTAGCGCACAGGGACAGAAAATTGCGTCGAGCCCTTCCCCGCGGGTCCGTCCCAGGCGACGGTCACCTGTCGTGCCCCGCTATCGGGAAAGCTGATCGTCCCGAGATACCGCCCCGGCGTCTTATCCGGGGTCAGCGTGGCACCGGCCAGCATCGGCGCCATCCCAGGCATCGGCATACTGGTACTCAGCGTGACTTTGCCGACGTCCACAGGCTGTTTGGTTTCCGCTGAGGTGAATTCCAGGACCAAGCTGTTTTTCCCCTGCTTCCACTGCCCGGATTCGCTCAGGAGCGTCACCACCATGTCCTTGGCCTTCTGGGTATGAATCGCTTTCATTTCCGCGGCGTGCCCGCCCCCCAGGAAGAGACCTGTGAGCAGCATTCCCGTCACAATGATCCCTCTCATGATGCGTTTCATGGGTGATTTCTCCTTTCCGTTGTGTGTGGGACAGCGTGTGCATCGGCCGACCTGAAGGCCTGCCGCTCATCGAGAGCGAGGCCTGTCCCTCTCGCCTCGCTCTCCATGTCTCGACGTACTTCGCGTTCACGCAGCCAATAAAAGATCACCGGCGTCACCAGCAAGACATGCGCCAGCGAACTCACCATGCCCCCGAGGACCGGCGTTGCCAGCGGTTTCATGACTTCGGCGCCGGTGGAATGGCTCCACATGATCGGCAGGAGGCTTGCCACCACGGTGGAGACCGTCATCACTTTGGGGCGTAGGCGCAGGAGTGCTCCTTCGGTCACCGCCTCCAGGAGCGCTGCCGGGGTCAACCGTCCCCCCAGCTCCTGATGTTTACGCGCTACCGCCTCTTCCAGATAGATGACCATGACGACGGCCGTTTGCACCGCTGTGCCAAACAAGGCAATGAAGCCCACCCAGACCGCCACTGACATGTTGTATCCCAAGGCGTACAGGAGATAGATGCCCCCCGAGAGGGCAAAGGGGACTGCCAGGAGGACATGCGCCGCCTCTAGGAATGAGCGATACGTCATGTACAGCAGGACATAAATCACGGTCAGGACGATCGGCAAGACAATTTGCAGACGTTGGCGCGCACGGATTTCATTTTCATACTGCCCGCTCCATTCGATATAGGAGCCCTGTGGTAGGGTGATGGTCTCCGCGACTGTTTTCCGCGCTTCTTGCACAAAGCTGCCGACATCCCGACCACGCACATTGAGAAGCACATTGACGACCAGCAGGCCATGCTCACTGGCGATCATGGCCGGTCCGCTGACTGCTTTGATGGTGGCCACTTGGCCGAGGGGCACCTGGCTGCCGTTTGGCACAGGCACGGGGAGACTCGCTATCGCCTCGGGCGTCGCACGATAGGGCGGGGCATAGCGCACGCGGACTGGAAACCGCTGCCGCCCTTCAATCGTCAGGGTGAGGTTCGTTTCGCCGACGGCCGTTTCAATGACATCCTGGATGCCCCCTACCGTGATGCCATAGCGTGCCGCCGCCTCACGGTCCACCCGGATATCGAGGTAGGGCGCCCCCGTCACCTGTTCCGGATAGACATCGGCTGCTCCTGGAATCCGTTGCAAGACTGCCGCCACGGCCCGCGCCCGCTCTTCCAGTTGCGTCAGATCATGTCCGAACACTTTCACCCCCACCTCAGAGCGGATGCCGGTGGTCAGCATGTTGATGCGATTGATGATCGGCTGCGTCCAGATGTTGGCCACGCCAGGCATGGTCACGGCGGTATCGAGCTCGCCGAGCAGCTTCTCGCGGGTCATGCCTGGCCGCCACGCCGCCTCGGGTTTGAGATGCACTACCGTTTCGGTCATATTCAAGGGCGCTGGGTCCGTGGAGGTATCGGCCCGCCCGATTTTTGCGACCACTGAGGCCACTTCGGGGAATCGCTGGATCGCGGCGTTCTGCTTCTGGGTAATCTCGATAGCCTGCGGCAGCGCAATCGCCGGATCGGTGACCGGCATGAACATCAAGTCACCCTCGTTGAGGGGAGGCATAAATTCCCGGCCAATGCTGGGCAGGAGCGCGACCGCCCCTGCAAACACCACAGCAGCGGTGCTCAGCGTCAGGACGCGGTGCCGCAACGCCCAGCGGAGTAACGGGCGATAGGCCCAGGTGAGTGGCCGCAGCACGGGATTGGCGCCTTCCCCATGCATCCGCCCCCCCAGCAGGAGCGTACAGAGCACCGGCACCAGTGTCACCGCCAGCAGCGTGGCGCCCAGCACGGCACAGGTCTTGGTAAAGGCAAGGGGATGGAACAGCTTGCCCTCCTGGCCGGTGAGGGCAAAGACCGGGAGAAAGGCCAGCAAGATAATCGCCATCGAGAAAAAGATCGGCCGCCCGACCAGGTGTGTCGCGTCGCGTACCATGGTCATCACGGCCCGCCGGTCACGCGGGTCCACCCGGCGCTGTTCGAGGAAGCGGAAGGCGTTCTCGGTCACCACAATGGCGGCGTCCACCAGGACGCCAATGGCAATGGCAATCCCGGCCAGTGACATGATATTGGCGCTGATCCCGGCATAACGCATGCCCAGAAACGCCGCCAGGACCGCCAGGGGCAGCGGCATCGTGACAATCAACACCGAGCGGACATGCAGTAAAAAGACGATGTGCACCAGGGTAACAATGATGGTCTCCTCCAGGAGCGCCTGCTTGAGCGTCTCCACCGCGCGACTGATAAGCCCGGAGCGGTCATAGAACGGTATGACCTGCACGCCAGGCGGGAGACCGGCCGCGATGGCCTGAAGCTTGTCTTTGACACGGTTGATGACGTCAATCGTGCTGACGCCATAGCGTGCCACGACCACACCTCCAACAGCTTCTTCTGTGCCTTTCACCAGCGCGCTGGCCCGGAAGGCATCGCCGATCTTGACCTCTGCCACCTGGCGGACAAAGATCGGCACGCCGTTCTCCGCGCCTATCACGATGTGCTCGATGTCGCTGAGGTTTTCGATGAGCCCGAGGCCACGGAGCACCGACCACGTGCCGCTGGCCTCGACGACATTGCCCCCCACATTGCGGTTGCTGCGCATCACCGCGTCCACCACCGCTGAGAGCGGGATACGGAAGGCCCGCAGGCGGTTCGGGTCCACATCAATCTGATACTGTCGCACCGCTCCCCCCACGCTGGCTACTTCCGCCACGCCTGGCACGGCGTTGAGCTGATAGCGGAGAAACCAGTCCTGGAGCGCGCGCAGGTCGCGGAAGGCGTATCCCGGCCCTTCCACGGTATACCAGAAGACGTGTCCCACCCCCGTCGCATCCGGGCCGAGGGTCGGCACGACCCCCGACGGCAGCGCTTTATTCAGCAGATTGAGCCGTTCGAGAACCCGCGTGCGCGCGAAGTAAATATCGATGGCGTCTTCAAAGAGGACGTTAATCATCGAGAAGCCAAAGGCCGAGGAGGAGCGCACCACGCGTACCCCCGGCAAGCCTTGGAGGCCGACGGTCAGCGGGTAGGTGATCTGGTCCTCTACTTCCTGCGGTGACCGCCCCGGCCAGTCCGTGAAGACAATCACCTGGTTGTCCGAGAGGTCAGGAATGGCGTCAATCGGCACAGTGCGGAGCGCCCAATAGCCCCAGCCTCCCAGCACCAGGAACCCGGCGATCACCAGGAACCGATTGCGCAGCGATACGTCAATAAGCCACTGAATCATAGGTCCATCCCTGCGCCCCTCCGTGGAGCACACGTGTGCTGTCATGGTGTAGGCTCTCCTGGAGGCGCAGAGATGGCGTAGAACCGCAGGCGCGTGGACCGTACTGGAGAGTCGGGCAGAGCCGCGCCATCCGTCGGGCACACGTCTGCCCACGATCTCCGACCACACGGCGTATGTCTCCTGGCTGATTACGATAACTCAGTCAGGTGCATACGAGCGTCGGCCAGACCTCTGGCCTCAGGGATGAGCCGTTGCAGAACGCTAAGCGAAGAAGGAGACGTCTTTCGGAGGAGGTGTCGGCACTTTCACGAGTGGCGTCAGGGGATGCGAGTCCTGCGGCATGAAGACCGTCCGTTGCGCGAGCAGTGTTGGGCTGGGGAGCGTCGCCTGTACTCCAGGCACGGGAATGCAGAAATTACTGGTACAGCAGGCCATGCCCATACCGAGACACTGACTGCCGCACATGGGAGCCAGGGCACCTGCCAGGACCCACAGGCTCAGCACCAGTATGATAACAAAGCGGCGGTGACGCACGTGTTTTACTCCTGCGTCTAGCCCTTTTGGAGGTATTGCATCGTCAGAGAAGCACTCCTACTGCACGAACCCAGGAGTGAATGTCTATATTCCCATATTGTAGCATGCTGGTCAACCAGCACTGTCGCTTGACACCGCTGTCCCCCGGCGCCTACACTTGTGCATCGGCCTGCTCTTCTCCAGCGTTGCACGCCTAGAAGCAGGGGGAGAGGGAAGAGGTGGAACAGGAGTGAGGTATCCATGAGGGCTATCTCTGTCTCCAAGACCTGGAAGGTCCTTGCTGCACTGATTGCCTGTCTTCTCGCCGTGGCTGCTGTCGTGTGCCTCGTGCATACGGACGCCTTCGACCAGACACACACGCCGTTCCAGGGGCAGCACCATTCCTCTTCGTCTTCTTCGGTGCACCTTATCCTCGATCTGCATTGTCTCGTGGCCGTTCTTCCAGCGGCGATCGTGCTGCTTGCTCTCTGTCTTCATGTCCTGTATTTCCGTGTCCTGTGGGCTCAGCCTCAGGTCCCATCCTTTCCTCCATTCATTCCTCCCAAAGCGCTGCTCCGTGCATAGCACCTGCGGTGCGCGACGGCTTGGAGTGTCCACAGGCTCTACGCCTGGCTTCTCCATGGCATCCCTACTCCCTTGGTAGGTGGGACATCCGTGTCTCAGCGCGTGCACAACGTGCGCTGTCTCACGACACCCCGTCTTTCCCATGACCTCTCTGCTCTTGCCCGCTAGTGCCGTGCATCGTCTCAGCTGACTGTGCTTGAGGGCACATAGCCCTTCTGCGTCACGTCACCGCACGGACGCGTCACGTGCCCTGTGCATCTCCTGCGTAGGGCTCACGCACGAAGTGTCATGAAGAGGAGTATACGTATGCCGTCGCAGAGCCGATCCGCGTGGCTGCATCTGGAGACCTGGAGGAGAACAAGCGCCCACACGCCGTGGCGTCTGGCATGTATCGCGAGTCTGTGCGTATTCCTGGGCTGTGCCACGGCGTACACCCCGCCGCCATTGACAACGCAGCATCCCGCATACCTAGAGGCGCCGCCTGCACCCGCACTTCCTCCCTCGACCACGCTCGCCTACGGACTGTCAGACCTTCCCGCACCGCAGCCGGCAGTCTCTCTGGCGCAACGTGAGAGGGGGCAGGGGATGCTGCAGGGGACCCATGGCGCGCACGGCTCTGCACCGCCGCCCTCGTCCGCGGTGGTCGGTGAGGGAAAAGTGATCGCCGTGGCGCCAGACAAAAGCCAGCTGGTCGTGGACCATAAAGAAATTCCAGGTGTCATGGGGGCGATGACCATGGGCTACACCGTCACGCCGCCGTCACTGCTCGACCGGCTGAAGACGGGCGACACCATTCGCTTTACCATGGACCCCCAGCAGCTCACCATCATCAGCATTGAGAAGCTCCATGAGTGAGCGCCACATGGAGGAAACACCCGATGCAACCTCAGCGTAAGTCATGGCGAGGAGGGAGGAGGAGGGCCGCACCGTACGTGGGCGCTGTGGGCGTGCTGCTGCTGGTGACGAGCTGCGCAACGGTCGACCAGCAGGCCGGTTTCGCGGAGGTCCGTGACGCGATCGCCACCCGAAGCGGCAAGCGTGTAGTGTGGAATCGCGGCACTGAGTTGGACGCGCAGGCGGCCCAGCACGTCCACGAGTTGTTACAGAACACCCTGACGGCCGATGCGGCCATCCAAGTGGCGCTGCTGAACAATCGGGAGCTGCAGGCGATGTATGCCGCCCTCGGCGTGGCCCAGGCCGATCTCGTGCAAGCGGGGCTGCTCAGAAATCCGGTGTTTGACGGTATCATCCGTTTCCCGGTCGGCGGCGGTCCGGCAGAGCCGGAATTGAGCGTCGCGCTGGGATTTCTGGACCTCTTCTACCTGCCGCTACGTCGGCGCGCCGCCGCCGCCCGGTTTGAGGAAGCCAAGCTCCAGGTGACGGGGGCCGTGCTGGACTTCGCCGCCACAGTCCAGACCGCGTTTTATCGCCACCAGGCCAACGAGCAACGCGTGGACCTGCTGCATACGATTACCCACGCGCTCACCACGGCGTGGGAGGTTGCCCAACGCCTCCAGGCGGCCGGGAACATCACAGAACTCGATGTGGCGCGGGAACGCGCTGCAGCGGAGGAGGCCAGACTGGACCTGCGCGCCGCTGAAGCCGCCACGCGCCAGACCCGAGAGCACCTGAACACTCTGATGGGGCTCTGGGGGCAGGAGACGGCCTGGCAGATCGCGAAGCGTCTGCCCGACATCCCCGCTCAGCCCGTGTCCCTCGAAGGGTTGGAAATGCAGGCACTCCGCCAGAGCCTCGACCTGGCGAGCGCCAGGCAGCGCCTCATCGTGGCGGGGGAACAGCTCGGCGTCACACGCGTGACCGCCCTCGTCCCGGAGGCGTCTGTGGGGGCAGGGGGAGAGCGCAGAGAAGGCAGATGGGAAGTCGGCCCCCTGGTCGAGTTCGCCATTCCCCTATTCGATCAGGGCCAGGCGCGGCGGGGGCGCGCCCTGGCGGAACTCCGCCGGGCACAGCAGGAGTATTACGCCGTGGGCGTGCGGATCCGCGCGACGGCCCGCGCCCTGTCCGAGCGGGTGCAGGCGGCGCAGGACCGGGCGTTGTACTATCGCGATATCCTCCTGCCTCTGCGCGAGCGCATCGTCAACGAAACCCAGCTGCAATACAACGCCATGCAACGGGGCGTGTTTGAGCTGTTGCGCATGCGGGAGCAACAGATCCAGACCGCGGTCGCCTACATCGACACCTTACGCGACTACTGGCTGGCGCGCGCCGACCTCGGGCTGCTGCTCAGCGGCCGCGTTCCGAGTCCTGAGGGGAGTGCAGCAAGCCATCTCAGTCTATCACAAACGCGCAGTAACAATGGGGAACATTAGCAGAGAAGGAATACGTATGGTGAAGCTCATATCCAGACGCCGCCTCATCCATCTCCTCGCGACTACCGTCGGCGGTGTCACGGCGTGGGTCGGCGGCGCACATGCCGAGACGACGGGCGCTGCATGGCGCTCCCGACCGTCAGCGGACGCGCCGCGTACCCTGATGCCACCCGGAGTGCCGGGGAAGCACTACACCTCCGTGATTACCCCCAACGGCTGGACACTGCCTTATAAGGTCGTTGACGGGGTCAAAGTCTTTCACCTCATCGCCGAGCCCGTCCAGAACGAGTTTGCCCCAGGCCTGGTAGGCGACTGCTGGGGGTACAACGGTACCACGCCTGGCCCGACCATCGAGACGGTGGAGGGGGATCGGGTGCGCATCTATGTCACCAACCGCCTGCCAGAGCCGACGAGCGTCCACTGGCATGGCATCTTGCTGCCCAACGGCATGGACGGTGTGTCAGGGCTGACGCAGAAGCCGATTGCACCGGGGGAGACGTTCACGTATGCGTTCACACTGCGCCAGCACGGCACGCACATGTACCATCCACACTTCGATGAGATGACCCAGATGGCGCTTGGCATGCAGGGGCTCTTCATCATTCACCCCCGCACGCCCTCGCGCCGGCCCGACCGGGATTTTGCCCTCCTGCTCAACGAGTGGCGGATCAACCCCGGCACCAGCCGCCCCAATCCGAATGAAATGGTGGACTTCAATGTCTTTACCATGAATTCGAAGGCCTTTCCTGGCACAGCTCCCCTGGTGGCCAAGCTCGGCGACCGCGTGAAAGTCCGTCTCGCCAACCTGAGCGCCACAGACCATCACCCTATTCATTTACACGGGTATCAATTCACCATCACAGAAACCGATGGCGGACCCATCCCGGCGTCTGCCCAGCAGGTGGAGACAACCGTTCTGGTGCAGGTGGGCAGCACGCGCGCCTTCGAGTTCATCGCCGACGCCCCAGGGGACTGGGTGCTGCACTGCCATATGACTCACCACACCATGAATCAAATGGGCCATGACATTCCCAATATGGTTGGGGTGCAGCCGGGGAATCTTGATGCAAAGGTCCAGCGCCTGCTGCCCACGTATATGACGATGGGCCACACTGGTGTGGGCGACATGGCGAGCATGGGCATGCCGGTGCCGAAAAACAGTATTCCTATGCGAGGCGGCCAGGGACCGTTTGGTCACATCGATATGGGCGGCATGTTTACCGTCCTGAAAGTGCGCCAGGATCTAGCGACGTACGACGATCCTGGCTGGTATGTCCATCCCCAAGAGACCGTGGCCGCCGTCGCGCGCGCCGACGACCTGCGCAGAGACGGCATTGTTGTGGCGACCCCGGCCACACCTCCCGCGCCGTCACAGGGGCACCAGGGCGGTCACCCTTAACAGGCCTCGGGCGCGAGGATCATCTCATGGAGGATTGTGCCATGTGCTTCTGCTGTGGCCTTCCTGCTCGAAGTAAGTATCTATAATGAGAGGAGTATCCAACCATGCACGATCCCATCTGCAGCACAACCAGACACGCGCACCACGCAGCGACCGCGCGCCTGGACGGGCATGCCCCGACACCCGGCACGGTCTACACTTGTCCGATGCACCCTGAGGTACGTCAGGACCGGCCCGGCGCCTGCCCCATCTGTGGGATGGCGCTTGAGCCAGTGACTACAGCCATCCCACAGACGCGGATGACGTATGTCTGTCCCATGCACCCGGAGATTGTCCGCTCTGAGCCCGGTACCTGTCCCATCTGCGGGATGGCCCTCGAACCACGCACCGTCAGTCTGGAGGAGGAAGAAAACCCTGAATTGACCGACATGACCCGCCGCTTCTGGATCAGTGTGATCCTGACGGTGCCCCTCCTGCTGCTTGCCATGTCGGAAATGCTGCCGGGGCAACCGGTACAGCACGCGTTCTCTGCGCGTCTTCTGACCTGGGTGCAGATGATCTTCGCAACGCCGGTCGTGCTGTGGGGTGGTTGGCCGTTTTTCGTGCGGGCAGTGGCGTCCATCGTCAACCGCAGCTTGAATATGTTTACCCTCATCGCCATCGGGACGGGAACGGCCTATGGCTTCAGCGTGCTGGCGACGCTGACCCCGGACATCTTCCCGGCTTCCTTTCGCACCCATACGGGTGGCGTGGCGGTGTATTTCGAGGCGGCGGCCGTCATCACGACCCTCGTGCTCCTTGGCCAGATCCTCGAACTGCGTGCCCGCCGCCAGACGAGTGGTGCGATTCGCGCGCTTCTCGGCCTGGTACCGAAGACGGCGCGGCGTCTCCGGGACGATGGCACGGAGGCGGATATCCCTCTGGACCACGTGCAAGCAGGCGATCGCCTGCGCGTGCGGCCCGGCGAAAAAATCCCGGTGGATGGGATCG
>Ga0075429_100004415_pt1 | contig 12081 bp, 9 predicted proteins | sample RhiMetdeltSRZDD3_FD_75295 | JGI IMG/M metagenome (GOLD analysis project Ga0075429, IMG submission 75295) | Populus rhizosphere microbial communities from Tennessee, USA - Rhizosphere MetaG P. deltoides SRZDD3 | ecosystem: Host-associated > Plants > Roots > Rhizosphere > Soil | place: USA...
AGGCCAAGCTCGTCGATCACCGCGTTGGCTTCGCGAATGCGGTTGCACACGCCTGGAAGGCCCCGATTCCGTTCATGAGTGTCGGCGTCGGCGGCGTCGATCGAGATAATGAAACTCGAGAGACCCCCCGCAGCGAGCTCGCGGATGCGGTGCGGCTTGAGCAAGCCTGCGTTGGTCACGAGCAGGACTTTCATGCCGAGGCCGCTCGCGCGTTGCACGATCTCGAGCAGATCCGGATGCAACATCGGCTCTCCGCCGGTTAGCACGAGATAGCGCACGGCCTGCCGGTAAAGAATGTCGATGGCTTCCAGAGCGCCTTCGCGCTCGACATAATGCCAGTCCTTGCGCGGGAGCTTATCGAGCGCGAAACCGCAAAACCCGCAGCGCGCGTTGCACGCATTGTTGAGCGCGAATTGACAGAAGCCGGGACCGCCGTCCTCCAGAACCAGGCGCAATGTGCTGCGACGGTCAGGCTCCGGCAGCGGACGGCTGCGCGCCCCATCTCGGCGTGGCGGACGCTCGGTCGCCTCGGCACTGGCGCCTTGTGCTGGTTCGGCTTCAATGATGCGCATCGGCTTCGCCCCTATAGAGCATCCTAAGCCCTCTTGCCGAAATAATCAGCCGGTCTTGGCGCGTCTGGGAGGCCCCATCAAAATCGGCTGAATCAGGACGGCCGCGACAAAGGTGGTGAGAAGGGAGAGGCTCAGGAGCTTGCCCATGCTTGAGGTCCCCGGGTGGTTCGACAGCCACAGGCTGGCAAAGGCGGTCGCGGTTGTGAGCGCGCTGAAGAACACCGCGCGGGTGAGGGCGGAGGAGAGCAGGTTTGTCTCCCCCTCTCTCCAGGCCAGCACGTAGTAGATCTTGAAAGCGACGCCGACGCCGAGAAGCAGCGGCAGGGCGATGATGTTGGCGAAGTTGAGCGGCACGCCGAACAAGACCGTTAGCTCGAGCGTGACGATGCCGGCGATCAGCAGCGGCACGAGCGTCAAAAGGACGTCGCGCGTGCTCCGCAGCACGATGAAGAGAAGCGCCGTGATGCAAAGCAGAGCCAGAGCCACCGCATAGATGAAGGCGCGCACGATGGTCTTTGCCGATTCCTGGATCAGGATCGGCATGCCGGTCGCTTCCGGCGCGACCTTCAGCACGGCAGAAGCGAAGCGCGCCATCGTCTCGTTGTCGTTCTGGTTGCCCTTAGGCCGCACCTCGACGCGAGCGCGACCGTCTTTGGCAATCCAATCTTGGGTCAATTCCTTCGGCAGGTTGTCGAGCGAGACACTTTCGGGGTGGAGGCTTGAGCGGATTTGCTGAAGACGCAGCTTCAAGCCGCTCAGCAAAGCGGTTTCCACCGCGGCGCGTTTCGCTTCGCTTGCCTCGGTCAGCGCCTTTAGGGAGTTTGCGATCTTCACGCCCACCGCCCGATCATCGGTTTGATCAAGCTTCTGGAACGCGTCCGCGGCCGTGCTCAGAGCCTTCCGAGTGTCTTCGTCGCTTGGTGTGGGCTTCGTTTCTGCAACGTTGAGCGTGGGGTCGAGCAGGGACGCCGCATCGGCGATGACGGCGAGCTTTTGCTCCTGGTCGCCCGGAACGAAGCTTTGCAGCGTCGCCGTCTCGGAAACCTCGGGAAGCTTGTTCAGACGCTGCGCCAGATCGTTCGCTTCTCTCAAAGAGGGAGCGAGCACATTGATGACGTTCGGCGTCGTCGTCGGGTCCTTGCTTAGGTCGAGGAAAGTCGTGACGGACTCGACGCTGCTGTTGCGCAGATTGATCGGGTTGAAATCGAACTTAAGGTAGTTGAACAACGGAAGGCCGGCGACGACGGCGACGGCGATAAGCACAAGAAGCGGGATCCGATGGCGCGCAGTGAAGCGATCGACCGGCGCAAGCCCGCGATAGCCTATGGCGTGATGCTCGGCAGGTGGCCGCAATAAGGAGAGCAGCGCTGGAAGAAGGGTAAGGCTAATGATAAAGGCGATGATCATCCCAACTCCTGCAATCAGCCCGAGCTCGGAGATGCCGACATAGTCGCTCGGCAGGAAGGCGAAGAAACCCGCCGCAGTGGCGGCTGCGGCAAGAGCGAGTGGCTTTGCAATCGCGCTCGCGGCGGCGCCGAGCGCGCCCTGGAGATCGCTGTTGAGGTGGCGCTCGCGCCGATAGCGCACTGCCACCTGGATGCCGAAGTCGACGCCGATGCCGACAAACAAGACGGCAAAGGCCACAGAAATCAGGTTTAGCGAACCCACCAACGCGAGTCCGACCGCTGCCGTCAGCGCAAGCCCGACCAGCAGGCAAACCACGACGGCAAAAATGATCCGCCCTGACCGCAACCCAATCCAGAGAAGGAGAAGGACGGCCGATAGCGTCAGAAGCAGATTGCGCAGAGCCCCGTCGGCTACTGATGCGAACTCCTCGTCGGCCATGGCGACCTGGCCAGTGAGGCGGACGGTGACGCCTTTGTCTGGCGTGAGACCAAGTTCGGAGGCCGTCTTACGGATCGTCTCCGATGCGTTCGCGCCCGGCTCGAGGTCATCGTAGTCGAGCACCGGCTTGACGCGGATGAAGCGGCGGAGCTCGCGGGCGGCGGGAGGTTCGCCGGTCATCAGCTCGGTCCACGAGATGGAATCCGGACGATCGTCGATGGCAGTCGAGAGATTGATGAGCGGAGTGGCGAAATCTTTAAGCGAGATTTGCCCCTCCTTCACGCCCGCCGGAATGAAGCCAAGAGCTTCTGCCAGGCCGCGCAGCGTTGGATCGGCGGCGAGCGTTCCGAGAAAAGGCTGCGCGCGGATCAACTGGTCGGTCGTTGTCTTGACCTCGTCGAGAGACAAATAGAGGAGGCCGTTCTTGTCGAAGAAGCGATTAATCTCCTCGCCATATACGGCTTGGATATGATCTCGGCCCTGAAGCGCGGAGCCCAGCTTATCCGCGGCATCGGCCGCAAGCTCGGGCGTCTTTCCATCGACGACCACGAGCAGTGTGTCGACCTGCTGGGGAAATGCAGCGTCGAGCTGAATCTCGCGCTGACGCCAAGGCAACTTCGATGAGATGAACTCGCTGGTGTCGGTGTTGATCGCGAATTTTTCGTAGGTGAAGAGGACGGCAGCGAGTGTTGCAAGCGCGGCGACGGCAAGCACGAGAAAAGGGCGACGGCAGCAGGCCCTGACGACCCTGGAAATAGCCGTCTCAAACACGTCGGCACCCTTCGCAGGGGCTGCGGTTTGACGACGCGGTCGGCCTGATTGACGTTTATCGCGCTTCTGACGCGATTTCACTGGACGCGAGTCCAAGTCTGACTCCGGCCGAAGATTGACAATCCGACATATCCCCTCACCGTGAGGCGCGAGCCCCCGGGATCGAGACTCATGCTCGCCTTGTAAAGCTTTCCAGTATCCGGATCGAGGATCGTGCCGCCCTCATAGTCGAGGCCCGACTGCTTCATACCTTCGATGAAGACCAGGCCAAGGATGGGCTTATTGTGCCTTGCGCCGGGACATTCGGTGCAAACCGGGTTGGGATCGTCTCCTGGGTCGAGAAACAAGCGCGAAAGCCTGCCGACATAGACGCCGTTCTCTTCGCTGATGGTGACGAGGGCGCCGACCTTGCCGTTCTCGTCGATCTGCTTCCAAACCCCTGCCGCGGTTGGTGTGGCCGCGCTCGCCTGGGCCAGCATCAAAGCGAAGGTGCCCATGGCGGCTGGCGCGAGTTTCAGAAAGAAGGCAAGAAGCTTATGCATGAGATCGAGAGAGCAAACTGTCGATGTGGCGATTTTCCTATGAATTCGGGCGTTGTTATGGACGACGATTGCGGCAGAGTGTGACCTTCGCGAGGCCGGTCGTTAAATGACCCTGGCGTCAGATCGTCCAGATTAGGTGAAGAAATGACGAGCGTTAGCAGGCTGCTGGAAACAGCTCTCTACGTCGATGACGTGGACCGCTCGTGCGAGTTCTATCAGCGCGTTCTTGGACTTCGCCCTCTCTCCGGGGTGACGACGAAGGAGGGAGCAACCCGGGCGTTTCAACCCTTGAACGTGCCGGGTGGGCAAGTCCTGCTTCTTTTCCTGAAGGGCTCTACCACGACGACGGCCGTTCTTCCCGGAGGCACGATCCCGCCGCACGACGGCAATGGGCGGCTTCATCTCGCCTTCGCCATCTCAGGCGACGACCTGGACGCCTGGAGAAAATGCCTGCAATCGCATGGAGTCTCGATCGAAGGCGAGGTGAAGTGGCCGCGCGGCGGCACCAGTCTTTATTTCCGCGATCCTGACGGTCATCTTGTCGAGCTTGCCACGCCGGGCCTATGGTCGACGTACTGACTGCCGTCGCCGAACGTTAACACCTTCGCCTAACACCGCTTTCACCCGACACGCGCTGGCGCCCACAACCCACCTCACCACGCAGGGCAAGATAGTGCCGGCCAAGGATCGCGTCTTCATCACGGGGGCTTCGGGTTTTGTCGGCTCGGCAGTAGGACGGGAACTGTCCAGGGCAGGCTTTGCTCTGCGCGCGCTGGTGCGGGCGGGCAGCCCGCGAGGCAATCTCGACGGCCTCGACACCGAGATCGTCGGAGGCGACATGCGCGACGAGCGGGCGGTCTTTGCTGCGGCGCAAGGCGCGCGGTACGTCTTTCATGTCGCCGCCGATTACCGGCTGTGGGCGCCAGATCCAGGCGAGATCGTGAAAGCCAATGTCGAGGGAACCAGGATGGTGATGGAGGCGGCTAAAGCCGCCGGCGCGGAGCGCATCGTCTATACGTCGAGCGTCGCCACACTGAAGCTTCGGGAAGATGGGACTCCGGCGGACGAAAGCGCTCCTCTCCACGAGGGTGAAGCCATTGGCGCCTACAAGCGCAGCAAGGTTGCTGCCGAGCGGCTGGTCGAACGCATGATCGCGGACGGGCTTCCGGCCGTCATCGTCAACCCATCGACGCCGGTCGGCCCTCGCGACCGGCGCCCGACGCCAACCGGGCGCATGATCGTCGAGGCTGCGTCGGGACGCATGCCGGCCTTTGTCGATACCGGTCTCAATATCGTGCACGTCGACGACGTCGCTGCTGGACATCTTGCGGCGCTTAAGTCTGGCCGGATCGGTGAGCGCTACATTCTCGGCGGGGAGAACATGACGCTCGCCGAGCTGCTGGCCGGGATTGCGCGTCTTGCGGGGCACTCGCCGCCGCGCGTGCGCTTGCCGCGTGCGCCGCTCTACCCGCTCGCATTTCTCGCCGAAACGGTAGCGCATGTGACCAAGCGAGAACCGTTGCTCACGCTCGACGGGCTGCGCATGTCGAAGCAGCATATGTTCTTCACGTCGGCCAAGGCCGAACGCGAACTCGGCTACCGGGCAAGGCCTGCGGAGGAAGGCATTCGCGACGCCATCGATTGGTTTCGCAAAGCGGGCTTTGTGTCGTGACGGCCGAGCTCGTCATCGCTTGGCTGGTGCTCGCGGTCTGGATTTACCTCCTCGCCTTCCGCGGCGGTTTCTGGCTCATGCGACAGCGTGATGATGTCGATGAGCTGGAACGCCCGAGCGCATGGCCGAGCGTCACCGCAATCATCCCGGCGCGCGATGAAGCGAAGCTGGTGCCAAGGAGTCTCGGCTCGCTTTTGGCGCAGGACTACCCCGGCAGATTCTCCGTTCTCCTGGTCGACGACCAGAGCAGCGATGGGACGGCTCCAATTGCTCGTTCCGTCGCGACGGATGCGAAATTCGATGTCGCTATCGTGTCAGGCCAAGCTCTGCCAGCCGGATGGACCGGCAAGGTGTGGGCGATGCAACAAGGCCTCGCCCATGTCGATGCGGGCGGAGATCAGCCCGACTACTTACTCTTCACCGATGCCGATATCGAATACGCGCCCGACGCCTTGCGGCGCCTCGTATCTCGCGCTGAGCAAGATAACCTCGTCATGACCTCGATCATGGCCAAGCTCAATTGCGAGAGCGTGGCCGAGCGCGCGCTCATCCCTGCCTTCGTGTTCTTCTTTCAGATGCTCTACCCGTTCTCGTGGGTTAATCGCAGGACTGCCAAGATCGCAGCGGCTGCCGGCGGCTGCATGCTGGTCGATGGGCGTGCGCTCGAACGGGCAGGGGGCCTCGGCAAAATCCGCGGCGCGATGATCGACGATTGCGCCCTTGCGGCGCTGCTCAAGAAAGAAGGGCCGATCTGGGTCGGCCTCAGCAATCGTGTGCGGAGCCTGCGTGCCTATCCCCGTTTTGGCGACATTCGCCGCATGGTGGCCCGCTCGGCCTACGCGCAGCTCCGCTTTTCACCATTTCTCCTTATCACCACTATTTTCGCGATGATTTTTGCGTATCTGACCCCGCCATTTTTTGCATTGAATGGCAATTTTCCCGCAAATTTCTTAGGCCTCGCGGCGTGGGCCTTGCTGGCTCTCGCCTACCTGCCCATACTCCACTTCTATCGCATTTTCCCGTTATGGGCCGCGATGTTACCCGTGATCGCGGCAGCCTATGCGGCGTTCACTCTCGATTCGGCGTATCAGCACTGGCGGGGCAGAGGCGGACAATGGAAGGGGCGCAGTCAGACGCTCGCAGCCAAGCAATGACCGCGGCTTTCAGTATCGAGGCGAGCAAGACGGAGCACGGTGAGAACTTTCCCGTCGCCTCGTTTCTCATCATACCCCGCCTGCGCAAACCGATCCTGAGTTTCTACCGTTTTGCCCGCGCCGCCGACGACATCGCCGACCATCCAAAGCTGTCAGAGCAAGACAAATTCGCAGGCCTCGCCGCGCTCGAAGACACGCTTCTTGGCAAGTCCAACAGCGCCAAGGCAGCCATCCCGCTGAGGCAGGTACTGGCGGAGACGGGGCTTGCTCCGACCCATCCGCTCGATCTCCTCGTGGCGTTCCGCATGGACGTGACCAAGCGCCGCTACGCGAATTGGGATGAGCTCATGCATTATTGCCGTTACTCGGCCATGCCGGTCGGGCGCTTCGTGCTCGATGTGTACGGTGAGGACGAATCGACTTGGGCCTATTCCGATCCGCTCTGCTCGGCGTTGCAGGTGATCAACCATCTCCAGGATTGCGCCAAGGACTATTGCGACCTCGACCGCGTCTACTTGCCGCTCGATATCTTGGCGGCGCATCGGACGACTGTGGCAGCGTTGTTTGACCCGCGCGCGTCACAGGCTTTGCTAGCCGGCCTCCACGAGATCGCCAGGAAGACGGCGGCGCTAATGCCGGAGGCCTCAAAGCTGCCGCTCGCCGTGCGCGACGCGCGGCTCGGCCTCGAGACGGGAGCAATCGTGGGCCTCGCCCATAAGCTCATCGCCATTCTGATGGTGCGCGATCCGTTGAGCGAGCGCGTGCATCTTACCAAGCCGGGCAAGGCTTGGCACGGGCTATGGGGAGCGCTCGATGCTGGCACTGCCCGGCTCATCGGGCCTACCACCGCTCTTCGGCTGCGGCTCAGATGAGTGTGGTCGCCGAAATCCCGGCTCCTGCGGCGCGGGCGCCGGTCGCCAAGCACAGCTCGTTTTATCTCGCTATGCGCATCCTTCCGCCGGAGCAGCGTGAGGCGATGTACGCGGTCTACGCCTTCTGCCGCGCGGTCGACGATATCGCCGATGACGGCGGCCCGCGCGCCGGGCGGCTCGCGATGCTCGATCAGTGGCGCGCCGATATTGCGTACCTCTATGACGGCGGCCCGACCGAGCTTACCCAGGAGCTTGCCCGGCCGCTCGCCCGCTTCGGCATGCGTCAGCAGGATTTCCTCGACGTCATCGACGGTATGGAGATGGATGTGCGGCGCGAGATGCGCGGGCCCAGTTGGGAGACGTTCGAGCTTTATTGCGACCGCGTTGCTTCTGCGGTCGGGCGGCTCTCGGTCAAGATCTTCGGCGTGGAGGATGACAAGGGAATTCTCCTGTCGCATCACCTGGGCCGCGCCTTGCAGATGACAAACGTGCTCCGAGACCTCGATGAGGACGCAGAACTCGGACGGCTCTATCTTCCTGCGGAAGCTCTCGCCAGCGCCGGAATAGAGGAAAAGGACATCGGCAAAGTGCTGGCGCATGCACGCCTCCGCGACGCCTGCATGGTTGTCGCGAACCGCGCCGGTGGGCATTTCACCGAAGCCGACGCGGTGATGGTGGGATGCAGCAAGGAAAGCGTACGCTCGCCGCGCATCATGGCTTCGGTCTACCGCGCTCTGCTCGACAAGCTCGTCGCTCGCGGTTGGAAGCCACCGCGGCAGAAGGTCCGCCCTTCCAAGCTGCAATTCTTAAGCGCAGTCGCCCGCTACGGCATCGTCTGATGACGGCCGGAACCGTGCATATCGTGGGCGCCGGACTTGCCGGGCTCTCGGCGGCGGTTGGGCTCATAGCGACCGGCCGCGAGATCGTTGTGCATGAGCTTGCGCGCCACGCTGGCGGACGTTGCCGCTCTTATTTCGAGCCCGCCCTTGGGCTCACTATCGACAACGGCAATCACCTTCTGCTGTCGGCCAATCGCGCGGCGCTGGCATTTCTGAAGACCATCGGCAGCGAGGGAAAGCTTGTCGGACCTGAGCACGCGGAATTCGCGTTCGCCGATCTTGCCTCGGGTGAGCGCTGGGTGCTGCGTCCGAACGATGGGCCTCTTCCATGGTGGGTTTTTTCTGAAAGCCGGCGCGTGCCGGGCACGCACGGAACCGAGTACCTGTCGCTGGTTAAGCTCCTCGGCGTGAAGAAGGATCGGCCCATCGGTGAGATCATCGATTGCGCCGGGATGCTCTATGAGCGGCTCACGCGGCCAGTGCTTCTTGCGGCGCTGAATGCCGAGCCGCCTGAGGCGTCGTCGCTCCTGGCTGGCGCGGTCCTGCGAGAGACACTGTTCAAGGGCGGTCAGGCTACTCGTCCCCTGATTGCGCAAGAGGGGCTTGGGCCGGCTTTCATCGGTCCGGCGCTCGCCTTCCTCGAGCGTAGCGGCGTGCAGTTCCGCTTCAGCCATCAACTGCGCCGCCTGGAGTTCCTCGGCGATTGCGCTCACAAGCTCGATTTCGGCGAGGACGTCCTCGAGCTTGCGCCGAACGACACGGTCATTCTCGCCTTGCCTGCCGCAGTCGCCGCCTTGCTTGTGCCGGGCCTCCCAACGCCAACCGAGTTCCGCGCCATCGTGAATGCCCATTTCAAGATCGAGCCGCTTAAGTCCCAGCCGAAGATCATGGGCATCGTCAACGGGACGGTGGAATGGCTTTTCGCCTTCCCGGGTCGGCTCTCTGCGACGATCAGCGCGGCCGATCGATGGATCGAAGCCCCACGCGAGGATCTGGCAAAAAAGATCTGGGACGACATCGCTGCCATAACCGGCGCGAGCCACGAGTTGCCGCCCTGGATCATCATCAAGGAACGGCGCGCAACTTTCGCCGCGTTGCCTGAGGAGAATGCGAGGCGGCCTCCGGCCGAGACCGCCTGGCCCAATCTCCTTCTTGCCGGCGACTGGACCGCCACTGGACTCCCTGCCACCATCGAAGGCGCGATCCGGTCAGGCAATCGGGCCGCCCATCTTGCGAGAGTAAACGGCGATGCAAGACAGTGAGATCGCGTCGAGCACGCGCAAGCCAGCTGGCCCGAAGACCAGGGGCAAAGACGAGACCGACGCGCTCGAGGCATCAATCGCCTCGGCGGCAAAGGCGCTCTGCGCGCTTCAGCGCGCGGACGGCCATTTCGTTTTCGAGCTCGAAGCAGACGCCACGATCCCTGCCGAATATGTGCTGATGCGCCATTATCGCGGCGAGCCGGTGGACGCCGAAATCGAAATGAAAATTGCGCGCTATCTCCGCCGCATTCAATCCGCCGATGGCGGCTGGCCGCTATTCCACGGCGGCGCCTCCGATGTCAGCGCAAGCGTGAAGGCCTATTTCGCGCTGAAGATGATTGGCGATTCGCCAGAAGCCGCGCATATGGCGCGGGCGCGTAGCCTGATCTTGGCAAAAGGCGGCGCTGCCAACAGCAATGTGTTCACGCGCAACCTGCTCGCGCTTTATGGCGCAGTCCCATGGCGCGCCGTGCCGGTCATGCCGGTCGAGATCATGCTCCTGCCTCGATGGTTTCCGTTCCATCTCGACAAGGTCTCCTATTGGGCGCGCACGGTGCTCGTGCCGTTGATGGTGCTTAACGCGCTCAAGCCGTACGCGCGCAATCCAAAAGGTGTACGCATCGACGAGCTCTTCGTGGTGCCGCCGGATCAGGTGCGGCACTGGCCCAAAGGCGCGCATCAGACCTGGCCCTGGCCTGAGATCTTCGGCGGCATTGATCGGGTCTTACGGGCGCTTGAACCCTATATGCCGAAAGCGACGCGCGCCCGCGCGATCGGCTACGCAGAGAAATTTGTGACGGAGCGGCTGAACGGAGAGGACGGGCTCGGCGCGATCTTTCCCGCCATGGTGAACGCCCTGCTCATGTTCGACGCGCTCGGTTTTGGCGCGGACGATTGGCGGGTGAGGACAGCAAGGGCCTCGATCGAGAAGCTGCTAGTCGTCAAGGATGACGAAGCCTACTGCCAGCCGTGCCTGTCGCCGGTGTGGGACACGGCACTCATGGCCCACGCTCTGCTCGAGGTGGGCGGCGAAGATTGCGAGCAGCATGCGCTGGCGAGCCTGGAATGGCTCTCTCCACTGCAGGTACTCGATCTGATGGGAGACTGGGCTGCACAAAGATCCGACATTCGTCCCGGCGGATGGGCCTTCCAATATGCCAATCCCCACTACCCCGATCTCGACGATACGGCGGTCGTGGCCATGGCGATGGATCGCGCGGCATCGCGTTTGCCAGAGCGGGACCGTGGCAAGTTCAGCCAAGCGATCGGCCGTGCGCAGGAATGGATCGTGGGCATGCAAAGTGCAATTGGTGGCTTTGCCGCCTTCGATGCCGATAACGAGTACTACTACCTGAACCAGATCCCCTTCGCCGATCATGGCGCGCTGCTTGATCCTCCCACCGCGGACGTTACCGCGCGTTGTGTGTCGATGCTCGCTCAGCTCGGCGCCCGCAGAGGCGAAAGCGAGCCGCTCGACAAGGCGATGGCCTATCTTTTGCGCACCCAGCAAGCTGACGGAAGCTGGTATGGCCGCTGGGGCATGAACTACATCTACGGCACCTGGTCCGTGCTGTGTGCGCTCAATGCCGCGCAGCTCGACGCATCGTCACCACCTGTCCGGAAAGCGGTAGACTGGCTGGTCTCGATCCAGAATCCCGACGGCGGATGGGGTGAGGACGGCACGAGCTATAAGCTCGACTATCGTGGATACGAGCCCTCCCCGAGCACCGCGTCGCAGACAGCCTGGGCACTGCTTGGACTGATGGCAGCCGGCGAGGTCGATCATCCCTCGATCAAGCGGGGCATCGAGTACCTTTTGCGTGAGCAAGGAGCAGACGGATTCTGGACCGAGCAGCGCTTTACCGCGACCGGCTTTCCCCGCGTCTTCTATCTTCGCTATCACGGCTATGCGAAATTCTTCCCGCTTTGGACGCTTGCCCGCTATCGCAATCTGAAGGCCGCCAACACGACATCAGTCCTGGTCGGGATGTGAGCGGGCGAGCGCGAAGTCGGGGCTTCGTACTCGCCGCGACCGGTCTTCGCGCAGAAGCGCGCATTGCCGCGCGAGTCGAGCGAGTCAGAGCCGTCGCAGGCGGTGGGCACGGCAGCAGACTCGGGCAGCTCATCCGCCGGGAAATCGCAGGGGGCGCCGAGGCCGTCGTCAGCTTCGGGATTGCCGCTGGGTTAGCGCCTGGGAAGGGGCCGGGGACGTGCGTCGTCGCATGCGAGATCGTGTATGGCGATTTTCGCTATCCAACCGATCCGGCATGGGCGGCGCGAATAGAGCTCGCGATTGATGGCGTCGAGCTCGCGACCATCGCCGCCGTCGATCGACCGCTAGAAAGTCTGGGTGAGAAGCATGCGCTCTACGCCAAGACGGGCGCCGTCGCGGCAGATATGGAGAGCCATATCGCGGCACGTCTCGCGATTGAGCACGGTCTGCCCTTTGTCGCACTCAGAGTCGTTGCCGATCCTGCCGCACGCGCAGTGCCGCCGGCAGCATTGGCCGGAATGCGCAAGGATGGACGCGTCGATGTAGGGGCAGTTCTCGT
>Ga0075429_100004416_pt1 | contig 12081 bp, 12 predicted proteins | sample RhiMetdeltSRZDD3_FD_75295 | JGI IMG/M metagenome (GOLD analysis project Ga0075429, IMG submission 75295) | Populus rhizosphere microbial communities from Tennessee, USA - Rhizosphere MetaG P. deltoides SRZDD3 | ecosystem: Host-associated > Plants > Roots > Rhizosphere > Soil | place: USA...
GTCAGCATGCGGATGATCTGCACGCGGCAGGCGCGCGCGATGGCCTCCAGACGAACGTCACCCATCGAGATCCTCCATGAAGCTCGCGATGTGGTCGACCCGGATGTCGGCGACGGCGATCTCCGGCGCGTACGTCGCCTGGTCGGTCCCCCAGACGACCGTGCCCTTCACATCCTTCGTGATGCCGACGACGTTGTTCAGGAACGTGGCGATGTTGTCGTTGATCCGGATCGTGTTGGGCTTGATCGGCTCGGCGATCCGGCCGTCGCGAATGATATAAGAATCGGCCACCACCGTACAGGTGAAATCACCGGCGCGCAGTCCGTTGATCGGGTACGTGTACCAGATGCGCCCGATGTAGAGGCCGTCGCCGACCCGGCGCAGCAGCTCGTCGCGACTCACGCCGGCAGCGCCCTCCACCACGACGTTGGTGGCGGCCGCGCCCGGACGCTGGTCGAACTGGCGGCCGCCGCCGCTGCCGAAGCGGAACCCGCTGCGCGGCACGAGGGCGGCCGCCCTGGCGGCGTCGTCGGCGCCGCCGAGCTTCTCCCCGCGGCGCGGATCGCGCAGGAGCCGCTGGCTTTCGTACCACGAGGCGAGGAAGCCGGTGAGCACGCCGTGACGGATCAGCTCGGTGCGGCCCGCGGGCAGGCCTTCGCAGGTGATGCCCTTGCTCGCCATGAGACCCGGCATGGCGCCGTCATCGTAGATGCTCAGCTCCGGCGCGGCGACGCGGGCCCCGAGCCGGCCGAGAAACGGCGAGGCCGACGCATAGAAGGCGCCGGCGCGGCAGGCGGGCACCACGATGTTGTCGAGGAGATCGGTGACCGGCTGCCGACCGAAGACGACGCGATAACGCCCCGAGTCGACGCGCGCGCCGCCCACGGCCGCAATGGCCGCCAGCGCCGCCTCGTTGCCCGCCTCGTCGGTCAGGTGGTCGAGGTGCGTGCCCGTCGACCACCCGCTGCCCTTGGCGCCGCGCGACTCGACCATGGCCGTGACGAACGCGCTGATCATCGTCGACTCGTCGGTCTGCACGCGCGGCATGGCGGTGGAGACCACGGCGATGCGCTCGGCCAGGATGGTCACGTCGCCGCCGACGATGAGACCGAGGCGCCGCAGAGCCTCGTCGTCGGGCGCGAGATCGGCGAGCCGGGAGGAGGCGAGGAACGTCCGGAGGGCGCCGTTCACCACCGTCCATCCGGCGTCCACCAGGCGCGCGTCCGGCAGGGCCATCAGCAGCGGATCGTGATAGCTGCTCAGGGTGCGCGGCGTCGCCGACGGCCGGGGGAGTGAGACGAAGTCGGCATCGATCACCGCCGCCGCCCGTGCCTTGTCGAGCGCACGGGCGGCGCCGGCGGCCGACAGATCGCTCGGCTCGCTGCCGAAGCCGAGACGTGGGCCGTCCGGTCCGTCGAAGACCACCTGAAGGCCGATCCCGTACGACTCCACCGACTTCGGCTCCTCGACCCCGTTGCACGGAATGTGCGATGTGTAGTTGAGCCGCGTGAGGAGCGTCGCGTTGGCGGCCACGAAGACCTCGACCTCGCGGACGCCTGGCGCGCCCCGCGTCATCTCGAATGCCGTCTGGGCCGCGGACTTCAGCGCGTCGAGCGAGCGCATTCAGTGTCTCGGCGGCGCGGCGATGTTCTTGCCTTCGACCGGGTAGCCCTTGGCGTGCCAGCCGGGGAGGCCCTCGTCGAGGACCTGGTGATTGCGCCAGCCCTGAGCATAGAGCAGGTTGCTGGCCCCACGGGCCAGGGCGTGCGGGCAGGTTCAGTAGAGGACGACGAGCCCGGTCTTGCGGATCTCGGCGGCGCGCTCGCGCACCGCCCGCAGCGGAATCGATCGCGCCCCCTTGATGTGCATGTCCACGTAGGCGTCCCACGTGCGCACGTCGATGATGTCGCCCTTGACGCCGCGGTCGAGGCTGGCCTTCAGCTCCTCCACGGAGATGAAGCTCACGGGGTGGTCGGGCGGGGCGGCGGGCGTCGCGCCGACGAGCAGCGCGGCGAGGGCGGCCAGCGGAATCAGCGCGCGAGGCACCTCAGCCTCCGGTCACCCGGGCCCGGCTGCGGAGCGTCGGTCCGCCGTTGCCGAGCTTCTTCGACTGCATCGGCTGACCCTTGCCGCAGTTGGCGATCGGGTAAATCCGGAAGTCCGTCCCGACGGCGTCCACGTTGCGCAGGAAATCGCGCGAGTCGGCCGCGATCCCGCCGTCGCGGTACAGGCGGCCGAGCTGTCCGCGCTCGATCTCGTAGACCTTGCGCGCCGAGATCCGAAAGTTCTCGCGGCTCTCGGCGATGGAGGGGATGCGGTGCCCGACGAGATAGTACCCGTGCTCGACGTCGCGGATGATGTCGCGCGGATCGTCGTCGCCGCGCTCGAAGACCGTGCTCGACATGCGGATCAGCGGGACGAGCGAGGCCTCGGTGGCCTTGTAGTGTCCGTTGGGCGCGCCGCCGAAGATCGCGGCCGTCTGACGGCTGTTCATGAAGCCCTGGAACACACCACGGTCGATGTGCACGACGCGCCGCGCGGGTGTCCCCTCGTGGTCGTACTCGTAATGGCCGTATCCCGGCAGGGCCGGATCGGAGTACGCCGTCACCAGCGGGGAGGCGATCCGCTTGCCGACCTGGTGCTCGCCAAGGCCGGCCAGAAGCCACGAGCGGCCGGCGTACGCGGTCTCCATCTTCAGGGCTCGGTCGAGCTCCGTCGGGTGGCCGATGATCTCGTGGGAGAGCAGCGTGTTGTAGTGCGGGTCGGTCACCACCGTCACGTCGCGGTCGGAGGTCGGCAGCGGCGGTGCCACGGCGAGGGCGGCCGCCTCGCCCGCCAGCGCGACGGCAAAGTCGCGGAACGGCGGGAACGACATGAGCGCCTCGTCGACACCCTCGGTGAGGACCTCCCACCCCCGCTGATGTCCGCTGACGTCGTAGAGCGACTGGCTCACACCGCCGGCGACCGCCACCACGGAGCAGAGGCCCTGCGTCAGCGCGAAGGCCTGGTCGATGAGCGTGCCCTCGGTGGAGGCGACGAGCTCGCGGCTCAGCTGGGTGACGGCCAGGATGTAGTTGTACTGGACGCTCGCCTGGGCGTCGCGCACTGCGCGCGAGACGTCGGTGGTGAAGGCGACCATGTCGGACAGCGACACCGCCCGCGGGTCGATACGGTAGACGGCGGGCACGACGGCCTGATGCACCTCGATCGGATGAAGCCGCGTGTCGGCGAGCGACGCCCCCAGGGCGCCGAACTTCTCGCGGGCGGCGGCCTTGCCGTCGGCGTTCGCGATGGCGCGACGATACGCGCGCTCGAGCGCATCACCGAGCAGCGCTTCGAGGTCCGGCAGATCGGCGGCGCCGATCACGATGCCGATCCAGCCCGGCGCCACCGTCCGGTCGCCGGCGAGCACGCGCACGCCTGCGGCGCACGACGCGTCGGCGCCGGACGCGCGGCTGCCACCGTTCTCTGCGCTGGCGAAGCGGCCCTCGACGACCTCGAGGCGCACGTCGGCGTAGGCCAGATGCGGCAGCCGCTGCCGTGCTTCCCGCAGCAGGGCCGGGACACTCGTGCGCGCGCGGTCGACGACGTCGAGCGTGATCAGAACGGCTCCACCGTCACCAGCTCGCCCGCCCCCACGTCGGCGCGGCCCTCGTCCAGCACGATGAGACAGTTGCCGGCGACCATCGAGGACAGGATGCCGGAGCCCTGCGGCCCCGTGGTCCGCACCTCCCACGCGCTGCCGCTCCAGCGCAGGATGCCGCGCTTGTACTCGGTGCGGCCGACCTTCTTGGACATCGGCTCGAGCGCGCGCGCCTGCCAGCACTCGGGAAAGAGCGTGCGCCGTCCCCCGAGCTTGTAGATGACGGGGCGCACGAACAGCATGAACGACAGCAGGGAAGCGACCGGGTTGCCGGGCAGGCCGAAGAACGCGGTGCCCGCGATCGAGCCGACGGCCAGCGGGCGCCCGGGCTGCATGGCGACCTGCCAGAAGTCGATGGCGCCGATCTCGGCGAGCACCTCCTTCACCAGGTCGTACACGCCGACCGACACGCCGCCCGAGGTGAGGACGACGTCGGCATCCGCCGCCGCCTCCTGCAGGCGTCCGCGCAGCGTCGCGCGATCGTCGGGGACGATGCCGAGGTCGATGACCTCGCCGCCGCATTGCTCGATCGAGCCGCGGAGGGTGAATCTGTTGGCATCGTAGATCTGGCCGGGACGCCGCGGTGTGCCGGGCTCCGCGACCTCGTCCCCCGTGGACATGACGGCCACGCGCGGCCGGCGCCGCACCATCAGCTGCCAGGCGCCGAGCGACGTCATGAGTCCGATCTCTTGAGGACGCAGCACGGTGCCCGCTTCCACCACGATGGCGCCGGCCTCGACGTCCTCGCCCCGGAGCCGGACGTTGGCGCCCTTCGCGAGCGGTGCGATCCGGACGCGATCGCCGCTGCGCTCGACGATTTCTTGCGGGTAGACGGTGTCGGCGCCGGCCGGCATCGGCGCGCCGGTCATGATGCGCAGCGCCTGACCGACGCCGAGCGCGCCGTCGAAGACGAAGCCGGCGGCGAGATCGGCGACGACGACGAGCTCGCGCGTCCCCGTCGCTGGAATGTCGGCGCTGCCGACCGCGTAGCCGTCGACGGCGGAGTTGTCGGCCGGCGGCACGTCGATCGGCGCCTGGAAGTCCTCGGCCAGGACGCGGCCGAGGGCGCGGGTGACGGGCAGCAGCTCGGGCGCGACGACGGCCGTGATGCCGGACAGGATGTGATTTTGGCCGTCACGCACCGAAATCATGGGTGCATTATACGCGCCATGGATGACGTGGCGCCCCGGCCCGGCAGCTTCTGGATCCGGGCCGTTGGCTTCGGCGTCGATGTGCTCGTGATCATGCTCGCGCAGTCCCTGCTGGGCGTGCTCGCCGCGCGGCGATGGGGTGTGGATGTGGACCGCTCGTCGACGCTGCAGGGCGCCGTCGTGTTCTTCACGCTGCTCTTCGCCGTCCTCTATCCGACGGTGCTCCACACGCTGACGGGCCAGACGGTGGGCAAGCTGCTCGTGGGCGTGCGCGTGGTCGCCACCGACGGTGGGCTGCTGCCGCCGGGCGCCGCGTTTCTGCGGGCGGTGGTGGCGTGGCTCGCGCTGCCGTTCTTGCTCGGGCTCGGCCACGTGATCGCCGGCCTGCGCAAGGACAAGCGCGCGCTGCACGACCTCCTGGCCGGCAGCCGCGTGGACCGCGTGCCATCCCCGCGCCGCGCGGCCGCGCCGGCGTCGCCGCCGCCGGCAGCCGTTCCGCCGCCTTCCGGCTCGCAGCCGCTCTGACTGGCGCGCTGCCGCTGAAGCTTCGCAATCGACTCGCGGAGCTCATCGTGGCCGCGCTCGGCGACGCGGACGCCCGACGGCAGCTGGCGGCGCTCGCCCGCGATCCGCGCGCGTGGCTCGGCCCCGACGACACGGCGTGGGCGGCGACGCTCGTCGATCGCGCCCGTCGCGCGGACACGGCGCTCGCCGGCGCGCCGCTGGCGCCTTCCTCCGACCTCGAGACGGCGCTGGCCGCGGCCGCGCGACTCTTCGATGCCGCTCTCTTCTTCGAGGTTCACGAGGTGCTCGAGCCGCACTGGCTGGTGGCGCGTGACGAGCAACGCGAGGCGCTGCAGGGTCTGATCCAGATCGCCGTCGCCTGGCAGCATCTCGCCAACGGCAACGTGGCTGGCGCCCGATCGCTGCTCACCGACGGCGCCGCCCGGCTGCACGGCCAACGCCTCGTCGGGATCGATTTCGATGGTTTCGCGCGGGCGGCGCTCGAGGCCGCCGCCACACTGCCCGCCGCCACGCGGCCGGCGTTTCCCCGCCTGCCGCGCTAAGATCCAGCTCCAGGGAGGAAGCCCATGGACCTCGAGCTGCAAGGCAAGGTGGCGGTGGTGACCGGCGGCAGCAAGGGCATCGGACGCGCGATCGCGCTCGGGCTCGCGGCGGAGGGCGCGCGCGTGGTGGTGGTGGCCCGCGACGCCGGCGCCATCGACAAGGTCGTGGCGGAGGCGCGCGACCGCGGCGGTCGCGACCCCGTGGGTATCAGCGCGGACCTGTCGCAGCTCACCGAGGTCGAGCGCGTGGTCACCACCGCGCGCCGCGAGTGCGGGCGCGTCGACATCCTCGTCAACAACGCCGGGGCCATTCGCGGCGGCGCGTTTCTCGACATTCCGGACGCGCAGTGGATCAACGACTGGAACCTGAAGCTGCTCGGCTACATCCGCATGGCGCGCGCCGTGTTCCCGATCATGCAGGGCCAGGGCGGCGGGCGCATCGTGAACGTGGTCGGCGCGGCCGCCCGCAATCCGACGGCCGTCTACCTGACCGGCGGCGCCGCCAATGCCGCGCTCGTGAACTTCACCAAGGGTCTCGCTGATCTCGGCGCCGAGTCGAACATCCTGGTGACGGCCGTGTCGCCGGCGGCCACGCGGACCGAGCGGTGGGACTCGTTGATGGAGCAGCAGGCGAAGGCCTCGGGCAAGTCGGTGGCCGAGATGCGGGCGGCCGCCCAGGCGCCCTACCGGCTCGGGCGAATCGCGACTCCCGAGGACATCGCCGATGTCGTCTGCTTTCTGACATCGGCGCGTGCCTCCTTCATCACCGGCATCTGCATCACCGTGGACGGCGGAGCCACGCGGGGGGTATATCCGTAGGTTTCCCGAGGCCTTGACATGCGTTGCCTCCTGTAACTACTCTCTGCCCTAGCGCGCTGGGCTCGGGGTTCCAATCGTCGCTCGCCGCTTTCACGGGGCAGGAGGTTCGCGAGATGGCGGCCAAGCTGTTCGTCGGAAACCTTTCGTTCCAGGCCACGGAAGAGGACCTCCGCGAGCTGTTCGCGCAGGCCGGCAACGTGGAGACCGTGCGGATCATCACCGATCAGTTCACCGGACGCCCGCGCGGATTCGGGTTCGTCGAGATGGCCACGAAGGAAGAAGCGCAGAAGGCGGTGGAGATGCTGAACGGCCGCCTCTTCCGCGATCGCAACCTCGTCGTCGACGAGGCGCGCCCGCAACCCCAGCGCGGCGCCGGTGGAGGCGGACCTCGCGGCGACCGCCCGCGGACCGGCGGCGGGCCGGGCGGTGGCGGCGGCGGCGGCTGGCGCCGCTAGACGCCTGACCCGATCATCGAGGCGCGCCACGGCTCCGCCGGGGCGTGCCGAGCGACCTGGGGGGCGTGGGGGGCCATGGCGGGACCCCGCTAAAACAGGCTCAGTTGTGCGGAATCGGCCTCATCCTCGGCGTACGGGATGAGGCCGTCGATCTCGGTGAAGCGCCGGAACCGCTGCCAGATCTCCAGCACCTTCGCCTGGTAGTACTCGACATTCTCGTCGGGATGCTCGCGGTCCCACGCGCTGGCGAGCTTTGCCGCCTCGTTCACCGGCACCCGTGCGGTGCGTCCTGTCACGTAGTACGAGATCTGGTCGCCCGCCTGCACGGGACGGCCGCTGGCCGCCGCCAGCTCGTAGGCCGCCGACGGCGCCCGGACCCCACTCGCCACGCGCTCGCGATAGATCTCGAGCGGCTCCTGCAGCGTCTCGGTGCGCGCGAACGTCCGGACGTCCACCCGGTGCGCGGCGAAGTCGGCCAGCCAGCGATCGATGATGGCCTTCGCATCGGCGGCGGCGCCGGTGACGAGCAACCGCACGATCTCCTCGATGAGCCGGCGCTGGAACGGCTCGAGACCGCGTGAGCGAAACGCCGAGCCCTTCAGGCGCAGACGCCCGCGCCCGTCCAGCAGCGCGTACGTCTTCATCTTGTAGGAGAACATCGCCGCATACCGGCCGTCCAGCTCGAGCGTGAGGCCGGTGGGCAGCGCGGCGGTCAGGCGCTCGAGCAGGGTGGCGTCGTCGCCCGCGGTGTGGTCGGGCGCCGGCATGAAGTACACGCCGTCGGTGTCGGCCTCGAGCGGGGTGGCGCCGAGCTCGCGCAGGGCATCGACGATGAGGGTGACGATGCGGCGGCCCTCGGCGGTCACACGATTGGCGGCGTCGAAGTCGTTCCAGTGGGCGGAGGAAAAGCCCAGATAGCCGTAGAACGAGTTGATGAGGATCTTGAACGACTGCGACAGCGCCTGCTGATGCTGTCGCTCCTCGTCGCCGGCGGCGGCCTGCGCCAGTCGCTTGGCGGCCACGCGCACGTCGCGCAGGTGCGTCAGCAGCTCCAGAAAGATCCCGAGCTCGTCGCGCAGCGGCGCCACGCCTCCCGCGAGCATGAGCGAGGGATAGAGCGACGTGACGTCGACGTGCAGCACCGGTGCGGCCACGCCCTGGTGCCAGATGGCGGTGAGCCCGCCGCCGACGCTCTGCACCGGGGCGGGGACGGGCACGGCATGGCCGCGGCGCAGGTACTCCCGGAGCATCAGCGCGTCGACCTTGGCGGCGGCTCCGCGCAGCGTCACCGACTGATAGTCGAAGGGCAGCAGCTGCGCCTGGGCGAAGTACGGGGGCGACAGCACGGCGGAGATGGCCAGCGTCTCCAGGGCGTCGTCGGCGGCGTAGGCCATCAGCCGATCGGCGTTCTCGGCGAGCTCGGCCGCCACGCGCGCGGAGTCGACGTACGTGCGGCCGGTCGCCGCCACCCCGAGGTGCCGGGCGATGTCTTTCAGGCCGAAGGACGGGAGATCGCGGGCGCCGACGTCGTGGAGCTGCGCGAGCATCCACGTGTCGACGACGTGGCGCCCGGCAAGCTCGTAGCGACGGAAGCCGATGGTACGCTCCGCCACGGAGAGCCGGGCCGGCCGCCCCCGCAGCAGGCTGCCGTCGCGACCCCAGGCGAGGGGCACGCCGTGACGCCGGGCGCGCGCCTCGATGTACTCGAGGTCGAAGCGGAAGATGTTGTGGCCCTCGATGACGTCGGGATCGCGCTCGCGGATGAGTCGCCCGCACTCCTGCAGCAACGCCGGCTCGTCGAGGCGGTCGCCGCGCAGGACCTCGCGGAATCCGCGCGTGTCGGCCAGGGCGATGGCCACGATGCGGTCGCCGGCACGCGCCGCGGAGGGAAACTCGTAGCCCTCGGTCGTCACGACCTCGATGTCGAGGGCGAGCCGCCGCAGGTCGCCGAATCGCATGCCGCCGAACGACGTCCGCCCGGTGAGGAGCAGGTATTGGTGGACGGGATCATTCAGGAAGCGATAGGGCGCGCCGGGGCCGGTGGCCGCCACGCCACTCGCGTCACGGCAGCGGTCGCGGGCGGCGAGCGCGTCGCTCCAGGCGCCGAAGCGGGCGAGCCAGCGCAGCGCGCCGGCGCCGTCGAGCTCGCGGAGCGAGATCAGCCCCGGCGCCTCGCTCACGAGACCGGCGTCGGCCGTGAGGAGGAAGGGACTGAAGGGGACGCGCTCGGCGCGGGCGCCGTGGTCGTCGCGCAGCCACAGGCGCATCCCGCGGCCATCGTCGGCCAGCGCGGCGGCGACGAGACGGGGCGTTCGGTCGGCGCCGAAGAGCAGCGGGGGCGGGTGGCTCAGGCGGTGGCTTCTTCCACCGCCGCGCGGTACATCGCGGCGTCGACGAGACCGACGAGGGCGCGTCCCGTCTGCGGGACGATCACGGTGGGAATCGAGCGAACGCCCTCGGCCACCGCCGCCTCGTAGTCCTTCACCACCGCTTCGCGGCCGGCGCCCGACTCGAGGTCGGCGTCGAACCGCCGGAGATCGGCGCCGACGCCCGCCACGATCTCACGGACGACGGCGGCGTCGGCGATGTTGCGGCTGTGCGTGAAGAACGCCTCGAAGAGTGCGAGGTCGACACGCGCGAACAGCTCGTCGCCCTGCCGGGCGACGCACTTCGCGGCCTCCAGCGCGGGCAGACTCCAGTTCGGCATCTGCGGGTGCGGCCAGGGCGTGAAGGTGATGCCGTCGGCGGCCGCCATCTGACCGCAGCGCCGCCAGCCATCTTCGCGGTAGGTGCCCTTGAACGACACGGCGGGCACCGGCGTGGGGCGGAGCGGAAAGGCGCGGTGCTCGACGCTCAGGGAGCCGCCGAGCGTATCCGCGAGTCGCCGGAGGCGGACCGCCGCCGGATAACACCAGGGTCAGAGATAATCGCTGTAGACGATCAGGCGAACGCCGTCGCTCATGTCCGGATTCTATACCGATCGCTTCGGTGTATGCTCGGCCCATGCGCGAAACACTCCGGGCGGCGCTTCTCGTCGCTTCGGTCCTCCTCGCCGGTTGCGCACCGGCCCTCGTATCGTTCGACAACGTGACGCCGGGCGCGGCCCTACGAATCCCCGCCGAGGAATTCCGCCCGTCCGGCGCCGGCGCATTCCCGGCAGTCATCCTCATGCACGGCTGTCACGGCGTGTCGGAGTCCAACCGCGACTGGGCACGCTGGCTGTCGGATCGCGGCTACGTCGCCCTCGTCGTCGACTCCTGGCGTCCGCGTGGACTCGTGGAAGCGTGCACGCCCGGCGAGGAGCTGCCGAACACGGCGCGGTTCGACGATGCCATCGGCGCCCTGCGCTGGTTGCACCGGCGGCCGTACGTCGATCGCGAGCGCATCGGCATCATCGGCTGGTCGAACGGCGGCGTCTTCGCCATGGCCGCCGTGAACGGCCCGACGTTCGAGCGGACCAGGAAGCGCGGCGTCGAGATCCCCGCCCCCGGCTTCCAGGCCGCCGTCGGCGTCTACCCCGGTGGCTGCTACTCGCTGGTGAACGAGCTCGCGGTGCGGCCCCTGCTGTTGCTCATCGGCGCCGACGACGACTGGACGCTCGCGTCGGAATGCGTCCAGCTCGCCGAGGTCCAGCGGGGCAAGGGTGCGGACATCACGCTCGTCGTCTATCCGGGCGCCGTCCACTACTTCGACGTGGAAGGGCAGCCACGGACGTGGCTGGCCGACGTCGAGAACCGCAACCGGCCGAACAAGTGCTGCGGAGCCACCGTGGGCTACGATACGGCGGCGGCCGCCGACGCGCATCGGCGGGTGGCGGAGTTCTTCGGCCGGCACCTCGGGGGCGGGCGCTGATGGACGCCTCCGTCGAGTTCGCCCGCCATCTCCTGCAGACGGTGGTGAACCTGCACGTGGCGGTGCCGCGCGCGCACCCGTCGTCCCGCATCCTCGGCAACGAGCGCATGGGCAGCGGCGTCATCGTCGACCCGGCCGGTCTCATCCTCACCGTGAACTACGTGGTGATGGGCGCGCAGACAGTGGAGGTGGGATTCATCAAGGGCCGCCGGGTGAAGGCCGAGATCGTGGGGCAGGATTTCGAGACCGGGATCGCCGTGCTCCGCGTGAAGCGGCAGGGGCTGGTGGCGGCGCCGCTGGCGCCGGCGGGTCTCGCGCTCGAGCGCGGCGAATCGGTCGTCTCCGTCGCGGCCACCGGGCCTCAGGAACGGCGGGTGGCCGGTGGTGTCATCACGTATCTGGGTGAGTTCGAGGCCTACTGGGAATATCTGCTCGAGCGTGGCATCGTCTCCAGCGCGCAGAACCCCGGCTTCGGCGGCGGCGCGCTCTACTCGATGACGGGGGCGCTGCTGGGCATCGTCTCCCTGAACCTCAACGAGATCGCGCGCTGCTCGCTCGCCATCCCCGTCGACTGCTATCGCGACCACGAGAGCGAGCTGCTCCGCTTCGGCCGCGTCACGAGCCGGCCGCGGCGCGCCTGGCTGGGCGTCTTCGCGCATGCCATCGACGAGGGCGTCGTCATCGCCGGTATCGTGCCGGAGGGGCCCGGTGACCGCGGCGGTCTGCAGGAGGGCGACATCATCGTGTCGCTCGACGCGCAAGAAGTCTGCAGCCGGAAGGAGCTCTATCTGTCACTCTGGCGCCATGAGCCCGGCGAGCGCCTGATGCTCGAGGTCGTGCGCGACAGCAAGACCCGGCGGGTCGAGATCACCACCGGCGACCGCGCGGAGTTCTTCAAACAGGCTTGACGTGGAGCCACTGTCCATCTCGAACAGGCCACCCACGCGTCTAACCGAACGCGCGCGGTCGCTACAACGGAGGGTGTGACGATGGACCTCGGACTGGCGGGCAGGGTGGCCCTGGTGACGGCGGCGAGCAAAGGCATGGGGAAGGCCTCCGCGATGGGGCTGGCGGCGGAGGGCGCCCGGGTCGTG
>Ga0075429_100004418_pt1 | contig 12079 bp, 10 predicted proteins | sample RhiMetdeltSRZDD3_FD_75295 | JGI IMG/M metagenome (GOLD analysis project Ga0075429, IMG submission 75295) | Populus rhizosphere microbial communities from Tennessee, USA - Rhizosphere MetaG P. deltoides SRZDD3 | ecosystem: Host-associated > Plants > Roots > Rhizosphere > Soil | place: USA...
CGGCGGTGAGGGTCGGTCCCGGGCCCCGCCCGTGCATGTCCTCTACCCGGACGCGGCGGCTGCTGCGGCCTTGGCCGTCTCCCGTGCCTCGGCGTCGGCCGCCTTCCCGTCCGCGCTTACCGGCAGCAGGCGCGAGGAGACGACGACGTCGGGCCCGAGCTCGGCCTGCACGGCGCGGAGGATCCCCTCCGTGACGTCGGGGTGCTCCCGGAGGAAGGCCGTCGCGTTTTGGCGTCCCTGGCCGAGCCGCTCGTCGCCGAAGCTGAAGTACGAGCCCGACTTCTGGACGATCTTCCGCTCGAGGCCGACGTCGACGACGCTCCCCTCCCAGGAGATGCCCTCGCCGTAGATGACGTCGAACTCCGCCTGCTTGAACGGCGGCGCCACCTTGTTCTTCACGACCTTGACGCGAACGCGGTTGCCGATCGCCTCGACGCCTTCCTTGAGCGTCTCGATGCGCCGCATGTCCAGGCGCACCGACGAGTAGAACTTGAGCGCGCGGCCGCCCGGGGTCGTCTCCGGGCTGCCGAACATGACGCCGATCTTCTCGCGGAGCTGGTTGGTGAAGAGGGCGACCGTTCCCGTGCGGTTGAGCGTGCCGGCCAGCTTGCGCAGCGCCTGGCTCATGAGGCGCGCCTGGAGGCCGACGTGGCTGTCGCCCATCTCGCCTTCGATCTCCGCACGCGGGGTGAGTGCGGCGACCGAGTCGACCGCAACGACGTCGAGCGCGCCGCTGCGGATGAGGAGCTCGGCGATCTCGAGCGCCTGCTCGCCGTTGTCGGGCTGCGAGACGAGCAGGTCGTCGATGTTGACGCCGATCCGCCGGGCGTAGGTCGGGTCCATCGCGTGCTCGGCGTCGATGAAGGCGCAGATCCCGCCGCGGCGCTGCGCCTCGGCGATGACGTGGTAGACGAGCGTCGTCTTGCCCGAGGACTCCGGGCCGAAGATCTCGACCACCCGGCCGCGCGGCAGGCCGCCGATGCCGAGTGCGACGTCCAGCGAGAGCGCGCCCGTGGAGATGGACGCGATCGAGACCTGCGCCTGGTCGCTCATCTTCATGACCGAGCCCTTTCCGTAGGCTCGCTCGATCTGGCTCAGCGCGGCGTCGAGCGCCTGTTCGCGGTTGGAGTCGGTCAAGGGTCTCAGCCTCCCAGCGGAATCGATTCGACGACTTCGTACTGCGCCCCGGTGGGCCGCAGTACCGACATCATGAGCGCCACCTCGGACGGACTGAACGGGCCCAGGTCGGGCTGCTCGGGCCGGAGCCGCGGCGGCTTGCGAAAGCGCAGAACGGTCACGTGCGGCAGCCAGGCGCGTCGCTCGCGCTCGTAGACGCCGAGGCGCTCGAGGTCTTCCCCCACGCCGTCCGCGAGCATGGTCGCGCGGCCATCGGCGTCCTCGAGGCGGACCATCCCGACACTCCTGGTCTCGCGGTAGTCCCTGACCGTAAGCAGCGGCCGTGCGGCCGCCTGTGCCCGCTCGCGCAGGGCCCGGACGATGCCGTCGACGTCCTCCTTCGGCCGCGACCCGAGGAACGCGACCGTGATGTGCAGGTTCCCGGGCGCGACGATGCGGGCGTCGGCGGCGGCGAGCTCGGCGTGCTGCCACGCGGACAGCCGCTCGACGGTCTCGTCGGGGAGGCGTAGCGCGACGAAAAGGCGGATGCGCTCATGACCCTCCACGCTACGTGGACGAAGCGCGCGTGTCTGTCACCGGCTGTGACAGGAGCTGCCGCAAGACGTGCAAAGCGAGGGTCGTCGCCCGCGCGCGTACCGCCTCGCGGTCGCCCGGCAGCACCACGCGGCGGCCGGCGCTCCCCGACGGGGCCTCGGCATGCAGGTAGACGAGCCCGACCGGCTTCTCCTCGCTGCCGCCCTCCGGCCCGGCCACGCCCGTCACGGCCAAGGCAACATCGGCTCCCAGGGCCATCCGAGCGCCTGCGGCCATGGCGGCGGCGGTCTCCTCGGAGACGGCGCCGTGCCGCTCGAGCACCTCCGCCGGGACGCCCAGGGTCTCCATCTTCACCGCGTTCGAGTACGAGACGACGCTCCCGACGAACACGTCGCTCGACCCCGGCACGTCGGTGAGCCGCGCAGCTACCAGCCCGCCGGTGCAGGACTCGGCCGTGGCGAGGGTCAGGCCGAGCTCCCGGCAGCGATCGAGGACGAGCGCCGCGACCGGCCGTTCGTCCGACGCGAACACGTCGGCCGCGAACCGCTGCTCGAGCACGCGCTCGAGGCTCTCCGCACGCCCGTCGCCTCCCGCTCGGGAGAACATGTCGACGCGGATCTCGAGGTCGTGGGCGCAGATCGTCACCTCGAGCCCCTCGCCCTCGCCGCCCACCTCCTCGAGCGCGCGCGCGACCGCGGACTCGCTCGGCCCGAAGAACCGCAGGACGCGGTGTCCGGGCACCTCGACACCGTCCAGCATGCGTCGCATCGGCGCAGACTCGAGCGCCCGCGGCCAGAGGCCGCGGAGCTCGCTGGGCGGCCCGGGAAGGGCGACCGCCACGCGTCCGTCGTGCTCCAGGAGGACGGCCGGCGCAGTGCCGGCGAGGCCGAGGACGGTCGACCCCACCGGGATGGACGCCTGCTTGCGCACACCGGGGACGAAGTCGGCATACGGCCGCCCGATGCGCTCCGCGACTCCGCGGGCGACCGCCTCGATCTCCAGGGCGAGCTCCTCGTCCACGACCAGCTCGCACCCGGCGACGCGCGCGATCGTCTCGACCGTGCGGTCGTCGTGCGTCGGGCCGAGACCGCCGGAAAAGACCGCGACGTCGGCCTGCATGCCCTCCCGGACGGCCTCCTCGAGCTCCCCGGGATCGTCGCCGACGAGAAGCATCCGCGCGGGCGCGAGTCCCAGCCGCGTCAGTTCGCGCGCCAGGAAGGCCCCGTTGCCGTCGGCCTTGTCTCCCCGCACGAGCTCGCTGCCCGTGAGGACGACGACCGCTCGACGCATCCGCTAGCCGGCGGTCGAGATCGTGCGGACGCCCTGCGCCGCCGTGACCACCACGACCGCCGACCGCCTCGGCCAGTCCTGCACGCGGCGGCCGTTCAGCTTGGCGTTCAGGTTGCCCGGCGCGCCGAGCTCGAGCCACAGGCGCTTGTACTTGACGAACCGCTGGGTCTGGCCCTGCTCGACGGTGCCTTCGAAGAGAAGCTTTCCGTTCACGCCCGCGGCGCGCACCTGCATCCAGCAGTCGCCTCGCACGGCGGTGAGGACGAGCTTGGCGCGCCGCACCGGTCGGGCCTGCTGGGCCGGACCGGCGTTCGTCGCCGTCGGCGCCTCCTCGGTCGTCGTCTGGCCCGTCGTGGCGGGGACGATCGGCGGCTCGTTCTGCGGGTCCTCACCGGCCTCCCTGAGGCCCACGAGCACGAGGACGGTGACCGCCACGATTCCCGCCAGGGCGATGACGATGAAGTTCGACTCCACCGGCCGGCTGCGCCGCTTGGGCGCCGTCGACTGGGTGACGGGAGTCTCCTCCGCGGTGGTGAAGCGCGAGTTGTACTCGTCGAGGTAGAGCTGGCCCTCGAGGCCCAGATAGTCCGCGTACGTTCGCAGGAAGCCCTTGACGTAAGTGTCTCCGGGCAGCACCTCGAACTGCTCCTCTTCGAGGGCTCTGAGGTACTTTCCTCGGATCTTCGTCTCGGCCTCGATCCGGGGGATCTCGAGACCCTGCCGCAAACGAGCCTCGCGCAGGCTGTTGCCGATCTCGAACACGAGCCAGGATTGTAGCGGGGTGGCCCCCGTCCTTCCCGTTATTCCAGGACGAGCACTAGCACTGCGAACACTGCGAGCGCAAGGGCCGCCGTCAAAGCCAGCAGCAGCGCCACCGTGGCGAGGAAGCGGGCGACCGCGACGAACGCGCGGCTTCCACTCCTTCCCAGCGTGCGGCGGTGCTCGTCACGGGCGGCACGACCGAAGAAGACGGCGACCACGCCGAAGATGAGCGCCACGGGGACGGCCACGACGGCGTCCACGAGCCTGACCTCGTCGTAGCGCTGGGAGAGGTACGCGGCGCCCCCGAGCGCGGCGAACGACAGCAACGCCGTGACCACGGCCCAGACCGCCTTCATGTTGGTCACGGCTTCTCTACTGCTTGACGTATGGACGGCCAGCGGCTGCGGGCCCGCGCGAGCGTCCGATGACGCCGACGAGGGCCACGAGCGTGAGCACGTACGGCAGCGTCGAGAGGAGGTTCGCGGAGGCGAGGTCGGTGGGCAGGAGCGGAGAGCCTTGCAAACGCAGGGCGAGCGCGCTCGAGAAGCCGAACAGGAGGCAGGCGCCGTACGCGCCGAACGGGCGCCAGTTGCCGAAGATGACGGCCGCCAGGGCGATGTACCCGCGGCCGGCGGTCATGTTCTCGTTGAACGCGTTCCCGAAGCCGAACGAGAGGTAGGCCCCGCCGAGCCCTGCGAGGAGGCCCGAGGTGATCACGGCCGCGTAGCGGACCTTGAAGACCGAGATGCCGACCGTGTCGGCCGCCTTCGGGTGCTCGCCGACGGAGCGAATCCGGAGCCCGATCGGCGTCTTGAAGAGGACCACGAACGACCCGATCACGACCAGGAAGGCGATCCAGATCATCAGGTTGAGGTCCCCGAAGATGTCCCCGATGAACGGGATGTCCTCGATGAACGACAGGTGCACGTTCGGGATGCGCTCCTCGAGGTTCGGCGTGCCGGACGTTCCGTACATGGAGCGGAACAGATACCCGGTCAGCCCGAGCGCGAGGAAGTTGATGGCGAAGCCGCTGATGATCTGGTCGGCCATCAGGTGGATGGAGAAGAACGCGTGGATGAGGGCGAGGACACCGCCGGAGGCCATGGCGCCGAGCACGCCGAGCACCCAGCTCCCCGTCTCCGCGCAGACGACGATCCCGAAGAACGCGCCGGCGAGCATCATCCCTTCGAGCCCGATGTTCACGACCCCGGAGCGCTCGCAGAAGATGCCCCCCATCGCAGCAAGCGCAAGCGGCGTGGCGAAGCGGAGCGTCGCGGCCACGAGGCCGATGCTGAAGACGGACTCGAGCTCCGTCGTTGCCTCGTTCTGGAACCAGATCGCGCAGGCAATCGCGATGATCGCGACGCCGATCGCCCACCAGCCGAGCTTCCTCTCGCCCCGCGTGAGCGCCCAGAGGCCGAGCGCGGCGCCGAGGACGGCCACGGCCGCGGGGACGACGAGGTTGCGGAGTGTAAACGGCGGGATCGAGAGCCACAGCGCGAGGACGCCGAGGCAGATCCCGGTGATCGCGAGCGAGCGCGGCTCGCCCAGCCGCCTCAGGCGGTCCTGGAACGTCGGCTCGGTGTGCTCGAGGGTGCTCATGCTCCGGTCGGCTCGATCCGTTTCGGCGCTCCGAAGCCGACCTTCCGTCTCGCCCGCCAGAGGTAGACGATCAGGAACTCGGCGCCGACGAAGGCGATGATCAGGGCCTGGATCATGGTCGCGAGGTTCGTCGCGAGCTCGGGGTTGAAGACCTCGGGATCGAGCTGGCGTGGCGAGGTGCCCACGATCAGGGACGCAAACAGGAGCGCAGAGAAGAGGATCCCGATCGCCTTGTTGCGCCCCAGGAGCGCGACGGCGATGCCGGTGAAGCCGTAGAAGTTCACGTCGAACTCCGTGCTCGTCAGCCGGTACTTCCACCCGAGCATGTCGATCGCGCCGGCGAGCGCCGCGAAGCAGCCGGAGATGGCGAGCGCCAGGAAGTAGCTGCGCTTGACGGAGATCCCGCCGTACGCGGCCGCGTCGGGGTTGAAGCCGACCGCGCGCACCTCGTAGCCGAGGGTGGTCCGGTTGAGCAGCAGGTGGTAGACGATCAGCGCGAAGAGCGCGATGAAGATGCCCGCGTGCAGCGGCTGGAGGCGGCCCCAGATCTCGGGCAGCTGCGCGGAGGCGAGGACGTCGTCGGACCGCGGCAGGCTCGGGTCCGCGCCCTGCAGGAAGCCGTCGGGCGCTTCTAACAACCACTTCCCCACCCAGATGGCGATCCAGTTGAGCATGATCGTCGTGATCACCTCGTGCGCGCCCGTCGTCGCTTTGAGGATCCCGGCGATGCCTCCCCACACGGCGCCGGCGAGCAGGGCGGCGACGATGGCGATGATGATGTGCAGCACGCGCGGCGTGCCGTCGAGGTGCGTGCCGACGTAGATCGCCGTCAAGAGGCCGACCCAGTACTGGCCCTGGCCGCCGATGTTGAACATCCCGCAGCGAAACGCGAACGCGACCGCGAGGGCGGTCAGCACCAGCGGGGTCATGATCAGGAGGGTCTGCTGGAGGTCGCGTGCCTCCTCGGCCGTGTCGCCGATCCCCGGGATGAACCACATGAGCCCGGTGCCCTGGAAGATGGCCTTGTAGGCCTGGAACGGCGCCGTGACGCTCTTCTCCGTGATCGCGACGACCAGGCCGCCGATCAGGAAGGCGAGGAACGCCGCCGCGACCGGGACGAGGGCGCCTCCGGCACGGTCGTAGAACGTCTGCAACCCGGTGACGGAGCCCTCGGACGACTCAGCCGGTGCGGGCGGCGGTGGCTGTGCCGCAGGCGGTTCCGTCACGCGACTGCCTCCTGCTGCTTCCGGCCGCCGGTCATGGCGATACCCAGCTCCTCCTCGGAGACGTCGGGCGTGTACTCGCCGACGATGCGTCCTTCATAGAGGACGAGGATCCGGTCGGAGAGCGAGAGGATCTCGTCCAGCTCGAAGGAGACGAGGAGGATCGCGCGCCCTTCGTCGCGCTCGGCGACGAGGCGCCGGTGCACGAACTCGATCGCGCCCACGTCGAGCCCGCGGGTGGGCTGCGCGGCGACGAGGATGCGCGGGTCGCGCGAGACCTCGCGCGCGACCACGACCTTCTGCTGGTTGCCGCCGGAGAGCGACGCGGCCGGGGTCTGCGGGCCGCCGCCGCGCACGTCGAACTCCTGGAGAAGCGTGCGTGCGCGCGCGATGAGGCGCTTCGGGAAGAGCCAGCCCCACTTCGAGTCCGGCTCCTCGGCGTAGTCCTTGAGGGCGATGTTCTCGGCCAGGGTGAAGTCGAGCACGAGCCCGCGCCGGTGGCGATCTTCGGGAATGTGACCGACGCCGGCGTTCATGTAGTCTCGCGCGTTCTCGTCGGTCAGGTCCTTGCCTCCCGCTGAGACTCTCCCGCTTTCGGCCTTGCGCAGACCGGTGATGGCCTCGACGAGCTCGCTCTGGCCGTTGCCGTCCACGCCTGCGATGCCGACGATCTCTCCGGCGCGGACGTCGAGCGAGACGCCGCGCACCGCCTCGAGCCCGCGCTCGTCGAGGACCCGCAGGTCGTCGACCTCGAGGAGCGGGTCGCCCGGCGTGGCCGGGGTCTTCTCCACGCGGAGGAGCACCTCGCGGCCGACCATCAGCTTCGCCAGTCCTTCCTCGGTCGCGCCCTCGCGCGGCACGGTCTCGATCGTCTTGCCGCGACGGAGGACGGTGATCCGGTCGGCGATGGCGAGCACCTCGCCGAGCTTGTGGGTGATGAAGATGATCGACTTCCCCTCCGCCTGCAGCGAGCGGATGATCGTGAAGAGCTCCTCGGCCTCCTGCGGCGTCAGGACGGCGGTAGGCTCGTCGAGGATCAGGATTTCGGCGCCGCGGTAGAGCGCCTTCAGGATCTCGACACGCTGCTGCATGCCCACCGAGATCGACTCGATGCGCGCGTCGGGCCGGACGGCGAGGCCGAAGCGCTGCGAGATTTCCCGCACGCTCTTCTCGGCGGCGTCGATGTCCAGAAACGGCCCTTTCCGCGGCTCGACCGCGAGCACGATGTTCTCGGCCACGGTCATCACGGGGATGAGCATGAAGTGCTGATGGACCATCCCGATGCCGTGCTCGATCGCCGCGTTCGGCGAATCGATGCGCGCCGGCTCCCCGCGGAGCCTGACCTCGCCCTCGTCCGGGTGATAGAGCCCGTAGAGGATGTTCATGAGCGTCGACTTGCCCGCGCCGTTCTCCCCGAGGAGCGCGTGCACCTCGCCCTTGGCCAGCTCGAAGTCGACGTGATCGTTGGCGACGATCCCTGGGAACCGCTTGGTGATGCCCCTGAGTTCGAGAAGAGGAGATTCAGTCATCCGAACGACGACGAGGGGCGGGCCCGCGCCCGCCCCTCGTCGGTTTCTGGTTACTCCAGAGCGTCGGGGACCTCGATCTCCCCGCTGATGATCCCATCGACCTGTGCGAGCGCCTCGTCGATCGCCTCCTGTGGCGCGTTCGGCGAGAACTCACCCAGTCCGACACCGTCCTCGGCGAGGCCGAAGAGCGTGACGCCGCCACCGGTGAAGGAGCCGTCGGCGACGGCCTGGATGGTCTGGAACACGGCCTCGTCGACCCGCTTCAGCGCGCTTGTGAGCACGTGCTCGCCGAGGAACGCCTGGTCGGCGTCGACGCCGATGCCCCAGACGCCCTCCTGCTGGGCCGCGTCGAGTGCGCCGAGACCGCAGCCGCCCGCCACCTGGAAGACGACGTCGGAGCCCTCGGCGATCTGGTCGAGAGCGACCTCCTTGCACTTCGCCTGGTCGACGAAGTCCTCGGAGTAGGCGTTCAGCGTCGTGATGTCAGGATTCGACGCCTTCGCGCCCGCCTGATAGCCCGCGATGAACCGGTCGACCGGCGGGATCTTGATGCCGCCGACGCTCGAGATCGTGTTCGACTCGGTCACGAGACCTGCCAGGTAGCCGGCGAGGTAGCCGGTCTCCTGCTCCTTGAAGAGCAGGCCCTGGAGGTTGGGCAGGTTGCAGAGCTGGCCCTCCGCCTCACAGTCCGGCGGGTCGCCGTAGGCGTTGTCGATGATGGCGAACTTCGTGTCGGGGAACTCCTCCGCGGCCGTGTGAGTGGCCTCACCCATGAGGAAGCCGACCGAGATCACGAGGTCGAACCCTTCCTCTGCGAGTGTGGAGAGATTGGGGATGTAGTCCGCGTCGGACTTCGACTCGAGCACGCGGATCTCGGCGTCGAGCTCGCTCGCGGCGCGCTCGAGGCCCTCGTTGGCCAGCGAGTTGAACCCGCGGTCGTTCAGGCCGCCGATGTCGGTCACGAGGCCTACGCGGATCGGCTCCGCTTCCTCGGTCGTGGCGTCGTCTGTTGCTGCAGACGTGTCGCCGCTCCCTGCATCTTCCCCGTCATCGTCGTCGCCGCCGCAGCCGGCCGCGACGAGTGCGAGCAGAAGCGTGACCAGCAGCACCAGGAGCCACGGCAGCTTTCGCGTTACTTTCACGGAACCTCCTCTATCGCCCATGCCGTCGAGTGGAATCGGAGGATGCTATCCCTCCGACGATTCCATTTCTAGGACGTTCGCCGGATAGCGTTCGTTAGAGGGCTACCGGCGGCGCTAGGAGGTGACGTCCGCGAGCACGCGGTCGAGCTCGGCCTCGCCAACGAGCACCTTGCGAGGCTTGGAGCCCTCGTAGCCGGAGATGATCCCGCGGCGCTCCAGCATGTCGATCAGGCGGCCGGCGCGCGTGTAGCCGACCCGCAGGCGGCGCTGAATCAGGGAGACGGACGCCGTCTGCGTCTGCACGACTATCTCGATCGCGCGGTCGAGAAGCGGATCCTCGTCCGGGTCGAAGTCCTCGTCGCCGTCGTCCGCGTGGCCGACGGGCTCGGGCGGCTCGAGCATGGACTCGTCCAGCTCCTGCGGCCGCTGGCTGCGGCACTGCTCGACGACGAGGGCTATCTCCTCCTCGCTCACGTAGGCGCCCTGCACGCGCTGGAGGCGTGAGGTGCCGAGCGGCTTGAAGAGCATGTCGCCCTGCCCGAGGAGGCTCTCGGCGCCCGAGGTGTCGAGGATGACGCGGCTGTCGGTCTGGCTCGAGACGGCGAACGCGATCCGCGAGGGGACGTTCGCCTTGATCATCCCGGTGATGACGTCCACGGACGGGCGCTGCGTTGCGAGCACGAGGTGGATGCCGACGGCGCGCGACTTCTGGGCGAGGCGGATGACCGCGTCCTCGACCTCCTGCGGCGAGACCATCATCAGGTCGGCCAGCTCGTCGATGACGACGAGGAGGTACGGCAGCTGGGCTTCGCCGCGCTTGCGCAGGACGCGGTTGAGCTCCGGGAGGTTGCGCGCGCGGGCGAGGCTCATGCGCTCGTAGCGGCGCTCCATCTCCGTGAGGACGTTCGTGAGGACGGCCGAGGCCTGCTTGGGGCTCGAGACGACGGGCGTCAGGAGGTGCGGGATCGACTCGTAGAGCCCCAGCTCGACGCGCTTGGGGTCGACCAGGATCATGCGGACGTCGTCCGGCGTTGCGCGCAGGAGGATGGAGCAGAGCATCGTGTTGATGCAGCCGGACTTTCCGGAGCCCGTGGTGCCCGCGATGAGGATGTGCGGCATGCGGGCGAGGTCGGCGTTCACGGAGGCGCCCGAGATGTCCTTGCCCAGCCAGACCGTGAGCGGGCTCGAGCTCGCCGGGACCTCGTCGAAGATGTCGCCGAGGGTGACGATGTTCGGCGAGAGATTGGGCACCTCGACGCCGACCGCCTGCTTGCCCGGGATGGGCGCGAGGATGCGGATCTCGGTGGTGGCGAGCGCGTAGGCGAGGTCGTCCTTGAGCGCGGCGACCTTGCCGACCTTCGTCCCCGGGGCGAGCTGGAGCTCGTAGCGCGTGACGCGCGGGCCGACGACCTGCCCGATGAGCGTCGCGTCGATCCCGAAGTTCGCGAGCGCCTGGAGCAGCGCCTCGGCCGTGCGCTCGGCCGCCTTCCCGGGCTGGCCCTCGTGCGGGCGCGAGCGTCGCAGGACGTTGGCGTCAGGGAGGCGGTAGTCGGCGTGCTCGCTCGTGGGCGGGTCGAAGAGGGTGGGCGGCTCGGCGGCCGCGGGGACGGCGTCGAGCTGGTCCTCGAGCGGATCGGCGAGCTGGTCGACCAGGACGGGCTGCGCGGGCGGCGCGTCCCCGACCACGTCCGGGTACGCCTGGGCGCCGTCGACGGGGGGCTCGTGCGAGAAGTCATGGCCGTTGGAGACGGGCGGGGGCGCGGTGTCGACCGGCGCGTAGCGCACGGCGCCGACCGTGCGGCGTGCGGCGACCGCCGTCTCGCGCGCGACGTGCGCCGAGCGGTGGAGCATGGCGCCGAGCGAGGCTCCCGTCAGCAGGAGCGCGCCGGCCCAGCAGAGGAAGAGACCGAGGATGAACGTTCCCGTCCCGCCGAGGAGGCGGCCGAAGACGGCGTCGAACGCGCTCCCGATCGCCCCGCCCCGCTCCTCGCCGAGAAGCACCATGACGCCGATCCCGAGGAGGACGAGGCCGGTCCGGAACGGCTTGACGTCCACGAGGGACGCGCGGGCCACCATGAGCGCGCCGAGCACGACGAGCACGACAGGCACACCGATGCGGGCCGTGCCGAGGAGCGCATCGAGCCAGTCGGCGATCGTCGTCCCGACGATCCCGCCGTTCCCCTCGAGCCAGGTGACGAACGCGAGGAAGAGCCCGCCGCAAAGCAGGCCCAACCCCAGGAGCTCGTGATGGTGATGTCCTCGCTGCTTGCGGGTGCGCTTCTTCTTGCGCACTCGGGCGGGCGACCTCGGGCGTACCCGAGACGGACGCTTCTTCTGCGCCATGTTCCGGCAGTTCGGGGGCGGCCCCCGCCCTCCTCCCCGCGTTATGCGCGGTCGAGCGACTCGATCCGCGCGCAGAGCAGCTCGAGGAAGCCGTCCCCGTCGATCCCGACGCCGACGTCGGTGTTCGGGTCGTTGTCCGTCCGGCGCCACAGGTCGACGACCGTGCGGCCGCGGCAGAGCTGCGATTCGCAGTCCACGTCCACGTGCCGGTGGAGGGTCTCGACGATCCCCGGCCGCAGCACCTGGGCGACGGCGACGGCGTCGTGGATCGGCGCACCCTCGGTTCCGTAGGTGCGCTCGTGGTACCGGACGAAGAAGTCGTGGAGCTCGGCCACGAAGGTCCCGATCCGGCCGGAGGCGCGCAACCGCTCGACGTGCGAGGGCATCATCAGCGCCTTGTGGGTGACGTCGAGGCCGATCATCGTCACCGGCACGCCGCCGTGGAAGACACGCCAGGCGGCCTCGGGGTCGACGTAGATGTTGAACTCGGCCGCCGGAGTGACGTTCCCCTCGGCGA
>Ga0075429_100004421_pt1 | contig 12078 bp, 17 predicted proteins | sample RhiMetdeltSRZDD3_FD_75295 | JGI IMG/M metagenome (GOLD analysis project Ga0075429, IMG submission 75295) | Populus rhizosphere microbial communities from Tennessee, USA - Rhizosphere MetaG P. deltoides SRZDD3 | ecosystem: Host-associated > Plants > Roots > Rhizosphere > Soil | place: USA...
TCGAGCTTGGCCGACATCGCTGTCCGCGGAGCGTTCTTCCGCCTCGACACTCTTGCGAAGCCAGATTCTGACATCCGTTGTCTGCGACAGTCTGGCCTACTCGGGCCAAAGGAGGCCGTATCGAGCCGATGGTGCTCCAACACTCGCTCCATGAGTCTGAGCGAGGATCGAGTGGACAACCCTGGTCGAATCCGGAGAGCCGCCATGTCTGAGCGAGACAACATGAAGCACGCCCGCCAAGTCATCGACGCGTGGAATTCTCACGACGTTGAGCAATTCGTGAAATTGCTGGATGAAAAGCCCGTTATCGAGAGCGACACGCTTGCACAAACGGTTACGGGAAGGGACGCGGCGCGGCAGTTCTACCTCGGCTACGTGACCGCATTCCCAGACCTGCACTTCGAAATCGATCAGATGCTCGCCACTGGCGAGTACGTCGTTACGCGATGGACGGCCAAGGGAACGCATCGTGGCGACCTCATGGGTCTCCCTCCGACAAGCCGAAGCGTCGTGACGCACGGGTGCAATGTGGCCGAGTACCGAAATGGCAAAGCCGTCCACGACCACATCTATTGGGATTCAGGGAGCTTACTCCGACAGCTGGGAGTCCTTCCCGCGTTGAAGTAGCCGCGACGAACGGCGACTCGCATCTGCGCTCGGTGCGCTCGACGCGACGTGAGCCGTTGGAGCAATGAGCGTGGATGCGCGGTCTCCGTCCTTCAAACCCTTGTTGGGCGGTGCCCCCGCGTCGTCAGCCGACTACGTGTAGGCAACTGCGATGTGCGTGGACATTGGGAAAATGAGCCTATCCCCTTCGCGGTAATGGTGCACGGTCGCTTCACTCTCCAGGGTGACTGCCTCCACGAGCGCGGCCCGCGCCGCGGTATCCAGTTGGGCAAATGTTGGGACCGTGGCCGCCGACCCCAGCACAGTGAGGTGCACGAAGCGCTCTGGCAAAGGAAAGTTCGCATGGAGCGACCGGGGAGTAATCGCGATGCGCTGAAAGCCTCCCGCACTCAGGAGCGCCCGCAGTGCTTCGCCATCCCCGAATGTAAAGGGTAACGCCACGGCAGAGATCGGCGCATTGAGGCGGCGGGCTGTCGCTTCATACACCGCCGCAAATACTGGATGCTGTCGGAGATCCTGCCACACACTGAGGGCGACACGCCCGCCATTGCTCAGCGCCCGCCGCATCTCGCGCACGGCGGCGGCGCGGTCCGGAAAAAACTGTAAGCCTTGGTGGCACAGCACGAGATCGAACGCGGCATCCGGCAGGGCGAGCGTGAGCGCGTTCCCTTCCTGCCAGGCAATCGTTGCGCCTCCAGGGGCGGGGAGCGCACGGGCGACAGCCAGCATGGCTGGGCTGATATCGAGCCCGACCACCTGCCCTGCCGCCCCAACCATTGGTGCGACATGCCGCGTCACAATGCCGGTGCCGCACGCCACGTCCAGCACACGCTCGCCAGGCTGCGGAGCCGCGTATTCAAGGAGCACGCGTGCCCAAGGGCCGAAGAGTGCAGGGCCAAAATATTGCTCGTACACTTCGGCAGGACTTTGCTGCTCGCTCATGGGGTTCTCCTCTCTGAGGGCCGAGGCCGTCTGGCGGTTGTCGACATCCTCGACGCTTCGCCAAGGTCGAGGCCGGCGTGCCGATCGCGGAGGTTCTCCGGCAGCACAGCATCAGCAAGGCGACGTACTTCAGTGGCGGTCGAAGTACGCCGGAGCCTTGGTCGCAGGCGCTTCGGCTCATCGGAGGATGGCGACGATCTGGCTCTCCGTGACCCGGGACCTCCGCATGGGCTGCTCCTCTCCACGCGGCGAAAGTCTAGTTCGAAACTGTCTCCCGGGCGGGGAAGTTTACGCAAGATTCGCATGACATGCTGAGAGCGCCAGGGCAGCGCAGGCGCAGGTGAACGCACAGCGTGGGCCTTGTCACCATGACGGTTGCCGATCACTCGAATACGGCGGAGCGTCCCGGCTGAACCTTCGGAGCTATTTCAGGTCGATCCACTACGAGTCAGGGGCCGTGTAGCATTCTGCGTTGCCAGCCCCCGCAACCATGAACGACGAGGGGGTGAGCGGCCGCAGGGCCGCTAACCCCTCGACCGCTCACCGCCGCTGGCGACGCAAGGCAAGGGCCACCTCAACCGGTCTGAACGACTTTGAACTCCTTCGCGACTCGCGTCTCGGGATCGAACTGCGAGCGCGTCGTGTGGTTCACGTGTTTGCCGTAGACGTGCAATGACACGGTGACCCCGTCCGTGTCGTTCGTGACGCTGTGGATCGATTCCGGCAGAAACGTCACGACATCGCCGGCGCCAAAGACCTTCTCGCCTTCCTTCACGATTTCCGCGTAGCCTGGCCGCGAGCCGTCGTCCACGCGCTTCCAGAAGACGTTCTTCTCGAGCCCGTCCACGCCCGCCACGACTGCCCAGGTGCCATGGTTGTGCGGCGGCGCACCGCGACCCGGAAGCCACGACCCGGCAAATACGGCGAGCGTGTGGTCCGGTTCCTCGTGGAGGAGATGCACGCCGAAGCCCTGCGCGGCGTCGCACTGGTAGTGTCGCGTCTCGAGCCAACTCCGACCGAGGGCGAGATCACGCGCGAGGGGGCGGACCCGACGGATGATCTCGTGCTCGTCGCTGATGGATCCCGTGATCGCTCGCAGATCGTCGACGAACCGTTTCAGATCGTAGGGCGTCGCGCTCATAGGCCACCTCCTGCGCTGCGATAGTGGGCGGCCGAGGATCGAGGTGTCCAATGCATTCGATGCCCTATAATCAGTGCCTTGGCGGCATAAGGAAGCCATGGAGCTGAGACACCTCCGATACTTCACCGCCGTCGTGGACGCGGGCGGCGTCTCCAAGGCGGCGCTGCGCTTGCGCATGAAGCAGCCCGCGCTCGGCCGACAGATCCATGACCTGGAGCACGAGCTCGGCGTTCGCCTCTTCGATCGCGTCGGTCGGCGTGTGCAGCTCACCGCGGAGGGCGAGGAACTGGTGGGCCGCGCCCGTGCGCTGCTGAGCGATGCCGAGTCGCTCGTGGAGCGCGGCCGCGCATTGACGACCGGTACCACCGGGCTGCTTCGAGTAGGGGCCACGCCGCAGACGCTGGAAAGCCTCCTGGTGCCCTTCATGGCCAGCTTCCGGCGCTCGCACCCCGGTATTGACGTGCACTTCGTCGAAGACGGAGGTCCACGCCTGTTCGGCCACATCGAGCGCGGAGCGATCCATCTCGCACTGACGGCGGCCTCAGACGAACGGTATGCCAGCCGGACGCTGTTCCCCGCCGTCGCGATGGCGGTGATCGCGCGACGCCACCCGCTCGCCAAGCGCCACACGGTCGACGTCGCCGCGCTCGCGACCACACCGCTCTTGCTGTTACGCCGGGACTTCGGGACGCGCCTGTGGTTCGATGCTGCGTGCCACGCGCGGCGCGTGCAGCCGCTGGTTCTACTCGAGAGCGCCGCGCCGCAAACCCTGGTCGCGCTCGCACGCATCGGCTACGGAGTGGCAATCGTGCCGTCCAGCGTGCTGATCACGGGTCGCGGGTTATCCCTTGCTCCGGTGATGAATGGCGCGACGGTTATCGGCGGGTGGATGACCGCATCGTGGCATCCCAAGCGATTTCTGCCACGATTCGGGGAAGCGTTCGTCGACGAGCTCGCCCGATTTTCGCGACGCTCGTACCCGGGTCGTGCCCTGGTCTCCAAGGCACCGGCTCTCGCAGCCGGCGCTGGACGACTCGTCCACACGATCGGTTAGGTCTGCGCTACGGGAGCGCTGGCGGTCCGGCGACTGCGACCCCCCCGCGAGACACGTCGATCGCACCACGAGGCCCCGGCAGAAGAGGTCATTCCGATCTGCGCCCGATCCGGATCGGGCGCGAAGACCGGGATGCCGCGCCGCCCCAGGCAGCGGACGATGCCGAATCCCCCAGCAGGACATGTGGTCACGAACGCCGCGGGCTTTCCAGCCTGGAACCGACCGCCATCGGGAGATGGGGGCGCCGCTCACGGGATCGCCGTTGCCATTTTTTTTGCGGGGAGTCGCAGTATCGCCGCGGACAATAAGGACGATGCGCTTCCAGAAGAATCGACGAGCCATCGCAAGGGCTTTGAAGGAGGTTTTCCCGGACCACCGGATCTGTGACCTGGAAGTTGATGGCGATGCCTTTGTCCGAATCGTCGGTGAGGACGGAGCGGTAAAGCACCGCATACAGATGAGCCGAGAATTCGTGAGCAATCAAACAATAGACGAGGCGCTCGCGCTCTGCGCCCGCTGGCACCTGATTGAAGCGCTCCAGGCGGCCGGAACAGTGAAGGTGTTCGTCACGAGTCAAGGCATCACGTGGGCTGGACAAAGGTAGAAACAGCAAACGCCGCGAGGCGCGCATGACGACGCATCACTGGTGGACCCTCCGTAATGGAACAACGATCCTCTACGTCGAATGGGGTCAGGCGTACGGGGCGATTTTCGGGAGCGACTGCCAGATGCGTAAGGGGCCGCCAGTGACATTAGTCCTGAGTTTGGACAGGAATTTTCGGACCCGCTCAACTCGCGCGGGGACGTATTTGCACGCTCTTGCGCTCGTTGAAGAACAGTTCCGTGACCTCCGGTTAGTGCAGATATCCGACGCCCACATAATTTTGGGACTCCAGTTTCTCGTCGAGCATGCCGAGGACCCGTCATCGCCGTGGCATCTACTGCTAAAGGCGCAAGGGCGCGAGCACGAATTCAGAGCCGAGCCGGAGTTCCGGCCGTCTGGGCATGATCATGACCTGTTACGATTGCGCGTCGTCGGAGCGTCGACAGCCTCGATTTCCGCCCGGGGCATCAACGAGGTCGCCCGCCGTATTGAGCCGACGCCGAGCAGTATCGAATAAAGAGTATGCGAAGCGCCGAGGTTCTGTGGTCAACGGTCTGGAGGACCTCAATGCGAGCGATCGGGAAAGTCATGTGCTGCGCCGTGGTGCTGATCATATTCGGGACAGCAGCTGACACTCTCGCGAAGTACCCGAACTTTGTTGTCGGGAAGACTTACTGCACCTGTAGATGCGCCGTGAAGGACGCAGGAATGGAAGAGTTCGGTTGGGAGAATGCTGGCACCTGTGTCGGCGCCAACGGAAAAACGTGCTCGATTACGAAGGCGGGCAAGAAGCTCACTGGTAGGTGGGAAGACTGCGCCATCTGTAAGGCCGACATCCATGGGGCTTGTAACTACGTCCGTGTCGAGGGCACTCCATTACGTCCCCAGGCGCGTCCCCCGGCCGGGGAGAGCAAGTAGCTTTAAGCGATCGACAGCTCGATCGGCGTGTCGCGGCCCCGCGAGCGCGGCGCTGGCGACAATGCCCGCGCCCAAGTCGCGCGTGAGGGCTTGCAGCCGCCTGGTGACGTTGGTGGTATCGCCCACGGTCGCGAACGCCATGCTGCAGCGGCCGATGTCGCCGGCCACGACCGGGCCGTAGTGCAGGCCGAGCCCCATGCGCAGCGCGGGCAGCCCGGCCGAACGGGTTCGGCAGCAGAACGGCGCCCGCCAGCGCCATCGAGTCGACGAGCATGAACGCATACGGGACGATCGTCGGTACGGCGGGTCGCCGATAGAGCCAGAACTGCGTCAGGCCGGCCCGCGCCGCTCCTCTCGCGCGAAGGCCGCCTCCAGCCGAACCCGGGCGCCGACGTCCGGGGGCCGCGGTTCTGTGACGACCATGGGTTGCTCTATATTCCTGGCCGGCTCGTATCCCGACTCCCGATGATGACTCAGATCGAACGCCCGCTCTCCGACGAGGAGCACTCGCAGTTGAAGGCGCGGCTGGCGAATGCACGCACCGAAAGCATGATGGCAGTCGTGAAGACGGGCGGCGTTAGCGCAGCCGTGTGCGGTGTGCTTGCGATCCTGACGCTGTTCGCGTCGACTGCGCCGCGCGCGTTGGTGGTTGCCTTCTGGGCGCTGCTGTGGCTCGTCTTTACGGTTTGGATCGGGCTTCCATGGCGAAGATTGATGCGCGCCCAGGCGCGCGAGCTGGCCGAGGCGATTCGTACGAACCGCGCGCGCGAGATCCGGCTGCAGACAACGCGTGTCGTCGAGTTGGCCAGGCGATCGATGTGCTGATCGTCAAACGGGGCCGCAAGCTGCGACCCGAGCGCATGATTGCGGCGGCGGTGAAGAATCGCCTCGAGTTACCTGAGCACCTGACGATCGTGCCAGGCGAGCTCGAGCGCATCGAAGCGTCGCTGTCCAGCCGTTCCACCCCGTGATAACGCACCGCCTCCCTGTTCTCCTTCAGTCACCTGCACAGCGGCATTTTCGACGACGGGCACGGGCGTAGTGTCGGGTGTGTCCTTGCCAGAATTCCGCGGTGCGCCGAGCCGCCGACCCCGGCGGCGTACAACTGACCAGACCCTCGGCCGTGGGGGACACCGTCCGGAATACCACTTGACAGAAATTCGATGATTCCATAGCCTTCGAAGCATGAAGACGATAGCCCGGCTGCCGCTGGCACAGCTGTCCGCCGATTCGACGCACGTCGAGGCGTTCAAGGCGCTCGCGCATCTCAGCCGCCTTCAGGTCTATTTCACGCTCGTCAAGGCGGAGCGCGAGATGTCGGTCGGCGAGATCCAGGAGGCGGTCGAGATCCCCGGGCCGACGCTGTCCCATCACCTCGATATCCTCCGACGGGCCGGTCTTCTCGAGAGCCGGAAGGAAGAGCGGTACATCTACTATTCGGTGCAGCGGGAGCGGGTCACCGCATTGGTGCGCCTGCTCACTGCGTGCTGTTAAGGGGGGAACCATGAGCGCGAAGGTCCATCTGCACATGCACGTGTCCGATCTCTCCAAGAGCCGCGACTTCTACGCGAAGTTCCTCGGCGGCGATCCTGTAAAGGTGAAGCAAGGCTACGTCAAGTTCCTGCCCGGTTGGGCGCCCGTCAATCTCGCGCTTTCCACGGGTGGCCCGATCGGCGCGGGCACCATCGACCACGTCGGCGTTCAGGTCGACTCCGTCGACACCGTGATGTCGCAGCTGGCCCGTGTCAAGGCGGCTGGGCTTCCGGTGACGGAAGAGATGGGCGTCAACTGCTGCCACGCCAACCAGGACAAGTTCTGGGTGAAGGATCCCGATGGGGTCGAGTGGGAGGTGTACCACCTGAACTACGATCTCGAGGGCGAGGAAGACGTGACGGCGAAGCGACCGAGCCTGGCGGTGGTCGGTGCGGGCTCGTGCTGCGGAGGCACCACGAGCTGCTCATCGTAGCGACAGCTCACGCGTCACTCGCCCCGCGGCAGCGCGATCGTGGGACGAGCAGACGGCACAGGAGACAGGGAAATGGGTGACGAAGGCGTCCGGGATCTGGTGAAACAGAAGTATGGCCAGGCGGCGCTGCGTGTCGCAACTGGTGAGATGTCGTGCTGCGATCGTTCGACCTCGCAGGGCGGCTGCGACCCGATCACGTCGAACCTCTACACGACCGCTGAGACGGCCGATCTTCCCGCCGAAGCCGTGGCGGTGTCTCTCGGTTGCGGCAATCCGACCGCGCTCGCTGAGCTGAAGCCGGGAGAGAAAGTTCTCGATCTCGGGTCGGGCGGCGGAATCGATGTCCTGCTGTCGGCCCGGCGAGTCGGCCCCACGGGCAAGGCCTACGGACTCGACATGACGGACGAGATGCTGGCACTGGCCCGTGAGAATCAGCGGAAGGCAGGGGTGGCCAACGTCGAGTTCCTCAAGGGAGAGATCGAGCATATTCCGCTCCCCGGCAACTCAGTGGATGTCATCATCTCGAACTGCGTCATCAATCTGTCCGCCGACAAGGATGCGGTCCTGGCCGAGGCGTTTCGTGTCTTGAAGCCCGGCGGACGGTTCGCCGTCTCCGACGTCGTCGTGCGCGGGGAAGTGCCCTCCGAAATCCGCCGCAGTGTCGAGTTGTGGATCGGGTGTGTCGCCGGGGCGCTCGAGGAGGCTGAGTACCGCGCCAAGCTGGCGAAGGCGGGGTTCGAGGACATCGACGTGGAGGCAACGCGGGTCTACACAGCGGAGAGCGCTCGCGACTATCTGGCCGGCGCCGGACTCGGCGCCGACGCGATCGCGTCGATTGACGGAAAGTTCATCAGCGCGTTCGTGAGGGCCCGGAAGCCGATCGCCTCGTGAGCGCCGTCGCCGTGCCACCCGTCACGCTCTCGACAAGGCTTGCGACATCGGACGACGCTGCTGCGATCGCCACGATCTACAACGAGGGCATCGCCGACCGGATCGCTACTTTCGAGACCGAGCCGCGGACTGCGGCGCAGATCGCCGCGCAGATCCGCGACAAGGGGAATCGCTTTCCGACGGTTGTCGCGGAACACGACGGCCGGATTGTCGCGTGGGCAGGGGCCGGACCCTATCGACCTCGCCCGGCATACGCCGGTGTCGCTGAGCACTCCGTGTACGTTGCGCGATCAGCGCGGGGCAAGGGAGCCGGACGCGCCGTGCTGGAAGCGCTCTGCCGCGCGTATGCCGAGCGAGGATTCTGGAAGCTCGTGTCGCGGATCTTTCCCGAGAACGCCGCGAGCCTCGCGTTACACGAACGTTGCGGATTCAGGGTCGTGGGTACGTACAACCGCCACGGTAAGCTCGAGGGCGAGTGGCGAGACTGTGTCATCGTCGAGCGGCTGCTGGCGGAACCGAGGTAGACGAAGCTGCCTCGCGCGGTGGCAGACCGAGGCGGCAAGGAATCAGCCGCAGGAGTTCCGCCACGGTCCGTGAATCGGTGTCCGAGACGAATTGTCGGCTCATCCTCGCATCGCGTGAGTTGGGCGGCGTCGCGCCGCCGCGAAGACGCCGAGCGCGATCGCCGAGCGCGTCGCCGTCGGCGTGAAGTTGGACTAGGATGATGACGCCACCTAAAGGAGGGATAGCGCGATGAAACGTGTATTGATGCTCGGTGCCGTATTGGTGCTCTCCGCGTGCTCTTCGATGCCGTCCTGGGTGCCCGGCGGCGGCTGGACGACGCTGATCGATGGCGACAAGGGCATGGACAACTTCACCCAGGTTGGCGACGCCAACTGGCGCGTCGAGGACGGCGCGATCGTCGCCGACAAGGGCAAGGGGGGGTTCCTGTTGAGCAACACCGCGTACAGGGACTTCGACCTGCGCGTGGAATTCTGGGCGGCCCACAATGCGAATAGCGGGATCTACATGCGCTGCGCGGATCCGAAGAACCTGACCGACATGACCTGCTACGAGGCCAACATCTTCGACCAGCGGCCTGACCAGACCTTCGCCACCGGCGGCATCGTCCACCGCGGCAAGGTCCTGCGATCGGTCAAGGCGGGCGGCCAGTGGAACACCTTCGAGATCAACGCGAGAGGTTCGAAGATGACCGTGGTTCTCAACGGCATCAAGACCGCCGAGATCGACAACGTCGAGTCCCCGAGTGGCCCGATCGCCCTCCAGTACGGCACCCTGCCGCCGAAAGGCGAGCCGGGCGGCATCATCAAGTTCCGCAAGGTGCAGGTGCGGGCGCTGTAGCCGCGCCTCGATTCCATCCGCGGCCAGGGCCGCCGCACGCGCGTCTGCTTCGGAGAGGCGTCGCGGGGGAGCTGGACGCGACCGCGCACCTCGCCGTTCACCTGGACGGGGAGCTCGATCACGTCGTCACCGCGAGGGCCTCGTCCCACGCTGGCCAGGGCGCGTACGCGAGCGACGCCGAGTGGCCGAGCTGCCGACCCCGTCACCAGGACGCCTGCAGCACGAGCGCGCTCCAGCCCGCGCGCGACTGCGCCAGCACGTGGTACATGCCTAGACGCCGGTACGCCCGATCGACAGCCGGTTCAAGCGAAGGTGGGATCCCCGAGAGCACCAGACGACCGTGATGTCCGACACGTCGCACGAGGGCTGGTGCCAGCTCGACGAGCGGAGCCGCCAGCAGATTGGCCACGACAAGCGGCCACGTGCCAGCGACGGCCTCGGGTCCGCCGCGCACCAGCCGCAGGCGCCGGTCGAGTCCGTTGAGCCGCGCGTTTTCAGCCGCGGTGCGCAGGGCCTCGGCGTCGAGGTCGAGGCCAAGCGCTCGCGGCACGCCCATCAACAGCGCCGCCAGCGCCAGCACACCCGACCCGGTCCCCACGTCGAGCAGCGCGCCGGGAGTGGCGGGCTGGAGCGCCGCCTCGATCGCCTCGAGGCACATCGCCGTCGTCGGGTGCAGTCCCGTCCCGAACGCGGCTGCGTCGATCAGTCTCAGAACGCCGGGCTCCACCCCAGCGTGAGCCGGCGCGATCCGCAGGCGCCCGATGCGAGTGGGGCGCGGGCTCAGGATCCAGACTGATCCCGCGTCGCGGCCGACGGCAGGGGAGATGGAGACATCGTCGACGCCGAGCGCGCGTGCCACGTGTTCCGGCGCGACGCCGTCGGGCATCAGCGCGGCGATGCCGCCGCCGGGCGAGCACTCGACGTCGAGGGCCCCCAGCTCGACGAGGCGGTCGAGCACGGCGTCGCCGGCGTGGGCGATGTCTACACGGTAGGGCACGCTACAGCGTACCGCGCGCCGGGCATGACGGCGCCTCCCGATGCCGGTCAGCCGGATCTCAACAACCCGGTCGAGTGGCCGACTGCATCGCCTGGCTCGACGGCTGAACTTATGTCTTCGAACGTCGCCAGGGCTCCGCCGATAAAGGCTCTGGCGCTAGAATACGCGCCGAAAGCCTCACATGGTGGATGAGGGGCACGGTGACGGGAGCCACCGGTCTGACGTGACAGAAGCCACGGCTCGCGGCGCTAAAAGGCCTGGAGACAATGTGCGGCCGCGAACGGCCTCGGGAGGAGTTATGCGCACGAGTTCACTGAGACGCAGTGTCGTTGTGGTGTCGCTCGTAATCATAGGCGCCACGCCGGCGTTGGCACAGACACCAGCGGGCGGCAGCGGCGCGTCGGCAGCCCAGCCTGCGCCAACGAGCTTTCTAGCTCCGGCCAAAACTACTTGGGAGAACACCCGTAGCCTCGTGGTCGGACTCATCGAAGCGATGCCCGAAGACAAGTGGGACTTCAAGCCGACGCCGACCGTGCGGAGCTTTCGGGAAGTCGTGGTCCATCTGGTCGGCGAGAACTACCTGTTCTTCGGCCGCGTGGCTGGTGAGAACCTCGGCAATCCCGCGCAGAACCTCAAGACGCGCGACGAGCTGCTGAAGGCGCTCCGAGAGAGCTACGCCTACGGTGCCAAGGTGTGGGCCGATCTGACTGAGGAAAAGGCCCTGCAGATGGTAGAAGGTCGGGGCGGTCAGAAGGTGCAGCGGTGGTCGGCCATCCTGCTCGCCATCCAGGACAACATGAATCATTACGGCAACCTGGTCGTATACCTCCGACTCAACGGCGTGGTGCCCCCGCGCAGCGCGGGACGGTAGCTGGAGGCCGCCAACCGCCACAGGTCAGAGTTCCTGGCCAACATGTCGGACGAGCTTCGCACACCGTTGAACGCGGTCATCGACTGGCGTTACTTCAGCGCGCGTGATGTCGTTGCATCAGGGCTTCTTCGGAGACCAGCCATACGCCTTGGCGCAGGCACCGCCCATCAGCATTGCGCGTTCACTGTTGCTCAGGCGGTCGGTTTGCCGGAAGGGTTCAACGGCCTGTTCGTAGTTGACGACGGCGAAAGCGCGCGTCCAGTCGGTACCCCACAGGCAGCGTTCGAACCCCCACGCGTCGAACACCCGGGCGAGGGGGTCCCAGATATCCGGGAAGGGATATGGTTCGCGGGAGAGCGTGCAGGCACCGCTGACCTTGATCACCGCGTTCCGGCGCTTCGCGAGATCCAGCACCTTCGGCAGATCCGCCCATGGTCGCGGCGGGGCGGGCGGCGTTCGGGGCTGCATGATGGCCAGGTGGTCGATGATGAAGCGCGTGTCCGGGTGCCGGTCGATCAGCGCAGCGCCCGCGTCCACGTTGCCCCAGCAGAGGATGTTGACCGGAAAATCATACCGCACTGCTGCGCGGAGGACGCGGTCGATGCCGGGGTCGCTCGGATCACGTCCGGCTTCTTTCGTCATCATGATCCGGATGCCGACCGTGCCCGGCGTCTTCTTCCAGTCGGCGATGACATCGGCCACCGC
>Ga0075429_100004425_pt1 | contig 12073 bp, 3 predicted proteins | sample RhiMetdeltSRZDD3_FD_75295 | JGI IMG/M metagenome (GOLD analysis project Ga0075429, IMG submission 75295) | Populus rhizosphere microbial communities from Tennessee, USA - Rhizosphere MetaG P. deltoides SRZDD3 | ecosystem: Host-associated > Plants > Roots > Rhizosphere > Soil | place: USA...
ATCGCCGCGCTCACCAGGACGATGTTCTTGATGATGTACTGCCCTTCGAGCGTGGGGGCGATGGGGATCACGGTGAACGTCTCGGACGGGAACAACACGAGGGGCGTCACGGTTCCCGCCATCTGGAGCAGCAGCAGCAGGAGCGTGGCGCGAAGGAAGCGTCCGGTGAGCAGGCCCAAGCCGATCGTGGTCTCGAGCGCCGCCAGCAGGGGCACCGACACCGGCGGGGGAACCAGTCCGAAGCTGAGCGCGTAGATGGTGCGTGCGGCGAGGTCCTGTGCGGGACTCAGTCCCGGGAAGAACTTGAGCACGCCGAACCACAGGAAGATGACCGCGATGCTGACGCGCAGCAGGGTGATGGCGTGCCGTGCGGTCCAGCGCGTGAGGCGTGCGTCGAAGGAATCGAACGTCGAGCGGGGCGTGCTCATGGGAACATCCTATGGGTCGGCGTGGGGGTGAGGGCACGGAGCCCGACTTCGGTCTGTTGGCGAGATCGCTGCGATGCTATCTCACCACGGCGAGCTTGGCGCCCCGTTGCGCCTCTGACCCCAAGGGATGTGCACGCACGAGTGGGTAGTGCTCAGCGGACTGCGGGTGTGCGCGACCGTCGCGGGCAGGTTCCCTGCGATGGCCGTTCCGGGCGCTTCCGACGACTCTCGGTCTCGCGTAACCTCCGCCCATGACCCTTGCCCGGATGTTGGCAGCCTCGATCGGCGTCGCGCTCATCCTCGTCATCGTCTGGGATGCCTTCGAGACGATCCTGGTGCCGCGTCGCATCGGGCGACGCGTCCGGCTCACCCGATACTTCTTCCTGACCACTTGGCGCGCATGGAGCGCCGTGTCGCGGCGCGTCCAGCATCCTTCCCGACGCGAAGGGTTGCTCGGGATCTATGGGCCGCTGTCGCTGATCGTGCTCCTGTTCTGTTGGGCGGCGGGGCTCATCCTGGCCTTCGCACTCCTGACCCTGGCGACAGGCGATCACCCCTCGGGCGTGCACGGTCGCTTCGCAACACTGGTCTACATGAGCGGGGAGACGTTCTTCACGCTCGGCTTCGGCGACATCCCGCCAACCACGGACCTCGGCCGGATGCTCGCTGTATTGGAAGCGGGGCTCGGCTTCGGGTTCCTGGCCACGGTGATCGGGTACCTGCCCACCATGTACGGGGGGTTCGCCCAGCGCGAGGTCGAGATCTCGCTCATGGATGCTCGGGCCGGTTCGCCGCCCACCGCGGCCGAGTTCCTGCGTCGCGCCTCGTCGGCGGGCGATGCCGAGCTCTGTGACACGTTGCTGGCGTCCTGGGAGCGATGGGCCGCGCACGTGCTGGAGACCCATATCTCTTATCCACTGCTGGCCTACTACCGCTCGCAGCACAGCAATCAGTCGTGGGTGGCGTCACTCACGGTCATTCTCGACACCACAGCTCTGCTGCTGACGCAGTCAGGCTCGAGATCCACGACTCAAGCCCAGCTGACGTTCGCTATGGCCCGTCATGCACTGGTGGACATCACGCAGATCTTCGTGCGGCATTACCCGAGCGGCGCGCGAGAACGACTCACCCCCGAAAGCCTGGCGCTGCTGCGAGCCCAACTGGCAGACACCTCGCTGGAGTTGCCCACCACGGGGGATCAAGAAGCCAGGCTCGCCCATTTGCGACTCCAGTACGAGCCCTACGCGCAAGCGCTGGCAGCTTACCTGCAGTTCGAGCTGCCCCCGTGGGTGCACTTGCAGCCGCGGCTCGACAACTGGCGCCGAGGGCCATGGGACAGGTCCTTTTCGACGCATCCAGCACCCTCGCCCGGGAGCCACGAGCACTTCTGAAGTCTCCGTGCCTGACGGCTGAGTGCCCAGCGTGAGCCCTTACCCCGGGCTGCGACTCCAGGTCCTCCCCTGACGCGGCGCCCAGGCTCCAGCTGTTCGAACCGAACTCGCAGCCACGGCAGCACGGGCTACTTCGCCGTCTTTGCCAGCAACGCCGTCAGCTCCTGCTTCCAGAACTCGGCCCAGGTATGCGTGCCGTGGCCGCGAGTCTGGTCGCTCGCGGGGATCAGCACGAAGCGGCCACGCTTCACCCGCCGGATCTCGCGTTCGGCGATACCCAGTTCCGGCGGATTGATGAAGTCGTCGGCCGAGTTCACGTGCACGAGCGTCGTCGTGATGCGTTCGAGGCCCCTCGACGGATCGTAGCGACGCGAGGCATCCACCTGGTAAAGCAGGTCATTGGCATCCAGCCGGGGCAGCGTGCGCTGCACGTAGGCGTCGAGGTACCGCTCGACGGTGTCAGGCGTCGAGAGCGTGCGCTGCATCAGCAGCGGCGCGCTTCCGGCGATCGCGAGCAGATGATCCGCGGCGCGCAGAGCCTCGACCGGCTGGCTCGCATAGTCACCGTTCTTCCAGGCGGGGTCGCTGCGGATCCCGTCCTTGATCATCTCGCGCCAGAGCCGGTTGCGACCGACGATCGCCACGGGCAGGCAGGCGAGCGGCATCGCCGCGTCCATGAAGTCGGGGTGCGACTCGACCCAGACCCAGGTGTGCATGCCACCCATCGACGTGCCCATCAGGAGCCTTAGATGACTCACGCCAAGATGCTGAGTCAGCAGCCGGAACTGCGCCTCGACCATGTCGTCGTAATCATAGCGAGGGAACTTCGTGCGCAGTCCGTCGCTTGGTTTGCTGGAACCGCCGTGGCCGATCCCATCGGGGAGGATGACGAAGTACTGGGTGGTGTCGAGGGGCTGTCCCGCTCCGTAGAGCTGGTTCGCGAATTGCGCGGAAAGGAACTGGCGGCCGCTGCCCCCGGTTCCGTGCAGGATCAACACGGCGTTGGTGGCGCGGCCGCGGGCGTCGCGACGCAACTGGCCGAGCGTGAGGTAGTGGATGCGAAGCTGGGGCAGCGTCTCGCCCGAGCCGAACTTGAAGTCGCGTATTGTGAAGTTACCTTCGCGGTCAGGTGGGTTCGCGGCCAGCGACGTGCCGCAGAGTGCCCACGCGGCAGCGAGGACGAGCAGCGAAGACAGGGGGCGCATCCAGGCACCTCTTCAGTCAGGGGCGAGCGTCCGAGCGCGGCCGGCCCGCGCATTGGCTCGTCGTAGGGCACGATCGAGGGCGTGCGCCATCCTAGCGAAGGGCTAAGGCAGGCTCCAAGCCTTGCCGCGTGGGACGAATCGGATGCATCCCGGTCAAGAGCGGAGGGCCGAGAGGCGAGACCGAGGTCCAGGCGTGCCGGAGAGTGGGCGTGGCGAGGAAGCGGCCCGGACCGTTCCAATTGGTCGTTGACCCTGTCACCGGGACGCGCGTAGCCTTTCCGTGCTGCCAGAGCGGCATCTCGGGGGGTCGCGCCCGACGACGCTCGGCAGGACGAGGAAGGGGAACACCGCATGACGATCCGGGTCCGTCCCACCGTCCCGCTCGTATTCGTGATGACGCTGGTCGCCGCGCTCACCGTCGCGGTCCGTCCCGCCGCCGCGCAGCTGGTCCCCGGCCCCGCCGAGGGCTATCTCATCATCACGACCGACGCGCTCGCCAACGAATTCCAGCCGTTCGCGGTGTGGAAGCGCCGGCTCGGACTGCCGACCACGGTGAAGACCATCGAGGCGCTCCAGTCGGAGTACCCGGCAGCGGCCGATGACGCCGAGCGCATGCGCCTCTGGATCCGCGACCAGTACACCGGGCCAGGCGCGCGTTGGGTGCTGCTCGGTGGGACGGCGGCGCTCGTGCCCACGCGCAACGCGTCCACGGTGTTCTACACCGGCGGGCCGATCCCGACCGATCTCTACTTCAGCTGCCTCGATGGATCGTGGAACGCCGACGGGGACGCGCTCTGGGGTGAGGGCTACGCGAGCGCGGCTGATCCCGGCGACGATGCCGACCTCGTCCCCGAGGTCTGGGTCGGCCGCGCGCCGGTGACGAACGCCGCGGAGGCGCACGCATTCGTCGTGCGCAGCATGCTGGCGGCGATCGAGCCGGGCCAGCCGCGCCCGCCGCGCGCGCTGTTCGCCGCGGAGGTGCTGTTCCCCCAGGTCTGGTCGCAGGGGGACCTGGTGAACTTCGACGGGGCGCAACTCGCCGAAGAACTCCTCCCTCGGCTCACCGCTGGCGGGTTCGCGTCGCGCCGGCTGTACGAGAACTATCTCGATCCGCTGTGGACCGCGGGGAGCGAGCCACTCGGCCGACAGCCGTTCCTCGACGCGTTCAACGATGGCCATGATCTCGTGCTCTTCTTCGGCACCGGGACCCTGACCGAGCTGAGCATGGGCGGCTCCGAGGTCGTGAACGCATCCGACATCGAGGCGCTCACGAACGCCGCCCCGCTCTCGCATGTGTACCTGTGGGGCGCCAGCGCGCCGCTGGCGCCCGACTCGCCGGTGGGTGCAGCGTTCTTCCACTCGCCGGGTGGTGCTCCCGGCGGCGCGGCCACCGTGGTAGGCCTCACCCAGCTCGCGTTCCCCACGGCCCTGCGCGCGTACGCCGACGAGTACTTCCGGCTGCTCATCGATGAGGACGTGAGGGCACTGGGCGAGACGCTGGGTCGGTCGCGGCTTCCATTCATCCCGTTCTCACAGTTCGATGGCGTGAACCGGTGGACGCAGATGTCGCTCGAGATGTTCGGCGACCCGCAGTTGAGCCTGCCGCGGCGCGCCGCGCTCGACCTGGCGCTGACCGCACCCCCGACCGTCGACGTCGGCGGTGGCGGGATCCCGGTGCACGTCACAGAAGACGGGGTCGCGAAGCCAGGCGTCATCGTGACCGCGTACCGCGAGCCCGAGGGGATCGCGACGGCGACGACCGACGCGCAAGGCGATGCGATCGTGCCGTTCGTGGCACTGGCACCGGGCGCGGTCTCGCTCACGGCGCGCCAGACCGGCTCGCCGACCCAGGTCGCAAGCATCGATGCGATCGCGCCCACCGGGGCGCCCGAGTCTCCCGGCAGCACGCGACTAGCGTTTGCATCGCCTCGGCCCAATCCCAGTTCAGGCGAGGTGTCCTTCCGCTGGGACGTGCCGGCTCAACTGTCGGACGTCCCTTCGAGGTTCGCGATCCACGACCTTGCCGGGCGCATGGTTCGAAGCTGGAACGTAAAGGCGGGTGTTGCGCCGGCTCGCGGCCTGACATGGGACGGCCGCGATGCCATGGGCGGCGAGACTCCACCCGGGCTCTACGTCGCGCGGCTCGTCGTGGGTGATCGGGAGCTCACGCGCCTGGTGGTCCGGACGCGCTGACCGCGGGTCGTTCCCGCCAAGACGAACCCGGCCGAGGCGACCCTCAGGTCTGCCGCGACTATCGTCCGTCCGAGACGGGCGAGAGGCCGGTGCCCTGGGGCACCGTGCGTGCCGCCCGACCGGAGTTCGGTGGCGGGACCGGCGCGCCCATGATCACCAGGACCTCGTGGCTCGCACCATCGCTCAGCAGCGGGATGGCGCGCGCAGGCACGTCGCGGCCATCCAGCTTCACGCTGACCACGCCACGGTTCACGTGTTCGGGGTTCTGCACGTGGATGTCGTAGCGGCAGTTCGCATGCTTCCAGCGGATGCTAAAGCCGTCCCACTCGCGAGGAATGCATGGCATCACGCTCCACTTCCTCCCGCGGCGTCGCAACCCGAGGATGGACTCCAGCCCGAGCCGGTACATCCACGCGGCGGAGCCGGTGTACCACGTCCAGCCGCCACGACCGAGATGGGCCGGGTGGGTGTAGACGTCGGCGGCGATCACGAACGGCTCCGCCTTGTAGCGCTCGACATCGGCCGGGGTGCGAGTGCGATTGATGGGATTCATCATGTGGAACAGCTCGCTGGCCTCATCACCGTTGCCGAGCTGTGCGATCGCCATGACCGTCCACATCGCAGCATGCGTGTACTGGCCACCGTTCTCGCGCACGCCGGGGACGTAGCCCTTGATGTAGCCGGGGTCCAGTGCCGATTGGTCGAATGGCGGGGTGAGGAGCTGGATCAGACCGGCATCGCGGCGCACGAGCTGCGTGCGCACCGAGTCCATCGCGAGCTCGGCGCGCTCACGCGGTGCCGTACCCGACAGCACCGCCCAGCTCTGTGAGATGGCGTCGATCCGGCACTCCTGGGCCTGGGCCGAGCCCAGCGGTGTGCCGTCGTCGAAGTAAGCGCGCCGGTACCAATCTCCATCCCATGCCTGTTCGAGCATCGCGGCGATGCGTTTGCGTTCGCTGCGCCAGCGGGTCGCCCGCTCGGGGTCCGATCGCGCGTCCACGAGCGTGGAGAAGTCGCCGAGGATCTTGGTGAGCAGCCAGCCCAGCCACACGCTCTCGCCTTGGCCCGCCTGCCCCACGCGATTCATGCCATCGTTCCAGTCACCGCTGCCCATGAGCGGCAGCCCGTGGCGGCCCAGCGTCAGGCTGCGCTCGATCGCGCGCACGCAGTGCTCGTAGAGCGTCGCCCGTTCTAGCGTGGCCTCGGGCTGGCCATAGGCCTCGTGCACGCCGGCCGCAAGCACGGGTGCTTCGAGGAAGGGGACGAGCACTTCGAGCACGGTGTCATCGCCGGTGCACTTCAAGTAATGGGCAACCGCGTATGGCAGCCACAGCAGGTCGTCCGAACACCGGCTGCGTACGCCGCGTCCGGTGTGGGCATGCCACCAGTGTTGCACGTCGCCCTGGGTGAACTGTCTCGCCGCACAGCGCAACAGATGCTCGCGGTAGATGTCGGGGCGAGTGAACGCAAGCGCCATGACGTCCTGGAGCTGGTCTCGGAAGCCGTACGCCCCGCCCGGCTGGTAGAACCCGGTTCGTCCCCAGACCCTCGAACTCAGCGATTGGTAGAGGAGCCAGCGGTTCATGATCAGGTCGAAGGAGTCGTCGGGCGTGTTCACCTGCACGGCCCCCAGCACGGCATCCCAGTGCGATTCCACCTGCTCGAGGGCCTCGGCCGCTGCCGCGGTCGTACCGAGGCGCGTGGCCAGCTCGAGTGCCTGCGCCCGGGTCTCGCCCTGCCCGAGCAGCAGCACCAGCGTGTGCGATTCACCGGGCTGCAGCTCGAGCACGACGTGCAGGGCGGCACAGGGGTCGAGACTTGCACCAAAGCGCTGGCCGAGCCGTTGCCGCCGAAGCGCTGACGCTCGCCTCAACGAACCGTTGCGCCCGAGGAACTCGAGCCGGTCGCCGGTCGCGGACGACGGGCGCACGCTCGCCGCCGAGAACGCGACGCGCCCGCCGAAGTCGGGATTGTAGGGGTTGGTGGCCAGGACCGCACCGGTGACCTCGTCGTGCTCGGTGAGCACGAAGCGATGCTCGCCCGCTCGCGGCGGGCAGAGCGCCCACTCGTTGTAGGCGAACACGCCCAAGCGCCGCGGCGATCCGGAATGGTTGGTGAGGGTGAGGCGCGAGAAGCGCACGGGCTCGGAGACATGCGCGAACATCGCCAGCTCGCTGTGGATGCCGTGTTCGGCGTGCGCGAAGCGCGTCACGCCCGCGCCATGTCGAGTGACCCAGCGGCCGGTGTCTCGGCCGCGCGGCATCGGACCTGGTGTGGCGCCCCAGACACGTCCATCGGATTCATCGCGCAGGTAGAGCGCTTCGCCGCTCCACTCGCCGACCGGGTCGTTGCCGAACGGCGTGAGACGGTTCTCGCGGCTGTTGCCGGCCCAGGTCCAAGCGGCACCCGTGGCGCCGACCACGAAGCCGAAGTGCGGGTTGGAGATCACGTTCACCCACGGCTGCGGAGTCTCCGCATCGGCCTCGAGCACGACGGCGTACTCGCGGCCGTCGGCCGTGAATCCACCGAGGCCATTGGCATGCGTGAGGATCGGCGGTTCCACTTCCGGTGCAGCCAGGAGCGAACGCTCGGGTGCGAGCACAGGCACATGCGCGGGCGGCCAGACGGGCTCGGGGTAGGGGAGGCGGATCTGGTCGGCCAGTTCGCCCTCGCCACCGTTCAAGACCGCGTGTGCGGCCGCGAGCAGGATGATGCGCTGGGCCTCGGGCATGCCGTCCCCGCGCAACAGGAACACGCCGCCCGGGCGGTCCCGCCAGGCTGCCCACGGGCCCTTCTCGAGGACGCTAAGTAGTTGCTCATGAACCTCTTCCAAGTAGCTCTTGAGGTATTCGTTCAGGATGACGACATCGGCGCTCAGGCCCTTCAAGCGCCAGTATTCCTGGGCGCGCAGCACCTGGCGCACGAGCGTGAGGTCGCCCTCCTGCACGACGCGCACCACGAGGATCGGCAAGTCGCCGGAGACCCCGTGCGCCCACAGTCCAGACTGGCCGAGTGTATTGGCGGCCATGAACGAGGGCGCGGCACGCAGGGCGGCGTCGCTGCAAAGCACGTGCGAAGCGAGGCGTTCATAGAGCTGGGCTTCGGGTGTCGAGATCCCCAGATGACGCAGGCGCATCTGCGTCTGCGTGCTGGCGAGCGCGAACGTGCGCGCCGCCGAGGCGGAGTCGTCGTACTTCTCTGCCAGCGCCAGGGCTCCCGCTCGGCTCGTGGCGATACCGGTGGCGAAGGCCAGCCGCACCTGACCGCCCGCAGCGATGCGCACGCGCCGGCGCAGGCTCATCACCGGATCGAGCACCGCACCCGTGGTGCCCGAAAGGGAACGGCCATCCAGTGCGATGGGGTCTTGGTTCGTACGACCGCGGCCCACGAACCGCACGCGATCGGTTTCCCACTCCACCGCTCCGTGCCCGCCGTCCTCCACGCTCAGGACATGCACCGCCCACAGCGTGGGCTCATCCGGTGAGCGCGGCCGCCGGCCGCACAGGAGCGCTGTGCACTCCGGGCGGTACTCGGTCTCCAGGAACAGCTTGTGGAACGCAGGGTGAGCCAGGTCGTCCACGGGCGGGGCCAGGACCACCTCCACCAGGCTCGTCACCTCGAGCTCGCGCGTGTGGTCGCTGGTGTTGAGCAGCGAGATGCGGCGCACCTCGACATCGTCCTCGGGAGACACCGTGATCTCGAGTCGTGTCTCGATACCGTCGTCGGTGCGCTCGAAGCGCGCCTCATCGGCCAGGAATGTGACGCGATAGTGCTCGGGATCGCGGCAGACGGGCTGGTACGCCGCCGACCACAGCGCTCCACTTCGCACGTCCCGGACGTAGACGAACTGACTCCCGGGGTCGGTGGTGGAGTCGTCACGATTGCGCGTCAGCGACCGGCCGCGCCAGGTGCTGCTGCCGCCACCGGCATTGGTGACCATGGCGGTGTATTGGCCGTTCGAGAGGAAGTGCGTACTGGGGAACAGTGTGTGTGGCGAGCGGAATCGCCGGGGCGCGGTAGGGGCCACCAGCGGTTCCGCTCGTGTCGTCTCCACGGGGCGTGGCCGGATCACCGGCACGAAGCGCGGGACGCGCTCCTGCAGCAGCGGTTCGGTGGCACGCACCCGAGGGTCGGAGTGAAACCGCCTGAACATCGGGGATCCCAGCACGACATTGGTGAGCGCCACCAGGCTCATGCCCTGATGGTGCGCGAAGAACGCGTGCACGCCATGGTCGCCTGCTCGCGCATCCGCGTTCTGGGCGACGGGGGAGTCTGACTTGCGAGGCGTGAAGTCGAGCGCCTCGATGAAGCCATAGGCACCCAGCGCACCTTCTCGCGTGAGCCGGCGCAGGTTCTCGGCGGCTGCCGTGGGGTCCACCAATGCGGCGAGCGCCGTGGCATAGGGCGCGACGACGAGGTCCTCGTTGAGCCCGCGCTTGAGCCCCAGGCCCGGCACACCGAAAGCGCGATACTGGTAGCTGCCGTGCGGGTCCACCACGTTGAACGCCGATTCCGAGATGCCCCAGGGCACCTGGTGCCGCTTGCCATACAGCACCTGCGCGCGTACCGCGCCCCGGCACGCATTCTCCAGCAGCGTTTCCGGGTGGTTGCGCATCAGCAGCATGGGCATCAGGTACTCGAACATCGAACCGCTCCACGACACCAGCGTGGTGCAGCCCTCCACGCTCACCAGTGCGCGCGAGAGTCGGAACCAGTGTTCCTGCGGTACCTCGTCGCGTGCGATGGCGATGAAGCTCGCGAGCCGGGCCTCGGAAGCGAGCAGGTCGTAGTACGACGCATCGGGCCCCCCGGGCCCTTCCGCGTCCGCGAGCCGGTAGCCGATCGTGAACACCCCGCGCGGCTTGTCGTAGAGGAACGTCCACTGCATGGCATCCGCCAGGGCGTCGATGCGTAGTGCGAGCACCTGCAGGCGGTCCGACATCGAGGTGTCGCTGGGCGAGGGCTCCGCCAGCGCAGCCACCGCCGCGGTGAGCAACGCGTCCCACTCGGCCACGGCGCGCGCTTCCGGGGTGTCGGGCGAAAGGACGGCCAGCGGACTCAGCGCCCTGGCTGCCTTGGTCATCTGAGCCGCGGCACCGGCCAGCCGCAATGTCACGGGCTCGTCCTCGGCAACGAGCACTTGGCGTAGGACGCGCAGTTCGCGTTGCGCGGTCGCGCACGCAGCATGCAGCGCCGATGTCGTGCCCGGCTTGCGCGCCAGGGCTGCGACCAGATCGAGGAGTACGCCCGCGGTGTCGTGCGCTCCCATGCACATGCGTTCGGGCTCGGTGTCGGCGACGGCCAGCTCTCGCATGCCCGCTGCCAGCGTCATGAGCGCGCCCGCGAGATTGCCGCTGTCCACCGTGGACACGTAGCGCGGTGGAAGCGGGCTCAGGCTTTCGGTGTCGTACCAGTTGAGAAGGTGGCCCTCGAAGTGCTCGAGCGATTCCACCGTAGTCAGCGTCGTTTCCAGCCGGTCCGCCATCGCCGACTTGCTCAGGTATCCGAGGTCGTGTGCGGCGAGCGTCGAGAGCAGCTCCATTCCGATGTTGGTGGGCGAGGTGCGGTGAGCGATGCGTGGATCGGGCGAGAGTTGGACGTTGTCGGGCGGCAGTCCGTGGTCCTGGACTCCCGAGAAGCGCGTGAAGTAGTGCCACGTTCGCCGCGCCACGAGGCGCATCTGCGCGGCGTCGCTGTCATGCAGGACCATCCGGCGCGGCACCACGGGACGCGACAGCCACCACGCCACCGCCGGCGATACCAGCCAGGCCGCGAGGAACGGCGCCGCAACAGGCCATGCTCCAGCCCGGAGGGGCAGCACGCCCAGGATGAACAGGATCGCGGTGACTGGCCCGGCCCACATCTCGGTCAAGAACACGCGCGGCCCTTGACTGGCCATCAGCCCCGTGGCCCGAGCCGCACTCGTCGCGGCGGTTTCCCATTCGAGCAGTCGGCGCTGCGTGACCAGCATGCGCACCAGCGTCACCGCGATGGCATGCACCATCTCGTACGCGTGGCTGGCGAGCAGCATCGTCTGGAGCAGGACCTGGGCACCGGAGGTCTTGAGCTCGGACCACACGTCGTTTGCGAATACGCTCAGGGGCTGCTGAGGCCGCGGGCCACGGAGCAGGTGCAGGAGCGGCGGGAAGAGCGGGAAGCCCAGCACGGCGAGCGCGGCCAGCGTCCACCCGAGCGCGCCACCCGGAAGCCAGTTCCACGCCGAGACCAGGAGCGCGATCAGTGCCGGCGCCACCAGGCTGCGGCGCAAGTTGTCGAGGATCTTCCAGCGGCTGATGAGTGGCAGGTGACTGCGTTGGAAGCCGTTCGGGGTGGGAACCCATGGCAGCACGTGCAGCAGGATCTGCCAGTCTCCGCGCACCCAACGATGCTGTCGCCTCGCGTGGGCCAGCACGCTCGCAGGGAAGTCGTCCACCACCTCGACGTCCGAGACGAGTGCGCAGCGCGCATATAGGCCCTCGAACAGGTCGTGCGACAGCATGGCGTTGTCGGCCACACGCTCGTGCAGCGCCGCGGTGAACGCGTCGACCTCATAGAGGCCCTTGCCCGTGAAGCTGCCCTCACCGAACAGGTCCTGGTACGTGTCGGAGACGGCGGTGGTGTAGGGATCGATACCGGTATGCCCCGAATAGACACGCGCGAACAACGATCCCGCAGCACTCGCCATGGTGACGCTGACTCGCGGCTGCAGGATCCCGTAGCCCTCCACGACCCGTCCCAGTGCGGCATCGAATCGCGGACGGTTCAGCGGATGCTCGATCACACCGATCAGCTGTCGGGCGGTGTCGCGCGGCAGGCGGGTGTCGCTGTCGAGTGTGATGCAGTAGCGAATGAGGGG
>Ga0075429_100004426_pt1 | contig 12072 bp, 7 predicted proteins | sample RhiMetdeltSRZDD3_FD_75295 | JGI IMG/M metagenome (GOLD analysis project Ga0075429, IMG submission 75295) | Populus rhizosphere microbial communities from Tennessee, USA - Rhizosphere MetaG P. deltoides SRZDD3 | ecosystem: Host-associated > Plants > Roots > Rhizosphere > Soil | place: USA...
AATATTTACTGGACGTTTCTGCACATGCCTTCCGGACGATGACGTGCTGTCACTCTCCAACTATGAAACACGCAGAACGTAGAGTTACCGCCGGCAGTGCACGGAAATCGTGGAGATGAGCACAGGGCGTCCCGGAGGATGGGTGACGGTCTGTCTGATCAATCTGGCACTCATCGCCATGACGGGCTGCAAAAGGTCCACACACGCCGCATCGTCTCCCCCGGTGGTGGAAGTGGCCCAAGTCGAAACGAGAGATGTTCCCGTTTACGGAGAATGGATCGGAACTCTAACCGGGCAGGTGAATGCCAACATCAAAGCGCAAGTCACTGGCTACCTGCTCACGAGGAATTACAAAGAAGGATCGTACGTCAGGAAGGGACAACTGCTGTTTCAGATTGATCCTCGCCCATTCCAGGCGGCGCTCGACCAGGCCAAGGGCCAGTTAGCGTTGGCAGAAGCGCAACTGGTCCAGGATGAAGCGCAGCTTGCGACGGCGGAGGCCAACGAACTGCAGAGCCGGCTCAACGTGGAGAAATACGCACCTCTTGCGAAGGAACGCGCCGCATCGCAGCAGGATCTGGACAATTCAATCCAGACGAACCGCGCCAATAAGGCGCAAGTGGAGGCGGCAAAGGCCGCGATCGGCGCTGCCAAGGCGCAAATCCAGGCCAATCAGGCCGCGGTCGAAGCCACCATGATCAACCTGAATTTCACCACCATAGTTTCACCCATCGACGGCATCGCCGGTATCGCTCAGGCACAGGTCGGCGATTTGGTCAGTAGCGGCAGCGGAAATCTAACAACCATTTCGATGCTCGACCCGATCCGAGATTATTTTACTGTCAGCGAACAGGAATATCTCGCGCTGCGAAAAAAGTTTTCAGGCTCAGCGGCGGAACGCTGGAAGCTGAACCTCATCCTGGCTGATGGGACAACCTATGCTCACGATGGCGACTTCTATTTTGCGGATCGCCAGGTCGATCAAAACACCGGCGCGATCCAATTAGCAGCCCTCTTTCCCAATCCCGGTAATGTTCTCCGTCCGGGCCAGTACGGTAAGGTGCGTGCCGTAATGCACGTGCAGTGGAACGCCTTATTAATTCCGCAAGCTGCTGTCACGGAGCAGCAGGGCAGCTACCTGGTTGACGTTGTTAGGAGCGACAACCGTGCCGAGGTGCGCCAGGTTCAAGTTGGCGAGCGCACGGGCACCATGTGGGTAATCCAACACGGATTAAAGGCTGGTGAACGTGTGGTCGTCCAAGGCCAGCAAAACCTCAAGCCGGGAATGGAAGTCCAAACTAAGCCATTTAAAACGAATCCGGAGTGATCGCTGACGGCCGAGTGCTCAAGGCTGGAAGGAGTTAAAAATCATGTCCAGGTTTTTCATTAACCGGCCGATTGTCGCGATAGTGATTGCCATTATCACGGTCATTCTCGGTTTGATCATGCTCACCACTTTACCGGTGGCGCAGTTTCCAAAGATCGCCCCACCCGAGATCAGGTTGGGAGCCACATTTGTTGGTGCAGATGCGCAGACGCTCGAGCAGGCTGTGGCCACGCCTATCGAGCAGCAAGTCAGCGGCGTGGACCACATGACGTACATGTACTCGGTGAGCGCCACCGCCAACCAGCAAACGACGTTGTTTGTGGATTTCGAACTCAACACGGATCCCAATATGGATCTGATTCTCACGCAATCGCGTCAACAGCTGGCAAATGGGCAGTTGCCGCCCCAGGTGAACAGCTATGGTGTGACCCTCGCGAAGTCGACCACCGCTCCGCTCATGCTGGTCTCCCTGTATTCGCCGAAAGGCACCCACGACGGAACCTATCTCGCAAACTATGCTTACATCAACCTGAATGATCCGGTCGGGCGCTTGTACGGCGTCGGTCAGACCACGATCTTCGGCTCGGGACAATATGCCATGAGGCTCTGGGTAAAGCCGGACCAACTGGCAAAGCTCGGCATTACCGTCACAGACATTGTCAACGCGATCCAGGCTCAAAACACTGTCAACCCCGCGGGCCAGGTTGGAGGTCAGCCAGCGGCACAGGACCAGCAATTCACTTATGCCGTGCTGGCTCAAGGCCGTCTGAGGACACCAGAGGAATTCGGCAACATTATCCTGCGCGAAACACCAAATGGCGGGACTGTTCGTGTGAAAGACGTCGCCCGCGCCGAGTTGGGCACGCAAGACTACAGCATCGTCGGCCGCTTGAATGGCAAGCCTTGTGCGATTATTGCTGTCTACCAATTGCCCGGATCCAATGCGGTTCAAACAGCGAAGGACGTCCGGAAGCTCATGGCCCAGATGAAGGAGCGTTTTCCCGAAGACATCGATTACGCCGTCTCGCTGGACCAGACTCTCCCAGTTACGGAAGGCTTAAAAGAGATCCTCGAAACCCTGGTAATCGCTCTCATATTGGTACTCCTGGTTGTTTATCTCTTCCTGCAAGACTGGCGAGCCACCCTGATCCCGATGCTCGCCGTGCCGGTTTCGCTGATCGGCACGTTTCTCTTGTTTCCGATTTTTGACTTCACCATCAATACGCTTTCGATGTTGGGCCTGGTACTGGCAATCGGCCTAGTGGTGGACGATGCCATCGTGGTGGTCGAGGGGGTGCAGCGCTACATCGAAGAAGGGATGGCGCCCAAAGACGCGGCTCAAAAGGCGATGAAAGAGCTCTCCGGGCCAGTCGTTGGCATTGCTCTGGTCCTGACGTCTGTGTTCGTGCCTACTGCCTTGATCCCCGGCATCACGGGAAGGCTCTATCAGCAATTCGCGCTGACCATCGCGATGTCGGTAATGCTCTCGGCGTTCAATGCGCTCTCGCTCAGCCCGGCCCTTGCAGGATTGTTGCTTAGGCCCAAGCCTGAAGGCGAGCGTCGCGGCGTCCTCAGGAGATTCTTCGGCGTCTTCAATCGGTATTGGGAGAGCAGCACCGAGGGCTTTGTTCGGTGGTCGGGCGCCGTGATTCGGAAAGGCTTTCTCGTGCTGGCGCTGCTTGCCCTCTTCATCATTGCCGGAGTCTTCCTTGCCGTCCGGCTGCCCTCCAGCTTCCTCCCCGATGAAGATCAGGGCTACATGTATATCAATATGCAGCTTCCCAAGGCTGCCTCACAGGAACGTACAAGCCAGGCGGCATCGCAAGTGGAGCAGATTCTTGCAAACACACCGGGGGTCAAGTACACGACCAGCGTGATTGGTTTCAGTCTGCTCAGCTTCGTCAGGACCAGTTATAACGCTTTCTTCTTCGTTACTTTGAAGCCGTGGGATGAACGCAAAAAGCGGACCGAAGAATATCAATCCATCAAAGACGCTTTGAATCATGAACTCGGCCAGTTTCCGGCGGGAACTGTTTTCGCTTTCTCGCCGCCGGCGATCCCTGGCGTCGGCACTTCCGGCGGCTTTACGTTTGTCCTGGAGGATCGCGCCGGCAAGGACATCCAGTTTCTGTCAGATAACCTGGACAAATTTTTGGCGGCCGCTCATAAGCGCCCGGAAATCGGCCAAATCAGCACCACGTTCCTGCCGGGTGTGCCGCAACAGTTCGTGAATGTCGACCGGGATAAGGCGCTGAAGCAGGGCGTGGCTCTGACCGATGTGTATAACACTATTCAAGCGTTCATGGGAGGCTTGTTCGTCAACTACTTTAACGAGTTCGGCCGCACCTGGCAGGTGTATGTGCAGGCCGAAGCACCCTACCGAGCCAACACGCGCCATCTTGGGCAGTTTTACGTACGCAACAGCCAGGGCGACGTGCTGCCGCTCTCCGCATTGGCAAAATTCGAAAACCGCTCAGGCCCGGAGTTCATCATGCGCTACAACGAGTACCGGTCCGCGCAGATCAATGGCAGCGCCGCGCCCGGCTACAGTTCGGATCAGGCAACGGCCGCCCTTGAAGAAGTTTTCAAGCAAACCATGCCTCGCGAAATGGGCTTTGACTACATTGGCATGTCTTATCAGGAGCAGAAGGCGCGAGAAGGTATTCCTTCCTGGGTCATCTTCGGCTTCTCTTTGCTCTTCGTCTTTCTAGTTCTCGCGGCCCTCTATGAAAGCTGGTCGCTGCCATGGAGCGTGCTGCTGAGCACTCCCGTGGCGGTCTTCGGCGCTGTCGTCACGCTCCTCCTCCGCCGCGTGCTGATGGGGGCGTATCTGCCCGCTTATCTGGTGCAGATCGAAAACGACGTTTACACGCAAATCGGTTTAGTGATGCTGATAGGCCTGGGCGCGAAGAATTCAATTCTGATTGTCGCTTTTGCCAAAGAGCAGTACGAAGAAGGCAAAGCCCTGGTCGATGCCTCGCTGGAAGGGGCGAGGCTTCGCTTTCGCCCCCTCATGATGACCGCGCTTGCTTTCATTCTCGGTTGCGTGCCGTTGTGGATCGCCTCCGGAGCCGGCTCGATCGCGCGTCAGGTGATCGGGACCACGGTCATTGGGGGCATGGTGGCGGAGACGTTCATCGGCAGATTCTTCGTGCCCGCCATTTTCGTTGCGGTCGAGAGACTAGCGGGAGCGAGGCTTGCCGCCGGGGGCATAGAGCCTTCGCCGGCTCAAGGAGACTAATGTGCGCGAGCTGTTTATCGGTGTCCTGCTGGCACTGGGTTTTCTCAGCGGGTGCAAACTCGGTCCCAACTATCACAAGCCGCTGGTACCGATTCCAAACGTCTATCACGGAGGGGGCGAGAGCCAGAACGTACAGGCGCAGGCCGAATCCTTCGCCGATCTCCCCTGGTGGGAGGTCTTTCAAGATCCTGTCTTGCAGGACCTGATCCGGAAGACTTTGGAGCACAACTACGACCTGCAACTCGCAACCGAGCGCATCGCCGCCGCGCGGTCTCAGTTGACCATCACGCGCTCGGCAGAGTATCCGCAGCTAACCGCAAATGGAGTCGGGACCAATGAACAGGCATTTAGCGGTGGGTTTCCAGACAGAACGACATTTGGTACCTACGCCGCCGACGCGACATTTCAGCTCGATTTGTTTGGGAGGTTGCGACGAGCGACGGAAGCTGCAAGAGCCCAGTTGCTGTCTACAGAATACGCGCGGAAGACCGAGATTCTGACGTTAGTCAGCGACGTTGCGAGTGACTACTTCCAGCTGCTCTCTCTTGATCTGCAACTGCAAGTCACTCGCGACACGATTACGACACAGCAGGACGCAGTCAAGCTGACCAAGCTAAGGCTGGATCACGGTATCGCTACAAAGCTCGATGTACTGCAGGCCCAACAGGTGCTCGACACGGCAAATGCTCAGATTCCCGAGTTGGAAAGGCAGATCGGACAGCTGGAAGATGCAATCAGCATTCTGCTCGCAGATTATCCTCACCCAATCGTGCGTGGGCGTCCCTTGGTCGACCAGCCGATGCCTCCTGAAGTACCTGCGGGTTTGCCTTCTTCACTGCTCGCGCGTCGTCCGGACATTTCTCAGGCCGAGCAAAACCTCATCGCCGCCAATGCGGAAATCGGAGTCGCCAAAGCTGCTTTCTTCCCGCAGATTGCTCTGACCTCCTCCGGCGGCGGCGGTAATGGAGTGGCGGCTGTGTTCGGGGGGGGACTGAATTCCAATCTCGCCACCTGGGGTTACGCCGCAAACATCGCACAGCCTATCTTTGAGGGTGGTCAACTGCGCGGTAATCTTCGACTCGCCGAATCGCAGCGACGGCAGCAACTGATCGCTTACAAACAAACGATCCAGGGAGCCTTCCGTGATGTCTCGGATGCACTGATTGCTTATGACAAATTTCACAGCGTACGCGTGGCGCAGGAGATCACGGTCAAAGACCTTCAGGAGACGGTGAACACCTCCCTCAAGCGCTATCGCGGCGGTATCACCACGTACCTGGAGGTCCTCGATGCACAGCGTTCACTGTTTAATGCAGAACTCACCCTGGCTCAGGATCGCGGCAACGAATACCAGAGCCTCGTGCAACTCTACAAGGCACTCGGTGGAGGATGGCAGTAATAGGAAGACTTGGTGGTTAATGGTTGGCTGGGTCAAATATACCCCTAGAAGGAGGCGGCGGCACAGCGATCAAACAGATGCACACATTACATCGCGATGCAGCTCAGCGGCTGCACACGACCGTTAGCCTGTTCTTTTCGCACAAGAAATGGCCGGCCCAGCCCAACGCATAACCGGGAACGACGCACAGTGGCACGGCCAGCCACCAATGCCGCATCAGGATCAAGATCAGCGCCGCGAGACTAGCGATGACTCCGGTAACATGCAGGACCTGGGAAACGGGGTGTTGATGTTGCGTGAGGTGGAATGGGTAAAATTGGGCGAATGTCTTGTACCTGGTTTTGTTCATAGCTTACCTACGGTTTCGTTTGTCTCCTGGAACGACGTCCAGTCGTAGTTGCATTGCATTTTTGCGTAGGCAGCAAAGGACCCGTATGAATCATGTTTGCTTCGTGGTGGTCCGGGCATTGAACCGAGATAGACACGAGGAACTAGAGTAGCGTTGGGTTTTAGTCACTGAAGAGTTGTTCGGAATTCTGGAACGGAAGATGTACTTTACGCAAGCCGGACGCTTCAGCCTAGCCACAAGAATATGAGTATTGTGGCTAGGATTATCACAGCGATCAAGAGCACGGTGCAGACAACCGCACAGGTCTTTTCTTCACATAAGCGACTCATGTATGGCTACCTTAGCATCCCAAGATGCCCTACGCTTATTTTAAACCACAGCGGACGCGAGGTTCACGCCATTCGCGAAGAGGCAGCGCGGGGCGGTCGGCGGTGAGCACTTGAATGCAAACGTGGTCGGCGCCGGCGGAGTGATGCTCACGAATACGATGTCGGATTGCATTGAGATCACCTGTCGTTCGCCAAAATCGATCGGTCAAACGTCGGCTTGTTGCTCCGTTCAGCGGTCGCATACAGTCGGTTGCAGTCGTGATAACTGCAGCGTCGGTTGAGCAGGCGATACGGAACTGGATGGCTGGGCACGTCGGGTTTCGGAGGCATGATTTCAATGATCAGGCGCTCTCCCCAAGGCGTGAGTCCTGCAAACACCAAACAATTTGAACAATTTGAATAATAATCACCTTCTACACGGTAAACCTTGCAAACACCCCCATGAACGGCGAGAAAATCGGCCGCGGGAATTCAAAAGAATCAAACAATGCCCCCAGATCGCGTCAGGTGTAGAAGGGCCTAGACCTGGCGCGTCTTGTTGGCCGTTCTGGCCGTTTCACGAACTGCGGCCCAAACGAGTCCGACGGACCCTGAGCGCAGATATCCGTTGCCTTCTTACCCGGGATGAGAAAAAAGAAATGGGGCCGCTTCGTCGGAATATCTTCGAACATGCGGCCTGGCGATACCGGGAATGAGCCACTACATCGCCTCAAAAATGGGAATCATCGGCTTTATGCGAGGTTTGGCCAACGACGTTGCCGATGATGGTATTACTGCGAATGCCGTATTGCCGGGTTTGACGAACACGCTGGCAATCGCTCCTCAATCCGAAGAACAAAAGCGCGCCACGTGGGGGGCAGAAGGCGATCAAACGATTGGAAGAACCTCGTGACATTACTGGTGCAGTCCTATTCTTAACAAGCGACGACGTGGCATTTATCACCTGCCAATCGATTGTCGTGAACGGCGGTCAATATCGCATCGGCTGAAGAAGGGAAGAGTGGCGATGGCCTTAAATGACGAAGAAAAGATAAAGATTGCCCGCGAATATTTCGTGAGGGCGGACCAGGGACGCCCGGACGTCCTTGAGTTCTTTAATAGCAGATGCCGAAATCTATTTTCCCAAATTCGGCTTCGGATCGGGCCGCGAGTCGTTTCTGCAAAATGGTTAAGGGATTCGAAGGGGTCCTGGAACACATTCAACACGATTACGACGGGTTTAATTTCATTCCTTCAGGCGACTATCTCGTCGTTGAAGGCACTTCACATGGGAGAATGTCTGGTAAGGCGTGGGCGGGCGGGAAAACTCCCGGCGGGCGTTTCTGCAACGTCTTCAAGTTTCGGAATGGCCGAATATCGAGCCTGCACATCTATCTCGACCCCGACTACACAGGTGAGGACGATTCGCGGTTTCGATGGGGTAAGAATCGTCAATGGTGACGAGGAGAAAAGCATGTCCTACAGCATATCGACATTGATGATCCGAAATCTTCGCGACGTCTTCGGTGAAAATGATCCTGCGCGCCGGCGCGCGGCCATCGACGAGATCTACACCGAAGATTGCGTGTTCTACGATCCCAGCAAGGGTGCCTTCCGTGGCCGCGACGAGATCGATCGCATCGCAGGCGAGATCAAGGCTACCCACCCTGACTTTCGATACCAGCCAATTACCGAGCCTGCGGAATCGGGAAACGGTGGGCTGGTCCGATGGGTATCGGGTCGTCCTGGTGACCCGCCCGCTTACTCCGGGACAGATTTCATCATTGCCCGGGACGGTCGGATTGCCGCCATATATCTCTTTTTCGACAAACTACCCTGAACGGTGAACAGAACCGCTAGGGCAATCGCGATCCATGGTAGTCGTTTGCCGAAGCAGATCAATGAACAAATTGAGGGGACGCCCAACGTCCCTCTTCCTTACTAACGCAACAAAGCATGAAAGACCATGTTCGATAGGGCGGCCTGCCGGGCTGGTGGCCAGGGAAAATGGAATCGCTTCTTCGGTTGAGAATTTCCTTCGCGGAGTCGAGGTTTCAGAAAATCTGTCAACGTAAAATAGTGTGTATTCCAAAGCGCTCCGCGCCATGAACTTTACTGAAGGGAGTCTTCCCTTCTGATGCGCCAATGCCCCGGTTGTCGAAAACAATGACACGGCGTCTCGTGGCGATGCCGTCGACGACCGAGGATCACATCGGTCAAGACCCGCCGCCAGATGGTTGAGGAATATTAATCAATGAGCAGGAAGACCAGCTCGTAGCGTTTCTTAAAACTCTCACGGACGGATATAGGCCTAAGCGGACGGTTCAGAAAAGATGAAATGAACAGAAATAACCTGAAGACCGGGGTTCTGTCCCGGCAACTTTTTTCGGGCCGATGAGTTTAGGACCGGTATGTGCATCGACGCTAGGTGCAGGGAGATGCAAGACTTGGATGCCAAGCCAGCAAACGGACAGCCAGACCAAAGAGCGTTTGACGAAAAGAATTCTGGCAGACTCTAGAATTCTGTGTTTTGTATCCGCTGTATTTCCTCTCTTGGCTCTCCTGGGTTGGATTTTCAATATCCACGTATTCAGACAGGTTTATCCCGGGCTGCCTGTGATGCATCCCAATACGGCATTCGGGTTGCTCCTGGTTACGATTGCCATTCTTCTTACAGGAAGTGAAGGGCGATCGCGAAAAACAACTTTAACGGCGTGTGGACTCGGAGGCGTCGTTTTGCTGCTGGGTTTGCTCACGTTGAGCGAGTATTTCTCCGGCGTAGATTTCGGGATTGACCGTCTCTTCTTCGGCCAAGCACTCGTGTCGCCCGATGTGTACCCTGGACGACCCTCACCTCTAGCAGCGTCGAATTTTATGCTTTTCGGCGCCGCCTTGCTTGCCTATAACCTGCGTTCTGTTCCCATTCGTCTGGGGCAGACATTCGTTCTGATGGCCGGGGCGAATGCCAGCGTTGTATTTACCGGCTATATTCTAGGCACCTCGCAGTTCCATGGATTTCAGATGCTTGGAACCGGAATGGCGGTTCATACGGCGGCCGCGTTCATTCTCCTGACCGTGGCGCTCCTCTTGGGCCGTCCCGATGACGGCATGATGTCTCTCGTGACCAGCGGCACGCGAAGCGGTGCCATGGCAAGACAGATACTTTTCACCGGCATGGTCGCCCCACCGGTAGTCGGAATACTAACTCGAGTCGGAGTTGTCGCAGGATGGTATGGGACCAGTGCTCAGATCTCACTCTTCGTCGTCGTGATCGTCGCTCTCGTCCTTCGGAGGACGTGGCAGGCTGCAAGGCAATCGGAAGCAGATGAGCTTATGGCACGGGCGGCTTTCCAGGCGTCTCAGGCCGCAAACGAAAGGGTCCGCCAAACGCAGGAGCGATTGGAACTCGCGCTCCGCGGGGCAAACCTGGGAGCCTGGGATTGGAATGTCAAGTCGGGTGAGGTCATATTCAACCCGAGGTGGGCTGAGATTCGTGGTTTTCGTCTGGAAGAAATCCGGCCTCACGTGGACTCATGGATTTCGGGCGTGCATCCTGATGATTGGCAGGGCGCACAAAAAGCGCTGGCGGATCATTTTCAGGGTATTGCCCCGGAGTATCACGCCGAGTTTCGGGCGAAGACGAAATCCGGTGACTGGGTCTGGATCTTCGCCCGTGGAAAAGTGTTTACGCGGGATGAAAAGGGGCAGCCGCACCGCATGGTCGGAATCGAGGCCGACATCAGTGAACGAAAGCGTTTCGATAACGAGCAGAGGTTCCTCGCGGAAGTCGGAACGGTGCTCAGCTCCAGCCTGGATATCGATGAGACGCTGGGGAATATTGCACGACTGGCTGTCCGTGATCTTGCGGACCTCTGTATCATCGACCTCAACGGGGAAGGTGGTGGCAGTGGACTGCTGAAAGTTATGAGCCGCGACGCCTCGAATGCTTGGATTTCCGATTTGTTCCTACGGCTGCCGCTGAACCGGCATCGTCCAGACTGGCTGCGTGCCGTCTTGGAGAACAAGCGGCCGGTGTTAATGGAGCGATTATCACCCGAAGCAGTCGACATGTTTTGCCCACAGCCAGAGCACATGCGCGCGCTCAGGGAGGCGGGTTTGCACTCGGCTCTCGCGGTGCCTCTGGTGGCGCACGGAAACCTTCAGGGGGCGATTATCCTGTTATCCTTTTCCCCATCTCGCGCCTATGAACCTGCGGATCTTCGTCTGGCGCAGGAGCTTGCAGAGCGCTCCGCACTCTCCATCGAAAATTCCCGTCTGTATCTTGAAGCTCAGCGCGCTATAAAAACCCGGGAGAACGTACTTGCTATGGTTTCTCATGATCTCAAGAATCCCGTGGCGACGATCGGTCTTGTGGCGCACGTGCTTCAACAATACGAGCCAATGGACGCAGGCCGACTCAACGACCTTGCCGGGAAAATCCAACGTGCCATCGACAAGATGCTGCTGCTTATTTCCGACCTCCTCGATTTCTCTAAAGTTCAGAGCGGAACGTTTTCGGTTGACGTTCATGCGGGTGCTTTGGATGGGATGATGATGCCCGTGATCGACAGCGTGAGGACTCTGGCCGACGCGAAACATCAGACGATCGAACTGAAAATATCCCCGAGGCTCCCGGAGGTTCTTGCGGATTCCCATCGCATCGGCCAGGTCCTGTCCAACTTGTTGGAAAATGCGATCAAGTTCACGCCGGACGGCCGCACAATTCGCGTTTCGGCTCGCCAGCAAGCGAGCACCATAGTGGTTTCAGTGTCCGATGAGGGCCCAGGTATTCCCGCCGAACACTTAAGCCGAGTGTTCGACCGCTTCTGGCAAGCGAAAGAGACGAGGCAGATGGGGAGCGGTCTGGGCTTATCTATTGCCAAGGGCATCGTCGAAGCCCATGGCGGAACAATCTGGGCCGAAAGCGAATTGGGCAAAGGCAGTTCATTTCATTTCACTCTGCCCCTGGCAAATCTCAATAGAGTCCCCGGTAGCGCGGCGTGATCATTCAATGATTCGCGTTCTTGTTTTCCCAGCAGCAGTTAAAAAGTTGTGCACCAGCTTCTCTAATACTTTTCCAAACTGCGCATCATTCTGCTGGCGATTTTGCGCCGTCGATTGTCCCCGTGCCTTGCCACTTTCGTGCTCTCACTAAAATTCATTTGAACGCAAAAATCGCCGAATTCAGCGCATTTTTGTAATTCGCCATCGACAGGGCTGGAGCCGCTGCGATCAGCGGCGGTTGGCGCGGTCAATCAACCCTATTCTTCACCGTCATAAAAAGTACGGGCTTCCACTGAAATATTTACTGGACGTTTCTGCACATGCCTTCCGGACGATGACGTGCTGTTACTCTCCAACCATGAAACACGCAGAACGTAGAGTTACCGCCTGCAGTGCACGGAAATCGTTGAGATGAGCACAGGGCGTCCCGGAGGATGGGTGACG
>Ga0075429_100004427_pt1 | contig 12071 bp, 11 predicted proteins | sample RhiMetdeltSRZDD3_FD_75295 | JGI IMG/M metagenome (GOLD analysis project Ga0075429, IMG submission 75295) | Populus rhizosphere microbial communities from Tennessee, USA - Rhizosphere MetaG P. deltoides SRZDD3 | ecosystem: Host-associated > Plants > Roots > Rhizosphere > Soil | place: USA...
GTGGCCGCCCGCGGCCCGCTCGACGGCAGCGACAGGATCGCGGCGTAGATCAGGCCGAACACCGCGCCGACCGCGAGGTGGATGGCGAAGCCGAGCAGCCAGCTGCCGGCGCTGATCGACTCGGTGAACATCGTCCCGATGGTCATCTCGAGGTTGCCGCCCACGCCGAGCAGGCGGGCCATCCCCATCACCATCGTCATCGCGACCGCGCCGAGCACGCCGGCGCACATTCCTTCGCTGCGCTTCATGGGAGACTCCTTTTGCCTACGTCGACCACGGCGACTCGAGCCGCCCGCCGAGGCGGTGGACCAGGTGCTCGGTGAACCAGGCGGCGGCGCGCTCGACGACCTCGTCGAGCGCGCCCGGCTCCTCGAAGAGGTGGCCGGCGCCCGGGATGATGTCGAGGCGGGCCGGGCCGCCGAGCTGGGCCAGCGCCTGGCGGTTGAGCTGGAGGACGAGCGGGTCATTGGCGCCGACCAGGAGCAGCGTCGGCGCCTGGACCCGCGGCAGCGCGCCGTCCGCGAGATCGGGACGACCGCCGCGCGACACCACCGCCTGGATCCGGTCGGGCAGGTCGGCGGCGGCGATCAGGGCGGCGGCGGCGCCGGTGCTGGCGCCGAAGGTGCCGATCGGAAGCTGCCCGACCGCCGACACGGTCGCCAGCCAGCGGACCGCGGCGACCAGGCGCTCGCCCAGGGTGGCGACGTCGAAGCGGAGGTGGGCGCCGCGGTGCTCGGCGTCGTCCTCGTCGGTGGTCAGCAGGTCGAAGAGCAGGGTGGCGAAGCCGGCGTCGACCAGCCGGTCGGCGACCAGGCGATTGCGCGGCGAGTGGCGGCTCGAGCCGCTGCCGTGGGCGAACACGACCACGCCGGCGGCGTCGTCGGGGATCGCCAGGTCGCCGGCGAGCTCGAGGTCGCCGGCCGGGATCCAGACCGGGACGACGCTGTCGCCGTGACCGCCATCGATCCGGTTGCGCGGCATGTCCGCCTCAGCCCACCTCGCTCGCCGGGGCCGCCGGCGGCTGGGCCCGGCGCCGGTGGTCGGCGCGGGCGAGGAGCTCGACGACCTCCTCGTCGGTGGTGGGCGAGAAATCGTGGTACCAGAGCCCGACCGCGTGGAACGGCTCCGGCGTGGTCGCGCAGACGATCTCGTCGACGTCCTCGCCCAGATCCTGGCAGGCGGAGGCGGCGGCGATCGGGACCGCGACCACGACCCGGGCCGGGTCGCGCGAGCGGAGGACCGCGATCGCGGCCCGCATGGTCGAGCCGGTGGCGAGGCCGTCGTCGACGACGATCGCGATCCTGCCACGGACGTCGAGCGGCGGGCGGTGGCCGCGCAGCAGCTGCTCGCGGCGGTCGAGCTCGGCGCGCTCGCGGTCGATGACCTCGCGCAGCTCGTCGCGGGTCACGCTGGCCCAGCGGATCACGCGGTCGTCGAGGACGAGCACGCCGTCGGAGCCGATCGCCCCCATTGCCAGCTCCGGGTGTCCGGGCAGGCCCAGCTTGCGCACGACGAGGACGTCGAGCGGCGCGCCGAGGCCGGTCGCGACCTCGTAGGCGACCGGTACGCCGCCGCGCGGCAGGCCGAGGACGACGACATCGGGACGGCCGGCGTACTTCGCGAGCGCGTCAGCGAGCGCGGCGCCCGCGTCCCTGCGATCGGTGTAGCGCTGCATCTCCATCCAGACCACACGACGCAAGGCCCGTGCCCGCGGCGGGCACGGCATTTGCGCGGGGGAGGCCGGGCGGTTGCACCGTGCGCTCCTTGCACTGGTGCGGTGGCGCACGCGGCGGATCCGCACGGTGTTCCGCCGCAGTCGCGCGCGCTGCCCGACGTGGTGGTACGCTCGTCGCGCGGAGGACAACATGGCGCTCTTCCACAAGATCGTCGTCCCGACCGACTTCTCCGATGGGGCGCGGCGCGCGCTCGAGTACGGCGCGGGCCTGGCCGCCACCTACACGGTGCCGCTGGTCCTCCTGCACGTCTACGCCAGCCCCGCGGTGCCGGTCCCGGATGGCTTCATCCTGGCCACCCCCGCCGAGCTGGCCAAGATGCTGGCCCAGGTCGAGACCGGCCTCGTCGAGCTGCGCCGCGTCGCGCACGACCTCGGCGTCGGCAACGTCGAGACCGCCGTGGTCGAGGGCCGCGCCTGGCACGAGATCGTCCACTTCGCGAAGGATCGCGGGTGCGACCTGATCGTGATGGGCACCCACGGCCGCGGCGGCCTGTCGCACTTCCTGCTCGGCTCGACCGCCGAGAAGGTGGTGCGCAAGGCGGAGGTCCCGGTCCTGACGGTCGGCCCGAAGGCGCCGCGGGCCGAGACCAGCCAGCACTAGCCCCGCGGGCTCACAGCGGCTGGGTCAGGATCCGGTTCCAGCCGACAAAGCCGTTGGCGGCGAAGTCCATGTACCAGACGACGCCCGGGGCCTGGATGCTCAGGTCGGCCTTGCGATCGCCGTCGTAGTCCGCGGGGACCGCGATCGCCGTCGAGTTGCCGTAGGCGGGGAAGTTGTCGTTCCAGCCGGTGGCGAAGCCGTCGCGCGCGTAGTTGACGTGCCACACACCGTCGTCGCCCTTGAGGCTGATGTCGGTCTTGCCATCGCCGTCGTAGTCGGCCGGCGCCGGCTGCGAGCTGTTGTCGCCGTAGCCATTCCAGCTATCGTTCCAGCCGGTGGCGAAGCCATCGCGGGCGTAGTTGATGTACCAGGTGCCGCCGGCGTCCTTGATGCTGAGATCGGCCTTGCGGTCGCCGTCGTAGTCGCCGGGCACCGGCAGCGAGGTGGCCGGCCCGTAGCCATTCCAGCTATCATTCCAGCCGGTGGCGAAGCCGTCGCTTGCGTAGTTGACGTACCAGGTGCCGCCGGCGTCCTTGATGCTGAGATCGGCCTTGCCGTCGCCGTCGTAGTCGGCCGGCACCGGGATCGAGGTGATGGGGCCGTAGCCGTCATAGTGCTCGTCCCACACGCCGAAGCCGTTGGCGGCGTAGTCGATGTACCAGGTGCCGCCGGCGTCCTTGACGCTGAGATCGTCCTTGTGGTCACCGTCGTAGTCAGCCGGCACCGCGATCGAGCCCGACCAGCGGCCGCCGTAGCCGGGGTAGATATCGTCCCACTTGCCGAAGCCGTTGGCGGAGTAGTCGATGTGCCAGCGGCCGTCGATCCCCTTCAGGCTGAGGTCGGCCTTGCCGTCGCCGTCGTGGTCGGCGGTGCGCACCGCGGGCGCGGTGTGGCGGAGCGGGTAGCGCTCGACGACGAAGATGGTGCCCTCCTCGAAGCCGCCGGTCCCGACCGGGATGACGCTGGCCCACGCCGGGCCGCCGCTGAACCAGAGGTGGAGCTCCGACGGCGTGCGCCAGCTGCCGCTGCCGTTGTGGCCATAGTCAATCGCGAAGTACTCGTCGCCGCGCGTGCTCTCGCGGAAGCCGGTGATGACCTGGTAGTGGCCGCCGTTGTTGACGAGCGCGGCGACCGCGAAGCCCTTCTGCAGCTCGAGCTTGATGTCGTCGGCGGTCTTGCCATGGTACATGCGGACCAGGAACTCGCCGTCGGCGTACTTGTTGAGGAGCCGCTGCATGCCGCGGCGGAGCTCGACCGGCCGGGTCGCGATCTCGTCGGAGAACGGGATGTCGATCGTGTCGACGTCGCTGGCCGCCCAGCTGATCGGCACGTCGATGCCGAAGAAGGACAGCACGTTCGCCGCCGCCTGCGGACCGCAGCCGCGGTACTTCCAGGTCGAGCCCTCGTCGTAGGCGGGGAACGGGACGTTCGCGGCGGCGGCGCTCGCGTCCTTGTTCAGCGTGATGCCGTCGATGGACGGGCCCGAGCAGATGTTGCCGGCGTTGCACGTGGTCGTCATCTGCCGGATCGTGCCGCCGACCATGACCGGCGCGTTGACGACGAGCCCCTCCTCGGCGGTGCCGAGGTCGTCGTCGGCGCCGAGGCAGGCGCCCAGCGACAGGGAGGCGGTCAGGGCCGCGGCGAGCGCCGTGGTTCGAGTCGAAGTGGAATGAATGCGCACAGATTGACTCCTTGCAGGTCGCGACGGCCGAATCGGGGTGTCGCGGGTTGCAGGCAGTCTCTGCGCGCGGACCGATGCGCACCATTACTGGCCCTAACGGGGGGCTAGAACGGCACGGCGGCGCAGATCGTCGGCGCGCAGGCGCCGTGATCGGCGGCCGGCCGGCAGGTCGTGTCGGCGCTGCAGGTGTCGAAGCAGCGCCCGCCGGCGCCCGGGATGGCGGCGCAGTGGAAGACGCCGATCTCGTCGGGGATGCAGGCCCCGGCCGGGCCGCACTCGTTGCCGTCCTCGCACGGCTGGCCGGCGGCGCGGACGGCCGCGCACTTCAGATCGGTCAGCTCGCAGTAGAGGCCGTCCTGGCACATCGAGTCGTTGCTGCAGGCGGCGCCGGCGGCGACGCGCGCCGCGCAGGCGCCCTGGTCATCGCCCTGGAAGTCGCAGCCGAGGCCCTCGGCACATAGATGATGCGGGCCGCCGCCGCAGGCCTGGCCGCTGCCGGGCAGCGCGTGGCAGCGACCTTCGATGCAGGCGAGCCCGGGTGCGCACTCGAACGGCCCTTGCTCGCCGATCCCGCACGCCTCGCCGTCGCCGGGGGCGAGCCCGCAGCTGGTGTCCTCGGACCGGCAGGTCAGCTCGGTCTCGCAGTAGACGCCGTCGGCGCACATCTCGCCGAAACCGGGGCTGAGCGCGCAGCGGCCGTCGAGGTTGCAGTAGGCGCCGGGGCCGCACTCGGCGTCGGCGTTGCACGGCTCGTCGATGGCGGGCCGCGCCACGCAGGTGCGGCGGCCGGTGGCGAGGCAGCGCGCGTGCTGCCCGCACTCGGCGGCGCCGGCGCAGACCGCCGGGGCGGGCGCGCACATCCGCTCGGAGCAGAGCAGGCCGGACGCGCAGTCGGCGTCGTCCTCGCACGGTGCGGCGGCGAGGCCGGTGATGCCGCAGTGCCCGGACAGGCAGCCGAGCGGCACCGCGCAGTCGACGTCGCCACTACAAACAGCGCCCTCGCCGCCCGGCGCGGCGCACTTGCCGGCGGCGTTGCAGACGAGGCCGGCGGCGCACACCCCCTGGCACGCCTGACCGTCGGCGGGCAGCGCGGCGCAGCGGCCGTCGCCGTCGCAGACGCCGGCGCCGGCGGCGCACAGCCCGGCGGTCGCGCAGCGGCCGCCGACGTCGGCGCTGTTCGGGATCAGCTGGCCGCAGGCGGCGGCGACCGAGCCGGGGACCGGCAGATCGCAGCCGTCGATGGCGGCGGTGTAGGCGGTCACGCACGCGGCCGCGGCCTCGGGACAGGCCGCGACCATGCCGGCGGCGATCAGATCGCCGATCGCGGCGAGGTCGGCGACGCAGCGGCCGCGGACCTGGGTCTCGCAGGCGGCGGCCGGGCTCGGCCAGTCGGGGATCGCGTCGCAGCGGCACTCGAGCGCCTTGGCGCAGATCGCGGCGGCCAGCGGCTGGCAGTACGCGGTGTCGAGCGCGGTCAGATCCATCGTCGGCTGGCCGACGCCGCAGTGGGGCGTCGTCGGCGGCGCGTCGTCGCCGTCGTCACCGCCGCCGCCACCGCCGCAGGCCGCGAGCGCCACCACCAGCGCGGACCAGGACCACCACCGCCGGAGACGAGTCGATGAAGGCATCATGTCAACCACTGTATCCGCGCCTCGCCGGCGCCGGCTTCGGTTTGCACCGTGCGCTCTGCTACGGTGGTCCGACATGGCAGAAGACCCTGCGCTCCGGAGACCGCAACGGTGGGCGGTGCTGGCGGCCTACACGTTCGTCCTCGGCGTGAGCCAGATGCTGTGGCTCAACTTCGCGCCGCTGATCGGCCTGGTGAAGGCGCGCTACGGCGTCAGCGAGGAGCTGGCCAGCGCGCTCATCTTCGTCTTTCCGCTCCTCTTCGTCGTGCTGTCGGTGCCGGCCGGCGCGCTGATCGATCGCCGCGGCTACCGGTTCGCCGTCGGCGCCGGCGCCGTCCTCATGGCGGCGTCGTCGCTGGTCCGGATCGCGGACACCAGCTTCTGGTGCCTGCTCGCCGGCCAGATCGGCGTCGCCATCGCGCAGCCGTTCGTCTCCAACGGCATCTCCAAGATCGTCGCCGACTGGTTCAGCGAGGAGCACGGCGCGGTCGCGACCGGGCTCGGCACGATGGGGATGTTCATCGGCATGGCGCTCGGCATGGCGGCGACGCCGCCCCTGGTCGACGCGACCAGCCTGCGCACGGCGATGGTCGTCTTCGCGGCGATCACGGCGGCCTCGGCGGTGGTCTTCCTGCTGGTCGTCCGCCCCAACGACCAGCGCGCCGCCCCGGCGGCGAGCGCCGACGAGGCCCGCTTCGGCCCGCTCCTCGCCGACCGCGGCCTGCGCCTCCTCCTCGCGCTGTCGTTCCTCGGCCTCGGCGTCTTCAACGGCGTGACGACCTGGCTCGAGCAGATCCTGGCGCCGCGCGGCATCGACGCCGAGCACGCCGGCCTGGTCGGCGGCGCCATCATCGTCGGCGGCATCCTCGGCGCGGTCGCCATCCCGGCGATCTCCGACGCGACGCGGCGCCGCAAGCCGTTCCTGATCCTGTGCTCGGCGGCGGCGCTGGCGACGATCTACCCGCTGTGCACGAGCGGCGACCTGACGACGCTGCTCGTCCTCGGCGCCCTGCTCGGCTTCCTGTTCCTGCCCGCGTACGCGCTCCTCCTCGAGATGTCGGCCCAGATCGCCGGGCTGCGCGCCGCCGGCGCCGCCACCGGCCTCCTCATGCTCGCCGGCAACGCCGGCGGCGTGGTCGTCGTGCTGGCGATGCCGATCATCAAGGGCAGCGGGTCCGACTACCACCCGGCGGTGCTGTTCCTGACCGGCCTGCTCGGGCTCCTGGTCGTCTTCGCGCTGTTCGCGCCGGAGACGTTCGCACGGGATTGACGCTCCCGTCGGAGCCACGGTAACACCGGCCCATGCCCGCAACGGACGCACGCGACGTCGATGGGCTGCTGCTCGGCTGGATCCGCGCCCGCGCCAGCGCCGACGGCGTCGACTGGCTGGTCACCACCTCCGCCGCGATCGCCGACGGCAGCGTCGACCCGCGGGTCGCGTTCCCGGCGGTGTCGCGGCGCGTCGGTCGGGTCGCGCTCGGCGCCGGGCGCGACTCAGCGGCGGCGCTGACCGCCGAGCTGGGCGGCGCGCCCATCGCGGTGCCGGTGGCGGCCTGGCGCGTCGACGACGCGGCGCGCGTGCTGCTGCTGCGGGCGGCGGCGCGGCGCGCCCCGCCCGCCGAAGACGCGCTGGCGCTGGCCGGCGAGCTCTACTTCAGCGGCGACCCGCGCGAGCGGATCGCCGCCCTGCGGGCGCTGGCGTTCTTGCCCGCGGGAGACGGCGGGCTGCCCGCCGTCCTCGACGCGGTCCGGGTCAACCAGGGCGAGCTGTTCGAGGCCGCGATCTGCGAGAACCCGTACGCGTCGACCCACCTGCCCGACCTCGAGTTCCGCAAGGCGGTCCTGAAGGCGGTCTTCATCGGCATGTCGCTGGCGCGGGTCGCCCGCATCGACGAGCGCGCCGATGCGCCGCTGGCGCAGAGCCTGTTCGATCTGATCATCGAGCGCGAGGCGGCCGGCCGCGCCGTCCCGCACGAGAGCTTCGCGGTGATCGCGCGCCACCCGCCGCCGGGCCTCGCCGCCAAGCTGCTCGGCTACCTCGAGCACCCCGACCCGACCCTGCGGGCCGCCGCCGCCGCCGGCCTCGCCGTGCTGGTCCGCGCCGGCGACGGCCGCCTGCGCTCGTTCCTCGAGGACCGCGCCGGCCGCGAGCCGGTCCCCGCCGTGCGCGACGCGCTGGCGCGCGCGCTGTCCTGAGCGCTGCTTTCGCGTCCAAAGGAGCTGTCATGCGCATCTTCGAGCCCCACGCCCACATGTTCTCGCGCATCACCGACGACTACGAGCGGATGGCGCTGGCCGGGGTCGAGGCGATCCTCGAGCCGGCGTTCTGGCTGGGCCAGCCGCGCACCCACGTCGGCACGTTCATCGACTACTTCGACACCCTGCTCGGCTGGGAGCGCTACCGGGCGGCGCAGTACGGCATCCACCACTTCTGCGCCATGGCGCTCAACCCGAAGGAGGCCAACGACGACCGGGTCAACGCCGGCGTCCTCGAGGTCTTGCCGCGCTTCCTCGAGAAGGACGGCGTGCTCGCCGTCGGCGAGATCGGCTACGACGACATGACCGAGCGCGAGGAGAAGTTCTTCGCCGCCCAGCTCGAGCTGGCGCGCAAGCACGGCCTGCCGGCGCTGATCCACACGCCGCACCGCGACAAGAAGCGCGGCGTCGAGCGCACCCTCGCCCTCCTGCGCGAGGTCGGCTTCCCGATGGAGCGCGCCCTGGTCGACCACAACAACGAGGAGACGGTCGGCCTCTGCATGGACACCGGCTGCTACATGGGCTTCTCGATCTACCCGGAGACCAAGATGGACGAGCGCCGGATGATCGAGGTCTTCCGCCGGTACGGCACCGACCGGATGATCATCAACAGCGCCTGCGACTGGGGCCGCAGCGATCCGCTCAAGGTCGCGCGCACCGGGGCGCTCATGCGCCGCAGCGGCTACGGCGAGGCCGAGGTGGCGAAGGTGGTGTGGGACAACCCGATCGCGTTCTTCGCGCAGTCGGGCCGGCTCGACCTCGCCGACCTCGATCGGCGACCCGAGCTCGACGGCGAGCTGTTCCAGGGCAACAGCATCCTGCGCGGGCAGCAGGGATGAAGCTGGTCGCGTCCGACGGCCGGACGACTCACCTGGGCTACTGCTTCAACGTCCTGCCCGGCGAGACCGTCGACGCGCTGATCGCGCAGATCCACCGCTACTGCGGGCCGGTGCGGGCCCGCCTCGGCGTCGCCCGGCTCGGCGTCGGGCTGTGGATCGCGCAGCCGGCGGCGGCCGCGCTGGTCGCCGACGCCGCGGCGCGGCGGGCGCTGGCGGCGGCGCTCGCCGACGAGCAGCTCTACTGCTTCACGCTGAACGGCTTCCCGTACGGCGGCTTCCACGCGCCGCGGGTCAAGGAGCAGGTCTTCCTGCCGACCTGGGCCGACGCCGAGCGCCGCGACTACACGCTCGCCCTGGCCGAGATCCTGGCCGAGCTGGCGCCCGACGACGTCGAGGCGCCGAGCATCTCGACGGTGCCGCTCGGCCCCGCCGGCGTCGACCTGCGCGCCGCCCTCGACGGCGTCCGCCGCACCGCCGACGCGATGGCGGCGATCGAGGCCCGCACCGGCCGCGCCATCCGGCTCGCCCTCGAACCGGAGCCCGGCGCCGCGGTCGAGATCGCCGACTGGATGGCCTGGCTCCTCGGCGGCACCGCCGCCGGGCTCTGCCTCGACACCTGCCACGCCGCGGTGGTCGGCGAGGATCCGGCGGCGACCTTCGCGGCGCTGGCGGCGTCAGGGACCCGCTGCGCCAAGATCCAGATCTCGAGCGCGCTGGTGGTGCCGCGGCCGGACCTCGAGGAGAGCCGGGCCGCGCTGGCCGCCTTCGACGAGCCGCGCTTCCTGCACCAGGTCCGCTCCGCCCGCGGCCGCGCCATGGATCTGCCGGAGGCGCTGGCGTCGATGGATCGCTCGGCGCCGTGGCGGATCCACTTCCACGTCCCGGTCCACCGCGCCGCCGTCGGCTCGTTCGCGACCACCGCCGACTCGATCGCGCCGGCGCTGGCGGCGGCGCTGGCCGCGCCCGGGCCGCTGCCGCAGCTCGAGGTCGAGACCTACACCTGGGCCGTCCTGCCGCCGGGCGAGCGGCCGGCCGACGACGCCGGCCTCGTCGACGGCATCGCCCGCGAGCTGGCCTGGACGCTGGCGCGGCTCGCCGAGCTGGGCGTCCACCCCGCCTGAGAGAAGGAAATGCCTGCACGCAATCGCGTCGTGGTTGTAGATGTCGTCGGGCTCACCCCGGCCCTGCTCGCCCACATGCCGCGCCTGCGCGCCCTCGGCGCCGACGGCTTCCAGGCGCCGCTCGGCACGGTGCTGCCGGCGGTGACCTGCTCGGTGCAGTCGACGTTCCTCACCGGCCGGCCGCCGCGCGACCACGGCATCGTCGGCAACGGCTGGTACTTTCGCGAGCTGTCGGAGATCTGGCTGTGGCGGCAGTCGAACCGGCTGGTCGGCGGCGAGAAGGTGTGGGACGCCGCGCGCCGGCTCCTCGGCGACGTGCGCACCGCCAACCTCTTCTGGTGGTACGCGATGGGCTCGACCGCCGACCTCGCGGTCACGCCGCGCCCGGTCTACTGGGCCGACGGCCGCAAGTCGCCGGGCATCTATGCCCACCCCGCCGCCGTCGGCGGCGAGCTGACCCGGCGCTTCGGCGAGTTCCCGCTGTTCGACTTCTGGGGGCCGCGCGCCGGCCTGCCGTCGTCGGCCTGGATCGCCGAGGCGGCGCGCTGGGTCTTCGACGATCAGCGCCCCGACCTGACCCTGGTCTACCTGCCGCACCTCGACTACGACCTGCAGCGCTTCGGCGGCGCCAGCCCCGAGGCGGCGCGCGCGGCCGCCGAGATCGACGCCGTCGCCGGCGCCCTCGTCGAGCACGTCCGGGCCGCCGGCGCCACCGCGGTCGTCCTGTCGGAGTACGGCATCACCGACGTGCGCCGGCCGGTCCACGTCAACCGCCGCCTGCGCGAGGCCGGGCTGCTCGAGGTGACCTGGAACCCGGCGGGGGAGCTGCTCGACACCTTCGCGTCGCCGGCGTTCGCGGTCGCCGATCACCAGGTCGCCCACGTCTACGTCACCGATCGCCGCGCGCTGGCGGCCGCCCGCGACGCCCTGACCGGCCTGCCGGGCGTCGCCGAGATCCTCGACGACCAGGGCAAGCGCGCCCACGGCCTCGACCACCCGCGCGCCGGCGACCTCGTCCTCGTCGCCGAGCCGGATGCCTGGTTCACCTACTACTACTGGCTCGACGAGGCCCGCGCCCCCGACTTCGCCCCCACCGTCGAGATTCACCGCAAGCCCGGTTACGACCCGGCCGAGCTGCTGTTCGACGGCGGCGCGGCCAAGGCGCGGGCCGCGATGCGCCTGGCCCAGAAGGCGCTCGGCTTTCGCTACTCGCTCGACGTGATCCCGCTCCATGGCGACGGCGTGCGCGGCTCGCACGGCCGCCTCCCGGCCCGCGACGACGACGGCCCGGTGCTCCTGTGCAGCGACCGCGGCGCGGCGCGCGATCGCCTCGCCGCCACCGACGTGTTCGGGCTGATCCTCGACCTGCTCGGCGCCGAGGGGCGGCGCTGAGGCCCTCCTCCCGGAGGGCCGATCTGCTTCTGAGGGAGACCGGGCGGGCGTCTTCGCCCGGCCGGTCGATCGACGCAGAGGCCGAGATCTCTCGGCCTCTGCCCGCGGGCGTGACGGCGGCGCCCGCGCCGTGCGGAGGCGCGCGGAGCGAGCCTCGGTTCGCGCGTCTTCCCGCGGACTGCGCGCCGCACGGCGGTGGCACGTGCGCTGCACAACCGTCCGGCATGCGCGACTTCGACGAGACGATTGAGAATGTGACCGAGGATCAGATCGTGGAGACGACCGAGGCGCGGCCGGAGTCGGCCGAGGTCGGCAAGGCCGGCTGGGCGCTGCTGTGGCTGCTCGGCGTGCCGCTGCCGCTCTTGCTGGTGGTCTACCTGATCTCGCGCGCCTGCTGAGCTATCGCAGCTCGATCCGCCAGAGCCCGCCGTCGCGCTCGATCGCGTACAGCGCGTCCGGCGTGCCGACGAGGTGCCGCGTGTTCCAGTAGGTGTCGTTCAGCCCCTCGAACCGGCCATCGGCCGGGTCGATGCTGAAGATCGTCTCGCCGACGGCGGCGTAGACCAGCTTGCCGTCGCTGGCGACGCAGCGGACGTTGCGCCAGTCGTCGTCGATCTCCTCCCAGGCGCCGGTGCGGGGCGACACCCGGTACATGCAGCCGGTGCTCTCGAAGGTGATCAGGTGGCCGGCGGCCGCGGTCATGCACGTGACGTCGCGGTGATCGTCGCCGATCTGGACGTAGCTGCCGTCGCCGGGCGCGACCCGGTACAGGTGGCCAGAGCGCTCGACGACGTAGACGTAGTCGCCGGCCGCGGTCG